>Ga0164241_10002238_pt1 | contig 21395 bp, 22 predicted proteins | sample OricomyardsoilBY_FD_108780 | JGI IMG/M metagenome (GOLD analysis project Ga0164241, IMG submission 108780) | Backyard soil microbial communities from Emeryville, California, USA - Original compost - Back yard soil (BY) | ecosystem: Environmental > Terrestrial > Soil > Unclassified | place: USA... | reverse complement strand
TCGCGCTGTCGTTCGTCCGCCGCGAGGGCGAGATCGCCACCGGCGAGCGCCGCCGCGGCACCGAGGAGGCCGACATCGCGACCGGCGAGTGGCTGCTCAACCCCGGCAGCGTCGGCCAGCCGCGCGACGGCGACCCGCGCGCGGCGTGGATGCTGCTCGACACCGGCGCGCTGACCGCGACGTGGCACCGGGTCGAGTACGACATCCCCGCCGCCGCCGCGGCGATCCGGCGTGCACGGCTTCCTGATTCGCTCGCCGAGCGCCTGGGGTACGGTCAGTGACCGTGCGGGCCCTTCCCTACCTCCTCGCGCTCCTCCTCGGCGTCGGCGCCGCGGGCCTGACCGCCTGCGGGCAGACGAAGTCCAAGGCGCTGATCTCCTCCTCCCGGGCCGGCCCGCTGAAGGCCGACTTCGACGCGGTCGCCGCCGCCGTGCGCGACCACGACTGCCCCGGCGCGAACGCCGCGATCGACAAGGCGCAGAACCACCTCGTCGAGCTGCCCGGCACCGTCAGCAAGCGGTTGCGCGACAAGCTCCAGGAGGGCATCGCCACGCTGCGCGAGCAGGCGCCGAAGGAGTGCGTCGATATGGATGATACGGCGACCACCGAGCAGGCGACGACCGGGACGATCGAGACCACCACCGGGCCGGTCACGACGGCCACCGAGACGACGGCCACCGAGACCGTCCCGCCGGCGACGACCGACACCGTCCCGCCGGTCGACACGACCACGCTCCCGCCGCCGGACACGACGGCGACCGAGCCGCCGCCCACGACGGACCCCGAGGGCACCGGCGGGGTGGTGACGCCGTGACCCCCACGCACGTCATCGCCAACCGCTACGAGCTCGGCGACCGCCTCGGTTTCGGCGGCATGTCGACCGTGCAGCTCGCGGTCGACCGGCGACTCGAGCGCGAGGTCGCCGTCAAGCTCCTCGCCGAGCACCTCGCCGAGGACCCCGCGTTCGTCGCCCGCTTCCGCCGCGAGGCGCTCGCCGCCGCGCGGCTCGTGCACCCCAACATCGTCCAGGTCTTCGACTTCGGCCTCGACGACAAGAGCGGCCGCCACTACATCGTCATGGAGTACATCCGCGGCCAGTCCGGCGCGGAGATCCTGCGCGACCGCGGCCACGTGCCGGTCGAGGAGGGGCTCGCGATCGTCTTCCACGCCTGCCGCGGCCTCGACTACGCGCACCGCCACGGCGTCGTGCATCGCGACGTCAAGCCCGGGAACCTGCTGCGCGGCGAGGGCCAGCTCGTGAAGCTCGCCGACTTCGGGATCGCCAAGGCCGTCAGCGACGAGTCGGCGATCACCCAGGTCGGCTCGGTGCTCGGCACCGCCGCCTACCTCGCGCCCGAGCAGGCGCACGGCGAGGAGGCCGGCCCGGCCGCCGACCTCTACGCGCTCGGCGTCGTCACCTACCAGCTGCTCTCCGGCCGGCTCCCCTACGAGGCGACGTCGCTGACCGAGCTCGCGCTGATGCAGCAGCGCGAGGCGCCGCCGCTGCTGCACGAGATCGTCGACGGCGTCACGCCGCAGCTCGCCGCGGCGGTCGACCGCGCGCTCTCGCTCTCGCCGCAGGACCGCTACGAGAGCGCCGAGGAGATGCGCGCCGCGCTCGCCGACGGCGCCCGCGGCGTCGGCCCGCTGCCCGACGACGCCGCGACCTCGGTGACCCGCGTCGTCGCCCCCGACGCGACGGGCGTCACCCGCGTGGCGCGCTCCGCGCCGCGGACCGGCGCCGCCGCCCCGAGCACCGCCGCCCACCGCCCCGCGACGCGGCGCCTGGAGCCCAAGCCCTCGCGCCGCCCGCCGGTCGCGCCCGCGGCCGCCGCGCCGGTCGCCGAGGCGCGCCCCAAGCGCCGCCGCGGCTTCGCGCGCCGGCTCTTCGGGCTGCTGATCATCCTCGCGGCGCTGGGCGCCGGCGTGGCGATCGCGCTGAACCAGACCTCGGGCACGCAGAAGGTCCAGATCCACCAGGTCGTCGGCGAGGACGTCGACGGCACCGTCGGCAAGATCAACCAGCTGATCGACGACAACACGCGCTGACGCGCCTCGCGGCGGCGCTGGCTAGGCTCGCCGCCATGGCGAAGCGCTACGAGCTGGACGGGAAGGTCGTCTTCATCACGGGGGCGGCGCGCGGCATCGGCGCCGAGGCCGCGCGGCAGCTGACGGCGAAGGGCGCGAAGGTCGCGCTGACCGGCCTCGAGCCGGAGATGCTCGAGCGCCTCGCGACGGAGCTGGGGCCGGAGCGGGCGGCCTGGTTCGAGGCCGACGTGACCGACCTCGGCGCGCTCGAGCGCGCGGCGGCGGGCACGGTCGAGCGCTTCGGCGGCATCGACGTGGCGATCGCCAACGCGGGCGTCGCCCCGAGCTCGCCGCTCGGCGTCATCGACCCCGTGCTGTTCGACCGCGTGATCGAGGTCAACCTCGGCGGCGTCTACCGGACGATCCGCGCGACCTATCCGCACGTGACGGCGCGCGCCGGCTACTTCCTGCCGATCGCGTCGCTCGCGGCGGCGCTGCACTCCCCAATGCTCGGGCCCTACGCGGCGAGCAAGGCCGCGGTCGAGGCGCTCGGCAACACGCTGCGTCAGGAGGTCGCGCACACCGGCGCGCGCGTCGGCGTCGCCTACTTCTCGTTCATCGACACCGACATGGTCCGCCGCGGCCTCGCGACCCAGTCGGCCAAGCGCAGCCAGAAGCTCCTCGGGCCGATCGCGCGGACGGCGCCGGTCGAGGCCGTCGGCGCGGCGCTGGTCCGCGGGATCGAGCGCCGCTCGCGCCAGATCGGCGTGCCCGGCTGGGTCCTCGGCGCGGCCCGCGCGCGGACGCTGCTCCAGCCGCTCTCCGAGCACGCCGTGCGGCTCCGCGGGATCGGCGACATCGTCGAGGCCGCCCGCGACGACCCGCAGACGCTCACCACCGAGCAGCCCGACGGCGTCGGGCGCGGCTGATCAGGGCGCAGCGCCGGCGCGGAGGGCGGCGGCCTCCTCGGCGAGGCGGCCCTCGATCACCGCGGTGCGCAGGCGGCTCATCACGCGCGAGACGAACGCGAGGTTGTGGATCGTCAGCAGCCGCAGGCCGGTGAGCTCGCGGGCCTTGACGAGGTAGCGCAGGTAGCCGCGCGTGAACCCCGGCTCGCAGGCCGGGCACGGGCAGCCCTCGAGGATCGGCTCCTGGGAGTCCTTGAAGCGCGCCGCGGTGAGGTCGACGCGCCAGCGCTTCTCCGGGTCGGCGATCAGCGCGACCCCGTGGCGGCCCAGGCGCGTCGGCATCGCGCAGTCGAACGTGTCGATGCCGAGCTCGACGCCGCGGATCAGGTCGTCGATGTCGCCGATGCCGAGCAGGTGGCGCGGCTTCTCGTCGGGCAGGACCGCGGTCGCCCAGCCGACGACCTCGTACATCTGCTCCTTGTGCTCGCCGAGCGAGCCGCCGATCGCGATCCCGGGCGCGCGGCTCGCGGCGATCGCCTGCGCCGACGCGACCCGCAGGTCCTCGTGGACGCCGCCCTGGACGATCCCGTAGACCAGCTGCCCCTCGGGCCCGTGGGCGTCGTGCCAGTCCAGGCAGCGGTCGAGCCAGCGGTGCGTCCGCTCGGTCGAGCGGGCCGTGTACTCGCGGTCGACGTTGAACGGGGTGCACTCGTCGAAGACCAGCGCGATGTCGCTGTTGAGCGCGGCCTGGACCTCCATGCTCGTCTCGGGCGCCATGAACTTCTCGGAGCCGTCGAGGTAGGAGCGGAAGCGGACGCCGTCCTCCTCGATGGAGATCACCTTGCCGTGGCGATCGCCGCCCATCGGCGCGCGGCCCTTGACCTCGTCGGCGACGGTGCCATGGCCCATCGAGAAGACCTGGAAGCCGCCCGAGTCGGTGACGATCGGCCCGTCCCAGCCCATGAACTCGTGCAGGCCGCCGAAGCCGCCGATCAGCTCGTGGCCGGGATCGAGCATCAGGTGGAACGTGTTGCCGAGGACGATGTCGAAGCCGAGCGCCGCGACCTCGGAGGGCAGCAGGCCCTTGACCGTCGCCTTCGTGGCCAGCGGGACGAACGCCGGCGTGCGGATCTCCCCGTGGGTCGTCCGCAGCACGCCCGCGCGTGCGCGGGAGCCGGGATCGCGGGCGATGACGTTCAGCACGGACACGAGCGGCCCGTAGGGTAGGCCGACCGTGACGGCCCTCGTCCTCGCCTCCTTCCTCGACGTCGCCGAGAACGTCGGCTACCCGCTCGTCTTCGCGCTGATCGCGATCGAGACGATGGGCATCCCGGTGCCCGGCGAGACCGCGCTCGTCACCGCCGGGATCGTCGCGAGCCGCGGGCGCCTGAGCATCGAGCTCGTGATCGCGCTGGCCGCCGCGGCGGCGATCATCGGCGACAACGTCGGCTTCGCGATCGGCCGTCACTACGGTCGCCGGCTGCTGCTCTGGGACGGCGGCCCGTTCCCGAAGCACCGGCGCAAGCTGCTCGCGCTGGGCGAGCCGTTCTTCGAGCGCCACGGCCCGAAGGCGGTGTTCCTCGGCCGCTGGTTCGCCGGGCTGCGGATCACCGCCGCCTGGATGGCGGGCGCGACCAAGATGTCGTGGCCGACCTTCCTGTTCTGGAACGCGCTCGGCGGGATCGCGTGGGCGACGGCGATCGGGCTCGGCGCGTACTTCGCCGGCCACACCGCCGAGAGGATCTTCAAGGCGGTCGGGCTCGGCGGGCTGATCGTCGCGCTCGCCGCGGCGGCGGCGCTCTACGGCTACGCGAAGATCAGGGCGAAGCGCCTGGAGGCCGCGCTCGCGACCCCGGACGACGACGCCTGACGCTCAGCAGCAGCGGCCGGAGATGCCCGGGAGGATGCGCTCCCAGAACGAGGCGACGAGCTCGAGCTCGTCCTCGGAGAAGTGCGAGAGGAACAGGCGGCGGACGCCGGCGAGGTGGGTCTCGCGGGCCTCGGCGAGCCGGACGTGGCCGAGCTCGGTGAGGCACGCGAACGCGCCGCGGGCGTCGTCCTGGCAGGACAGGCGCTCGACGAGGCCGTCGCGCTCGAGGCGGTCGACGAGGCGCGTCAGGCCGCTGCGGCTGAGCAGCACCGAGGACGCGATGTCGTGCATCCGCATCTTGCCCTCGTCGGCGTCGGCGAGGTGCAGCAGGACCTCGTAGGAGGTCAGCGGCAGGCTGTGGGCGGCCTCGAGCTGGGCGTCGAGGGCCTTGACCATCGAGGTGTGGACCCGGAGAAGGCCCCGCCACGCGCGCAGCTCACTCGTCGTGAGCCGATCGCCTCCGCCGGTGGTGATCGAAGCGGCTTCCATTGCGTGTGCAACGACTTTAGCAGCGGAGACACCCTCATTCGCAAGTAGTTGCACGCGCAATCATTTGCTGCTATCTTTCTGACATGGCCCTCGAAGGACTCCATCACGTCACCGCGATCACCGGCGACGCCCCGCGCAACGTCGACTTCCACGTCCGGCTGCTCGGCCTGCGGATGGTCAAGAAGACCGTGAACTTCGACGCGCCCGACGTCTACCACCTCTACTACGGCGACGATCGCGGTACCCCCGGCTCGATCATGACGTTCTTCGAGTTCCCGGGCGCGGCGCCCGGCCGCGCCGGCGACGGCATGGTCCACACGATCGCGTGGCGCGTCGGCTCGCCCGCCGCGATCGACTTCTGGGAGGCCCGGCTCGCCGCCGAGGGCGTCGCCGCGACGCGCGACGGCGACACGCTCACGTTCGCGGAGCCCGAGGGCCTGACCTACCGGCTCGTCGTCGCCGGCGTGGCCGACGCCCCGCTCTCCGCCGCCGCCGACGGCATTCCGGCCGAGCACGCGCTCCAGGGCTTCGCCGGCGTCCGCGCCTACTCGAACCGCCCCGAGGGCAGCGCCGCGCTCCTCGAGGCGCAGGGCTTCGTCCCCGGCGCCGGCGCGGGCGAGTGGACGCTCGCCGGCCGCGAGCGCAGCGGCACCTACGCCTACGACCCCGCGCCCGAGGCCCGGGGACTCCAGGGCGCGGGCACCGTCCATCACGTCGCGTGGAGCGCGGCCGACGACGCCGAGCTGACCGAGCTGCGCGAGCGCGCCGCCGGCGCGGGCGCCCACCCCACCCCGATCATCGACCGCCAGTACTTCCACTCGGTCTACTTCCGCGAGCCCAGCGGCGTGCTGTTCGAGCTCGCCACGCGCGACGTCGGCTTCGACGTCGACGAGCCGCTGGAGACGCTCGGGCAGGCGCTGAAGCTCCCGCCGCAGCACGAGCACCTGCGCGCGCGGCTCGAGCGGACGCTGGTGCCGCTCCCGTGAACCACCTGATCCGCGAGGCCGACGGCGAGGCCCGCGGCACGCTCGTCCTGCTGCACGGCCGCGGGGCCGACGAGCACGACCTGCTGCCGCTCCTCGGCGTCCTCGATCCCAAGCGGCGGCTGCGCGGGATCACCGTCGGCGGGCCGCTGTCCCTACCCCCAGGAGGCAAGCACTGGTACGCGGTGCCGCGCGTCGGCTTCCCCGACCCCGACTCGTTCCGCGGCACCTACGAGGCGCTCGGCGCGCTGCTCGACGACGAGCTCGGCCTCGACTGGAGCCGGACCGTGATCGGCGGCTTCTCGCAGGGCGGCGTGATGTCCTACGCGCTCGGCCTCGGGCCAGGCCGGCCGGTCCCCGCGGGGCTGCTGGCGATGAGCTCGTTCGTCCCCACCGTCGACGGCTGGGCGCCGGAGCTCGCGACGCGGCCCGGCCTGCACGTCGCGCACGTCCACGGGGCCGAGGACCCGGTCATCCCGGTCGCGTTCGCGCGCGAGGCGAAGGCGACGCTCGAGGCCGCCGGGCTGCCGCTCCTGTACCGGGAGTTCCCGGGCGGCCATCACGTCGACCCCCGGCTGCTGCCGGAGCTCGCGGACTGGCTTGCCGACCGGCTCGCCTGAGACGGCGGCGCTCGACGCGGCGCCCGAAGCGAACGCGTCCCCTGCCCCCGGCGGGGTCGGCGTCGCGCGCCCGCTGCTGCTCCTGCTCGGGACGCTGTCGATGTTCGGGCCGCTCTCGCTCGACATGTACCTCCCGGGCCTCCCGGCGCTGGGCGACGACCTCGGCGTGTCGGCGTCGACCGCCCAGCTGACGCTGACCACGTGCATGATCGGGCTCGGGCTCGGGCAGCTCGTCGCCGGCCCGGTGAGCGACCGGTTCGGCCGCCGCACGCCGCTGCTCGTGGGCGTCGGCGTCTACGCGGTCGCCTCCGCCCTGTGCGCGATCGCGCCGAGCATCTGGGTCCTCGTCGCCCTGCGGCTGGTCCAGGGGGCCGCGGGCGCCGCCGGCCTCGTCATCGGCCGCGCCGTCGCCCGCGACCTGACCGAGGGCCGCACCCTCGCCCGCCTCCTCGCGCTGCTCGTCGTCCTCAGCGGCGTCGCCCCGATCGTCGCGCCGCTCCTCGGCGGCGGCCTGCTGCACGTCACCGACTGGCGCGGGGTGTTCGTCGTCCTCGCCGCGATCGGCGCGGCGCTGTTCGTCGCCTCGTGGCGGGCCCTCCGCGAGACCCTGCCGACCGAGCGGCGCCACGGCGGCGGCTTCGCCGCGACCGTCAGGGGGTTCGGCCCGCTGCTCGCCGATCGCGTCGTCCTCGGCTCGGTTCTCGCCTTCGGGGTCTCGTTCGCGTCGCTGGCCGCTTACATCTCCGGCTCGCCGTACGTCCTCCAGGACCACTTCGGCGTCTCGCCGCAGGTCTTCAGCCTGCTCTTCGCGCTGAACTCCGCCGGGATCATGGCCGCGAGCACGATCAGCGGCCGGCTCGTCGAGCGCCACGGCCCCCGCCGGCTCCTCGATCGCTCGCTCGCCGCCCAGTTCGCCGGCGGCGTGGGCGTCCTCGTCGCCGTGCTCGCCCATGCCCCGCTCGGCGTCGTCCTGATCCCGCTGTTCGTCGCGACGTCGAGCATCGGCATGGTCCTCCCGAACGCGTCCGCGCTCGCGATGGCCGGCCACCCCCGCCAGGCCGGCTCGGTCTCCGGCCTGCTCGGCTCGACCCAGTTCGCGTGCGGCGCGATCGCCGCGCCGCTCGCCGGGCTCGGCGCGAACCCCGCCCGCGGGATGGCGATCGTCATGGCGGTCGCCACCGCCGCCGCCTGGCTCGCGCGGCCCGACCCGCGCGTGCCGCCCGCCGCCGGCTAGGCGACCAGCGACTCGCCGGTCATCTCGGGCGGCTGCGCGATCCCGAGGATCCGGAGGATCGTCGGGGCGACGTCGGCGAGGATGCCGCCGTCGCGAAGCTCGCCCACGGCCTCGTCGGTGACGATCAGCGGGACCGGGTTGAGCGAGTGGGCGGTGGAGACCTCGCCCTTCTCGTCGAGCATCTCGTCGGCGTTGCCGTGGTCGGCGGTGATGACGAGCACGCCACCGGTCGCGCGAACCGCGTCGACGATCCGGCCGAGGCAGCCGTCGACGGTCTCGACGGCGGCGACCGCGGCGGGGATCGAGCCGGTGTGGCCGACCATGTCCGCGTTGGCGAAGTTGATGATCCCGAACATCGGCCGGTCCTCGCGCCACGCGGCGGCGAACGCGTCGGCGGCCTCGCTCGCGCTCATCTCGGGCTTGAAGTCGTAGGTCGGGACGTCGCGCGGGGACGGCACGAGCTCGCGGCGCTCGTGGGCGCACGCCTCTTCGTCGCCGCCGCCGAAGAAGTACGTCACGTGCGGGTACTTCTCGGTCTCGGCGACGTGCAGCTGCTTGCCGCCCGCGGCCTCGATGACCTTCGGGAGCGTGACCTCGGGCCGCGCCGGCGGGAAGGCGATCGGCTGGTCCTGGCCCTCCTCGTACTCGGTCATCGTGGTGATCCGGACGTCCGCGCCGGCCAGCGTGTCGACGAGCTGGCGCATGCGGTCGGGGCGGAAGTTGAAGCAGATCACGTGGTCGTCGGGGGCGATGTGGGACTCCTCCCCCACGAGCGTCGGCTCGATGAACTCGTCGGTCTCGCCGCGCTCGTACGCGTCGAGGACGGCCTGCTCGCCCGTCTCGGCGTGGTACGGCGCCTCGCCGGCGAGCAGCAGGTCGATCGCCTTCTCGGTCCGGTCCCAGCGCTCGTCGCGGTCCATCGCGAAGTAGCGGCCGATGACCGAGCCGACGCGCGCGTTCGGCCACGTCTCGACCTCGGCCACGAACTTCGCGCCGCCGTGCGGCGACGTGTCGCGGCCGTCGGTGAACGCGTGGATGACGACGTCGCCGAGCGCCATCCCGACGAGCGCCCGCAGGTGCTCCATGCTCGAGTGCACGCCGCCGTCGCTGACGAGCCCGATCAGGTGGACGCGCTGACCGCCGCGCAGCGCCTCCTGGAGCACCTCGATGTCGGCGATCGAGCCGTCCTCGACCGCGTCGTCGATGCGCGTCAGGTCCTGCTTGACGACCGCGCCGGCGCCCAGGTTCAGGTGGCCGACCTCGGAGTTGCCCATCTGGCCCTCGGGGAGGCCGACGGCCTCGCCGCCCGCGGTCAGCGTCGTGTGCGGGTAGCGCTTCCAGAGCGCGTCGAAGACCGGCGTGTCGGCCAGCTCGACGGCGTTGCCCGGCCCCGGCTTCGCGAGCCCCCAGCCGTCGAGGACGACGAGGACGCAGGACGGGGCCGGATCGCTCATCGCGCCGCCGCCACGATCGCCGCGAACGACGCGGCGTCCAGCGAGGCGCCGCCGACGAGCGCGCCGTCGACGTCAGGCAGGCCGAGCAGCTCGGCCGCGTTGTCGTCCTTGACGCTGCCGCCGTAGAGCACGCGCGTCTGCTCGGAGGCCTCCTTGGAGAAGCCGGCGACGAGCGCGCGCACGAACCCGCAGGCCTCCTGCGCCTGGTCGGCGGTGGCGACCTTGCCGGTGCCGATCGCCCAGATCGGCTCGTAGGCGATGACGACCTCGCCGATGCGCTCGGGAGCGACCTTCTCGAGCCCCTCCTGCACCTGGTGGCGCAGCTTGCGCTCGGTGTCGCCCTGCTCGCGCTCCTCCTCGGTCTCGCCGACGCACAGGATCGGCTTCAGGCCGGCCTCGAGCGCGGCCGGCACCTTGAGCTGCAGGGCGCGGTCGGTCTCGCCGAACAGCTGCCGCCGCTCGGAGTGGCCGAGGACGACGCCGTGGACGTCGAGCTCGGTCAGCATCGCCGCCGAGACCTCGCCCGTGTAGGCGCCGCTCGCGGCCTCGTGCATGTTCTGCGCGTAGACCTCGACGCGCGAGCCGCGCGTCGAGTCGACGACCGCGGTGAGCGCGGTGAACGGCACGCACAGCGCGACGTCGACGCCGTCGACGTCGGAGACGCGCGGCAGCAGCCCCGCGATGAGCTCCTCGGCCTCCGCGACCGTCTTGTGCATCTTCCAGTTGCCTGCGATGAACGGGGTCCGACTCATGATTCGAGCACCTCGACGCCCGGGAGCGCCTTCCCTTCCAGCAGCTCGAGTGACGCGCCGCCTCCGGTGGACAGATGGGTGACGCGGTCGGCGAGGCCGAACTGCGTGAGCGCCGCGGCGCTGTCGCCGCCGCCGACCACGGTGGTCGCGGCGGTCTCGGCCACGGCGTCGGCGACCGCGCGGGTGCCGGCCGCGAACGGCTCGAGCTCGAAGGCCCCCATCGGCCCGTTCCAGAACACGGTGCCGGCGTTGAGGATCTCCTGCGCGTACGCGGCGGCCGTCCGCGGCCCGACGTCGAGCCCCATCCAGCCGTCGGGGACGTCGACCGCGTCGAGCGCACGGTGCTCGGTGTCGGCCGAGAAGCCCTGGCCGATGACGAGGTCCTGCGGCAGGTGCAGCTTGCCGCCGGAGTCCAGCAGCGCGCGCTCGGCGGGGGCGACGCCCTCCTCCTCGCACAGCGACGCCCCGACCTCGTGGCCCTGGGCCTTGAAGAACGGGAAGCACATCGCGCCGCCGACGAGGATCGTGTCGGCGATCTCCAGGAACGCGTCGATGACCCCGATCTTGTCGGTGACCTTCGCGCCGCCGACGACCGCGACCAGTGGGCGCTTCGGCTCGGCGATGATCCCGCGCAGGGTCTCGACCTCGCGCTGGAGCAGCCGCCCCGCCGCGCTCGGCAGGAGCCGGGCGACGGCCTCGTTGGAGGAGTGCGCTCGGTGCGCGGCGCCGAACGCGTCGTCGACGTAGACGTCGGCGAGCGCCGCGTAGCGCTGCGCGAGCGCCGGGTCGTTCTTCGTCTCGCCGTCGAAGAAGCGGACGTTCTCGACCATCGAGACCGCGCCGTCGCCGACGCTCTCAGGGTCGGGCGCGAGCGCGACGTCCTCGCCGAGCAGCTCGCCCAGCCGCGCCGCGACCGGGGCGAGCGAGAGCGCCGGGTCGACGCCCTTCGGCCGCCCGAGGTGCGCGAGCAGCACGAGCTGCGCGGCCCCGCGCTCCCGCAGCTCGGTGAGCGTCGGGAGCGCGGCCTGGATCCTGGTGTCGTCGGTGATCGTGCGGGCGCCGTCCAGGGGGACGTTGAAGTCCACCCGGACGAGGACCCGCTTGCCGTCGACGTCGAGGTCGTCCAGCGTCCGCATCAGGGGAGGAGCTTCTGCACCAGGTCGACGACCCGGTTCGAGTAGCCCCACTCGTTGTCGTACCAGCTGACGACCTTCACGAGCGTGCCGTCGAGGACCGCCGTGAGCCCGCCGTCGACGATCGACGAGAACGGGTTGCCGACGATGTCCGACGAGACGATCGGATCCTCCGTGTACTGCAGGATCCCGGCGAGGTCGCCGGTGTCGGCCTTCGCGCGGAACGCGTCGTTGATCTCCTCGACGCTCGTCGCGCGCTCGGCCTCGAACGTGAGGTCGACGACCGAGCCCGTCGGGACGGGGGCGCGGACGGCGAAGCCGTGGAGCTTGCCGTTGAGCTCGGGCAGCACCAGGCCGACGGCCTTCGCGGCGCCGGTCGACGTGGGCACGAGGTTGATCGCCGCCGCACGAGCGCGGCGGAGGTCGGAGTGCGGCGCGTCCTGGAGGTTCTGATCCGCGGTGTACGCGTGGATCGTCGTCATCAGGCCGTGCTTGATCCCGACGAGCTCGTGGACGACCTTCGCGAACGGCGCGAGGCAGTTCGTCGTGCACGACGCGTTCGAGACGACGTCGTGGGACGCCGGGTCGTACTGGTCGAAGTTGACGCCGAGGACGACGGTGATGTCCTCGTTCTTGGCGGGGGCCGAGATCACGACCTTCTTCGCGCCGGCGTCCAGGTGGGCGGCCGCCTTGGCGCGATCGGTGAAGAAGCCGGTCGACTCGATCACCACGTCGACGCCGAGGTCGCCCCAGGGCAGGTCGCCCGGGTTGCGCTCGGCGAGCACCTTCAGTTCCTTGCCGTCGACGACCAGCCCAGCGTCGGAGGCCTCGACCGTCCCCGGGTAGGGCCCGAGGATCGAGTCGTACTTGAGGAGATGGGCGAGCGTCTTCGCGTCCGTGAGGTCGTTGACCGCCACCCACTCGATGTCAGCGTTCTGCTCCTGAGCCGCGCGGAAGACGTTGCGTCCGATGCGCCCGAAGCCGTTGATTCCTACTCGAAGAGCCATGGCCCCGGAGCCTATTCACCTGCCGCCCGTCACGACCTCCACCCGCAGGCCGTCGGGATCGAGCAGATACGCCGCGTAGTAGCGCGGGCCGTACTGCGACCGGGGTCCGGGCGGCCCGTCCGAGCGTCCTCCCGCTGACAGCCCGGCCTCGTACGCGGCATCGACCGCGGCCTTCCCGGAGGCGGTGAACGCGACGTGGCCGTAGTCGGGCTTCGGCTCGCGACCGCGCGCGGTGATCCAGAAGCGCGCCTCGTTGACGCCCCACGCGATCGCGCGCTCGGACTCGAACATCCGCCGGACGCCGAGCGGGAAGAAGAGCGCGTCGTAGAACCGCGCCGACCGGCCGACGTCGGCGACCTCGACCCCCAGGTGGTCCAGCACGCCTAGCTGCCCGGGGCCTGCTTCTCGATGTCCCGGTGCAGGACGTCGACGAAGATGTCCTGGCGCTCGCGGTAGCGCGCGCCGAGGTCCTCGGCGATCACGACCGAGCGGTGGCGGCCGCCGGTGCAGCCGACCGCGACCGCGAGGTGCGCCTTGCCCTCCGCGAGGTACTGCGGGAGCAGGAAGTCGAGCAGCCCGTGGAGGCGCTCGTAGAACTCCAGCAGCGCACCCTGGCGCCCGACGTACTCGGCGACCCGCGCGTCCTTGCCGGTCAGCGGCCGCAGTTCCGGCTCCCAGTGCGGGTTGGGCAGGAAGCGGACGTCGAAGCTGAGGTCGGCGTCGCGCGGCGGGCCGTGCTTGAAGCCGAAGCTCTGGAACGTGACCGCGAGCTTCGTGGCCTGCTGGCGCGGGAGGAAGTTCTCGGCGATCTTGCGGCGCAGCGTCGAGGCCTTCAGGCCGGTCGAGTCGATGGTCGCCTCGGCGTGGACCTGCAGCGGGTCGAGCAGCGCGCGCTCGGCGGCGATCCCCTGCGCGACGGAGCCCTCCGGCGCCAGCGGGTGCCGGCGGCGGGTCTCCTGGTAGCGATCCAGCAGCGTCTGCTCGTCGGCGTGCAGGAACAGGACGCGGTGGTTGATCGCGCCCTCGTCGAGCCCGCGGAGGACCGCCTGCAGCGCCTCGAAGTACTCGCCGCCGCGCACGTCGGAGACGACCGCCGCGCGCTCGACCTTCGAGCCCTCGTGCATGAACAGCTCGACGAGCCCGCCGATCATCTCCGGCGGCAGGTTGTCGACGCAGAAGTAGCCGGCGTCCTCGAACACCTGCATCGCGGTCGACTTGCCGGCGCCCGAGTAGCCGGTGATGACGACGAAGTCCTCCAGGCGCGACGATCCGTGCAGCGCCCCCTCGCGAGGGCTGCGTCGGGTCAGGCTTCCGAGCCGCTGGCTCAGGCGCGTGGTCGCGGCCATGGTCGCTTCATCGTACGGGGCGTCATGGACGCGCCCGTGAAAGCGGTGTGACGAACCGGCGAGCCGGCGCGCGCCCGGTGGCAAGGTTCCGCGGATGCGCTCGCTCATCGCCGTCCCGCTCGCGGCCGCCGCGCTCGCCGCGGGCCTCGCCGTCGCCGACGACTCGCCGCCGGACGCACCGCGCGCCTACGACGTCTCGGGCACCGCGGTGGTGGGCGTCCGCCCGACGGGCGTCGGCCTCCCCAAGCTCGGGATCCCCGGGACGACCGCCGCCGCCGACTACGCGACCAAGCTGACGCAGTACCACGACTCCGGCCAGTACGACCGGGACCTCGCCGCCGTCGACGCGAGCGCGCGGGCGGCGATCGAGGCGCAGCTCGCCGCCCGGAGCACGCGCACGTGCACCCCGCGCTACACGAAGGTCAAGCGCGCGAAGGGCAAGCCGGTGCTCTACAAGCGCAACCAGACCTGCACGACGACGCCGGGGCCGCCCGCCAAGCCGGCGCTCGTGCTCGACATCGACGACACCGCGCTCTCGAACTACCGCGGCATGGCGGCCGCCGGGTTCACGGCGCCGAGCATCGTCGTCGACACGCTCTCGGGCACCGCGACGGCGATCGCCCCGACACGCGATCTCTACGACTGGGCGAAGGGCCGGGGCGTCGCAGTGATCTTCGTGACCGCGCGGCCGACGTCGCTGGAGTCGATCACCGAGGCCAACCTGCGGGCGCAGGGCTTCGACGGCTGGGCGAAGCTCTACCTCAAGCCGTCGGGGGTCGGGACGCTCGGGTACAAGACGGGGGCGCGCGAGGAGATCGAGAAGGCCGGCTACACGATCGTCGCGAACGTCGGCGACCAGGAGTCCGACCTCGCCGGCGGGCACGCGCAGGCGTCGTTCAAGCTGCCGAACCCGTTCTACTTCACCGCCGAGTAGGCGGCGCGGCGGCTCAGCCGCTCGTGCGGTTGAGGAACGCGAAGAGGTCGCGGGCGGTCTTGCCGGGCAGGCCGGGAACCGCCTCGAGCTCCTCGCGCGACGCGGCGAGGAACGCGTCCGGCGAGCCGAAGTGCTTGAGCAGCGCGCGCTTGCGCGCGGGGCCGACGCCGGGCAGCTCGTCGAGGATCGAGGTCGTGAGCTGCTTGTCGCGGCGGCTGCGGTGGTGGGTGATCGCGAACCGGTGGGCCTCGTCGCGCAGGCGCTGGAGCAGCTGCAGCTCGGGCGTGTCGTGGGCGAGCAGGATCGGCGCGCGCGAGCCCGGCGTGAAGACCTCCTCGAGGCGCTTGGCGAGCGACACGACCGCGACGCCCTTGTCGCGGAAGCCCTGCAGCGCGCGCAGGCCGGCGGCGAGCTGGCCCGGGCCGCCGTCGATCACGATCAGGTTCGGGAGCGTCGCGAACGACTCGTTGCGCTTGGGGTCGTGCGGGCTGAGGTCCTGCTGGGACTCCCACTGCGCGAGCCGCCGGCCGAGGACCTCCTCCATCGACGCGAAGTCGTCGGGCACGCCCTCGGTCGTCCCGCGCACGTTGAAGCGCCGGTAGTCGGACTTCTTCGGCGCGCCGCCCTCGAAGACGACCATCGACGCGGTCGTGTGCGTGCCCATCAGGTTCGAGATGTCGAAGCACTCGACACGCAGCGGGAGCACGTCGAGGTCGAGCGCCCGCTGGAGCCGGTCGAGCGCCTCGACGCGCTGCTGGCGACGGCGCTCGGACTTCAGCTTCTCCTGGTCGAGGGCGAGCTTCGCGTTGCGCTCGGCGAGGTCGAGCAGCCGGCGCTTGTCGCCGCGCTCGGCCGCGCGCAGCTCGACGCGACCGCCGCGGCGCTGGCTCAGCGCCTCCTCGAGGACCGGGTTCTCGTGCTGGACGACGATCCGCGCGGGGATCGACATCGCGCCGGTGTAGTACTGGAGCATGAACTCCTCGGCGACCTCGGCCTCCTCGCGCTCGGTCTCGTTGTCGAGGTAGAACGACTGGCGATCGGAGAGCACGCCGTCGCGGACCTGGAAGACCTGGGCGTTCGCGTCGGTCCCCTCGAGGCTGACGGCGACGATGTCGAGCGTGCCGACCGACTCGTTCGCGACGCGCTGGCGCTCGAGCAGCGACTTCACGGCACGCAGGCGGTTGCGCCACAGCGCCGCGGTCTCGAACTCCTGCGCCTCGGCGGCCTCCTTCATCCGCCGCTCGAGGTCGCGCTCGATCTCGCGGTAGCGGCCGGAGAGGAACGCGATCACGCCGTCGATGCTCTCGCGGTACTCCTCCTTGGAGACGTAGCCGACGCAGGGCGCCCCGCAGCGCTTGATGTAGTAGTCGAGGCACGGCGAGCCCGAGCGGCGGCCGGGCTCGATCCCCTGGCAGGAGCGGAACAGGAAGACCTTGGCGAGGAGGTCGAGCGTGTTGCGGACGCGCTTGGCCGACGAGTACGGCCCGAAGTAGACGCGGTTGCGGCGGTGACGCTCGCGCGTGAAGTAGACGCGCGGGAACTCCTCGTCCATTGAGATCGCGATGAACGGATACGACTTGTCGTCGCGCAGCCGGATGTTGAAGCGCGGCTTGTACTGCTTGATGAAGCCCTGCTCGGTGAGCAGCGCCTCGGCCTCGCTGGAGACGAGGATGAACTCGACCGAGTCGATCGCGTCGACCATCTCGTAGGCGCCGCGCGTGACCGGGTTGGAGAAGTGGCTGCCGACGCGGCTGCGCAGGTTGTTGGCCTTGCCGACGTAGACGACCTTGCCGTTCTCGTCGCGGAACAGGTAGACGCCAGGACCCTTCGGCAGCGCCTTGCGCTGCTCCGCCAGCCTCGTGCGTCGTCCCTCCGATGCCACGCTCCCCACGATAGGTCGGGGTCCGGCGGGTGGTACTCAGCTCGGCATCGGAGTACCATCATCGGTCATGTCCGGATCGCCGCTGTTCCCACCGATCGAAGACGCCCACCGCTACGCGATCAAGCCGGGCTCCGTCGTCTGGCGGCGGGCCAGCGACGTGCGCACGATGGTCGGCGCCGGCACGGCGCTCGTGCTCCAGGTCGCCCACCCGACGGTCGCGGCCGGCGTCGGCGAGCACTCGACCTACAAGCGGGACCCGTGGGGCCGCCTGCTGCGGTCGCTGGACTACGTGAACCTGCTGGTCTACGGCGAGCCGCGGGTCGCCGCGCGGGTCGGGCGGCGGCTGCGCGAGATGCACCAGAAGATCAACGGCGTCGCGCCCGACGGGACGCGCTACCACGCGCTGGAGCGCGAGGCGTTCGCGTGGGTGCACGCGAGCACGATCGACACGCTCGTCCGCTCGCACGCCGCGTTCGGCACGCCGATGGGCGGCGACGAGCTCGAGGAGCTGTGGGCCGACTGGGTCGCGGTCGGGCGGCTGCTCGGGATCCGGCCCGGCGACCTCCCCGCGACGTGGGCGGAGTACGGCTCCTACCTGGACGCGCTGATCGACGACCGGCTCGGCGACAGCGCGGTGCTGCGCGACGTGCTGGAGACGCTGGGCGCGCAGGCGACGCCGCCGCCGTCGCTGCCGGGGCCGCTGTGGACGGTGCTGCAGCTGCCGGCGATGCGGACGCTGCACGTCGCGAGCGTCGGGTTGCTGCCCGAGCGGCTGCGGACGAAGCTCGACCTGCCGTGGTCGCTGCGCGACCAGGTCGACTTCCGGCTGCTGAGCGTCGCGCTGCGGGCCGCGACGCCGGTGATGCCGTCGAGCCTGCGGCGCTCCGGGCCGGACTACCTGCGGCGGCGCGAGCGCGCGATCGCGGGCGGGGACTTCGGGCGCGACGGTGGCGGCGGCGTGGCGGTCGCGGCGTGACGAGCGCGGCGGCGTGACGAGCGCGGCGGCGTGACGAGCGCGGCGGCGGAGCCCGGCCTCGGGCGGCTGCTCGCGCGGGCGCTTGCGGCGACCGGTGCGACGGGCGAGCCGCACGCGACCGACGAGCGGATCCTCGACGGCGCGCTCGAGGAGATCGCGGCGTCCGGGTCGGTGGCCGCGACGATGGACGGCATCGCGCGGCGCGCCGGGGTCGGGCGGATGACGGTCTTCCGCCGGTTCGGCACGAAGGAGGCGCTGATCGAGCGTCTCGGCCTGCGCGAGCTCCAGCGCTTCCTGGCCAGCGTCGACGCCGCGGTCGCGGGGCTCGACGACCCCGCGGACCGGATCGTGGAGACGTTCGTCGTGTGCGTGCGCGCGGGGACGGAGCATCCGTTCGTGGCCCGGCAGGTCCGCGACGAGCCGGGGCTCGCGTTCGAGCGCCTGACGCGCGGCGACCCGTCCCCGCTCGACATCGGCCGCGCGTACGTCGCCGAGAACCTGCGGCGCTTCGCCGCCCAGGGCCACGAGATCGTCGAGGAGACCGACGCCGCCGCCGACGTGCTCGTGCGGCTGGTCGCGAGCTACGTGCTCGAGCCGGGTCGTCTCGTCGACGTGGGCGACGAGGCCGCCGTGCGAGCGTTCGCGCGGCGCACGCTCGCGCCGATCGTGACGCGGCGACGCTAGGGGACGAGCGTCAGGCGCTCGACGTGCGCCGGGCGGACCACGGTGAAGTCACGGCGGTCGAGCGTCGCCGCCGCTCGACGAAGTGCGTGACCTCGGCGACGACGAGCGCCGGGACGCGCAGCGGCCCCGGGTGGCTTCGCAGCAGCTCGACGCAGGACGGATGCGAGGCGTCCGACGCGTCGAGGCGCCGAGCGGACGTCGGTGAGCCGAGGTGCGCCTCGAGCGCTTCGCGCACGATCGTGGAGATGGTCACGCCACGCCGCTGCGCCTCCTGCCGGAGCCGCGCGTCGAGCTCATCGGACGAGCCGGACGTCGAGCCCGGCGGCGGCCGCGCCCGCCGGGTCGCCGGCGCCGTTGAGCATCCCGAGGATCGCGGCGACGTAGGCCTGGGTCTCCGGGATCGGCGGGACGCACAGGCAGGCGGCGACGCGCGCGGGACCGGCGTTGTAGGCGGCGAGCGCGAGCGGGACGGCGCCGAAGCGGCGCAGGAGGTCGCGCATCAGGTGCGCCTGGGCGTCGATCGCCCGCTCGGGATCGAGCGGGTTCGCGAGCCCCATCGCCTGCGCGGTGCCCGGCATGAACTGCGCGATCCCGAGCGCGCCGGCCGAGGAGCGCGCGAACGGGTTGAACCCCGACTCCCGGTAGGCCTGCGCGGCGAGCAGCGCGGCGGCGACGTTCCAGCGCTGCGCCGCGCGGGCGAACGTGGGCGCGAAGCGCGCCGGCACGAAGGCGGGGACGCCGCGGGCCGAGCGTCCGTCGTCGGGCCCGTCCACGTCGTCGGCGCCTCTCCCGCCCGCCACCCCACCCGCCATGGCACCTCCCCCGCGCGCCGCCGCGCCCGCGCGGGAGCCGCCCGCTCCGCCCACCATCGCCGGGCGCGAGCTCGCGTTCAGGACGAACCCGAAGTGCCACGGCTCCCACGCGTACCGCATCACGAAGTGGAACCGGCCGGCGTTCGCGGCGAGCCAGCGGTACGCACTCTCCGGGCCGAGGTCGAGCTCGGTGCCGAGGCGGTGCAGCGACGTGCCGGGCGGAGCCACCCACTTGGGATCGGGATGGGCCGCGAAGAGCGCGGCCTGCTCGGCGTTCGTGCGGAACGCGCTGGTGACGAGCAGCTCGATCCCGTCGGCGTGCGCGGCCTTCGCCATGCGGTCGAACGCGGTCGCGACGTCGGGGCGCATCGGCCGGCCCTGCCGGTACGCGAGCGGCCCCGCGTACTCGTCTCCTCCACCGCCGCCCGCCGCCGCGACCGCGCCGGGCGGCGAGAGCTCGGCCTCGGCGACGACGTGCGTGCGCACCTCGCCGGTCCCGCCGACCTCGATCGGGTCGTCGACGGCGACCCGCACCCGCGTGGGCGCGATCGGGTCGGCGGCCGGGAACGACACGGTGGCGTTCGCGACGTGGTTGCGGCGCGCGGTCTCCTCCCCCGCCCGGCGCCCGATCGCCAGGTACGCGGCCCGTTCGAGGTGCACGGGGTTGGCCCGGCCGTCGCGCAGCGGCGGCTCGAACAGCCGCGGATAGACGTCGCGCATCGCCCGCGCGGCGGCGAGCGCGGACAGATCCGCCGCGCGCTGCCGATCCCCACGCGCCGCGAGCCCGCGCGCGACCGCCCCGACGATCAGCGCACCGACGAGCACCGCGGCCATCGCCCCGACGAGCAGCACCGTCGCCTGGCCCCGCTCGCCGCGCCGTGCCGGAGCGCCAAGCCTCGCCGCCAGGCCAGGCCGCACCGCAACGCCGAACCGCGCCGCACCACGAAGCGGCGGCAGCGATCGATCCTCGTGACGGCCCTGCTCGGCGGCGTCACGCGCGGTCATGCCGGCCCACCTCCTCACGCGCGGCTCGCAGCGACGGTGCGCAGCAGAGCCCGGCGGAGGCGAGTGCGCGGGCGAGAGCGCCGGGGGCCGTGGGGCGGCAGACCACCGCTCGCTCCGGCGCGGGGAGGGACTCGACGGCGAGCGAGGCGAGGTCGGCGTCGGCGCCCGGGCGGGTCGCGACGAGGACGACGTCCTGGCGGGCGAGGAGGTCGTCGAGCGCGTCGCCGCGTGCACCGGCGATCACGAGCACGGTCGGCGAGGAGCCGGCCGCCGCCATCGCCCGCTCCGCCGCGACGACCGCCGCGCGCTCGTCGGCGGGAAGCGACGCGTGGACAAGACGGGCGGTCGCGCGCGCCGGCTGGCCGCGTGCCTCGAGGCTCGCCGCGAGCCGGCGGGCCCTTCGCGTCGCGGGTGCGAGGAGCGGAGGCGGCGCGAGCGTCTCCCCCGTCCACGCGAGCACGAGCGCCGGCGACTCCCGCGCGAGCCCCGTCCCCACCGCCCCGCCGAGCGCGACCGCGTCGACGGGCGCGCAGAGGACCGCGACCGCGGATGGCGCGGCGACCCGCGGCCGTGCCTCGGCGGGCGCGACGAACACGCCGGCGAGCACGCGAAGCAACGACCGGGCGTGCCATGCGGCTCCTCCCGGCGCGGCGGTCCCGGGCGCGACGACGGCGCGGCGGGACGAGCGGGCGTGGTCGCGGCGCGCGGCTCCGCGCGGCGAGCGGATGCCATCCCGGCCGGCCGCGGCCTCGGCGTCGAGCGCGTCCTCGGCGGGCGCGACGAAGATCCCGACGAGGGTGCGGAGAAGGGCGTTCATGGGCCGGCGGAGGCGTCGGCGTGGGCGGTGAGCAAGCCCGCCAGGCCGGGGACGATCGAGCGTGGGCGGAGGGTGACCGCGACGGTGTGGCCGTCGGCGGTGATGCGAGCCGCGGCGCGGGACCAGCCGGGGATCGCCGCGCGGGCGGCGTCCTCGGGGTCGCCGCCCTGGAGGATCGCCATCGCCCCCGCCTGCGCGGCGTGGCCGGCGAGCTCGCGCGCGATCCCGGCCGCGAGGAGCTGGCCGGCGCCGAGCGCGAGCGCGACGAGGAGCGGCAGCAGCGCGACGAGCTCGACGCTCGCCTGGCCGGCCTCGGCGCGCGGCGGAGCGGGCGCGCGCGGCGGCGAGGCGACGCGGCGCGGTGTCGCCCGGCCCCTCATCGCTGGGCCGCCAGGGACGCGTGGGCGGTGACGGTGACGAGGTGGGTCGCGCCGACGATCGACGGGACGGGGATGCGGATC
>Ga0164241_10002237_pt1 | contig 21407 bp, 24 predicted proteins | sample OricomyardsoilBY_FD_108780 | JGI IMG/M metagenome (GOLD analysis project Ga0164241, IMG submission 108780) | Backyard soil microbial communities from Emeryville, California, USA - Original compost - Back yard soil (BY) | ecosystem: Environmental > Terrestrial > Soil > Unclassified | place: USA... | reverse complement strand
GGTCGCCGGGTCGCGGGGGTGGCCGGGTCGCCGGGTCGCGGGGATGGCCGGGTCGCGGGATGGCCGGGCAGCCGGGCAGCCGGGTAGCCGGGCAGCCGGGGTGGCCGGGGTGGCCGGGGCGGCCCGCACGGACAGTCGGCGCTGAATTTGAGCGGATATCCCCTGGGGTTGTGGGTTCTCCGGGCGTATACGGACGGAGAAGGCACCAGCCGAGGGGTTATCCGCTCAAATGCGGGACCTCGGACAGCGGACAGCAGAGGCCGGAACGGGGCAGCGCGCACCAGGTAACCGAGCACGCCGGCAGCCGAGCAGCCGGGCAACGGTCGCCGGGTGGCCGGGTGGCGGTCGCCGGGCAGCCGGGTCGCCGAGTGGCCGGGTCGCCGGGCAGCCGGGTCGCCGGGAGGCCGGGTGGCCGGGTCGCCGGGTCGCCGGGAGGCCGGGTCGCCGGGAGGCCGGGTGGCCGGGAGGTGGATGGCCGGGTCGCGGGTCGCTGGGCGGCGCACGGACAGGGCGGGGCGTTTGAGGGGATATCCGCTGGGGTTGTGGGTTCTCTGGGCGTATGCGGACGGAGAAGGCACTAGCCGAGGGGTTATCCGCTCGAATGCGGCGTGGGGGGAGGGGTTAGCCGGCCTTGGTTAGGAGGGATTGTTGGGTGGTGGCTACTTGGGTGGCGAGGGTGGGTTCGTCGAGGGTGACGAGGGTGTCTTGGTGTACGACGGGGCGGCCGTTGACGAGGAGGAGGTCCAGTGGGGGTGGGGTGGCGAGGACGAGGGCGGCTACGGGGTCGGTGATGCCGGCGTGGGGGAGGGTGTCGAGGCGCCAGACGGCGAGGTCGGCGAGTTTGCCGACTTCGAGGGAGCCGATCTCGTTCTCGCGACCGAGGATGCGGGCGCCGTCGAGTGTCGCCAGTTCGAGGGCGGCGCGTACGTCGAGGGCCTGCGGACCACCGCGAGCACGCGCGAACAGCAACGCGTGCCGGATCTCCTCGACCAGGCTCCCGGCTTCGTTGCTCGCGGCACCGTCCACACCCAGGCCGACCGGACTTCCGGCTGCCCGCAGATCGGCGACGCGGGCGATCCCGGCGCCGAGTCGAGCGTTCGAGCTCGGACAGTGCGCGACTCCGGTCCCGGTCTGACCCAGCTGCTTGATCTCAGCGTCGTCGAAATGGATCCCGTGCGCGAACCAAACGTCCGTGCCGGTCCACCCGAGGTCCGCGGCGTATTCCAGCGGCGTACAGCCGAACGTCTGCTGACACCAGTTGCCCTCGTCAACGGTCTCGGCCAGGTGGGTGTGCATCCGCACTCCCTTGCGGCGCGCGAGTTCTGCCGCCTCGCGCATGAGCCCGTCAGTGACACTGAACGGTGAACACGGCGCAATCACCAAGCGCAGCATCGAATCCGGCGACGGGTCATGCCACCGGTCGATCGCAGCCTCGGTGGCGATCAGGATCTCGTCGCGGTCCTCGACCACCGAGTCCGGCGGCAACCCGCCGTCCTTCTGACTCAGGTCCATCGATCCACGCGACGGATGGAACCGCAGCCCAACCTCTTGTGCAGCAAGGATCTCCGCCCCCAGCAGATCGCCACCCTCGCGCGGGAACAGATAGTGATGATCCGCCGCCGTCGTGCAACCGGTCCGCGCCAGCCGCGCCAACGCGGCCTGCGCACCCACGCGTACGGCGTCCTCGTCGATCCCGGCCCACACCGGGTAGAGCGTCGTCAGCCAGTCGAACAACGTCGCATCGGCCGCGAGGCCTCGAGTGACCCATTGATACAGGTGCTGGTGCGTGTTGACGAACCCCGGCGTGACGAGACAACCCCGGCCGTCGATCACCCGCGCCCCGTCGTACCGCGGTGCGGGTCCCTCCCCGACCGCGACGATCTTATTGCCCTGGGCAACCACGTGACCGGTGGCGAGTTCCCGTCGGTCTCGATCCATCGTCACCACAGCGGCGCCGTCGATCACTGTTGGTGTCTCCATCAACCCGCTCCTCACCTCGATGCAGCCAGTCAACCCGGCCGGACGACGAGCGGTAACCCACAGGGCGCATGAACCTCGGCGGTCGTGCGCCCCGTGGATTGGAGCTTTCTCCAAGCGTCAGCAGAAGCCGGGCGTGGCGAGCCAGGCGGAGCCGGCGTCCGTGGCGTCATCGCGAACGACGGTGGCCTCGATCAGGCCGTACGGGCGGTCGGCGGCGATGAACACCTCGTTCGGGTTCTCCACGCCGAACGGGCTCAGATCCACCAGGAAGTGGTGCTTGTTGGGCGCCGAGAACTTGACCTCGGCGACCTCGGGGTGCTGCTCGAGGACCGCTTCACCCATGCCGTACAGGGTCTGCTGGAGCGCGAGGCTGTGGATCCGCGCGAACTGTTCCAGCAGGAGCGCCTTGATCCGGTCGTACGACTTGTCCCAGTCGACGTCGGTGTGGTCGTAGCGCCAGCGGGCGACCAGCGAGGTCGCGAGGATGCGGTCGTCGGTCTCCGGCAGCGTCGTGTATTTGTCCTTCAGGAAGCCGTGGAACTCCGAACCGGTCGACTTCAGCACCACCAGGTCCTGCACGCCGGAGACGACGTACGACCTGCGCTGGTCACCGCGGCCCTCGACGTTCACGACCGTCGTGCGGACGCCGCTGCCGGAGCGGACGAAGGAGTGGTCGTGGCCGGCGCCGTCGACGCTGATCCGCTCCCACGGGTACTCCTCGATCGCGATCCGCGCGCCGTCGGCGGCCGGGGCGGCGTCGAGGAAGTGGTCGCCGAGCGTCAGCGCGAAGTCCTCGATCGCGCCGATGCCCTTCTCCTTGGCGAACGCGAACGCGGTGTTCTTCTGCGTGTCGGTCGGCAGCACGTCGCGCTGGTCGCCGGTGGTGTGCGCGTCCTCGAACCGGCCGCGCAGCGCGGACGAGACGTTCAGGTCGCGGATCTGGTGGCGGGGCGTGTCCCGGTAGATCCGGACCACGCGACTCTCGGCCTTGCCGTACTGGTTCGCGCCCAGGTGGATGGCCATCGGGATCAACTCCCTCGATAGGTGGAAAAGGCGAACGGGCTGAGCAGCAGCGGGACGTGATGGTGCCGCTCGTCGGTGATCGTGAACGTCACGGTGACCTCGGGAAAGAAGATGTCCTGGCCGGACGCGTCCGCGTACGCGGCGACGTCGAACCAGAGCCGGTACGTCCCGGGCTCGAGCCCTGTCCCCAGTGCGGCCACCCGTCCGTCGTCGTCGGTCGTGCCCGACTCGAGTACGACGGACTTCTCGCCGTCGACCCGGGACAACCGGACCGGGACCCCACGCGCCGGCAGCCCGAGCCCGGTGTCGAGAACATGCGTGCTGACACTGCTCATGCCTCGTCCTCCAACACCTTGCTGAGCCGGAGCAGCGCGATCTTGCGCAACTCGTCCCGTACGACGCCGGCCTCGGTGACGTCGTCGTGGTCGAGGCGCCGGCGCAGGTTGTCGAGCATCTCCTCGGCCGACAGTCCGGTCGCGCAGATCAGGAAGACCCGCCCGAAACGCTGCTCGTACTCGCGATTCCCGTCCGCGAGCGCCGAGCGAACGTCAGGGTCGTCGCCAACCCCGGACTGCTCCTTGCGTGACCACGCCGCCTCCGTGCCCGTGCCGGACGGCCGGTCGCCGATCCGCGGGTGGGCCGCCAGAGCCTGGTCGGCCTCGGCGTCGTCGAGCTCCCGCAGCAGTTGGTCCGCGATCGCGGTCAGCGCCGCGACCTCGCCGTACGGGCGCTTGGCGAGGATGCCGTCGACCCAGCGCGGCACGTCGCAGCAGGCCATCAGTACCGGGCGCAGTCGGCCGGCGGGCGCGGAGTTGAACTCCTGCAGGTCCACGGATCACACCATTCTCGAATACCGAAACTTACTTTCCGTATGACGAGAGGGTGACACGCGCCTCGCCTGTCGTCAACAGTTTGTTGAAGTTTGCCCGCCGGGGCAAGAGCTCAGCCGCGGGCGCGGTTCAGGTAGTTGTAGACGGTGAACCGGGTGACACCGAGCGCCTCGGCCACGATCTCGGCCGACTTCCGGAACTCGAACGCACCGCGCTCCTCCAGCCGCAGCACCGCCTGCTGCTTGTCGGTCCGCGACAATTCGTACAGCGGCCGACCGAACTCCTCGGCCACCTCCGCGAGCAGCGTGTTCACCCCACCCTCGCCACCAGCGGCAGGCTTACGGGACAGGCGTACTGCGATCACCGGCTCGCCGTCCCACAACAGGGGTACGTCGTCCGGCCGCGCCTCGACCGGCGACACCAGCTCGGCGTTGAGCCGCTCGACCAACGGCGTGATCGCGACGACGAGCGGATGCGCGTCCTTGTCAGCCATCGCGCCGTACCTGCAACGTCACCTGGCCGGCGCCGTTCGCGAACGCAGCTTCCAGTACACCGGTCAGCGCGGGCAGCACGAGCTCCTGTTCGCCGCTCACGAGAGTGCCCAGCGGCCCGAAGTCGCACTCCAGGCCGGCCTCTTCCGCGACGCGCAGTGCCTCGGTGGCGTGCGCGGGCGGCTTTCCTTCGACATCGAAGGGTTCCGTGGTGAACTCCGCAACCAGTCGCATGTCGCGAGGCTAGTGCCCGCCGAGCGATGCGGTCACGATCGCAGCGGGCGCCGCGCCAACTTGGCCAGGCCCGCGGTGTCCACACCGATCAGCTTGTCCACCTCGGCCTGGTCCACAGCGCCGCACTCCATCCCGCGCAGGACGAAGCTCGCCAGAGCTGCAGCCGTCGCGGGTTCGTCCAGATAACCCGAGTCACCCTGACCGAGGTAGGCCCGCAGTCGAGTCGCCGCAGTCTCCAGACCCTCGCGATAGAAGAGATAGTTCGCGACGAAACGGGTCGGCAGTTGCGCGGGATGCATGTCCCAGCCCTGGTAGATCCCGCGACCGAGCGAGCGTCGTACCAGCCGCAGATGGAGTCGCCAGGCCGCGTGGACGGCGTCGCGATCACCGACCGGGAGCACGTTCGTCGAACCGTCGGACACGAAGACCCCGGTACCGGCCGCGGCCAACTGCATCACGTCCTTGGCATGGTCGGCGACGGGATGCTCCATGCTCTGGTACGCCGCAGCGACGCCCAAGGAGGCCGAGTAGTCGTAGGTGCCGTAATGCAGACCGGTCACGCGACCCGCACCCGCCTGAATCATCCGGGCAACCAACACAGTCCCGTCGGAGCCAAGGATCGACTGCGGTGTCTCGACCTGGATCTCGAACTTCAGTGAGCCCGCCGGCACAGCATGCTCGGCCTCGAGCGCCGCAAGCACGAGCATCATCGCGTCGACCTGCTCGACCGACGTCACCTTCGGCAAGGTGATCACGAAGCCGTCCGTCAGAGCGCCCGACAGTTCCCGGATGAAGAAATCGAGAGTCCGCACACCGCGACGACGGCTCGGCGCCTCCAGCGATTTGATCCGCAACCCGTGGTACGGCGGAGCGGCACCGGCCTGCACGGTCTCCGCGAGAGCACGGGCCGCGGCCACAGCGGCCGCGTCCTCCTGGTCGTCCGGCCTGGTGCCGTAGCCGTCCTCGAAGTCGATCCGCAGGTCCTCGATCGGCTCCCGCTCGAGCTTCGCGCGGACCCGGTCGTGAACCTCGGCCGTCAACTCCACAGGCAGGTCGAGGGCCTCGGCAAGGTCGGAGGCCGAGGCGCCGTACTGGTCGAACGCAGCCCTGGCCGCGGCCCCCCACTCGCTCACCGTGCGGGCGTCGTACCGATCGGCAGGTACGTAGACGGTGTGCACGGGTTGCCGGACACCGCGGTCGCCCGGGTAGTCCGCAGTGAGCGCCGCGTCGGCCTCCGCCAGGCGCCGATCCAGCTCGCCGACCAGGTCATCCAGCCCCATACCCGCCTCCTTGGACTTCACTTTCCGTATTGCGGATACTAATATCTACTGTGCGGAAGAAGCAATGTCGCCTTTCCTTCCGGGATCTGGCGGTAAACTTCCGTGATCCGGAAGAGAGGGCGGGGTCCCGTGGCGGAGGCGAACGGCGGCAAGGGCCGCACCGGCAGTGTGCAGTCCATCGAGCGTGCGTTCGGCCTGCTCGAGACGATGGCCGACGCGGGCGGGATGATGGGGCTGTCCCAGCTGGCCACCGCCTCCGGTCTGCCGCTGCCGACGATCCACCGGCTGGTTCGTACTCTGGTCGATCTCGGCTACCTGCGCCAGGAGCCGTCCCGGCAGTACGTGCTCGGCCCGAAGCTGATCCGGCTCGGCGAGAGTTCGTCGCACATGCTGAGTGTCTGGGCCCGGCCGCATCTGGCCCGGCTGGTCGACGACCTCGGCGAGTCGGCCAACATGGCGATGCTCGACGGCGACCAGATCGTGTATCTCGCGCAGGTCCCGTCCCGGCACTCGATGCGGATGTTCACCGAGGTCGGCCGGCGGGTCCTGCCGCACTGCACCGCGGTCGGCAAGGCGATCCTCGCGCGACTCCCCGAGGCCGAGGTCCGCGAGCTCCTGCACCGCACCGGTATGCCCAAGCACACCGACAACACCATCCTGGATCCGGACGCGTTCACAGCCCAGTTGCGTCACGCCGACGAGCTCGGCTACGCCACCGACGAGGGCGAGCAGGAGCTCGGCGTCCGCTGTGTCGCGGTCGCGGTCCCCGACGTCCCCTCCCGCCTCGCGATGTCGATCTCGGGCCCGGCCGGACGGATGACCGAAGATCTGGTCGACCGAGCCGTCCCGCTTCTCACCCAGGCCGCGAAAGCATTCGCCGACGACCTGCGGTGAGTCTCAGGCCGTCGTCCAGCGACGGAGCTTCTCGGGGTTGCGGACGACCCAGATGTGCTTGATCCGGTTGTCCGCGATGTCGAAGGCGAACACCGTCACGGTGACCCCGTCCACCTGAGCCACCAGGCCGGGCTGGCCGTTGACCGTACGTTCCAGGCACGTCATGGTGCTGGGCCTGCGGCGGGCGATCTCGACCCAGGCGTGCGCGATCTGTTCGCCGCCGTGGATGGGCTCGAGGAAGGCCATGGCGAGGCCGCCGCCGTCAGCAATCGCCGTGGCGGAGGGGTCGAGCAGGCCGATGAGAGCGTCGATGTCCATGGCCTCCCACGCCTGCTTGAAATCCCTGACGACGCCGGCGCGCTTGGCTGCCGGCGTCGCAGAAGGCCCGGAGGCCCGGATGCGGCGGCGGGCCGAAGAGGCCAACTGGCGACAGGCCGCCGGGGTACGTCCGACGATCTCGGCCACTTCGGCGAACGAGTGGCAGAAGACGTCGTGCAGGATGAACGCGACCCGCTCCGCCGGGGTCAGCGATTCGAGCACGACCAGGAAGGCCAGGTCGACCGACTCGTCCAGGGTGACGCGGTCGGCTGGATCGACGACCGCGCCGCTCGGCTGCCCGCTGATCCACTCCGCACGCGCGGGCAGCGTCTCGGGGATCCATTCGCCCACGTAGGCCTCTCGCCGGGCCCGTGCCGAGCTCAGCTGGTTGAGGCAGATGCGACTGGCGACGGTCCTCAGCCAGGCGCCGGGGGATTCGATCGCGTCCTGCTGCCGCCGGGACATGGCGTACCAGCGGGCGTACGTCTCCTGGACGGCGTCCTCGGCCTCGGCCAGGGAACCCAGCAGCCGGTACGCGAGATTGATCAGCTGACGCCGCTCGCTCATGATCGCGTCCAGACCCGGATAGGACCGGACATCTCCTGCCCCGGATCGGGTGGTCATGGTGACAACAGCTCCTTCGGTCGCATCTGCCCTCACCCAGTAAGACCGGACAGCGCACCGGAATGTGAGGTGACGCACCCGGCCTGACATTCCGGTGCGCTGCCTGGTCGTACTGCTCTGGAAGCGAAAACGACCAGAGCAGGAGCCACCATGACCACCTCGATGCCGGCGACGCAGTTCACCGCCCCGGCGCCCGCGGAGCGCCTGGAGCGGGCGGCCGCTGCACTGACCGCCCACGGATTCACCGTGGAAATCCTCGACGACGTCGCCGCCGCGCGGACCCGGATCAAGGATCTGATCCCGGAGGGCGCGAGTGTGTTCACCGGGGCCAGCGAGACCCTCCGCCTGTCCGGCATCGAGGACGACCTCAATGCCAGCGGGCGGTACGACGCCGTCAAGCCACGCACCCTGGCCATGGACCGCGAGACCGACAGCGACGACATCCGGCGACTGCGCGCGAGCCCCGACGTCAGCATCGGCAGCGTCCACGCGGTCACCGAAACCGGGTCTCTCGTGATCGCCTCGGGCAGCGGAAGCCAGCTGCCCGGCTATGCCGGCGGAGCCGCCAGCGCGATCTGGATCGTCGGGGCGCAGAAGGTCGTACCCGACCTGAACACCGCCCTGCAGCGCATCGAAGACCACTGCCTTCCGCTGGAGAACGTCCGCGCGCTGGCGGCCTACGGGTGGCCGAGCGCCATCAACCGGCTGCTCATCCTCAACGCGGAATACCAGCCCGGGCGCGGAACCGTCCTGCTGCTCCGCGAAGCCATCGGGTTCTAGAGTCCGTACGTTCGCCAGCGTTCGGTGAGGGTGTAGCCGAGGGACTGGTTGGCGCGCAGGGAGCCGACGTTGGCGGCGGCACCGCCGGTGGTGAATCGGGCGATGCCGATGTCGAGGAAGGCGATGATCGAGGCCGCCTTCACCGCCTGGGCGACCCCGCGGCCGCGGTACGACGCCAGCACCGAGGTGAAGCGGGTCGCGCCGAAGCCGTCGCGTTCGCGGATCACGGTGGCGCCGACCAGACGGGAGCGATCGAAAGCGCCGAAGACGCGGTAGTCCGGCCAGAGAGCGCGTGTCTTGTCCAGGTCGCCGACCTCGTGATGCGTCGCCGGGGTGTCCGGATAGTCCTGCTCGTTGGCCTTCTCCAGCGCGTGCAGCGCCTCGGCCGACTCGGGGCCCAATTCGCGGATCGTCAGTCCCGCGGCAGTTGCCCGCAGTACGGCGGAGTCCAGCAGAGCGCGGTCGGGATCGTAGAGTTGCACCCCCCAGGACTCGGCCACGACGCGGTAGCCGGCCGCTTCGAGTTCGGCACAGCGGGGGTCGTCGTCGCGGACGATCTGATGATCTGGCACGGGCCGATTGTCTGGCGCCTGGCCACCGGACTCAAGTCCGGCGGCCCAGGCGCCCGGCCATCGGACTCAGGACAGCTTGCGCAACAGCGGCAGAACGTCGGTGGTGAACTGGGTCAGGAACCGCTCCTGGTCATGCCCCGGACCGTGGACGACGAAGTGGTTGAAGCCGGCCTCCAGGTACGGCCGGAGCTGCGCGACGACCTCTTCGGGGTCGGAGGAGACGATCCAGCGCTGGGCGACCTGCTCGATCGGCAGTTCGTCGGCCAGCCGCTCCATCTCGGTCGCGCTCGTCACGCTGTGTTTCTGCTCCGGCGTCAGCGACAGCGGCGCCCAGAACCGGGTGTTCTCCAGCGCCTGCTCCGGGTCGCGGTCGTAGGAGACCTTGACCTCGAGCATCCGGTCGATGTCCTCGAACTTCTTCCCGGCCTTCTCCGCACCCTCGCGCACCGCGGGCATCAGCTTCTCGGTGTAGAGGTCCATGCCCTTGCCGGACGTCGCGATGAACCCGTCGCCCGCGCGACCGGCGTACTTCGCGACCAGCGGTCCGCCGGCGGCGACGTACACCTTGAGCGGCGTCTCCGGGCGGTCGTAGATGAACGCGTCGACGGTCTTGTAGTACGGGCCCTCGGAGCTGACGCCGTCCTTGGTCCACAGGTCGCGGATCAGCTGCACCGCCTCCCGCAGCCGGGCGAACCGCTCCTTGAACTCGGGCCACTCCATCCCGGACACGGCGATCTCGTTCAGCGCCTCACCGGTGCCGACGCCGAGCATCACCCGGCCCGGGTACAGCTCGCCCAGGGTCGCGAACGCCTGCGCGATCACCGCGGGGTTGTAGCGGAAGGTCGGCGTCAGCACCGACGTACCCAGCAGCACCCGGTTGGTCCGCTCGCCGACCGCCGCCATCCAGGCGAGCGCGAACGGAGCGTGACCGCCCTCGTGCCGCCACGGCAGGAAATGGTCCGACACCGTCACACTGTCGAGCCCGAGCTCTTCGGCCCGGACCGAGTACTCCACCAGCTCCCGCGGACCGAACTGCTCCGCCGAGGCCTTGTACCCGACTCGAATGCTCACCCTCTGCTCCCAACTCCCGCGTCCGCGTGTCTACTTCCGGGGTCAACTTCACCACACCGATGGTTATGCCCCGCGTCCGTCATTCGACCAGCCCGACACCCGCCGACGGTGATTGACGGCCGGTGCGGGCGTCGGGAAGGATATGGATCCGGCGCGGCCCGCGCCTCACCTTCGTCGACCGGCCCCAGCCTGGTCACAACGAGAAGGCAAAGGGACTTCCTGTCTCGGGCCGCTCGTCCTGGTCAGCTGCCTCGGGCGGGATCGCTGGGGGATCGCGTGCGAGTGCGCGGAAGGCCAGATGACAGCGCACAGGAACTTCAAGCAGCGGGTTCGAGCCCGCGCCGCCAAAACGGGCGAGTCCTACACGGCTGCCCTCCGGCACTTCCGTCCGACCCTCAGTCAGACCCTGACAGGAGAAGACATGCCGGAAGAAGAAACAACCCTGCGATGCGCGGTCGTCCAGACGACGATGCGCGACGACCCGACGAACGCCGACGAGCTCCGAGCGGGCGGCGCCGAGATCCGCGGTTTCCTGCGGCAGGCCGCAGCCGCGGGCGCCCGCCTGGTGCACTTCACCGAAGGCGCGATCTGCTTCCCCAGCAAGCGCGTGATGTCCGAGCTCGGCCCGGACGAGGTCGGTCCGTCCGACTGGACCAGGGCGCAGTGGTCGGTGCTGCAGGCCGAGCTCGACCAGATCGCGCAGCTCGCCGGTGAGCTCGGGATCTGGGTGGTGCTCCCGTCGATCCACCAACTGCCGGAGGGGCGACCGCACAACAGCATGTACGTCGTGTCCGACCAGGGGAAGGTGGTCACCCGGTACGACGAACGCACGCTCTCGACCACCAAGGCCACCTGGATGTACACGCGGGGGACCCGGCCGGTGACGTTCGAGGTGGACGGATTCCGGTTCGGGCTCGCGCTCGGGCTGGACGTACTGTTCCCGGAGTTGTTCACGGAGTACGACCAGCTCGGCGCGGACGGCGTACTCGTGTCGTACGCGACGAACCGGGTCTCGCACCACGAACACGTGGCGGTCCAGGCCCGTGGATGCGCCGTGAACAACACGTGCTGGATCAGCTTCGCCGTCTCGGCGAACCCGGACGGCGGCCTCGCGTCGGGCGTGGTCGACCCCCGGGGTGAGTGGGTCGCGCAGGCTCCGGCGGACGGTTCGCCGGCCGTCACCGTGACCGATCTGCACCACTCCGACATCACGCAGGTCGGCCGGGAGTTCCGGCGGCGGACGCGGGAGCGCATCGGCTCCTGAGGTCTCACACGTCCGGGTGCGGATCCGTTCCATAGGCATGAACAGGCACGCGATTGTCAGCACCCGGATCGGGGACCTCACCCTGGTCGCCTCGGACAACGCCCTGGCCGGCGTCTACTTCCCGCACCACTGGGTCAAGCCGACGCCGGAAACCCTCGGCGAGCAGGTCGAAGCCACCGACCCGCTGCTGTCCGAGGCGGCCCGCCAGCTCGACGAGTACCTCATCGGCGAGCGCGACAGCTTCGACGTCCCGACCGTCCTGCGCGGTGACGAGTTCCAGCGCCGCGTGTGGTCGATCCTCGAGGAGATCCCGTACGGTGCGACGTCGTCGTACGGCGAGATCGCGGAACGGCTCGGGGATCGCACGCTGGCCCAGCGGGTCGGCAAGGCGGTCGGGCAGAACCCGCTGTCGATCGTCGTGCCGTGCCACCGGGTGGTCGGGAAGGACGGGTCGCTGACCGGGTACGCGGGCGGCCTGAAGCGCAAGCAGTTCCTCCTCGATCTGGAAGAGCCCGCGGAGGCCAAGGCCGCCCGTCTGTTCTGAGAGTGGACCTGAGGCACTCACCAACCCCGCCGACGGCGGCCTCCGGCCCGGTGCGCAAGCGTGCGGCAGGGGCGGCGGGCGCGGTTGGTGAGTGCTGGAGGTCCGGGTCAGGAAAGGTCGCCGACCTGCTGGGCGTACCACTCGGACTCGACCAGGTGCTCGGCGATCTGGCGCAGCGTCCAGTTCTCGCCGCGGTCCTTGTCCCACTCGACCGGGTCGACCGCGGAGTACCGCAGCGCGAACGTGCGGCCCAGCCGCCGCAGCCGCTGCTCGGCCTCCTGGGCGTCTTCGGCGGTGAACGGCGCGAGGTCGGCCGCGGAGGTGAGCGCGCTCGCGTGCCACCCGTCCGGCTGCGTCGGCACCCCGGCCAGCAGGGCCTCGACCTGGGCCAGGTGGTCGATGATGTGGTCGCCGATCCGGCGGACGGCCTTGTGCGGCGTGTAGGTCCGGTCGTCGTCGGAGGTGAGCGGTTGCCCCTCCCACGCCGGCCAGGTGGCGACCAACCGGAGCGAACGCTCGACGGCCTGCTCCACCTGTACTCCAGGATTCTCTGTCATGGCGATCAGGCTAAGGCTGTGATCCTTCGGTGCCGGCCGAAGTGATCCCGAGCCGGCGGGACAGCGCCTCCGCGTCGAACGGGGCCCGGACCTTGGCGTCGTTGTCGAAGTAGATGTAGACGTCCCGGCGGCGCCGCTTCGCCCGCGACGACCCGATCGTCTTGCCGTCGGCCGGCGTACCGCCCTGGTGCCAGGTGCGGATCTTCGCCGCCCAGCGGTCGAGCGCCTCGTCGTCGTACCCGCTGGCGTAGAGCTCGTCGGCGCCGTGCAGCCGGACATACACAAAATCGGCCGTGACGTCGTCGAGCATCGGCCACTTGCCGGCGGTGTCGGCACAGACCAGCGCGATGTCGTGCTCACGGAGCAGGTCGACGAAGCCTGGTGTCTCGAAGCTCGCATGCCGTACTTCGATCGCGTGCCGCAGCGGGATGTCGACGGCGCACTCCAGCAGCGCCCGGCCCTCCATCCGCTCGTCGTGGCCCTTGGCCACCTCTGCCGCCTCGACCGTTGTCCGCGGCAACGAAGCGAAGAAGTTCGCGCACCGCTCCTCGTCGTACCCGAGGGTCGGCGGCAGCTGCCACAGCACCGGGCCGAGTTTGTTGCCGAGCGCAAGGACTCCGGAGGCGAAGAAGTTGGCGAGCGGCGCGTCCACGTCGGCGAGCTTCTTCAGGTGGGTGATGAATCGTGGGCCCTTGAGCGTGAAGACGAAGTCGTCCGGCGTCTCGTCGTACCACTTCTGGTACGACGACGGGCGCTGGAGCGAGTAGAACGAGCCGTTCAGCTCGATCGAGTTCAGCCGGTGTGAGACGTACTCCAGCTCGGCCCGTTGCGGCAGGCCGTCCGGGTAATAGACCTTCCGCCAGGGCGGATACCGCCAGCCCGAAATACCCACTCGATACTCGCTCACGTTCCTGATTATCTATCCGGATGCACATCAACCGGGGCAGTTACGCCGACGCCCGCACGCCGTGGGAGGACGTCGACTGGCAGGCCGCGGTCTTCGACTGGATCGAGGAGCAGTTGGCTTCCCTCGGGCTCCGGGAATCCGGTCCGCGGCAGGTGCGGCTGCGGCCGTGGTCGGTGATCGTCCGCCTCGACGTCGGTCACCGCCTGTGGTTCAAGGCCAACCCGCCCGGCAGCCTGTTCGAGGCCGGGCTGTCGCAGGCGCTGGCCGGGTGGGCGCCCACGCACGTCCTCACGCCGTACGCCGTGGACGCCGCGCGCGGCTGGGCGCTGCTTCCCGACGGCGGATCGATCCTTCGCGAGGTCGACGGTGATCCGTCGCTCTGGGAGGACGTCGTGCGTCAGTACGCCGAGTTCCAGCGGATCCTGGTGCCGCACGCCGACGAGATCGTGCGACTCGGTGTGCCGGACGCGCGGCTCGCCGTACTGCCGTCGATCTTCGACGAGGCGGTCGCCGGCAACGGCTCGCTGCAGCCCGCCGACCGAGACCTGCTGCGGGTCCTCCGACCGCGCCTGCTCGACTGGTGTGCGGAGCTCGCGGCGATCGGCATCACCGACTCGCTCGACCACGCCGACCTGCACGACGGTCAGATCTTCGCGCCGGTCGACGGGCGCTTCACCTTCTTCGACTGGGGTGATGCCGCCGTCTCACACCCCTTCTGCAGCTTGCTCGTCAGCGCCCTGCGCGCGGCCGACCAGTACGGCGCCGAGATCATCCCGCGGCTGCGCGACGCCTACCTCGAGCCCTGGACCGCCGACGGCCACAATCTGCCCGAGCTGCGCCGCGCCGCGAGCCTCGCCTGGCGTCTCGGGTCGATCGGCCGAGCCGTGTCCTGGGGACGACTCTTCCCCGACGCGTACGACGTACCGCTCGGCGACAAGGAACAAGCGGAGTGGCTGCTCAAGCTGGCCGACGAACCACCCTTCTAGTTGTCGATCAGCTTGGTCAGTAGCTCGGCCGTTCCGGCGGGCTGGTCTTCGGCGACGTAGGTGTAGGCGTCGGGGACCGTGTGGACCTGGGTGCCGAGCAGATCGGCGTACCGCTGGGCATGTTCGACGGGGAAGACCCGGTCGTCGGCGGCCCAGACGAGGTGGATGGGCTTCCCGAAAGCATCGGCGAGCTTGGTCGCGGCGGCACGGGTGTACTGCGCGCCGACCGAGCCGATCGCCTTGCGGCCGTCGTGGCGGATGGCGGCATCGGTGAGGACCGGGGTGAGGTAGCTGCGCATGATCTCGGCGTCGATGGGCCGCTTGGCCATCCAGCCGTACGTGTTGAACCAGCGCCAGCTCGGCGGCCAGCGGAGCACCTGGTAGAGCGCCCAGTAGGTCGCCGGATGGACGGCGGATGTCTTCAGGATCGCGAAGCCGCCCGGTCCGGGAGGCCAACTGGAGTCGGGAGTCTCGCACGACGACAGCACGAGCCGGCCGATCCGGTCGGGGTGTTCGGTCGCGGCCAGCTGACTGTAGGCACCGCCGGAGTCGTTGCCGAACAGCGTCACGTCGTGCAGGTCGAGCGCAGTCAGGAAGTCGGCGATCAGGCGGGCCATGCCGGGCGGTGACAGGTCTGCATCCCGCTTCAGCGGAGTCAGGTGGGCACCCAGCGGCCAGTCGGGCGTGATGCAGCGGAAGCGGTCCGAGAGCAGCGGGACGAGCTTGCGCCAGATGTTCGCGTTCACCAGGTACCCGTGGACGAAGACGATCGGCGGACCGTCACCGACCGCGTGGTACCGCAGCGTGCCGGACGGCAGCTCGACCTCGTACGACGGGCCCAGCCGGGGATCACGCATACCGACTCCCGAGTTCTTGTAATGACTGCAAGAAGTGTCGATCACCGTAGCATGGGCCGGGTGGATCCCCGCAAGCAACGGACGATGGATGCGCTGATCCAGGCCGGCCAGGAGATGTTCCGCGATCGTTCCGTCGACGACGTCACGGTGGAGGAGATCGCGGACCGCGCGGGCGTGGCAGTGGGGTCGATCTACAACCACTTCGGATCGAAGGCAGGTCTGCAGGCGGCAGTGGTCGGGCACGCGCTCGAGGCCGACCGGCACTACATGGACCGCGCCTACACCGCGGAACGCACGCCGGTCGAGCAGATCTACGCGGCGGCGGAGCAGTACCTCGGCTTCTATCTGGACCACCCCGACTACTTCCGGATGCTCGCGTTCCCCGGCGCGCCCGGTCAGTACGCGGCCGGTCAGGAACTGTCCGAACGACTGGCCGGCGCGGTCGATCAGCAGAACCGCCGGCTGGTCGAGGCGCTCCGGTCGGGCGTCGAGTCCGGCGACCTCCGCGCGGTCGATCCCGAGGAGGTGGCGACGATCCTGTGGGCGGCCTGGAACGGCGTCATCAGTCTCGGCTGGCGTCAGGATCGTCTCCGCCGCGACGAGGCGGAACTGCGCGCCCTGCTGGCGACCGCCACCGAGATCGTCGCGACCGGCCTGCTGGTCCGCTGAAGGTCGGCTTCGCCTGTGGTACGACAGTCGGCATGAGTCTGACGGTCGACGCGCTGCTCGACAGTGGCCTGCGGATGCTGATCACCTCGATGGTCGACAACGCCGGGATCACCCGGGCGAAGTCGGTGCCCGCGGCTCGGGTGCGGGCCGCGGTCCGGGACGGGATCGGCCTGTCGCCGGTGTTCGCGCTGATGTGCGCCGACGACGCGATCACCACCTCCCCGCTGGTGAACGGACCGGTCGGCGACAACCGGCTGATGCCCGATCTCACCTCGGTCGCACCGCTCGGCCCGGACCATCGGGTCTACTGGGCTCCGGCCGACCAGCTCTCGCAGGATCACGAACCCGTCGACATCTGCCAACGGACGGCGCTGCGTCGGCAGGAGGAGCGCGCGGTCGCGGTCGGGCTCGACGTCAGGCTCGGGTTCGAGTTGGAGTTCACCGTGTTCAGCGGTGACGTGGACGATCCGGCTGTCGCCACGATCGGACCGGCGTACGGCGTGCTGGCCACGCTGAAGATCGAGGACTTCGCGGTTGACCTGCTCGAGGCGCTGGACGCGGCCGGGGTGCCGGCGGAGCAGTTGCATCCGGAGTACGCGCAGGGTCAGGTCGAGGTCGCGCTTCCGCCGGCGTCGCCGTTGGCCGCGGCCGACCAGTCGCAGCTCGCGCGGCTCGTCGTCCACCGGGTGGCGCGGGCGCACGGGTTGCTGGTGTCGTTCGCGCCGATCACGGTGGCCGGGTTCGTCGGCAACGGCGCGCACATCCATTTCTCGGCGTCGCTGGGTGGGGTGCCGTTCGGCGGTGAGGACGGTCCGTCGGAGCATGCGCGGCACCTGATGGCCGGCGTACTCGATGAGCTCGACGGATTGACCGGCGTACTGGCGCCGAGCGTGGTCAGCGCCGACCGGCGGGTGCCGGGGAACTGGGCGGGTGCGTTCGCGTGCTGGGGGCCGGAGAACCGGGAGGCCGCGCTGCGGTACGTGCCGGGCAGTGTCACCAGCCGGCCAGGGTCCGCGAACTTCGAGATCAAGATCGGCGATCCGTCAGGCAATGCCTACCTGTCCGCCGCTTCCGTGCTTGCTGCCGCACTGAACGGGCTCGAACAGAAGGCGCTCCTGCCGGACGGGCTCGACCACGACCCGGCGTCGTACCCGGAGGCGGACCAGCCGCCGCGGCTGCCGCTCACGGTGGAGGACGCGCTCACCGCACTCGAGCGGTCGGACGTCATCCGCGCGGCCCTGGGCAATGCGATCCTCGAGCCGTTTCTCGCCGTACGGCGCCATGACGCGCAATCACTGGGTGCGTTGTCGCTGGAGGACCGGGTGCGCGCGTTGCGATGGCGGTACTGACTCGTTCTGAACGGCTGGATCACATACGGTGATCCCCATGGCGTTGGCTGCGAAGGGGAGCAAGGGCGAGTCGTTCCTTGCGGTGGTCGTCGGCGGTGGAGCGGCCTTCGGGCTGATCGTGATCACCTCGCGCGCCTGGAAGGCGTGCCACGTCGACGTCGCCGGCAGCGTCCCCAACGGCCTCACCCTGCTGTTCCTCGGCCTCCCCCTCGCCCTGATCGTGAACCTGGTCCTGTTCACGATGGTCTTCCGCTACGCCGGGAAGGCCTTCCTCTTCTCCCTCGTCGCGGCCGCCGTCGCGATCACCATCGCCGACCTGGCCCTCTTCTCCTGGCAGGGCACCCCGGCGTCCTCCCCCGGCAACTGCCCCGGCAACGTCCCGCCCTGGTGGCCAACCTGGATCCCGTCCTAGCGTTGTCCTCGGCATCCTTCTGGCTGTCGGTTCAAGAGCCTCGACGCCAGGCTTCCGCGCAGGGAGTGAGGGTCAGCGGGCTGACGGGCGGGTCGCGCAGACGAGGGCGACGGTGGCGAGGACGCCGAAGGGAATGGCCTGCAGTTCCTGGAAGGCGATGAGCTTGAAGAGGGTGAAGTAGATCATCCAGCTCGCGTAGACGATCACGCCCGGGCGGCCGAGCCGATGGCCGCGGAGGAAGGCGGCGACCGCGATCAGGCCGCCCAGGGAGAGGAACTCGTAGGCGACCACGAAGCTCACGCCGAGGCCGCTCCATCCCTCGAGTCCGCTGAAGTAGATCGCGCCGTACCCGCCGACCACGGCGAGCAGTCCGAGCAGGACCGAGGCGGTGAGGACGGTCGCCGACGGGCGACGGGTGGTGACGGATCGGGTGCCGGTCACGGTGGTCATGGTTGTTCTCCTGTCGATCGGTTGCAGTCCCCCAACAGTCGCGACCGGGCGGTCCCGTCGGCCACGGTCCCGGATCACGACCTGACCCGGGACTCGTTGTCCCGTGACGGCGGGACAGTGCGGCGGCGATGATGCCGTCATGGGGGTTGTCATCGGGGTACTCGCGGTCGTCGCCGGGCTGGCGGGCGCCGGCGTGCATGCCGTCAACGCGGCGGCCGGACGGACGTCCGGGCCGTCGTTCTGGTTGATGGAACTGGCGGCCGCGGCCGCCTACGGGCTCGTGTGCCTGCTGCTGCGGTCCTCCGGCGCTCGCCGGATCCAGCTCCTGCTGGGGGCGATCGCGCTCAGCCAGGGGCTCGCGCTGCTCGGGGCAGAGGTCGGGCTGTTGACCGGCGGCTCCTGGTCGATCTGGCTCGGTTCGTGGCTCTGGGCGCCTGGCTATGCCGCGATCGCGGTCCTGCTTCCGGTGGTGCTGCCGGACGGTCGACCACTGGCCCGCCCGGCCCTGTGGCTGAGTGCGGCCGCGATCGTGGTCACCGCGCTCACCTGGGCATTGACGCCGTACGACGCGCAGGACTTTCCGGAGGCGCTGCGCGATGCGACGAACCCGGTCGGTGTCGCTGCCGCCGGCGAACCGGTGGTCGGGGCCGCGACCGGCGTACTGCTCCTTGCGGCGGTGATCGTCGGTTGCGGTTCGCTCGTGACCCGATGGCGACGTGCCGCGGAGCTGGAACGCCAGCAGCTGAAGTGGGTCCTGGTCGGCTATGCCTGCACGGTGGTGCTGTTCGCGGTGGCGAGGCTGCTTCCGGCCGGGGTCACCGGCGTCGTCGCGGGGCTCGCCATGCTGCCGCTGCCGATCGCGATCGGCATCGCGGTGATGCGCTACGGACTGTGGGACGTCGACGTCGTCATCTCTCGCGCCCTCGTGTACGGCGCACTGTCGACCCTCGTGATCGGGCTGTACGCCGCCACCGTGTGGCTCGCCGGTGACCGCCTCGGCGCCACGACCGGTACGCCGATCCTCGCGACAACCGTGGTCGCTCTGGCCGCACTGCCGCTGCGCTCCTGGTTGCAGCGGCACGTGAACCGGCTCGTGCATGGCGACGTCGACGAGCCGTACGCCGTACTCGCGCGGCTCGGTGCGAGACTCGCGGCCGCGACCACACCGGAAGACCTGTCCGAACGCGTGCTGCCCTCGGTGGTCGAGCAAGTGGCGCGGTCCCTGCGCGCACAGCAGGCCACCATCGTCCTGCGGGACGGCCTCGTCACGTCGCACGGCGAGGGCCCGGGGACCGCGACGACGGTCGAACTGGAGTACGCCGGGGAGAACTTCGGCCGGCTCACGGTGACACGATCGACGGAGTTCGACGCCCATGAGGTGCGCGCGCTGGACCGCTTGGCAGCCCAGGCCGCGGTCGCCGCGCACACAGTGTTCCTGGCGCGCGAGACCCAACGTGCCCGGGAGGCAGTGGTGGTCGCGCGGGAGGAGGAACGCCGTCGCCTCCGCCGCGACCTGCACGACGGCGTCGGCCCGTCACTGGCCGCGTTGGCCTTGCACGTCGAGACCGCGCGCGACGTCGCTGCCGACGATCCGGACATGGCGCGGCAGTTGCTCGATCGCCTGGTGCCCCGACTCAACGCCGCCGTGGCCGACGTACGGGCACTGGTCCACGAACTCAGACCACCGATGCTGGACGAACTCGGCCTGGCAGCGGCCTTACGCGAGCTGGGCGACCGGCTCTCCACCGGTACGACGACAGTCCGGGTGTCGGCGAACGAGATCGCCGGATTGCCTGCAGCTGTGGAGGTTGCGGCGTACCACATCGCGGGTGAGGCGACCGGGAACGCTGTCCGGCACGCCGGCGCCGGCACCGTCGCGGTCCGGCTGTGGGAGGTCGACGGCTGCGTGGGCGTCGAGGTCTCCGACGACGGTCGGGGCCTGCCGGACCGGATCCGCGCCGGGGTCGGCACGTCGTCGATGCGCGAACGGGCCGAAGAACTCGGCGGACACCTGCGGATCGACTCCTGCTCGTCGGGTACGACGGTGACGGCGCTACTGCCGAAGGGGGCGTCATGACGGTTCGGGTGCTCGTGGCCGACGACCATCCGCTGTACCGGGAGGGTCTCGTCCTGGCGATCTCGACGATGCCGGGCAAGGAAGTGGTGGGTGAGGCCGCCGACGGCGCGGAGGCGGTCCGGCTGGCGGCCGACCTGGTCCCCGGCGTCGTCGTGATGGACCTGCACATGCCGGTGATGAACGGCGTCGACGCGACCCGCGAGGTGACCACGCAGCACCCGTCGATCGCCGTACTCGTGCTCACGATGCTGGAGAACGACGAGTCGGTGTTCGCGGCGGTCCGCGCCGGCGCGCGGGGCTACCTGCTGAAGGGCGCCGACCGGGCGGAGATCGCCCGCGCGCTCGACGGCGTGTCCCACGGCGAGGTCGTGTTCTCCGCCGGCATCGCGACCCGGGTCCTCTCGTACTTCGCCGCGGGCCGGGCCGGACCGGAGCTCGCTCCGTTCCCCGAGCTCACCGACCGGGAGCGCGAGGTCCTCGACCTGGTCGCCCGCGGCCTGACCAACGCGGCGATCGCGCGGCAACTGGTCGTCAGCGACAAGACCGTCCGCAACCACGTCTCCAACGTCTTCGCGAAGCTCCACGTCGCCGGCCGCGCCGAAGCGATCGCAAGGGCCCGCGACGTCGGCCTCGGGCAGTAGCCCCGGTCAGAAAGTCAGCGTCGCGCCGACCTCGGCGCAGGTTGTCGGGCCGCCGAAGAAGTCGGCGGCCTCGTCGGTTGCGTGCGTGCGGTCGAGCAGGGGGCCGACGTGTGTCACCACGAGGTGTTCGGCGTTGGCGCGATGGGCCAGGTCGCCGGCCTGCGACGGGGTGTGGTGGACCGCGGTGGGGTGTGGGTCGTTGGCCTCGCACAGCAGGAGGTCGGCGTCAGCGGCGACGGCGTCCAGGCCGGGGCAGGGTGCGCAGTCGCCGGAGTAGGCGAAGGTGTGCCCGGATGACTCGGCCGGAGGGCATAGGCGTCGCAGGCGTGCTCCACCGCGCGGCTGGTGAGCTGCAGGTCGCGCACACGTACTTCGTGACCATCCGACAACGGCCGAAGATCCAGTACGTCGCTGAACACGGCGGCATCCGGTACGGCGAAGAAGCCGGCCAGGCGAGCACCCAGCTCAGCGGGCGCGTAGACCGGCAACGGTGCCCGCGTCGGCAGTTCGCCGTACGCCAAGGCGTAGTACGCGTTGAGGAGGTCGCCGATGTGGTCGAGGTGCAGGTGCGAGAGCCAGACGGCGTCCAGTTCGGCG
>Ga0164241_10002236_pt1 | contig 21411 bp, 16 predicted proteins | sample OricomyardsoilBY_FD_108780 | JGI IMG/M metagenome (GOLD analysis project Ga0164241, IMG submission 108780) | Backyard soil microbial communities from Emeryville, California, USA - Original compost - Back yard soil (BY) | ecosystem: Environmental > Terrestrial > Soil > Unclassified | place: USA... | reverse complement strand
TCCGCGACCTTGCCGACGGAGGGCAGGTCGTACCAGACGTGCTCGTTGAGCTCGCCGTCGCTGGCGCTGACTCCGGAGACCTGCACGGCGTTGATCACCGGGGCCGTCGATGACGCGGAGGCGAGCATCGTCTGCATGAAGTCGTCGTAACCGCCGCCGTTCTCGACGATCAGCGCGGCCTTGGACAGGGCCAGCTGATCGCGCGCGTTCGACTGGAACGCATGCGGATCCGCGCTCGGGTCGGAGATCACCGAATTGACCTCGACGTACTCGCCGCCGACCTGCGCGACGACGTCACCCCAGACGTTGGTGGACGCGAGCACCGTGATGCGGCCCGACGGGTCGGCCGACCCGGCAGCGGTGGCACCGGATCCGGAGGCGCTGCCGGAGCAGGCGGTCAGGGCAAGAGCGAGCGCACCGGCCAGCACCGCCGCCCGGCGGCGCCGCCCGGCCTTCCGACCCGTAGAACTGTTAACCGTTCTGATAATCACTCTCGACAGAGTAGTCGATGGCGGCGGCGGTTGAACTGCGGCGGGACGAACGTCCGGCGGCGGGTGGGCCCCGGCGTGCCCCCGGGGGCTGCCGACTCAGCCCGGCCCGGCCCGGGCAGAGCCGAACGCGGGCCTCAGCCGGCGGCGGGATTGTCGACGCGGCGGCGGCGGGCCACCTCGGCCAGCACCACCCCGGCGGCCACGGAGGCGTTCAGCGACTCCACCGAGCGGGCCATCGGGATGGACACGGTGATGTCGCAGACCGTACGGGTCAGCCGGGCCAGGCCGCGGCCCTCGGATCCGACGACGAGCACCAGCGGCGAGGTGGCCAGTTCGAACGAATCCGTGTCGGTGGTGCCGTCGGCGTCCAGCCCGGCGATCATCAGCCCCTGCGCCGCGTAGTCCTTCAGGGTCCGGACCAGATTCGTACACCTGGCCACCCGCAGCCGGGCCGCGGTCCCGGCGGACGTACGCCAGGCCGATGCCGTCATCCCCGCGCTGCGCCGTTCCGGCACCACCACGCCGTGCGCCCCGAACGCCGCCGCCGACCGGATGATCGCCCCCAGATTGCGCGGATCGGTCACGCCGTCGACCGCAACGATCAGTGCGGCGCGGCCGGAGTCCCGAGCCCGGCCCAACAGGTCGTCCGGGTGCGCGTACTGGTAGGGCGGGACGACCAGCGCGACCCCCTGGTGCACCGCGTTGCCGGTGAGCCGGTCCAACTCCGGCCGGGACACATCCAGCTGCGGGATGCCACGTTCCGCCGCCGCGGCGATCGCCTCGGCCACCCGCTCGTCGGCCGCGAGTCCGGCCGCGACATAGAGTGCGGTTGCCGGCACCCCGGCGCGCAGGGCCTCGACGACCGGGTTCCTGCCGATCACCGTCTCTGGCAACTCGCCACGCGGCCGCGCGGGCGACTTCGCCGGGGTAGGGCGAGTCTTGCGTTGGGCACCGGCCGCCGCACGCCGAGCCGCGGGATGACCCTTGCGCAGTTCCGCCGGGGGTGTCGGACCCTTGCCCTCCAGCGCCCGGCGAGGCCGGCCGCCGCTGCCGGCGACGGCACCCTTCTTGGTGCCCGTCTTGCGGGTCGCGCCGCGGCGCTGCGAGTTGCCGGCCATTGCTGATGCCTCCGTGCCTGGTCCTGAATCGGTGGGTCAGAGCCGGCCGGTCGACCCGGTGACGGACCACACCGGCCCGTCCTTGGTGTCCTCGATGGCGAACCCGGCCGCCGCGACCTGCGTGCGAATCTCGTCGGCCCGGGCGAAGTCGCGGTTCTTGCGGGCCTGGGCCCGCTCGGCGAGCAGCCCGTCCAGCAGCCGCCCGGTCGCCTCGACCAGGCGCCGGTCCTCCCGCCGATCGACCCACGGCGCGGCCCATGGGTCCAGACCGAGCACCGCCAGCATCGCCCGCACCGAGGAGGCCAGCTCCTGGGCCGCGGAGTCGTCCGACTTCGCCAGCGCCGCGTTCCCGGCCCGAACCTTCTCGTGGATCACGGCCAGGGCCTTGGGCACCCGCAGGTCGTCGTCCATCGCCTGCCGGAACGCCTCGGGGACGTCGCCGACAGAGACGCCCTCGTCACCCGCGCCGATCCGGTCGGCCGCCCGATGCAAGAACGCCTCGATCCGTTCGTAGGCCTTCGCCGCGTCGTCCAGCGCCTCCTGCGAATACTCGATGGAGGATCGGTAGTGGACGCTGATGAGGTAGTACCGCAGTGCCACCGGCCGGACCTTCTCGGTGATGGTCGGCACCGAGAGAATGTTGCCCAGGGATTTGGACATCTTCTCCCCGGCCATCGTCACCCAGTGCGAATGCATCCAGTAGCGGGCGAAGACGTCGCCGAGACCGTGCGACTGGGCCGCCTCGTTCTCATGGTGCGGGAAGATCAGATCCAGTCCGCCGCCGTGGATGTCGAATGCGGTGCCCAGGTAGGCGCGAGCCATCGCCGAGCATTCGATGTGCCAGCCGGGCCGACCCCGGCCCCACGGCGAATCCCAGGACGGCTCGCCGGGCTTGGCCGCCTTCCAGAGCGTGAAATCCGCTGGGTCGCGCTTTCCGCTCGCCTCGGTCTCGCCCTGGACCATTTCGTCGATGCGCTGACCCGAGAGAAATCCATAATCGGGCTGGGTACGCACGGCGAAGTAGACGTCCCCCCCGGAGGCGTAGGCGTGGCGTTCGGAGATCAATGCGGCGATCATTTCCAGAATCTGCGGAATGTGCCCGGTGGCCCGGGGTTCCACCGACGGCCGAAGGCAGCCCAGGGTGTCGTAGGCGTCGTCGAAACTGCGTTCGTGGGTGGTTGCCCATTCCCACCAGGGCCGACCGGCCTCGGCTGCCTTGGCCAGGATCTTGTCGTCGATGTCGGTCACGTTGCGCACGTGCCGCACCTCGTAGCCGTTGTATTCGAGCCAGCGGCGCAGCACGTCATAAACGATGCCGGCCCCCCGCAGGTGACCGATGTGCGGATGCCATTGGACGGTGGCGCCGCAGTTGTACAGCGAGACCACACCCGGCTCGAGGGGTTCGAACGCTCGAACGGACCGGGTCGCGGTGTCGTAGAGGTGCAGGCTCACGTTGCCGCCTCCCCGGGGCACCTCGCAGGCTCGGTCGCCCCGCCGACGACGGCAACGCTCCGGTGTCGATGGTTCACTCGCTGGCGCTCGCTCACCCGACGATGGTACGGGGCGCTACCGCACGTGCCGGTACACCCGGGCCTCCCACGGGCGCAGTATCGGCACCCCCGCGGCCGGGTCGGGATCGGGGTAATTCCCGAGCACCAACTCGGCGGCGGCCCATTGCGCCGCCTGCGGAACGGGGGCCTGCACCGTTTCGCCGGAGAAATTCGCGACCACGAGCAGCGTCGTCGCACCCAAGGACCGGGTGAACGCATAGACCGTGGGATCCTCCGGCAGGAGCATGGTGAAATCTCCGTCGACGACCGCGGGTTCGGAATGCCGCAGGGCGATCACCGCGCGGTAGTGCGCGAAGACGGATGCCGGGTCATCGACCTGGGCGCGGGCGTTGATCTCGGTGTGGTTCGGGTTGACCGCGATCCAGGGCCGGCCGGTGGTGAAGCCGGCGGCGGATGAATCATCCCAGTGCATGGGGGTTCGCGCATTGTCCCGGCTGCGCAGTCGCAATGCGGCCAGCACCGACGCCACGTCCTGGCCATCGGCGACGGCCAGCCGGTAGTGATTGACCGATTCGATGTCGCGGAAATCGTCCGGGCCGTCGAACGGGGTATTGGTCATGCCGAGTTCGTCGCCCTGGTACACGTATGGTGTTCCTCGGTGCAGATACAGGACGGTCGCCAGCAATTTCGCCGATTCGACCCGATAACGGCCGTCGTCGGCGAATCGCGACACCGCCCGCGGCTGGTCGTGGTTGCCCCAATACAGGCTGTTCCAGCCGCGCCCGGCCAACCCGGCCTGCCAGCGCCCCAGGCTGGCCTTCAGGTCCAGCAGCCGCAGTGGTTGGATGTCCCATTTCCCGCCCGGGCCCTGATCGAGACTGACATGCTCGAACTGGAAGACCATGTCGACCTCACGGCGAGCCGGGTCGGTGAACAGGACCGCCTCGTCGACGGTCACCCCAGGCATCTCCCCGACGGTGAGCACGTGCGCCGGACGGCGGGCGAACACCCGCTCGTTCATCTCCTGCAGGAATTCATGGATTCGCGGGCCGCACTGGAACAACGCAGAGCCGTCCCCGAGGACGCCGTGGGTGACCGGGCCGTCGACCAGCGGGAGCTCCTTGGAGATCATGTTGATGACGTCCATGCGGAAGCCGTCGACCCCGCGATCGAGCCACCAGCGCATCATCTCGTAGACGGCATTCCGGACGGCCGGGTTCTCCCAATTCAGGTCCGGCTGTTTTCGGGAGAACAGGTGCAGGTAGTACTCGTTGCTCGCCTCGTCGAATTCCCACACGGGACCGCTGAAGAACGAACCCCAGTTGGTCGGCTCGGCCCCGGGGGCGCCGGCCGGCAGGCCCGGACGGGCCGGACGCCACCAGTACCAATCGCGACGCGGGTGGTCGGGGCCGGACCGGGATTCGACGAACCATGGGTGCTCGTCGGAGGTGTGGTTCACGACCAGGTCCATGACCAGCCGCATGCCGCGGTCGTGCACCGCGGCCAGCAACTCGTCGAAATCGTCCAGCGTGCCGAAGACCGGTTCTATGCCCTGGTAGTCACTGATGTCGTAACCGTTGTCGTCCTGCGGCGACGGGTATACCGGGGACAGCCAGATGACGTCGACACCCAGCAACGACAGGTGGTCGAGACGCCCGATGATCCCTCGCAGATCGCCGATTCCGTCACCGTCGGAATCGGCGAAACTGCGCGGATAGATCTGGTAGACAACGGCCCGTCTCCACCAATCGGGATCCGGCTGGGGCCGGCTGCTGGTCATCGAGTGGCTCAGCCGGCCGCGGCCTCGTACTGCTCGACGACATCCGACGGGATCCGCCCGCGCGCGGATACGGTGATGCCGTTCGCGGCCGCCCATTCGCGGACCACCTTGGCGTCGATCTTGACCGGCTCGGCCTGGCTGACCGGCTTGCTCACGGCCCGCGCACCCCGGACCTTTCGGGCGGCCGCGGTGAATTCACCCAGTGCCTTGCGGAGCGCCGCCGCATTGCGCTTGTTCAGGTCGATCTCGTACGAGCGTCCGTCCAGGCCGAACCGGACGGTCTCCGCCGCCTTCGTGCCGTCCAGATCATCCGTCAGCGTCACCGTGGTCTGCTGTGCCATTTGGAGTTCCATACCTTCCACTGCCGGCGTTGGATTAATACCGACGCATTGATCCGGACAATTCGGATGCGATTCGCCCTCCGGGATGCCCTGCGGGACAGGGCAGCCCGTGTTTGACCACGATCCGAAGACGTCGACCCGAGTCGGCCGGCCGGGATGACCGGCGTGCCGTCCACGATAGCGCGTCGGGACTCGTCCGGTTGCGTTATCCACAAAACGCCACCCCGAGGCGCACCGACTCCTCGTCGAGGTAAATCAATCGGTGCCGGGTGAGGATGTCGCCAGATTCAACCGTGCGAATGTCAACGCCTCGACCAGGTCGACCTCGCGAGCATCCGCATCCTTGCCCCGGGTGGAGATCTCCACCACCACGGACCCGTCGAACCCGTTGCGCGCCAGTCCCTCCAGAATCTCCGCGCAGGGCTCGTCACCTCGGCCGGGGACCAGGTGCTCGTCCTTGCTCGACCCGGAACCGTCGGCCAAGTGCAGATGGGCCAGCCGCTCGCCCATCTGGGCCGCCATCTCCAACGCGTCGGTCCCGGAGGTGGCCGTGTGCGAAAGGTCCAGGGTGAACCAGCGATGGCCGGCCGGGACCGGATTCCAATGCGGCCGGTAGCTGTTGACCGCGGTGCCCCGCACCTTCACCGGAAACATGTTCTCCACGGCGATGCGGACATCGGTACGGTCCTGCAATTCCGCGACGGCCTCGGTGAAGTTGGCAGCGGCCGTCCGTTGCCACAGAAACGGCGGATGGACGACCACAGTTCCCGCTCCGAGCCGCTCGGCCATGTCGATCGACCGGGCCAGCTTGACCAACGGGTCGGCGGACCAGACCCGCGCGGTCACCAGCAGGCACGGTGAATGCACCGACAGCACCGGAATCGAGAAGTCGTCCATCAGCCCGGCGAGCGCCACCGGATCCTGGCTGACGGTGTCGGTCTGCACCATCACCTCGACGCCGTCATAGCCAAGGTCGGCGGCCCGCGCGAACGCGCGTGCGGTCGATTCCGGATAGACCGCTGCCGTCGACATGCCCACCTTGATCGGCGGAATGCGGATCACCGCTGCCCGCCCGCACACGCCACGACAATTCCCTCCACCGGCCGGCCACCCGACCGATCCCGCTGCCACGCTACCGGGCCCCCGACAGCCGGGTCAGGCCTCCAGCTTGTACCCCAGGCCCCGCACCGTGACCAGGTACCGCGGCGCCGCCGGATCGGGCTCGATCTTGGCCCGCAGTCGCTTGACGTGCACGTCCAGGGTCTTGGTGTCGCCGACGTAGTCCGCTCCCCAGACCCGGTCGATCAGTTGGCCGCGGGTCAGCACCCGCCCCGCGTTGCGGATCAGGTACTCCAGCAGGTCGAACTCCTTGAGCGGCAACGACGTCGGCCTGCCGTGCACGCTGACGACGTGCCGATCGACGTCCATCCGGACCGGACCGGCCTGCAGGACCGGTGCGTGCGCGTCCTCGACGTCCGCGCCCCGGCGCAGGACGGCCCGGATCCGCGCGATCAACTCCCGGGTCGAGTACGGCTTGGTGAGGTAGTCGTCGGCGCCCAGCTCCAGCCCGACGACCTTGTCGATCTCGGTGTCCTTGGCGGTGACCATGATCACCGGTACGGAACCCCGCACCCGGAGCTGCTTGCACACCTCGGTCCCGCTCATACCTGGCAGCATCAGATCCAGCAGCACGATGTCGGCGCCGGACCGGTCGAAAACCTCGAGTGCGTCCGGCCCGTTGGCCGCGATCTCAGTGCTGAAACCCTCCTTGCGCAGCAGGAACGCAAGGGGCTCGGCCATCGAGTCCTCGTCCTCGACGATCAGGATCCTGGTCACGCCGCCACCTTTCCGGGTCGCCTCGCATGCTCGGCCACCCGGATGCGGCGCCGTCGTCTGCGTTGATGATTCCCCCTGATATCGAGCCCTCCCACCCACCCAGCCGTCATCCCGCCACCTTTCCGGGTCGCCTCGCATGCTCGGCCACCCGGACGCGGGCCCGTCGTCTGCCCACTCACCCACCCTGCGGTCATGCGGCTCCTCGGGGTGCGGACAGCGGGGCGGAGCGGGCCGTCCCGGACGATGGGGCCGCATCGGCACGGCCGACTTCGGCGCCGACGTAGGCCGGCAGGCTCAGGGTGAAGGTCGACCCCGTCCCGGGTCGGCTCCAGACCGTGGCGGTCCCGCCGTGGTTGGTGGCCACCTGCTTGACGATGGCCAGGCCAAGGCCCGTCCCGCCGGTGGAGCGGGACCGGGCGGGGTCGACCCGGAAGAACCGTTCGAAAACCCGCTCGGTGTACTCCGGGGCGATGCCGACGCCGCGGTCGGTGACCGCAACCCGGACCATACCCTCGGCGCAGGTCCGGCTGACCGATACCTGGGTGCCGGCTGCCGAGTAGTTGACGGCATTGCTGAGCAGGTTGGTCAGGGCCATGATCAGCAACGCGCGGTCCCCCCGGACCAGCAGACCCGACGCAAGGTCGGCGACGATCGCAATGCCCGCATCCTCGGCGGTGGCGGTCAGCCGGTTGATCGACTCCTCGACGACCGCGTCGATCTCGACCACGGTGGGGTCCGGCAGCGGGTCGGCACCCTGCAGCCGGGACAGCGTGATCAGCTCGGAAACCAGGGCGCCGAGCCGACTGGATTCCGAGTGCAGCCGACCGGCGAAATGACGGACCGAGTCCGGGTCGTCGGCAGTGTCCACGGTGGCCTCGGCGAGCAGGCCGATCGCCGCGACCGGGGTCTTCAACTCGTGCGAGACGTTGGCCACGAAGTCGCGGCGCGCCGCCTCGACCCGCTGGGCGGTGGATTCGTCGGTCGCCGAGACCAGGATCCGATCGTCGCCGAACGCCTGGACCACCGCGCGAACCGACATCGGGACGGACGACGCGGTGAGCGAGGGCGGTTGGCTGGGTCGCAGTTCCACGTCGACCGGCTCACCCGAGATGGCCACACGGCCGGCGGCGTCAGACACCTGCGGATCCACGATGCCGCCGGTCAGGACGCCGAGTTCGCGCGCACGGCCGTTGGACAGCAGGGGCAGGCCCAGCGGGCTGAGCACGAGGTAGCCGGTGGCCGAACGCCGCAGGATCTCCTGCTCAAGCTGGACCGGTGCGGGCTGCTGACGGGCCGGATCCGACCGCCGTTGCCGGACCACAACCGTGGCGACCAGCCAGCCGACGACGAATGCCCCCACCGCAACCGCCGCAATTCCTGTGCCCGACACACCGTGATGGTAGGTGGATCCGGCGCCCGCTCCGACGCGTTGGTGACCGTCCGGACAACAATGGACGGCCACCACCGCGGGGATTCACCCGATGTTCACCAGGTGTCCACGACCGATTCAGCGACCCTGGTTGGCCACCGCCACGATGGCGGCCGCGGCGGCCTCCGGATCCAGATACTCGCCGCCGGCCTTGACCGGCTTGAAGTCCTCGTCCAGTTCGTACTTCAGCGGAATGCCGGTGGGCAGGTTCACCTGGGCGATGCCCTCGTCACTGATCTCGTCCAGCATCTTGACCACGGCCCGCAGCGAATTGCCGTGCGCCGCCACCAGGACGGTCTTGCCGTCCTTCAGGTCGTCGAAGATCGGGCCGTACAGGTAGGACTCCATCCGGGCGACCACGTCGGCCAGGCACTCGGTCTTGGGGGCGTCGTCACCCAGATCGGCATAGCGCAGGTCGCCGGCCTGGGAGAACTCGTTGGTGTCGCCGATCGGCGGCGGCGGGGTGTCATAAGAGCGCCGCCAGAGCATGAACATCTCCTCGCCGTAGGTGTCCAGGGTCTGCTTCTTGTTCTTGCCCTGCAGGTCGCCGTAGTGGCGCTCATTGAGCCGCCAGGACCGGCGGACAGGGATCCAGTGCCGGTCCGCCGCGTCGAGGGCCAGATTGGCCGTGGTGATGGCGCGCCGGAGGACGGAGGTGTGCACGACGTCGGGGAGCAGGCCGGCGTCGGTGAGCAGGCCGCCGCCGCGGATCGCCTCGGCCGTGCCCTTCTCGGACAGCGGCACATCCACCCACCCGGTGAACTGGTTCAGCGCATTCCAGGTGCTCTCGCCGTGACGCAACAGGATCAAGGTGTATGTCATGGGCAGATTCTCCCGCAGGACCGGGGAACCCACCCGGCGAGGTCCCCGTGGCCTGGTGCCGACGGGTCAGCCGACGCCGGCCGGTTCGCGGCTCGGCTCCGGGGTGTCGTCGTCCGGTGCCGGCATCGGGGCCGGTGCCGGTTCGATCCGAGCGGTCCGCCCGGCCCCTCTGCGCCGCAGCCGGCGCACGGCCCACCACACCACGACGACGACGACGACGACCAGGGGCAGCCATGGGAGCAACGCACCGACGAGCACGCCGAGCCAGGACAGGAATTGGAGCAGGTTGTCCCATCCGGCCTTGATCCCGGCGACGAAGCCGCTGTCCGGCTCCGGATCGACAACGCCGGCCGCGGGCAGGGTGACCGCGGACAGCGTCACGGTCGCCGTCGACATGGCGACCTGGCCCTGCAGGTAGGCCTGTTGCTGCTGGAGCGCCTCAAGGTCCGCCTCGCGGGTGGCCAGCTCGGATTCGATGGAGATGATGTCGGCGATGCTGGTGGCCCGTTCCAGCAGGGCCCGGACGCGCGCCACGCTCGCGGTCATGCTGGCAACCCGGCTGTTGACGTCGACGATCTGCGCGGTGACGTCCTGCGAACTCTCGGTGCGCGCGGTGACCTGGCCCAGCCCGGCGATCTTGTCCAGCACGGCGTCGTACTGGTCCGCCGGCACCCGCAGAGTGATCGACATCTGGGACCCACCACCGTCCGCGCCGGCGACGAATCCCCCGGCGGTGGCGGCGATTCCGCGGATCGAGCCGGCCGAGGCGGCCACCGCGTCCGCGCGCACCTTGGCGTTCGCCTCGCGGTCGGCGGCCGCATCGTCGGTGGCCGCCACGGGCTCGACCTCCAGCCGCACCGCCAGATCGGCCGTCTTGATCACCTGGGTGCCGTCGACCGGCAGGGTCGCCAGCTGTTGTCCCGCTTTCCCGGCCGCCGAATCGGCCGCGGCGGTGCCGCCGGCACCGATCTGGGCCTCCGGGGCCGCCGCGCGTTCCGGCGCGGCCTGGGTGGCCGCGGCGGCCGCCGTCCCCGCGTAGTCGCCGTTGCCGATGCTGCTGCTGTTGCTTGCCGAGCCCGAACTGCAGGCCACGACGATGCTCATCGCGAGCGCACCCAGCAGCGCCGGCCCGCCGAATCTGAGTGCTGCGCGCCCGGTCCTTCGTCCCCGCATGGCCATCCTCCATCGGTCGCCCCCGCCGTCGACACGGCGCTGTTGACCGGAAGGACGGGATGCGATGGTCGAGCCGATGCACGAACTTAGGTCACGGTTCGACAACGACGGCCCTGCGGCCGATCAGCCGCGGAACATCCGCTCGCCCCACACCAGCCAAAATTCCGCACCCGCGCGAAGACGGCGAGGCGGCCGATCAGCCCTCGTCGGGTTCGTCGCAGTCCGGCAGCGGCGTGCCGTCGGCGGCCGTGGCGAAGCCGTTCTTGGCGGTCAGCACGGCGGACTGGTCCGCACAGGACACCGGGTGGACCGGCTCGTCCGGATCGGCCGGGGCCTGCTCCTCGGCCGTGCCGACGGTTTCGGCGGACGACTCTGCCTGGGCTGCCGGCTCGGCGGAGGCGTCCGCCGTGCTCGACTCGGCGGCCGGCGCAGGGGTCGTTTCGGCCGCGGACTCGGCGGTGGCTGGCGACCCCGACTCACCGGCCGCTGGGGTGCTGCTCTCCGGGGCCGGCGCGCCGTCGGTCGTCGATGCCGGGTCGGCACTGGTCGTGGTCGCCGCACTGGACGAGGCGGGTGTGCTGGTGACGTCTACGGTCGTCGTGGTCGATGCCGGTGTCGTGGTCGGTGCCGGTGCCGGCGTCGGCGTCGGTGTCGATGGCGATGCCGTGGTCGGGACCGACGAAGCGGCGGAGCTGGCTGGCGGGGTGCCCACTGAGCTCGGGCTCGTCCGGTCGGACGAGGTCGTGGTCGGGCTCTGCGTCGGCTCGACCGCTGAGGCGGTCGGGGACGCAGCCGCGGTCGTCGTGGCCGGGGCAGCCGGCGGTGTCGCGGGTGGCGGCTGCTCGACCGTTGTCGTGGCCGGCGGCGCGCCGGTGGTGGGCGTCGCCGGGGCCGGCACCGGCATGGTGACCACGGGGGCCGGCGCCGGGTAGGGCACGGGGCGGATCCGCGGGATGTTCGGGGTGTAGCCGGTCGATCCGCCGCCGGACGCGCCGGAGATCACGTTGCGCAACGACGGCGTGTAGGACGGCGACAGGTAGGAGTAGGTGCGGACGATCGAGGCGAAGTCGGCCACGCCGGTCGCCCGGACCGGCACTCCGGTCCAGTAACGGTGAACCCGGTCGTCCATGTCGGTGCGGGTCAGCGGCACGATGTGGATCGGAGTGCCGACCCAGGACGACTCCAGGATGTACGGGCGGCCGCCGAAGGTGCCCAGGTACACCGCCACATGCCCGGGGAAGCCGACGATGTCGCCGGGCAGCGCCTGGTCCCAGCTGACCGACACCCCGGCCGACCGTTGCGATCCAGAGTCGCCGGGGGTCTGGTAGCCGGCCATCCCGAGCACGTAGGCGGTCAGCCCGGAGCAGTCGAACCCGATCTCGGTGCCGCAGCTGTTGTAGGCGCCGCCCCCCCGCGCGCAGCCGTTGTTCGGGCCTGCCCCGGAGCCGCCACCGCCCCACACGTACGGCAGGCCGAGTGCGCTGAAGCCGGCGGCCAGGCCGGCGGCCACCTGCGGAGTCGGCGCGGTGATCGTCTGGCCGGCCAGTGCCCCGGACACGTACTGATTGGCGGGCACCTTGACGGTGGTGCCGGTGGCCAGCACCGCCGGGTTGACGGTGATCGTCGACGACCCGCCGCCGGTGGAGCCGAAGTACTTGCGGAACAGGAAGAAGAAGTTGCGGTTGCCATAGGCCGAGCAGGCGTCCCCGACACCGGGGTAGGCGGCCAGGGACGCGGCGTTGGGCTGGTACGGGGTGTAGTTGTACAGCGACGCGGTGGCGGTGTTCTTGATCGTCACCGGGGCGCCGCCGCAGCCGGACTCCACGACGTTCCAGAGGATGTTCACCGTCTGGCCGGCCCGGTAGTTGTACTTCTCCGGGTTGACCTTGTACCTGGCCCACTGCTTGGCCATCCCGTAGCCCTGGTTGAAGAAACCGGCGTAGGCAGGGTCGCAGTTGGCGGAGCCGCCCGGCCCGGTGTCCGGGCAGTGCCAGCCCCAGGGCGCGTTGTAGGAGGCCGCCGTGGTGTCGGTCCGGCTCAGCAGGCCGGACTCCTTCTGCAGCGTGACCAGCATGACCTGCGGGTTGATGCCGCAGGCGGTGGAGAACTTGGCGATGACGGTCGCGGCGTCCTCGTTCGCCCCGCCCTGGTAGGCCTGACAGTACTGGTCGGCGGGCTGGCTGGTGGTGGTGATCCGGAGGTTCTTCAGGCAGTTGGCGCCGGTGCAGCCCTCGCCCTCGGACAACAGGAAGGTGCGGATCTGCTCGACCGTCATCGCCGAGGTGTTGTAGAAGACCGCGTCCGAGACGATGTTGCCGGGGTCGAACGCCGATCCCGTGGCGGCCTGTTGCGCGGGCGCCGGAGTGCACGTCACCTCGTCCTGCTGGATCGACACCGCGGCCAGCAGTCGATCGGCCAGGGCGGCGGCCATGTCGTTGTATTCGGCGAACCGCCACCCGGTGCGGGTCTTCTGGATGACCTCGCCGATCTCGTCGTTCGGGCGCGGATCGGTGTCGTACTCGGGCACCAGCTTGATCAGCTGGTCGAAGAACATCCACGCCGCGCCGCCGGGATCGGTGCGCCGGTACTGGGTGTAGGTGACGGGGTTCTGCTGGAACAGCCCGAGCCACTCCTGGTTGACCGCCTCCGGCCGGAGGCTGGACTGCTGGGTGGCGACCGCGACGCCGATCTCGATGCCGCGACGGGTGATGCCCATCTGCTTACCGACGGCGATCACCGTCGCGGCCATCTTCACCTGCTCGCCGTCCAGTGCCACGCCACTGAAGACGCCGCCATCGGCGAGTTCGCCCGGCAGGCCCTGCAGGTTTCCCAACGGAGCGGGTGTTCCTGATCCGGAGACGGGGGTGGACTCCTGCCCAGGTGCGCAGACCGGGAGGGTTGCCGTCGGGGCGCTCGCGGCACGGTCGGGGACACCGGCGGCCTGCGCGGCGGCGGGCACGGCGAGGGCCATGACGACCGCGCCGACCGCGACACCGGCCAGCAGGCGCACGGTCGGGGCGGACCGCTCGATCGGAACCCGGGACGGGGTCGATGGCTGGTACGAGGGTCGCTCATGGGGCGGCAGCCAGCCGTCGGGGACATCCGACGGCCGAGGAAATCGGAGCGACCGAAGGGCGCGCGACAGCACGTCACGTACCCGACGCCGTCGCCCAGTCACGGGCACTCCCCCAGAGTCTCGTCACGTGCCTGGACCGCCTTCAGCCCGGTGAGGACGATACTCGAAGGGGCTGTGCGGGGTGAGCTCAATCATAGTTACCCTGTGTGCTCAAATGGCACGCCCTTTCGGGTGGATTCTCACGCTAGGTTGTCACTAACAGGTGAAAATCAGCTCGTAGCGTCACCACTCGGGCGATCGGGTGGCCGTCGGCGACCGACGGAGCAGCGCCCCGAGAAATCATCCCGCGTCGATCAGGTGCCGGAAGTGGGTCAGATTGGCCACCGATTGACCGCGGGAGGTCCGCCAGGCCCATTCGCGCCTGATCGCCGAGGCGAATCCGCGCTCGAGGATCGCGTTGAAGTCGGCGTCCGAGGTCGCCAGGACCACGCCCAGCACGGTGTTCAGCTCGTCCTCGGTGAGCGCCCGCCGGCCCAGGCGCCCGACCAGGTGGATGTCGCCGTCGGTGTCGATCGAATAGGCAACCGAGCGGAGCTGGGCGTTGCGCTGCAGCAGAAAGCGGTAGACCTGCTCGACGTTCTCGTCCGGCTTGCGGCAGACGAACGATTCGACCAGCACGTGGTGTTCGCCGACGACCAGCCAGACCAGGGTGCGGTGCCGGCGCTCACCCGGCAGGGTGACCAGGAACGCGTCGTCGTCGTGCCGGAGGTAGTCGACCTCCAGATCGGTCAGCGCCGCCGCGACGTCGTCGGGCGTCACCGGCCGGCCGCCCGGGCAAGCCGGCCACTGTTGTTGCCGATCCGCTCGGCAAAGCCGGTCTGGTCGGCCCGCTCGCCGGAGCTGGTCCGGGCGGCCCGGTAACTGGCCAGCAGCCCGTCCACCGTGGCGTCCCAGGAGAACTGGGCGGCCCGCCGCCGGGCCCCGACCGACAGCCGGTCGCGCTCGGTCGGGTTCAGGGCGATCGCCGCCAGGGATGTCGCCCATCGACCCGGATCGTGGCCGTCGACGAGCAACCCGCTGACCCGGTCGGCGACGGCCACGGTGAGCCCGCCGACGGCGGCGGCGACGACCGGCGTCCCGGACGCCTGGGCCTCGACCGCGACCAATCCGAACGACTCGTTGTAGCTCGGCACCGCGACCACGTCAGCAGCCCGGTAGATCTGGGCGAGCTCGGATGCCGGGGCCGGGGGTCGGAAGTCGATGGTGTCCCCGGTGCCGAGCAGGTCGACCAGCTCGTGCAGCCGGTGGCCCGGTCGCCGACCCGTGCCCGACGCGCCGCCGACGATCACCAGGCGCCACAGCTGATCGGGGTGGCGGTCGGCGAGCAGGTGAATCGCCCGCACCACGATGTCCGGGCCCTTGAGCGGCTGGATGCGGCCGGCGAAGACGATCACCTTCTCGTCCTGGCCGATACCCAGGGACTGCCGGGCGGCCGCCCGGTCGTCGGGGCTGAACACGTCGGTGTCCACACCCGGCGGAACCACGTCGATGCGGGACTCGTCGGCGGCATAGAGGCTGACCAGATCGCTGCGTTCGGCCGCGGTGTTGGCGATCAGCCGGTCCGCCTCGTCGATCACCTGCTCCTCGCCGATGATCCGGCCCCGCGGCTCGGGGTCGTCACCGTCGGCCATCGCCGCGTTCTTCACCTTGGCCAGCGTGTGCGCCGAATGCACCAGCGGCACGCCCCAGCGGTCCTTGGCCAGGTACCCGACCTGGCCGGACAGCCAGTAGTGCGAGTGCACGATGTCGTAGTGGCCGGGTGCGTTGCGCGCCTCGGCGCGCATCACACCGGCGGCGAACGAGCACAGCTGGCCGGGCAGATCCTCCTTGTCCAGTCCCTCGAAGGGCCCGGCGACGATGTGCCGGACGAGGACGCCGGGGGTCATCTCGACGATCGGCGGCTGGTCGCTGGAGGTGGCCCGGGTGAAGATCTCGACCTCGACGCCGCGGGCCGCCAACCGGCGGGCGGTCTGGTCGATGTAGACGTTCATTCCGCCCGCGTCACCGGTGCCCGGCTGGGCCAGCGGCGACGTGTGCAGCGAGATCGCGGCGAGTCGCCGAACCTGGGGTGACCGCCGGGCGGCGAACTCGCCGACCGCGCCGTCGCCGGGAGGATCGAGGTCCTCTACCGCGGAGTGTCTGCCCATGTCGCCGCAACGGTACGCCCGGTCAGCGGGCCCGAGCGGGCGGCCGCCGGGCCGGGCGGTCGGCTACAGCGCGGACAGCTTCTGCCAGTCGTCGAAGGAGTAGATCCAGTCGTAGATGGAGTCCTTCTCGGTCATCTGCGCGCCGGTGTTGGTCACGATGACCGGGTCGCCGTACATGGCCGAGTTGTAGTACTCCTCGGCGTCGCCCACACCCATGTTGACGCAGCCGTGCGAGACGTTCTCCTTGCCCAGGTAGGGCGTCGTCAGGGCGTTCTCATGAATGAACTCGCCGTTGTTGTTGATCCGGACGGCCCACTTCTCCTCGACGTTGCAATAGTCGAACTCCGGGTTGCACATCGAGAACGTCGGGTACTTCTCGGTGACCACGTGAATGCCGGACACCGTCGCCCGGCCCGGCACCGACTCCTTGCCGTAGGACACCGGGTAGTTCTTGACCACCTGGTCGTCGACCAGCACCACCATGTGGAAGGTGGTGACGTCGGCCTGGACCACCTGCTTGCGGCCGATGGTGAAGTCGGTGGAGATGTCCTCCTTGCCCCATTTCCCGTCGCCGTAGTCGACACCCTGCAGGTTCGCCTCCACGTGCACGTTGGTGTTGGCAGGCCAGAACTCGGCCGGGCGGAAGTGCACGATCGACTGCTTCACCCCGGTGCCCTGGATGTCCTCGTCCTGCAGCCAGCCCCACGAACCCCGGACGTCGCCCTTGTCGGTGGTCAGCTTGAACGTCTTCTCCGCGGCGGCCTTGTCGCCGACGGTTTCGGCGAAGGTGATGACGACCGGGGCGGCCACTCCGACCGTGGTGCCGCTCGGGATCTGGAACGAGGCGCGGGGGGTCGACGCCGGCTTCACCGTCTGCAGCGTTCCGGTGAAGGGCGTCTCGTTGCCGTCGGTGTCCACCGCGGTGCCGTCGAAGGTGTAGACCGTGTTGTAGGCCAGCCGCTGACCCAGCGTCCACGTCGCCTTGTCCCCCGAGATCGCACCGGTGACCACCGATCCGTCGTCCCCGGTGACCACCAGGTCCTTGATGGTCGCCGAGAACAGGGTGACCGTGACCGGGTCGGCGGGGGCGACGTCGGTCGACCCGAACTTGGGCTTGGAGCTGACCCGGACCTTGCTGTTCAGCGCGGTCGACTCGCTGGCCGATGCCTGGGCGCCGGCATCCAGTCCCGACACCGTGACCTCGGCGCCGGCGGTGGAGGTGACCGTCACGACGACGTCACCACTTTGGGAGCCGCAGGCACTCAGGGTGAGCAGCGTGGCCAGGGAGATGACGATCCACGCCAGCATTCGGTTTCCCCGCCGACACTGCCTGGTTGCCTGGGCTCGATCTGGCCGCAGGGGCGTCCGTCGCACCGCGCGCTCCCTTCGCCACTTCGCTCGCTGAAGCTTCCACCGTAGGCGGCGTTCGTGAGGTTCCGGTGACGCAGGGTCGGCGGCGGCGCTGACTACCCTGACCGGGTGCTCACGACCGTCCGCCTCGCCGACCTGACCACCCTGCGGCTCGGCGGGCCGGCGCCCGGGCTGACCGAGGCGAACACCTCGGACGACGTCCGGCGGATCGTCGGGACCGCCGACCGGAATGGAACGGGGGTGCTGGTGCTCGGCGGCGGGTCCAACCTGGTGGTCGCCGACGCGGGCATCGACCTGCCGGTCGTCCGCGTCGCGATCCGCGGGATCCGGGTGATCCCAACCGGGGAGGGCGCCCGGGTGACCATCGGTGCCGGTGAGAACTGGGACGACGTGGTCGCCGAACTCACCGCCGAAGGCTTCGCCGAACTCGCCCCGCTGTCCGGAATCCCCGGCTCGGCGGGCGCCACCCCGGTGCAGAACGTCGGCGCCTACGGCACCGAGATCTCCGAGGTCCTGCGCTCGGTCACGTTGTACGACCGGCCGTCGGGCTCGACCCGCCATGCGCCCGCGTCCGACCTGCGCCTGCGCTACCGCAGCTCCACCCTGCGCGGCGCCGACACCGCGGTGGTCACCGACATCACACTGCGGCTGATCCGTGGTCCGGTCGTCGTCAGGTACGCGGAGCTGGCCCGTACCCTCGGCGTCGCGCCCGGCGGGACCGCGCCGCCGGCCGCCGTCCGGGAGGCGGTGCTGGCCCTGCGACGGGCCAAGGGCATGGTGCTGGACCCGGACGATCCGGACACCCGCAGCGTCGGATCCTTCTTCACCAATCCGATCCTGAGCGCCGAGCGGCTGGATGCGGTGGATCGTGCGGTCCGGGAGCGACTCGGCCCCGACGTGACCTACCCGCGATATCCGGTGCCGGACGAGCCGGAGAGCACCGGGCGGGTGAAGCTCTCCGCGGCCTGGCTGATCGAACGCGCCGGCTTCCGCAAGGGGCACCCCGGGCCAGGGGGGCGGGTCGCCATTTCGAACAAACACACCCTCGCGCTGGTCAACCGGGGCGGCAGCACGTCCGACCTGCTCGCGCTGGCGGCCGAGATCCGCACCGGCGTCCGTGCGGCGTTCGGCGTGACGCTGGAACCGGAGCCGATGCTGATCGGGGTGCGGCTGCCCGGCTGAGCACGGAGGTGAGCACACTCGGTCCCGGCCGTCAGCCGGCGGTGCAGTCGATGGGCCGCCGGTCCCGGTCGATGACACCAGCGAACCTGCCACCCCGGGGATAGGGTCGTGCTCTCCACTGGTCGATGAACGGTAGGGCCGGCGGAGCGAGCGCGTCAGCAAGCGAACCATCAACACCTTAGGCCGGCGCCCCTTCCCGGGGTGGCCGAGCCTGCGAGGTACCCGGGAAAGGCGTCGGAATGAGCGAGAAGATCGCGCTGCAGAACGTCATCAACGGCAAGACGGTTCCGGCGGCGGACGGGGCGACGCTGGACATCATCGACCCCACCACCGGCGCGGTGTATGCCACCTCCCCGCTGTCCGGAGCCCAGGATGTGGACCGTGCCTACGGGGCGGCCACCGAGGCGTACCGGTCGTGGCGATGGGCGACGCCGAGCGAACGTCAGCAGGCGCTGCTCAAGTTCGCCGACCACATCGAGGCCAATGCCGACGAACTCGTTGCCGTCGAGGTGCAGGACACCGGGAAGCCGACCGCGCTGACCCTCTCCGAGGAGATCGGCCCGATGGTCGACCAGCTGCGGTTCTTCGCCGGCGCGGCCCGGGTCCTGGAGGGCCGCTCGTCCGGCGAGTACATGCGCGGCTTCACCAGCTCGATCCGGCGGGAACCGGTGGGCGTCGTCGGGCAGGTCGCCCCCTGGAACTACCCGATGATGATGGCGGTCTGGAAGATCGCCCCGGCGCTGGCGGCCGGTTGCACCGTCGTGCTCAAGCCGTCCGACACCACACCGGCCAGTTCGGTCTGGATGGGCAAGGCGCTGCAGGAGTTCTACCCGCCGGGCGTGGTCAACGTGGTCTGCGGCGACCGGGACACCGGTGCGGCCCTCACCGCGAGCAAGGCACCCGCGTTGGTGTCGATCACCGGGTCGACCGGCGCCGGCATCGCGGTGGCCACCGCGGCGGCCAGGAACGTCACGCGCGCGCACCTGGAGCTGGGCGGCAAGGCGCCGGTCGTGGTGTTCGACGACGCCTCCCTGGAGGACGCGATCGAGGGCATCGCCACCGCCGGCTACTTCAACGGCGGCCAGGACTGCACGGCGGCGACCCGGGCGATCGTTCAGGCCGGCATCTACGACGACTTCGTGGCCGCGCTGACCGCCAAGGCCAAGGAGACCAAGACCGGCAACCCGGACGATGACGACATCCTGTTCGGCTCGATCAACAACGCCAACCAGCTGGCGCACATCGCCGGACTGGTCGAGCGGGCCGCGAACAGCGCCGAGATCACCGCGGGCGGCGCCCCGCTGGATCGGCCGGGCTACTACTTCCCGGCGACCGTGGTGGCCGGGGTGCACCAGCAGGACGAGATCGTCCAGAACGAGGTCTTCGGGCCGGTCATCACCGTGCAGAGGTTCGACACCGAGGACCAGGCACTGGAGTTCGCCAACGACAGCGTCTACGGCCTGGCGTCGTCGGTGTGGACCAGGAACGTGGACACCGCGGCCCGAATGTCGGCTCGGCTGGACTTCGGCTGCGTGTGGATCAACACGCACATCCCGCTGGTCGCGGAGATGCCGCACGGCGGGTTCAAGAAGTCCGGCTACGGCAAGGACCTATCGATGTACGGATTCGAGGACTACACCAGGATCAAGCACGTCATGCACTATCACGGCTTCACCGGCTGAGCCGAGGCCCGCCGGACCGTTCGAATCGGGACGATCGGGCCCGCCGCCGCTTGGCCCTCGTAGGCCGATCCGACATCCGCACCGGCAGTCGTAGAAGGCTGCGCATGTGGATCTCGCGGTCACGCCAGCCAGCCGCGTACGTGTCCGGCTGGGGTCCGACGCGGACCCACCCAGATCCACACCAGCAGCCAAAGAAGGCTGCGCACGTGGATCTCGGACCGATACGTGCGACTGCCCGTACGTCGCGCCGCTGGTTCGCCCCGAAGGGACGACCCGCCAGCGCCGGCCCATCGTTTCACTCGGCAGAACGGCGCCCGAATGCCTGGGTTCGGCCCCGCGATGAATCGCCCGAGGGCAACACATGCCGGCGCCGCCCACCCGTCGCGGCGCCCGTGCGGCGCGCCGACGTCGCCGCGCCGCAGACTGTCCGCTATGCCCCTTGTGTTGCCATACTTCGACACGTCGCTGCTCATCCGAACCGACTTCTCCGACGACGGTGCCTGGCGAGGTGTGTGCGACGCCGCGCTCGCACCGTCGTCACCGGACGGCTTCGTCGCCGTCCTGGACTGCGTCGACGACCGCCGGTTCGAGGGGATGACGGCGGCCCAGGTCGTCGCGGTCTCAGGAGCCGACGAGGAACCCTTCTTCGTGTTCCTGGCCGACCGGTTCACCTTCGAGCACGCCGATCGTCCGATCCAGGTCGTCGACCTGCGGTGGGCACCCGGTCGAACGTTTCGGGTCGTTCCCGAACGGATGTGGAGCGTCGAGAACAACCTGTCGATCTCGAACATGGACTTCGAGGACTTCTCCTCGAGCGTCGACGCCGACGGCATCTTCCGCGGCTTCTGACCGTCAGCCGGAGGCCAACTCCCGCTCCAGCGGTGTGCGGAATTTCGGGATCACCCGGGCCGGGCCGATCCAGTCCTGCAGTCGCGCCGCCTCCATCTGTACCGCCGTGCCGGCCGAACTGCCGATGTCGGTGAGCAGCCGGGTGACGACCTCACCGGACGACCGTTGCGCCCACCCACCGACGACGCGGCCGTCGCACCAGATCGTCGGGCCGATGTTGCCCGTGCGGTCGAACAGCAACGGCTTGAACTCCGGCGGGAAGTACCAGTCGCGGCCGATCCAGCCCATCGGCGTCGGATCGAGCGCGGGCAGCAGGGCCACCCACGGTGCCGGTGCCGGCAGTGGCTCCACGTCCGCGGCCAGCGCCACCCCGACCGTCCCGTCGAGGTCCACGTCCACCACGCCGGTCGCGGCCAGGGCCGCCTTCGTGTCGCGTCCGTTCCATCCGGTCCACCAGGCGACGTCGGCGACCGTCGCCGGCCCGAAGCGGCTCAACCACACCTGCACCAGCCGGCTCCGGGCGGTCGGCGGATCCAGCGCGGG
>Ga0164241_10002235_pt1 | contig 21414 bp, 4 predicted proteins | sample OricomyardsoilBY_FD_108780 | JGI IMG/M metagenome (GOLD analysis project Ga0164241, IMG submission 108780) | Backyard soil microbial communities from Emeryville, California, USA - Original compost - Back yard soil (BY) | ecosystem: Environmental > Terrestrial > Soil > Unclassified | place: USA... | reverse complement strand
CCGCCGGCTCCCCGCCAAGGCCGTCGTGCGCGTCAGCTGCTCCGGAGCCCGCTGCCCCTTCATCGCGCGGGCGTTCAGGCCCACTGCGACGACGCTGGACCTGCGCCGCGCCCTGGGTGCGAGCAGCCTGCGGCTCCGCGCCGGGCAGACCCTCGAGGTGGACGTCTCCGCACACGGGTTCGACGGCCTCGCGGTGCAGTGGCGGATCGCGGCGGGGCGCACGCCGGCGCCGACGACGCTGTGCATCCCGCTCGGCGACACCCGCGCACGCGCACGCTGCTGACCGCCTAGGAGGCGGGGTCGGCGGGACGCGGGCGCACGCTGCTGACCGCCTAGGAGGCGGGGTCGGCGGGACGCGGGCGCACGCTGCTGACCGCGGGCGGGCCTAGGACGCGGACGCGGCCGGCTCGGCCGACGCCGCCTCTTCCCGCGGCGGCGCGGCGGGCGGGCTCGGCGGCGGCCCCGCGGGCGGGCGCGGGTTGCGGATCCCGACGAGGCCGGCGATCCCGCCGATCGCGACCAGCCCGGCGGCGATCGCCATCCCCACGTGGAAGCTGTGCAGCGACGCCTGCTCGGCGGCGTGGGTGAGCGCGCGGCCCTGCGCCGCCGGCAGCGCGTGCACGTCGGGCGTGCCGAGCGGCAGCTCCTTGGCGAGCCGCAGCTCCTCGCGCGCGCCCGCGCCGAGCGTCGTGCCCCGCAGCAGCTCGTCCAGGCGCGAGCCGAACGCCCCCGCGACGACCGCGCCCAGCCCCGCGATCCCCACGAGCCCGGAGACCCGCGCGACCGCGTTGTTGACGCCCGAGGCGATCCCCGCCTGCGCCTCCGCCCCGGCGAGCACCGCGAAGGTCAGCGGCGCCACCGTCATCGCCAGCCCCACGGCGAACAGGAGCAGCCCGGGAAGCACGTCGAGGAAGTAGTCGACGTCGAGATCGACGCGCTGCAGGAGCAGCAGCCCGCCGGCCGACACGAGCGGCCCGACGCCCATCAGCAGCCGCGGCCCGACGCGCATCGCCAGCGCCCCGAAGCGGCGCGAGAGCGCGATCAGCACGAGCGTCACCGGCAGCACCGCGAGCCCGCTCTGGATCGGCGTGTAGCCGCCGATCTGCTGCAGGAACAGCACGAGGAAGAAGAACAGGATCGCGAGGCCGGCGTAGACCGCGAAGGTCTCGATGTTCCCGGCCGTGAAGTTGCGCAGCCGGAACAGGCCGAGCGGCAGCATCGGCGCCTGCGCGCGGCTCTCGTAGAAGAGGAACGCGGCGAACGCGAGCGCGCCGCCGGCCAGCGGCAGGAACACGCCCGGATCGCCCCAGCCGAGCCGCGGCTGCTCGACGAGCGCGAACACGATGCCGGCGAGCCCGACGACGCACAGCAGCGCGCCGGCGATGTCGACGCGGCGCGCGTCCGGGCCGCGCGGCGCGGCCCGCGGGACGGCGATCAGGATCAGCGAGACGAGCGCGATCACGAACGGGACGTTGACGAGGAAGATCCACCGCCACGACGCGATCTCGAGCAGGCCGCCGCCGACCAGCGGCCCGAGCACGGCGCCGCCGGCGCTCCACGCCGTCCACGTCCCGATCGCCCCGCCGCGCTCGGCGGGCGGGAACGTGTTGAGGATGATCGCCAGCGCGCTCGGCATCATCAGCGCCGCGGCGAGCCCCTGCACGGCGCGCGCGGCGACCAGGTAGCCGATCTCGGGCGCCAGCGCGCAGCCCAGCGACGCCAGGCCGAAGCCGGTCACACCGAGCACGAAGATCCGGCCCGCCGAACAGATCGCCGAGCGAGCCGCCGACGAGGATCAGCGAGACGAGCGTCAGCAGGTACGCGTTGACCACCCACTGCTGCGCCGCCAGGCCGCCGCCGAGGGCGTCCTGGATCGAGGGCAGCGCGACGTTGACGATCGTGCTGTCCAGCGTGGTGATGCCCGTCCCCATGATGCAGACGATCAGGGTCAGGCGCTTGACGGAGGCCTCGCTGCGAACGGACATCGGGAACTCGGAACCTTCCGGCTGAACGGTGAGACGATCGCGCACGTCCCCGAGATCCTCATTGGGAATGTACGTGTGTCTGAACCTAGCCCAACCCTTGTCGCATGTCAATGCGACGACGACGCCTGAGCGGTCTCAGCCTCCGAGCGGCATGAACGGGATCACGAACGCGCCGCCCAGGTAGTACCAGAGGGTGAACGTGACGAGGCCGATCGTGAACGTGACCGTCACGACCCGCGTGATCGCCCCGTCGGCCTGCTTGTGGCCGGCGCGGCGGCGCAGCGAGACCCACAGGCCGTCCATCCGCGCGAGCGTCTGGAGCGCCAACGGCATCGTCCCCGCGAAGCCGAGGAACGTGATCGCCAGGAAGACCGCGATCGAGTCGGTCAGGGTGTAGGCCTGGGACGCGATCCACATCCACGCCAGCGGCAGCGGGCCCCACATCACCGAGACCGCGAGGACCTCGGCGACGAGCACCGCCCGCGCCGCGGCCGCGGCACGCGGAGAGCCGGGACCGGTGAGCTTGAACCAGCGAGGCACCGGAACCGCGGTCTCCTGCTTCACGTCCACTCCCCTCCCGATCCTCAGGACCTCCCCGGCGGCGCAGCTTCGCTCTTGTCGCCTTGAACTAACAAGCCCAGGGTACCGGACGTCGCAAGCGGCATCCGGGATCAGCTCCCGGCCGGCGCGCCGACCGACTCGGGCCGGGCGACGGCGGCCGCCAACCAGCGCTCGACCGCGCCGGCCGTGGACTCCGCGTGCGCGGCCATCATCGACACGTGGTCGCCGGCCACGTCGACGGCCTCGTGGTCGCCGGCCCAGAACGCGGTCGGCGAGCCGCCGGCGCCCAGCCCCGGGATCGCCTCGGTCGCGCGCACGAGCAGCGTCGGCGTCGCGATCTCCGCGGCCTCCCACTCGGAGAGGAACCGCAGGTAGGCGCCCATCGCCGTGAGCCGGTCGTCGTCCATCGGCAGGCCGGTGTCGCCCGCGTCGAGCATCCCCTCGATGACCTTCAGCCCGACCTCGGCGTCGCTGCGCGACGACGAGCTGTCGATCAGCACCAGGGCCGCGGCCGGGAGGCCGATCTGCTCCAGGTGCGCGGCCATCGCGTTGGCCAGCAAGCCGCCGGTGGAGTGGCCGACGAGCACCAGCGGCGCGTCCGCGGCGCATTCGCGGGCGGCGCGCGCCTGCGTCTCCACGGCCACCCGCAGCGCGGCGGGGATCCGGCCGCCGTCGAACCCGGGCCACGGGAGCGCGACGACGTCACGGCGCCCGCGGAACCCGGCGGCGAACCGCGCGTACTCGTGCGGGCCGGAGAGCGCGAGGATCGACGGCAGGCAGATCAGCGCCGGCCCGCCCTCGCCGCCGCCCTCGGAGAGCCGGACCGCGTCGTGCGCGTTGTCGACGTCGCCCGCGTCGCCGAACGCCTCGCGGAAGCCCGAGGCGGCCATCAGCAGCCGCACGAAGTCCTCGCTGCGTCCCGCGTCCCGCGCCTGGCGGAAGAGCGCGACCAGCGTCTCGTCCGGGCCCGTGGCGGCCACGACGTCCGCGCCGAGATCGGCCTCGTCGGCGGCCGCGAGCGGCGCGGCCTCGGCGGCCTCCGCCGCCTGGGCGAGCAGGTGCTCCGCGGTCGCCACGGGGCTCGGGCGGTCGAAGATCAACGTCGCGGGCAGCCGCAGGCCGCTCGCGCGGGCGAGCCGGTTGCGCAGCTCCACGGCGCCGAGCGAGTCGAGCCCCAGCTCCTTGAACGCCCGCTCGGGCTCGATCGCGTCCGCCGAGGCGTGCCCCAGCACGACCGCGACCTGCGCGCACACGAGCTCGAGCACGACCGCGGCGCGCTCGTCCTCGGCCACGCCGGCCAGCCGCGCGACCAACGACCCCGCGCCGCCGCCGGGCGCGTCGCCACCCACCCGCCGGCCGCCGGCGCCGTCCTCGCGCCGGGCCGGCGCGCGCACCAGCTCGCGCAGCGGCGCCGGGAGCATGCCCTCGCGCGCCTGCGCGCGCAGGACTCCCTGGAGCATCGCCACCGGCGCGAGCTGCGCCGGCCCCGCGGCGAGCCCGTCGTCGAGGAGCGCCAGCCCCCGCTCCGGCGCGAGCGGCTCGAAGCCAAGCCGCGCGAGCCGCGCGACCCCGGCCTCGCCGAGCGCGTCGATCATGCCGCCGCCCCACGGCCCCCACGCCAGCGAGACCGCGGTGCGGCCGGCGGCGCGGCGGTGCGCGGCGAGCGCGTCGAGGAACGCGTTGGCGGCCGCGTAGTTGCCCTGGCCCGCGCCGCCGAGGAGCCCGGCGACGGACGAGAACAGCACGAACGCGGCGAGCTCGCGGTCGAGCGTCAGCTCGTGCAGGTGCCAGGCGGCGTCGAGCTTCGGCCCCAGCACGCGATCCAGGCGCTCGGGGGTCAGCGACTCGATCGTGCCGTCGTCGAGGACGCCGGCCGCGTGGAACACGGCGGTCAGCGGGTGCTCGGCGGCGATGCCGTCCAGCAGCGCGGCGACCTGCTCGCGCTCGGAGACGTCGCAGCCCGCGACCCGCACCTCGGCGCCGAGCGCCTCGAGCTCGGCGGCCAGCTCCGCCGCCCCGGCGGCGCTCGGGCCGCCGCGGCTGACCAGGAGCAGGTGCCGCGCGCCGTGCTCGGTGACGAGGTGGCGCGCCACCAGCGCGCCCAGCCCACCGGTGCCGCCGGTGATCAGCACCGTGCCGTCCGGGTCCAGCGGCCCGGGCAGCGTCAGCACGACCTTGCCGATGTTGCGCGCCTGGCTGAGGTAGCGCAGCGCGTTGACGCCCTCGCGCATGTGCCACGCCGTGATCGGCGCGTGACGCAGGACGCCCTGGTCGAACAGCGCGACGAGCGCCTCGAGCATCTCCCGGATCCGGTCCGGGCCGGCCTCGGAGAGGTCGAACGCCCGGTAGCGCACGTCCGGCTGCCGGGACGCGACGTCCTCGGCGTCGCGGATGTCGGTCTTGCCCATCTCCAGGAACCGGCCGCCGCGCGGCAGCAGCTCCAGCGACGCGTCGACGAACTCGCCCGCGAGCGCGTCGAGCACGACGTCCATCCCGTCGCCGGCCGTGGCCTCCAGGAACGTGTCCTTGAAGTCCAGCGTCCGCGACGAGGCGAGCCGCGCGTCGTCGACGCCGAGCGCGCGCACGGCGTCCCACTTGCGCGGGCTCGCGGTCGCGAAGACCTCGGCGCCCAGGTGCCGCGCGAGCTGCACGGCGGCCATGCCGACGCCCCCGGCGGCCGCGTGGACGAGCAGCCGCTCGCCCGGGCGCAGCGCGGCGAGGTCGTGGAGCGCGTAGTAGGCGGTCAGGAACGTGATCGGCAGCGACGCGCCCTCGGCGAACGTCCAGCCGGCCGGCATCCGCGCGACCATCCGCCGGTCGGTCACCGTCACGGGGCCGAACGCGTCCGGCATCAGGCCCATCACGCGGTCGCCGACCGCGAGGTCGTCGACGCCGGGGCCGACCTCGAGGACCACGCCCGCGCCCTCGCCGCCGATCGTCGCGTTGCCCGGGTACATGCCGAGCGCGACGACGACGTCGCGGAAGTTCACGCCCGCCGCGCGCACGCCGACGCGCACCTCGCCCGCCTCCAGCGGGGCCTCGGCCGACGCCGGGCCGGCGACCGGCGCGAGCGCCTCCAGCGTGCCGCGCTCCTCGATCTCGACGTCGAGGTGCCACGCGCCGTCGGGGAGCGCCGCCGCCGCGGGCACGCGCGTCAGCCGCGGCGCGAAGGCCTGGCCGTCGCGCAACGCCAGCTGCGGCTCGCCCTCGACCTCGAGCGCGGCCCGCAGCGCCGCCCACGACGCGTCGGTGCCGTCGACGTCGACGTGGCCGAAGCGGCCGGGATGCTCGGAGTGCGCCGAGCGCAGGAGCCCGCCAAGCGGCGAGGCCGCGAGGTCGACGGCGTCGCCGTCGCGCGCGGCGACGGCGAGGCGCGTGACGCACACGAGCCGCACGCCGGCGAGGCGGTCGTCGGCCAGCCACGCCTGCTGCAGCGCGAGCGTCGCGGCCGTCGCGTCGTGGGCGGCGGCGATCGGGCCGGCCGTCGCGTCGGCGGCCGACCACAGCGCGCACGGCGCGAGCACCGCGTCGGGCAGCGGGGCGCCGGCGCCGACTGCGGCGAGCAGCGCGCCGAGGTCGGCGTGGTGGTCCAGCCCGCTCCCGGCCGCGGCGAGCGGATCCTCCCCGCCCTCGCCGAGCGTCGCGACGCGGCGCGACCCGGCGGCCGCGAGCGGGACCTCGAGCCAGCCGGCGCGGAACAGCGAGTCGTGGTGGCCGCCGCCGGCGCCCCGGAGGGCGCTCGCGTCGATCGGCCGCGCGACGAGCGCCTCGACGGAGACGACGGGCGCGCCGTCCCCGTCGAGCGCGGCGACGCTCAGCGCGCCGCCCTCGCCCGGCGCCACGCGCACGCGCAGCGACGCCGCGCCCGCGGCGTGGAGCGCCACGCCGCTCCACGAGAACGGCACGCGCGCCTCGCCGCCGGTGCCGAGCAGGAACCCGGCGTGCAGCGCCGCGTCGAGCAGCGCCGGATGCAGCCGGAAGCGCTCGGCCTCGCCGGCCTGCTCCTCCCCCAGGCCGATCTCGGCGAAGACCTCGTCGCCGCGCTTCCACGCGGCCTGCAGGCCCTGGAACGCGGGGCCGTAGCCGAAGCCGGCCTCGATCAGGCCGTCGTAGAGCGACTCGACGTCGGCGGGCTCCGCGCCCGCGGGCGGCCACGCCTCGGCGGCCAGCGCCGTCAGCGCGGCGTCGGCGCCGGCGGGCGCCGGCAGGAGCGTCCCGCTCGCGTGCCGCGTCCACTCGCCGTCCTCGCGCTCCGCGGGCCGCGAGTGGATCGCGATCGTGCGGCGGCCGTCCTCGTCCGGCTCGCCCAGCGTCGCCTGCAGGTGCACGGCCTCGTGCTCGGTCAGCACGAGCGGCGCCTGGAGCGTGAGGTCCTCGACGACGTCGCAGCCGGCCTCGGCGCCGGCCCGCAGCGCCATCTCGACGAACGCGGTCCCGGGCAGGATCGCGGTGTCGAAGATCGCGTGGTCGGCGAGCCAGCGGTGGCTGTCGAGCGCGACGCGCCCGGTCAGCAGCCGGCGCTCCTCGCCGGCCAGCGCGACCGACGCGCCGAGCAGCGGGTGGTCCGACGACTCGAGCCCCGCGGCGCCGACGTCGCCGGCGCGGCGCACCTGGTCGAGCCAGTAGCGGCGGCGCTGGAACGCGTAGGTCGGCAGCTCGACGCGCCGCGCGCCGGGAAGCGACGCGGCCCAGTCGACCGCGACGCCGTTGACATGCATCCGCGCGAGCGCGGACAGCAGCGCCGCGGGCTCCGCGTGGTCCTTGCGCAGCACGGGCGCGAGCGCCGGCTCGCGGTCGCCGACGAGGCAGTCCTGCACCATCGCCGAGAGCACGCCGCTGGGCCCGAGCTCGAGGTAGCTCGCGACGCCGTGGTCCTCCAGCCAGCGCGCGCCGTCGAGGAAGCGCACCGCCTCGCGCACGTGCCGGACCCAGTAGTCCGGGGACGTCGCGTCGGCCGCCGTGAGCATCTCACCGGTGACGTTGGAGACGACCGGGATCCGCGGCGGGCCGAACGCGACGGTGGCCGCGACCGCGCGGAGCTCCTCCAGCATCGGCTCCATCCGCAGCGAGTGGAACGCGTGGCTCACGCGCAGCCGCGACGTGCGGCGCTCGCGGCTCCGCCAGAGCGCGGCGAGCTCGTCGGCCGCGTCCGCGTCGCCGGAGACGACGATCGCGCGCGGGCCGTTGACGCCGGCGATCGACAGCCGGCCGGCGTAGTCGGCGAGGCTCGCGAGGACCTCCTCCTCGGAGGCCTCGACGGCGAGCATCGCGCCGCCCGCGGGCATCGAGCCCATCAGCCGGCCGCGCGCGGACACCAGCCGGCACGCGTCGGGCAGCGAGAAGACGCCGGCGAGGTGCGCCGCCACGAGCTCGCCGATCGAGTGCCCGATGAGGAAGTCCGGGGTGAGCCCGAACGACGTCACGAGCCGGTGCAGCGCGACCTCGAGCGCGAACAGCGCCGGCTGCGTGTACGCGGTCTCGTCCAGCAGCGCGGCGTCGGCCGAGCCGGGCTCGGCGAACATCAGCTCCTTGAGCGGCCGGTCCAGGTGCGCGTCGAAGTGCGCGCAGAGCTCGTCGAGCGCCGCGGCGAAGACCGGGTACGCGGCGTGCAGCTCGCGGCCCATCCCGGCGCGCTGCGCGCCCTGGCCGGTGAGCAGGAACGCCAGCTTCCCGCCGCCGGGCGTGCCCTCGACGACCGCGGCCGCCGGATCGCCGGCGGCCAGCGCCTCGAGGCCCGCCAGCAGCTCGTCGCGGCCCTCGCCGACGACGACCGCGCGGCGCTCGAGCGTCGCGCGGCCCTCGGCCAGCGAGAACGCCACGTCGGCGAGCGGCAGGTCGGACCGCGCGACCAGGTGGTCGCGCAGCCGGCCGGCCTGCGCGCGCAGCGCCGGCTCGCTCTTGGCCGAGACCGCGAGCGCGAGCGCGAGCGCCGGCGCCGCCGGCGCCTCGGGCACCGGCGGCGCGGCGTCCTCCCCCGGCGCCTCCTCGAGGATCACGTGGGCGTTCGTGCCGCTGACGCCGAACGACGACACGCCGGCCCGGCGCGGCGCGCCGTTGCGCGGCCACGACACCGGCTCGGTGAGCAGCGAGACCGCGCCCGCCTCCCAGTCGACGTGCGGGGTGGGCTCGTCGACGTGCAGCGTCTTGGGCAGCGTCTCGTGCCGCAGCGCCATCACCATCTTGATCACGCCGCCGACGCCGGCCGCCGCCGAGCAGTGGCCGATGTTCGACTTGATCGAGCCCAGCCACAGCGGCCGCTCCCGATCCTGCCCGTAGGTCTCCAGCAGCGCCTGCGCCTCGATCGGGTCGCCGAGCATCGTGCCGGTGCCGTGCGCCTCGACGGCGTCGACCTCGTGCGGCTCCAGGCCGGCGGCGGCGAGCGCCTGCGCGATCACCCGCGCCTGCGCCGGGCCGCTGGGCGCGGTCAGGCCGTTGGACGCGCCGTCCTGGTTGGTCGCCGAGCCGCGCACGACGGCGAGGATCGGGTGGCCGAGGCGCTGCGCGTCGGAGAGGCGCTCGAGCACGAGCACGCCGGCGCCGTCGGAGAACGCCGTCCCGTCGGCCGACGACGCGAACGACTTGCAGCGCCCGTCCGGGGACAGGCCGCGCTGCCGCGAGAACTCGACGAGCAGCCGCGGCGTCGACATCACGGTCACGCCGGCGGCCAGCGCGAGCGTGCACTCGCCGCCGCGCAGCGCGCGCGACGCGAGGTGCAGCGCGACGAGCGACGACGAGCACGCCGTGTCGACGGTCACCGCCGGGCCCTCGAGCCCGAAGACGTAGGCGAGGCGGCCGGAGACGACGCTCGGCGTCGTGCCGGTCAGGTGCAGGCCCTCGGTCTCGCGCGAGACCTCGAGCGCGTAGTCGGTCGAGCTGCAGCCGACGTACACACCGGTCCGGCTTCCGCGCAACGCGGCCGGGTCCAGGCCCGCGTGCTCGAGCGCCTCCCACGCGCTCTCCAGCAGCAGCCGCTGCTGCGGGTCCATCGCCAGCGCCTCGCGCGGGCTGACGCCGAAGAAGCCGGCGTCGAAGGACGCGACGTCGTCGACGAAACCACCCTCGCGGGCGTAGGCGGTGCCGTGGTGCGCGGGATCCGGGTCGTACAGGCGCTCGAGGTCCCAGCCGCGGTCGTCGGGGAACGGGGAGATCGCGTCGGTGCCGGTCGCGACCAGGCGCCACAGCGCGTCGGGCGAGTCGGCGCCGCCGGGGTAGCGGCAGCTCATGCCCACGATCGCGATCGGCTCGGACTCCGTCGCGCGCAGGCGCCGGTTCTCCTCGCGCAGGTGCGCGTTGGCCTTGACCGAGGCGCGCAGCGCCTCGACGACCTCGTCCTGGGTGGGGTTCGCGCTCATGAGCGGTGCACGTCCTCGAGTGGGCTGGAGCCGTTGGTGCCTTCGTGGACGCTCCGCACGAGGCTCGCGACATCGAGCTCGTCGATCGCACCGAAGGGGTCCGGCATGGTGGTCGGTTCGGGGTCGTCGCCGGGTGGCGGCGACGTGGGCGCGAGGGTCTCGCAGAGGTGCTCGGCGAGGCGCTCGGCCGTCGGGTGGTTGAAGACGAGGGCCGGCGGCAGGCGCAGGGCCGTGGCGGCGTTGAGCCGGTTGCGCAGCTCGAGCCCGGCGAGCGAGTCGAAGCCGAGGTCCTTGAAGGCGCGCTGGGGATCGATCGTGTCCGGACTCCCGTGCCCGAGCACCGCGGCCACCTCGGCGCGCACCGCCTCGAGCGCGGCGGCGCCGCGCTCCTCCGCGGGCAGCGACTCCAGGCGCCGGGCCAGCGCGCCCTCGCTCCCGGCGCGGGCGCTGCGCGCCGGCGTCCGCACGAGCCCCCGCAGCAGCGGCGGCAGCTTGCCGTCGCGGGCCTGGGCGCGCAGCGTCGCCGGGTCGAGGTCCATCGGCAGCAGCACCGACCCGGCCGCGGCGTGCGCCGCGTCGAAGAGCCCGAGGCCGCGCTCGGTGGCCAGCGCGCGCAGGCCGGTCCGGGCGATCCGCGCGAGGTCGCCCTGGCTGAGCGCGCTCATCATGCCCTCGGTCGGCTCCCACGGCCCCCAGGCCAGCGACGTCGCGGCGAGGCCGCGGCCGCGCCGGTGGACGGCGAGCGCGTCGAGGAACGCGTTGGCGGCCGCGTAGCTGCCCTGCCCCGGGCTGCCGATCGTCGCCGCGGCCGACGAGAACATCGTGAAGGTGCCGAGGTCGAGGTGCTCGGTGAGCTCGTGCAGGTGCCAGGCGGCGTCGGCCTTGGCCGCGAGCACGCGGTCGAAGCCGTCCTCGGCGAGCGACTCGATCACCCCGTCCTCGAGCACGCCGGCCGGGTGCACGACGTCGGTCAGCGGATGCTCCGGCCCGATCGCGGCGAGCAGCTTGGCGAGCGCCGCGCGGTCGGCGACGTCGACGGCGGCGAGCGTCACGCGCGCGCCGCGGGCCTCGAGCTCGGCGCGCAGCTCCGCGGCCCCCGGCGCGCCGGCGCCGCGGCGGCTGGCGAGCAGCAGGTGCTCGACGCCGTGCTCGGCCACCAGGTGCCGGGCCACGCGCGCGCCGAGGCCGCCGGTGCCGCCGGTCACGAGGACGGTGCCGCGGCCGCCGAGCACGGCGGGCAGCGTCAGCACGTTCTTGCCGACGTGGCGGCCCTGGCTCATGTACCGGAACGCCGCGGGCGCGCGGCGCATGTCCCAGGCGCGGGCGGGAAGCGGCACGAGCACGCCGCGCTCGAACAGGCCCAGGAGCTCGGCGAGCATCGCGCCGATGCGCTCCGAGCCGGCCTCCATCAGGTCGAACGCGCGGTACGCGACGCCCGGATGCTCGGCCGCCACCGCGGCGGCGTCGCGGACGTCGCTCTTGCCCATCTCGACGAACCGGCCGCCGCGCGGCAGCAGCCGCAGCGAGGCGTCGACGAGCTCGCCCGCGAGCGAGTCGAGCACGACGTCGGCGCCCGCTCCGTCGGTGAGGTCGAGGAAGCGCGCCTCGAACGCGGCGCTGCGCGACGAGGCGATGTGCGCGTCGTCGATCCCCAGGGCACGCAGCTCGTCCCACTTGCCCTCGCTGGCGGTCGCGAGGACCTCCGCGCCGAGGTGCCGCCCGAGCTGCACGGCGGCCATCCCCACGCCGCCCGCCGCGGCGTGGACCAGCAGCCGCTCGCCGGGCCGCACGCGCGCGAGGTCGACCAGCGCGTAGTACGCGGTCAGGAACGCCACGGGCACCGACGCCGCGCGCGCCCAGCTCCAGCCGCTCGGGACCTTCGCGACAAGCTGCCGCTCGGTGATCGCGGTCGGGCCGAACCCGCTCGGCAGCAGCCCCATCACGCGGTCGCCGACCGCGAGGTCCTCGACGCCGGCCCCGAGCGCGACGACGACGCCGGCGCCCTCGCTGCCGATCGTCGCGGCGCCCGGGTACGCGCCCAGCGCGATCAGGACGTCACGGAAGTTCAGGCCCGCGGCGCGCACGGCGACGCGGATCTCGCCCGGCTCCAGCGGCCGGTCCAGCTCGGGGGCCGGGACGAGATCGAGCGCGTCGAGCGTCCCGCCGCCCGGCTCCAGGCGCCAGGGCCCGCCATCGCCGGGAACGGCCAGCTCGTCGCGGCCGCCGTCGCGGGCCAGCCGCGGCAGGAACGGCTCGCCGCCGCGGACGGCGACCTGCGGCTCCCCGGCGGCCAGCGCCGCCGGCAGTGCGTCGCGCGACGCGGGGTCGCCGTCGATGTCGATCAGCGCGAAGCGGCCGGGATGCTCGGCCTGGGCCGCGCGCACGAGGCCCCACAGCGGCGCCTGCGCCAGGTCCGGCGCCGGGTCCCCGCCGAACGCGACCGCGCCGCGCGTGACGAACGCGAACCGCCGCGACGCGTGGCGCTCGTCGGTCAGCGCCTCCTGCAGCAGCCCGAGGGCGTGGCGACAGGCGGCGCGGACGCCGCCGGTGACGTCGCCGCCCGCGGCCTGCTCCGCGCAGTCGACGACGACCCACTCGTCGCCGGCCGGCTCGCCCGCGGCGAGCGCGGCGGGCGCCCAGTCGACGTGGAAGAGCGCGTCGGCGCCGTCGTCGCGGCCCGCCGCGAGCATCTCGGGCGTCACCTCGCGAGCGAGCAGCGACCCGACGGTCGCGATCGGGGCGCCGGACTCGTCGGCGAGCAGGAACGAGCGCGCGTTCGCCGCCGCGTCGCCGGGCACGCGCGCGGACGTCACGACGCGCAGCCGCTCGGCCCCCACCGCCCGCACGTGCACGCCGGCCCACGCGAACGGCAGGCTCAGGCGCTGGTCGTCGTCGGCCGCCGCGGCGATCGCGTGGAGCGCCGCGTCGAGCAGCGCCGGGTGCAGCACGAACGCGTCGGCCGGCGGGGTGCGGTCCGCGACGAGCGCGATCTCGGCGAGCACGTCGTCGCCCAGCCGCCACGCCGCGCGCAGCCCCCGGAACGCCGGGCCGTACTCGAAGCCGAGCTCCGCGAGCTGCTCGTAGACGTCGTCGACGGCGATCGGCTCGCTGCCCGGCGGCGGCCACGCGCCGGCGAGCAGCTCGGCCTGCCGCGCCGCGGCCGGGTCGTCCTCGCGCGACGGCGCGCCGGGCGCGAGCGTGCCGGTGGCGTGGTGCGTCCACTCGGCGGCGTCGAGCTCGTCGCCCGAGTCCTCGAGCCGCGCGTGCACGTCGACCGTGCGGTGGCCGGCCTCGTCGGGCGCGCCGACCCCGACCTGCAGCTGGACGGCGGCCCCGGCGGGGAGCGCGAGCGGCGCGAGCAGCGTCAGCTCGGCGAGCTGCTCGCAACCGGCCTGCGCCCCGGCGTGCAGCGCGAGCTCGACGAACGCGGCGCCGGGCAGCAGCGCGGTGCCGGCGACGGCGTGGTCGGCCAGCCACGGATGGCTCGCCAGCCCGATCCGGCCGGTGAGCAGCCGGCGGCCGTCGTGCGCGAGCGCGGTCGAGGCGCCGAGCAGCGGGTGGTCGGCCGGGCGCAGGCCGGCGGCGGCGACGTCGGGCGCACCGGCGCCGGAGTCGAGCCAGTAGCGCTCGTGCTGGAACGCGTACGTGGGCAGCGGCGCGAGGGCCGTCGACGAGCGGGCGTAGGCGGCGCTCCAGTCGACGTCCGCGCCGCGCTCCCAGATCTCGCCCAGCGCGCGCACGGCGGTCCGCGGCTCCGGCCGCTCGGCGCGCAGCAGCGGCGCGGTCGTGACCTCGGGGCCGAGGCAGTCCTGGACCATCGCGCTGAGCACGCCGTCCGGGCCGAGCTCGAGGAAGCTCGTCACGCCGGCGGCGGCCAGCCAGCGAGCGCCGTCGAGGAAGCGCACCGGCCGGCGCACGTGCTCGGCCCAGTAGGCGGGCGAGCACGCAAGGTCGCGGCCGAGCGGCTCGGCGGTCACGTTCGACACGATCGGGATCCGCGGCGCTCGCAGCTCGACGCCCTCGGCGACGCGCCGGAAGTCGTCGAGCATCGCGTCCATGCGCGGCGAGTGGAACGCGTGACTGACGCGCAGGCGCCGGACCTTGCGTGCGCGTCCGCGCCACGCGTCGACGACCTCGGCGACCGCGTCGGCGTCGCCGGAGACGACGACCGCCCGCGGCCCGTTGACGGCGGCCAGCGCGAGACGGCCCTCGTACCCCGTGAGCGTCTCGAGCAGCTCGTCCTCGGTGGCCTCGATCGCCGCCATCGCGCCGCCCTCGGGCAGCGAGCCCATCATCCGGCCGCGCGCGGCGACGAGCCGGCACGCGTCCTCGAGCGAGAGCACGCCGGCGACGTGCGCCGCCGCCAGCTCGCCGACCGAGTGGCCCATCAGGAAGTCGGGTCGGACGCCGAAGGCCTCGACGAGGCGGAACAGCGCGACCTCGAGCGCGAACAGCGCCGGCTGCGTGTAGGCGGTCCGGTCCAGGCGGCCGTCGTCGTCGGCGGCGAAGGTCAGCTCGGCCAGCGAGCGGCCGAGCAGCGGGTCGAACCCGGCGCAGGCCGCGTCGAACGCCTCGCGGAAGACCGGCGAGACGCGGTGCAGCTCGGCGCCCATCCCGGCGCGCTGCGCGCCCTGGCCGGTGAACAGGAGCGCGAGCCGGCCGCCGGTCGCGGCGGCGCCGAGCGTGTGCTCGCCGGCGCCCAGCGCGGCGAGCGCGGCCTGCAGCTCGTCGCGGCCGGAGCCGGTCAGCAGCGCGCGGTGCGCGAACGTCGCGCGGGCCGCGAGCGCGCGGCCGACGTCCTCGGCGCCGGAGACCGCGCCGGCCTCCCCAGCGACGTGCGCGGCGAGCCGCGCGGCGTTGGCCGCGAGCGCCGGCGCGGTGGCCGCGGAGACCGGCCACGGCAGCGCCCCGGCCGCCGCGAGCGCGGCGGGGTCGAGGATCGCCGCGGACTCGTGCGCGGCGGCCTCCTCGGGCGCGGGCGCCTCCTCGACGATCACGTGCGCGTTCGTCCCGCTGACGCCGAACGCGGAGACCGCGGCGCGGCGCGGCGCGCCGTCGCGCGGCCACGGCACCGGCTCGGTGAGCAGCGTGACCGCGCCCGCCTCCCAGTCGATCGCGCTCGACGGCGCATCCACGTGCAGCGTCCGCGGCAGCAGGTCGTTGCGCATCGCCATCACGGTCTTGATCACGCCGGCGACCCCGGCCGCGGCCTGGGAGTGCCCGATGTTCGACTTGATCGAGCCCAGCCACAGGGGCCGCTCCCGGTCCTGCCCGTAGGTGGCGAGCAGCGCGTGCGCCTCGATCGGGTCGCCGAGCGTCGTGCCGGTCCCGTGCGCCTCGACGGCGTCGACGTCGCCCGGCGCCAGCCCGGCGTTGGCCAGCGCGCGTTCGATCACGCGCTGCTGCGCGGGGCCGTTGGGCGCGGTGAGCCCGTTGCTCGCGCCGTCCTGGTTGACCGCGCTGCCGCGGATCACCGCGAGCACCTCGTGGCCGTTGCGGCGCGCGTCGGAGAGCCGCTCGAGCGCGAGCACGCCGACGCCCTCCGACCAGCCCGTCCCGTCGGCGGCCTCGGCGAACGACTTGCAGCGCCCGTCGCGGGCGAGCCCGCCCTGGCGGCTGAACTCCACGAACATCCCGGGCGTCGCCATCACCGTGACGCCGGCGGCGAGCGCGAGCGTGCACTCGCCCGAGCGCAGCGCGTGGCTCGCCAGGTGCAGCGCGACGAGCGAGGACGAGCACGCGGTGTCGACGGTCAGCGCCGGACCCTCGAGCCCGAGCGCGTAGGCGACGCGGCCGCTGAGGACGCTCGGCGCCGTGCCGATCCCGAGGTAGCCCTCGAGCTCGGCGGGCAGCGCGCCCGGCGCGAGGATCCCGTAGTCCTGCGCGTTCATCCCCGCGTAGACCGCGGTCGGCGTGCCGCGCAGCGCCTGCGGGTCGATGCCGGCGCCCTCGAGCGCCTCCCACGCGACCTCGAGCAGCAGCCGGTGCTGCGGGTCCATCGCCAGCGCCTCGCGCGGGCTGATCCCGAAGAACCCGGCGTCGAAGTCGCCGGCCTCGTGGAGGAAGCCGCCCTCGCGCACGTAGCTCGTGCCGCGGTGGTCGGGGTCCGGGTCGAAGAGCCGCTCGACGTCCCAGCCGCGGTCCTCCGGAAACGGCGAGATCGCGTCGCGCCCGTTGGCCACGAGCTCCCAGAGGTCCGCGGGCGACGCGACGCCGCCCGGGTACCGGCAGCCCATCCCGACGATCGCGATCGGATCGTCGCGGCGCTCCTCGGCCCTGGCCAGCCGCGCGCGGACCTCCACCAGCTCGGCCGTGGCGCGGCGCAGGTACTCGCGCAGCTCCGTGTCCCTGTCGCCCGCGGTGCTCATGCCCCTACGCCTCCTGCCTGCCGTCGATGATCGCGAACAGCTCGTCGTCGGTCGCGTCGCTGAGGTCGGGCTCGTCGCCCGCCTCGTCGCTCGCGCCCCGCGGCCGCTCGAGCCCGGTGAGGTTCAGGAGGTGCCGCGCGAGCCCCGCGGCCGTCGGGTGGTCGAACACGAGCGTGCTCGGCAGCCGCATCCCGGTCGCCCGCTGCATCCGCCGGCGCAGCTGCAGCGCGGCGAAGGAGTCGAAGCCCAGGTCCTTGAACGGGCGGTGCGCGTCGACGGCCTCGGGCGAGGCGTGGCCGAGCACGGCGGCGACCTCGGCGCGGACCAGCTCGAGCACGAACGGCTCGCGCTCGCTCTCCTCGACCGCCGCCAGCCGCGCGGGCAGCGGCTCGCCGCTCGGCTCGTCGGCGCCGGACGGCGCGTCCGTCGCCAGGTCGACGTAGGCGCCGCCGGGCGCGGAACGCGCGAGCCAGAAGCGGTCACGCTGGAACGCGTAGGTCGGCAGCGTGACGCGCGCGGCGCCGGTGCCCGCGAACGCCGCGGTCCAGTCGACGTCCAGCCCGTGGACGTGCAGGTGCGCCAGCGCATGCAGCAGCGCCGCGGCCTCGGGCCGGTCGCCGCGCAGCGCCGGGACGACGAGCGGCTCGCTCGCCGCGGGGTCGTCGTCGACGACGTCCTCGAGGCACTCCTGCGCGAGCGCGCTGAGCAGCGCGTCGGGGCCGAGCTCGAGGAAGCGCGTGACGCCGTGGGCGCCGAGCCAGCGCACGCTCTCGGCGAACCGCACCGGCTGGCGGACGTGGCGCACCCAGTGGTCGGGCGAGCGCAGCTCCTCCTCGGCGAGCGGCGCGCCGGTGAGGTTCGAGACGACCGGGATCCGCGGCGCCGCGTACGCCAGGCCGGCGGCGACTTCACGGAAGTCGGCGAGCATCGCATCCATCCGCGGCGAGTGGAACGCGTGGCTGACGGTGAGCCGCTTGACCTTGCGGCCGCGCTCGCGCCACGCGTCGACGATCTCCGCGACCACGTCGGCGTCGCCGGAGACGACGACCGACTGCGGCCCGTTGACGGCGGCCAGCGAGACCCGGTCCTCGAGCCCGGCGAGCGTCTCCGCCAGCTCGGCCTCCGAGGCCTGGATCGAGGCCATCGCCCCGCCGGCCGGGAGCGCCTGCATCAGCCGCCCGCGGGCGGCGACGAGCGCACACGCGTCGGCGAGCGACAGGACCCCGGCGACGTGCGCGGCCGACAGCTCGCCGAGCGAGTGGCCGGCGACGAGGTCCGGGCGCACGCCCCAGCCCTCGACGAGCCGGAACAGCGCGACCTCGAGCGCGAACAGCGCCGGCTGGGCGAACGCGGTGGTGTCCAGCGCCGCCGCCTCGGGCGTGCCCGGCGCCGCGAAGACGACCTCGCGCAGGGAGCGCTCCAGCCAGCGGTCGAACTCGCGGCACGCCGCGTCGAACGCGGCGGCGAAGGCCGGGAACGCGGCGTGCAGCTCGCGGCCCATGCCGATCCGCTGGGCGCCCTGGCCGGTGAAGAGGAACGCGGTGCGGCCGCCGGCGGCGACGGCGCCGGTGACGACGTCGGCGGCGCGCTCGTCGCCCGCGGCGATCGCGCCCGCGACGGCGTCGGCATCGCCCGCGGCGCGGCCGTCGGGAGCGAGGACGGAGAGGCCGGCGAGCAGCCCGTCACGATCGCCGGCGAGGACCACCGCGCGGTGCTCGAGCGCCGCGCGCCCGGCCGCGAGCGAGAAGCCGACGTCGAGCGCGTCCGGCGAGGACGACGCGACGCTCGCCGCGAGCCGCCGCGCCTGCTCGCGCAGCGCCGGCGCCGTGCGCGCCGAGAGCACCCACGGCACGACCGGGGGCCGGGCCGAGCCGTCGGCGTCGGGCGCGTCCGCGGGGCGGGCCATGCCGTCCCCGCTCCGCGTGTCCGCGGGGTCCGCGGCGCCCTCCGCCCCCGCCGGCGCGGCCGGCGCCTCCTCCAGGATCACGTGCGCGTTCGTCCCGCTGATCCCGAACGACGACACGCCCGCGCGGCGCGGCTCGCCCTCGCGGACCCACGGCACGTCCTCGGTCAGCAGCGCGACCGCGCCCGCCGACCAGTCCACGCGCGCCGACGGCTCGCCCACGTGCAGCGTCGCCGGCAGAACGCCCGCGCGCATCGCCATCACCATCTTGATCACCCCGGCGACCCCCGCCGCGGCCTGGGCGTGCCCGATGTTCGACTTGATCGAGCCCAGCCACAGCGGCCGCTCGCGCTCCTGCCCGTACGCGGCGATCAGCGCCTGCGCCTCGATCGGATCGCCCAGCGCCGTGCCCGTCCCGTGGCCCTCGACCGCGTCGACCTGCGCGGGCGCCAGCCCGGCGCCGGCGAGCGCCTGCGCGATCACGCGCTGCTGCGACGGGCCGTTCGGCGCCGTCAGCCCGTTGCTCGCGCCGTCCTGGTTGACCGCGCTGCCGCGCACGACCGCGAGCACGTCGTGGCCGTGGCGGCGCGCGTCGGAGAGCCGCTCGACGAGGAGCATCCCCACGCCCTCCGAGAAGCCCGCGCCGTCGGCCGAGTCGGCGAACGACTTGCAGCGCCCGTCCGCGGCGGCGCCGTGCTGGCGGCTGAACTCGACGAACACCCGCGGGCTCGAGTTGACGGTCACGCCGCCGGCGAGCGCGAGGTCGCACTCGCCGCTCCGCACGGCCTGGCAGGCGAGGTGCAGCGCGACGAGCGAGGACGAGCACGCCGTGTCGACGGTCACCGCCGGACCCTCGAGCCCGAGCGCGTAGGCGACGCGCCCGGTTGCGACGCTCGCGGCGGTGCCGGTCCCCGAGTAGCCGTCGAGCCCCTCGTCGGCGAGGTCGTCGGGCGGCGACCAGAGGTCGGCGCCGTAGTCGTTGGCCATCAGCCCGGCGAACACGCCGGTGCGAGTTCCGCGCAGCGACGTCGGATCGACGCCCGCGTCCTCCAGCGCCTCCCACGCGACCTCGAGCAGCAGCCGCTGCTGGGGATCCATGGCCAGCGCCTCGCGCGGGCTGATCCCGAAGAAGCCGGCGTCGAACTCCTGGGCGCCGTCGACGAACCCGCCCTCGCGGACGTACGTGGTCCCGGGGCGACCGCTCTCGGGGTCGGGGTCGAACAGCCGCTCGACGTCCCAGCCGCGGTCCTCCGGGAACGCCGCGATCGCGTCGTGGCCGCCGGCCACCAGCGCCCACAGGTCCGCGGGCGAGGCGACGCCGCCGGGGAACCGGCAGCCGATGCCCACGATCGCGACCGGCTCGTCGGCCGGGCGGGCCGCCGTCGCGGGCGCGGCCGACGCGGGCCGGGCGCCGCGGTGCTCGTCGAGCACGCGCCGCGCCACCGACGCGGCGGTCGGATGGTCGAAGACGAGCGTCGCCGGGAGCCGCACCCCGGTCAGCGCGGTCAGCCGGTTGCGCAGCTCGACCGCCGAGAGCGAGTCGAACCCGAGGTCCTTGAACGGGCGCTCGTCCGGGACCGCCGCCGCGGAGCCGTGGCCGAGCACGGTCGCCGCCTCGGCGCGGACGAGATCGAGCACCACGCGCTCCTGCTCGTCCTCGGCCACGCCGGCGAGGCGCCGCGCGAGCGACCCGCCGCCCTGCGGCGCACCGGCCGGCGCCCGCACGAGGCCGCGCAGCAGCGGCGGCGTCAGCCCGATGCGGGCCTGTGCCCGCAGCGCCGCACCGTCGAGGCGCGCCGCGACCACCAGCGCCTCCGGCGACGCGCACGCGGCGTCGAAGAGCCCCAGCCCCTCGGCGACGGCCATCGCGGCGACGCCCGAGCGCGCCAGCCGCGTGCGCCCGGTATCGCCGAGCCCGGCGGTCATCGCGCTGTCCTGATCCCACAGGCCCCACGCGATCGCCGTCGCCGGCCGGCCGTGCGCGCGGCGGTGCGCGGCGAGCGCGTCGAGGAACGCGTTGGCCGCCGCGTAGCCGGCCTGCCCGGCGCCGCCGAACGTCGCGGCGATCGACGAGAAGAGCACGAACGAGCGCAGGTCGAGGTCGGCGGTGAGCTCGTGCAGGTGCCAGGCGGCGTCGAGCTTCGGCGCCAGCACGTGGTCCACGCGCGCGGGAGTCAGTGTGCCGACCACGCCGTCGTCGAGCACGCCGGCGGCGTGGACCACGTCGCGCAGCGGCGCGTCGGCGGGGATCGTGGCGAGCAGCGCCGCGAGCTGCTCGCGGTCGGCGGTGTCGCAGGCGGCGATCGCCACGCGCGCGCCGAGCGCGGTGAGCTCCTCGGCGAGCGCGACGGCGCCCGGGGCGGCCGATCCGCTGCGGCTGACGAGCAGCAGGTCGCGCACGCCGCGCGCGGCCACCAGGTGGCGCGCGACGACGCTGCCGAGCCCGCCGGTGCCGCCGGTGACGAGCACGGTCCCCCGGCCGTCGACGACCGCGGGGCCGGGCTCGGCGGGCTCCAGGACCGCGAGGCGGGCGGCGAGCAGCACGCCCCCGCGCAGCGCGACCTGCGGCTCGTCGGCCGCGAGCGCCGCGCCGAGCACGCGCAGCGGCCCGTGCTCGTCGACGTCGAGGAGCGTGACCCGGTCCGGGCTCTCGGACTGCGCGGCGCGGACCAGGCCCCAGAGCGGCGCCGCCGCGAGGTCCTCGACGTCCTCGCCGGCCCGCGTCGCGACCGCGCGGCGCGTGAGCACGACCAGCCGGCACGCCGCGAGGCGCTCGTCCGCGAGCCACCGCTGGAGGACGGCGAGCACCGCGTGGAGGTTCGCCCGTGCGCGGCCGGCGGTGCCCGGGCCGTCCTCGAGGTCGCGGCAGTCCAGGACGGCGGCGGGCGGCGGCGCGGCGGTCGCGAGCGCCTCGATCCGCGCCGTGAGGTCGCCGACGACCGGCAGGACGACGTGCTCGGGCTCGTCCGCCTCCGTGGCGGCGAGCGGCTCCCATCGCACCGCGTGCAGCGGCGGCAGCGCGGCGCCCGCGAGCCGCTCCGGCGCCACCGGCCGCAGCTTGAGCGCCTCGATCCCGGCGACCGGCGCGCCCGCGCCGTCGGCGACGACCAGCGCGGTCGCGCCGCCGTCGGCGGCCGTGAGCAGCACGCGCAGCTCGGCCGCGCCGGAGGCGTGGAGCTCGACCCCGCGCAGCGAGAACGGGAGCCGGACCTCGGCGTCCGCGGCGCGGCGCGGCTCGCCCGCCT
>Ga0164241_10002234_pt1 | contig 21418 bp, 12 predicted proteins | sample OricomyardsoilBY_FD_108780 | JGI IMG/M metagenome (GOLD analysis project Ga0164241, IMG submission 108780) | Backyard soil microbial communities from Emeryville, California, USA - Original compost - Back yard soil (BY) | ecosystem: Environmental > Terrestrial > Soil > Unclassified | place: USA... | reverse complement strand
CCCCGGGATGCGCCGCCGCCTGCACCATGGCCAGCAGCGCGGTTCCGATCGGGTTGTCGGTGCACACGTGAAGATCGGATTCAGCCAGCGCCGGAATCCCCGCTTTCCTCAGGAAATCGGCGATCTCCGCTGCGATGGAGTTTTGCCGGACCAGCACCGCGCAAGTCAGTCCGCGCTCCAGCGGGCCGATCTCCACCAGCAGTTCCAGCAACCGCTGCCGGCGCATCGCTTCATCGTCCGCGAAAAGGAGCGCCGCCTGCCCGGTTCGTTCCGGCACGGCGGAATGGTGATCGTTCCATTCGCGATTCCAGGCGTCGGCCACTTTCTTCGGTAACAGTTCGGAAATCGCCGCGCGATCGCCGAAGACCGCATTCACCATGTCGATCAGCGGGGGTCCGGAGCGCCATGAATCGACCAGCTTCTCTTCGGCAATGGTGCCGGGAGCCGTCTCGTTGTAGTGATCGAGAATATCCTGGAAAAGCCGCGGATCGCCTTCGCGCCAGGTAAAGATCGCCTGCTTCACATCGCCGACGCAGAAAAAACTGCGCGCGCCGGACGGATCCTGCACCGCTTCGTCCACCAAATTGCGCAACACGCTCCACTGCCCGACACTGGTATCCTGAAATTCGTCCAACAGCCAGTGATCGATCTCCGCGTCCAGGCGGTAGTCGATGAACAAACGTCCGCTGCCAGCCATCGCCTCGCCGGTGAGCACCGGAGCGCGACCGGGCATGAGCAGGCGCTGCACGTCGGCAAAGGTGAGCTTGCCCGCCCGCCGCACCTCGTCGTCGTACGTTGCCTCGTAGCTGCGCAACACCGCATGGATTCCCCGCGTGGTTTCCAGCCGGCGAAGCAGCTCCCCGCCCACCACCTGGGTGACGATCGCAGCCAGCGCCGCGCATGCCTGCCCGTTCAAGTCCTGCTTTTTCTTATCGAACATCAGGACCGCGCTTCCACGGACAAGGTCGTTCCAGGCCGTCAGCGCCTTCTCCAACACGAAGGCCAACGCCTTCGGCACCGGCGCACCGGGTCGCCACGTTTCCACCACCTCGAAAAAATCAAGCCAGCGCATCCGCTGTTTTTCCGCCTGTCCGCCTTCCTCCAGCCAGCGTCGGAGTACGCTTATCCCGGCGCGTGCGTCCGCCTTTGCTCCCAGCCAGCGATTCCCTTCGGGCCAGATCTTATTTTCATTCCCCCACAGCAACCCTTCGGGTGCGCGGAGATATTTCTCCTGGAAATCGTCCAGGAACGCGTCGAGCTGCGCCCCCAGGCGCTTTTCTTCCCGGCCAAAGGTCGCGCGTTTGAACGCCTCGGCGAATTCCTTCTGTGCGTCGTCCAGTTCGCCACGATGCGCAAACATCCGCCGCAGCACCCGCGCCCGCTCCCGTCGCACACTGTGCTCCTCCAACAATTCAAACTGGCCGGCCAACCCGAGTTCCAGCGGGAAACTGCGCGCGATCCGCGCAAAAAAGCCATCGAGCGTTCCCAGCCGCAACGCAGGCATCGCCTCGACGACCGTCCGCAACAGCCGCAGGAAATCCACCGATGTCCAATGCGGCACGCCAATCTCGTCCGCCAGTTTCCCCGCGGCCCCGGGTTCGCCCGCCGCCCGGGCCAGCTTGTTGAGAATCTCGTCGAAAAATTCCCCCGCCGCCTTTCGCGTAAAGGTCAGCGCCACGATGCGCTGCGGCGGTGCGCCGTGCGCCAGCAATGCGACAAACCGATTCGTCAACGCGTAGGTTTTTCCCGAGCCCGCCGAGGCGCGGATCATCACGTGCCGCGCGGGGTTCATGGCGACACCTCCCAGTCCACACTGGCGGCGACGCCGTGCTGAAAAAGCCGCGTAAAATCGTCGCGCTCCGCCTTCACCTTTTCATTCGGCGGCCAGAAAACGCCGGCCTTGATCGACGAACAAACCCCGCGGGCGCAGCGCATCGCGGATTCCTGCAGTTCGGGCGAAAAATCCTCCCACGGCAGCAGCCCCGTTCCGCCCGCCGCCTTGGGCAGGTTAAAATAGGCGCAGGCGACGTCCGGTCCGAATTCGGCGGCGAGCGCATCGCGATAAAGCGGCAGCTGCAAATCGCTCCACACGCGGCTGCGACCGTCCAGGGTCACTTGTGACCAGTCGGCGGGCGTCTCCTCCGAACGGAGCGAACGCATATGCGCTTCCCTCGGGGAAATCGCCGCGTCCGAAGTCTTGTAATCCAGCACCCGCACGCGGCCGGTTTTCTCATTGCGTTCGATCCGGTCGATCCGGCCCCGGATGACGATTCCTTCGCATGGGATTTCGATCTTTCGTTCCACCGCGACGATGACCCAGCCATCCGCACGTTCGCGGGCCTGAGCTTCCGCCGCCTTTGCCAGTCGTTGTCGGGCGGATTCGAACTGGATCAACAGCGGCAGCGACAGGTTCGCGCCGTACTTGTCCCGCGCCAGCCGGTCAAATTCGCCCAACAGAAAACTTTTCAACGTCGGCTCGTCCGCGCAATCCCGTATCGCCGTTCCCGCCAGTCCTTCGAGCGCTCCGTGGCACAAGGTACCGAAGTCAAACGCATCGAGTTCGCTTTTCGCCGGATCGATCGCATTCATTTTCAACACGTGCCGGAGATAAAATCGAAACGGACATTCGAGCCACGCCTTCAGTCCCGTTACCGCCACCCGTGCGGGAGGGCTCTCTCGTCGCGGCTTTAACCGCCATGCCCTGCGCCAGGAAATCGGCCGCTCGTTCTTCTCCGGCGTCCCGAAGAGAAAAGCGACCCGCGACGGCAGGCTCTCGTCCGGACATCGGAACAAAAGTCGCGACGGACGCAGCGGTTCGCCGACAAGCGAGTTTTTCCCAAAAAACAAATCGAGCCTGCCTTCGGCTTCGCGTGACGACGCCAGCGCCTGCAACAAATAGGCATCGCGGGCGAACCGCGCCGGGTTGGCCTTGAGCCCAAGCCGCAGACGCAACGATTCGGGCAGAAACGCGTCGCCGATCACCGCTTCGGGCACACGGCCGTCGTTCAAGCCGGCGACCATCAAATGCGGGGCATTTTCCCACGCAAGTTCAAGCCAGCCTTGCAATTCAAGCGCCCCTTCCGGCTTCTCGGCGGTCCACATGCTCTCGCCAAAAGCCCGCAACGCCAATTCCCAGCACGCGGCCGGCTCCAGATTTCCAAAACGTTCCCGTGCCTGCGCGCAGGCACGCAGGGTCTCCGTCCATTCCTTCGCCGCACTTTCGAAACGGCTGCTCTCTTCCGTCTTCAGATCGATCTCCCGCCCGCGATAGATTTCGGCCAACACGGCGGTTGCGCCTTCCTCAAAATCATTTCCCAGCAGCTTTTCCCGCAACGCGTCCATCGCGCGGAGGCCGTCCGCCACTTCCGTCTTGTTTCCAGGCTCAGCCGCATATTTCAGGGCGGCCGCCAGGTCTCCGGGAAGATGCTCCGCCCGCAGCCGATCCAGGCCATCCAGCCAGCCCCCGACCGAAAACGATCCGTCGGATTTTCCCTCCAGGTGGAAGATAAAACCGGGGCAACGCCCGAGCGCCTCGACATTCGAAAACGCCGGCTCCCGCATCAACTCCGCCAACGCCGACAGCAACTGGAACAGCCCTTCGCGTCGCCGCGGACTTCCCTCGGGATTAAAAACGGGGAGGCCGAGCCGCTGCAAGGCACCCTCGAGCGGCGGCAGGATTTCGGGGTCGGCAACGCCAAGGGCGACCCATCCTTCGCGCCGCCCGTACCGCCGCGCGGTCTCCGCCAGACGGTCGGCCTGCGCCACCGGATCACTGCAGCCATGAACCCGGGATTCGAACTTTTCCAATCGCAGTTCGCGTCGCTCCCAATGTTCCGCGATCGGCCTTCCCCAGGCGTCAAAATTCCCTTTCTCATCCGGCGAGGCAAAAACCCCCACGGTAATCGGAACGGATGCGGCGTGCGCTTCCAAGGCGACCAACGCCAACGGCAGCGGATCGGGCACCGCCAACAACACGATGCGATCGAGGTCCGCGAGCCACGGCTTCGCGGCAGCCGCGATGCGCGCGGTCTTCTCGTCAATCAACCCCGCGCGGGCGAGCACCCTTTCGTAAAGCAGTTCCAATTCGCGGAGCTGTTGCCACCGCGGACGCTCGGCAAACCCCTCGCCTGTTTTTGTCACCACATCGGCGATCCGCAGGCCGCCTTCCGCCAGGTTCTTTTGCAATCCGGTGAATTCCTGCGCAAGGCGGAGCGTCCAGGAGAAATTGCGCAACGGAGGATCGACGGGGAAGACCTCGCGAAATTCATCGAGGCGCAGATCGCGGAATACCGCGCACCATGCCAGCAGTGAATCGATCCGCGATGCCGCGGTCGCGTCCATTTGCGTGCTCAACAACGCATCGGGGGTCAGCACCCGCGGGGCAAATACGCCCTGATTGAGCCGCGAAGCGTGATCCGCGAGCGCCTCGCGCAAACGACGCCCGGCCTGCCGCGTCGGTACCACGACCAGCACGCGCGCGAGGTCCAGCGGCGAGCCCCCTTGCCAATCGCCCGCCAAAAACGCCACCGCCTGCGGCAGCAGCGGCCGATCCCATGGCAAAAAATGGCGTCGGTCGGGGGGAGGCTGCATCACCCGGACAACTTCCCGTCCGCCTTCGCTGCGGGCAAGCCCAGAGCCGCGGCGAAAGCCAAAAACAAAAAACCCCGCGACCAAACGGTTCGCAGGGCGGAGGGCGCGGGAAAAGGCGGCTTATTGCTTGGCCGCGAAAATATACTTCGCGTACCGGGATTTGTGGTTCGAAGCCGAGTTGCGGTGGATGACCTGGCTCTTCACCGCCTTGTCGAGCGCGGAGGAATAGGCGATCGCGGCGGCCCGGGTCGCTTCGGCATCGTTGCCGGCGGCTGCCTTCTGCGCCGCCTTGCCGAGGGTCTTCAGACGGGTCTTGATGGTCCGGTTGCGCGCCGCATTACGGATGGATTTACGGGCGGCTTTGATCGCTGACTTGGTATTGGCCATGGGTCTTGAATAAGTTGGAAAGGGCTAAAACTCAGACGCAAGGCGGTGAGTCAAGGGAGAATTAGCTTCATTTCCCGATCGGACTTCAGGGGAAGCGGCGAACCTCCTCCCGAATCCGACCGACTGGCGGAGAAAGAGCTTAGTTTTGGGGCCGATAAGCCGGATTCTGTCCGCCGCACGTTAAATGCGGCGCGATCTTCATTTCTCTCCGGCCGCCGGAGGCGGCCGGCCCCGTTGTTGCCGCACTTGCGTGAGACACAGCGGGATGCGACTAACCCGGGACTGTCCGACGGGCCGCCGAGTCCCCTATTTAGTCTTGCACCGGATTGGGTTTTTCGTGCCGCCGTCATTGCTTTCGGCGCGGTGGGCTCTTACCCCACCTTTTCACCCTTGCCTCCCTGAAATCTCAAATTTGAAATCTGAAATCCCAGAGTGGCGGTATATTCTCTGTGACACTGTCCGTCGAGGCGCCTTGAAACGCCCCGCCCCCGCTTTCGAGGGGAATCCCGCCCTGTGGTGTCCGGACTTTCCTCTCCTGGCTCAAAGAACGAGGAGCGAAGATCCAGCCCCAAAACTAAGGCGCCCAATAGACAATGCGTCCGCATTGGTCGCAAGTGGTAACTTCCTCTAATTTCCGCGCCTCCATCTCCACGTTGGACGAGACCTTCAGGTGACAGCCGCCGCACCGGGCGGCCGTGACCGGCACACACACCGGATGGCCGGGCTTGATGGCGATCCGGTCATAAATCTTCAACTGGGGCGCCGGAACCTCCCGGCGCACCTCCTCCACCGTTTCCCGGGCGGCTTTGACCTCGGTCTCCAGCTGCGTCTCCCGCTCCTTGAGGGCGGCGATCCTGGCTTCGTGACCCTTGATGTTCTGCTTTAACTCGGCCTCGGCGGCACTAAATCGCGCTTTCGCTTCGTCGATCGACAACATGATGCCGATCTCCTGCTCCTCGAGCTTCTCCACCAGGCCCTGTGTCGTTTCGATCACTTGGGTCAAAGCCTGATATTCGTCGTTTTTCCTGACCTGATTCTGCTGGGTCTTGTACTTGTCGATTTTCTCCTCGGCACTCCCGATTTCGATTTCGAGCTGCTTCTTTTTCGACTCCAAGCCGTGCCATTCGGCCTTGGCCGCCTCGATCGCGGACTTTTCCCCGGCGATCTTGCCCACGATGACCTCCCGTTCGCGCGGAATCGAGGCGAGTTGGTGCTCGAAAGCCAGTCTTTTGCGGTCGCGTTCCTGCAGGATGAGCAATTTTTCCAGACTGATGGCAACCATGGTGCGGACACTGTGCGGCACCGTCTGGCGCGGTCAAACGAAACCATGCCGGTCAGGGGTGCCACAAGCAGGCTGATTCGGCGAATTCATGCGAATTCCAGGCCTGTGCCAGTAAAGGCTTAAAACGGCGTTTTTTTCGAAAAAAATACCCCGGCTTTTCGGGAGAAAAACGTTGTGGGTCCCGCTGTTTTCCTAGAGATTCCAGTCAATTTTTCACCCATAAATGTCCACTTCCGAAGAAGCCGCTCAACACGCAAAAAATCAAGCAGGCGCCGAAGCCTACGACGCCTCCAAACTGGGTAAACTCGAGGGATTGGAAGCCGTCCGGAAAAAGCCGGGCATGTACATCGGCGGCACCGATGAACGCGCACTTCACCACTGTGTTTCGGAGGTTCTGGACAATTCCGTGGACGAACACCTCGCGGGCTTCTGCAACCGCATCGAGGTCAACATCCATGTCGATGGCTCCATCAGCATCCGGGACAACGGCCGCGGCATTCCCGTCGATATCCATCCGATTTACAAAATTCCCGGCGTGGAGATGGTGCTGACCACCCTCCACTCCGGCGGCAAGTACGGCCAGGGCGGTTATAAATTCTCCGGCGGCACGCACGGTGTCGGCGCCAAGTGCGTCAACGCCGTCTCGGAATGGTTCGAAGTCGAGGTGTCCCGCAACGGACAGGTGCACCACATGAAGTTCGAACGGGGCAAAACCGTGCAGAAGCTGGAGGTGATCGGCAAAGCCGGCGGCACCGGAACCTACATCACCTTCAAGCCGGACCCCGAAATCTTCAAGGAAACCACCGTTTTCCAAAGCAGCCGCATCAGCCAGCGTCTGCGCGAGCTTGCGTTCCTCAACTCGGGCCTCGAAATCGTCTTCACGGACGAACGCCCGGCCGACCCGAAGCCCGAAACCTATTACTACAAGGACGGCGTCGAGGAATTCGTCCGGCAGATCAATCTGGGCAAGACCCCGATTCACCCAAAGCCCATCCGCATCGTCAAGGAAACCATCGTTTCCATCGACGACAAGCCTGCGGAGGTCCACGCCGAGATCGTCCTGCAATACAACGATACCTACAACGATCAGGTCCTTTGCTACACCAACACCATCCATAATCCGGATGGCGGCACCCATCTCTCGGGCTTTCGCAGCGCCCTGACCCGCGCGATCAATCAGCACGCCAAATCCAACAATCTGCTCAAGGACAAGGATCCGCAGATCACCGGCGACGACGTCCGCGAAGGCCTCGCGGCGGTTATTTCCATCAAGCACAGCGATCCGAAGTTCGAATCCCAGACCAAGGTCAAACTCCTGTCGCCGGAAGTCGAAGGCATCGTCGGCTCCGTGTGCTACGAAGGACTCATGTTCTACTTCGAAACGACGCCCGCCGTCGCCAGGAAGATCGTGGACAAGTCCCTCAACGCCGCCCGCGCCCGCGAAGCCGCCCGCAAGGCCCGCGAGACCGTGCGCAAAGGCGCGCTCTCCGGCGGCGGCCTGCCGGGCAAGCTCGCCGATTGTTCCGAGCGGGATCCCGCGTTGACCGAACTCTACATCGTCGAGGGCGACTCCGCCGGCGGCTCCGCCAAACAGGGCCGCGACCGCATGTTCCAGGCGATCCTTCCCCTGCGCGGCAAGCTGATCAACACCGAGAAGGCCCGCCTCGACAAGGTTCTCTCCAACGAGGAAATCCGGACCCTCATCACCGCCTGCGGCACCGGCATCGGCGAGGGGGATGAATCCGTCGGCGGCTTCAACGCCGCCAAGGCACGTTATCACAAGATCATCATCATGACGGACGCCGACGTCGACGGCTCGCACATCCGCACCCTCCTGCTGACCTTCCTTTACCGCCAGATGCGGGGCCTGATCGAGCGCGGCTACGTCTACATCGCCCAACCGCCCCTTTATAAGATCAAGCGCAAGAAGCGCGAACAGTACATCGACAACGACGACCAGCTCAACCGCATCCTCCTCGAGCTCGGTTCCGAAGACATCGTATTGAAACGGGTTTCCGACGGCCATGTCTTCCCGCCCGAACAGGTCGAAAAGATTGTCGAGAACCTCTCGCTGCTCGAAAAGCTCGGTGGCGGCGTCACCCGCTACGGCGCGGCGTTGACGGAATATCTGGATCAACATGATCCGGTCACGCTCGCGCTGCCCCGCTACGTCGCGCGCATCCGCCAGGGCAACAAGGAGAGCCACGAATTCCTCAAGGACGAGGCGGCCCGCACCCGCTTCCTCGACACCCGCAAGCTCAACGCCGACCTCACCGAACAGATCGACGAGTCTCCCAGCATCGACGGCACGGTCGCGCCGTTCCCCGGGGACAAAAAGTCCGCCGGTCCCGTCAAACGGATCACGATCCACGAGATTTTCGAAAGCACGGAGATGACGAAGCTCCTGGGCGCCATCGCCAGGACCGGCCTCGCCATCGCCCAAAGCGCCCCGACGGCCGAGGCCCGGTACACCATGACCGAAAACGCGGGCCAAAAAGGGGAGAACATCACGGAACTCTTCGGCCCGCTGGAGATCGTCACCCAGATTCGCGCCAACGGACGCAAGGGCCTTTCCATTCAGCGATACAAGGGTCTCGGTGAAATGAATCCCAAGCAGCTCTACGAAACGACCATGGACCCGGAGCATCGCCGGCTTTTGAAAGTCTCCATCCCCGACGCCGCCAAGGCCGATGCCCTGTTCACCCTCCTGATGGGCGAGGAAGTCCCGCCGCGACGCCAGTTCATCGAGGACAACGCCCTCAACGTGCAGTTCCTGGATGTTTAAAGCATGGAGCGGGTAGTGAGTAGCGACTAGCGGGCATGGCAGACAAATCTCAATCCTTTCGGGATGTTATCGTGTGGCAAAAAGCACATGCGTTTACGCTCGCGATCTACCGGATCACCGAGGCATTCCCCAAGCACGAGTTGTTCGCTCTCACGTCTCAACTGCGCCGTGCTGCCGCCAGCATACCCTCGAATTTCGCTGAAGGATTCCGGAAGCGAACTACTCCCGACAAGATCCGTTGCTACAATATTGCCCAAGGATCGGGGGACGAATGCCTCTGCCAATTGATTTTAGCTCACGACCTGAACCACGCCGATACAACCACCCTTCAAGCTAACCTCGAGGAAGTGTCACGACTGCTGCAAGGCTACATTAACGGCCTCGCGCGCTCACGTCCGTAACTACGCGCTACTCACTACTCGCTACCCGCTACTTTCATCGCATGTACACCACCGCCAACGAAAAGCTTTCGACCGCCAATATCACGGACATCATGCAGACGGCTTACATCGAGTATTCGATGTCCGTCATCATCGCCCGGGCCCTCCCCGATGCCCGCGACGGCCTGAAGCCCGTCCAGCGCCGCGTGCTCTACGCGATGTTCCGCGAAGGCCTTCTCCACAACCGTCCCTTCGACAAATGCGCCGGCGTGGTCGGCGAGGTGCTCAAGAATTACCATCCGCACGGCGATTCCTCCGTTTACGACACCCTGGTGCGCCTCGCCCAACCCTGGGTCATGCGCTACCCGCTCATCGATCCGCAGGGAAACTTCGGTTCCGTGGACGGCGACATGGCCGCCGCCTATCGTTACACCGAGGCCCGCCTCAAGGACATCGCCGAGGACCTGCTGAAGGACATCGAGGAGAATACCGTCGATTTCGTCCCCAACTACAAGGAATCCACCACGGAGCCGACCGTTCTTCCCTCGGCCCTGCCCAATCTGCTGATGAACGGCTCGACGGGCATTGCGGTCGGCATGACGACCAACATTCCGCCCCATAATCTCAGCGAGATCATCGACGCCGCCTGCGCCGTCATCGACCGTCCCTCGATCAGCGTGGAGGAACTGGCCACCTGCATCCCCGGACCCGATTTCCCGACCGGCGGCTTCATCACCGGCCGCGCCGGCATCAAATCCTACCTCACCACCGGCCGCGGCATCGTCCGCACCCGCGGCAAAGCCCATCCCGAGGAAATGAAGGGCGGCGGCGAACATATCGTCACCACCGAGATCCCGTACAACGTAAACCGTTCGACCCTCGTCCTCCGCATCGCCGAATTGGTGAGGGAAAAGGCCATCGACGGCATCCGCGACCTCCGCGACGAGTCCGACGAAAACACCCGCATTGTCATCGAGCTCAAGCGCGGCGAACAATCGCAGATCGTCATCAACCAGCTCTACCAGAAGACCGCGCTCGAATCCTCCTTCGGCGTCATCCTGCTCGCCCTCGACAAGAAGCGCCCGAAGCAGATGAACATCAAGGAACTCCTCGAGTGTTACATCGACCATCGCCGCGAGGTCGTCACCCGCCGGACCCAGTTCCGCCTCGATCAGGCGAAACGCCGCGCCCACATCCTCGAGGGCTACATCATCGCCCTCGATAACCTCGACGATTTCGTCAAAATCATCCGCGCCTCCGCCAACCGGGACGAAGCCAAGGTGAAGTTGATGGAGAAGTATCCGCTCACCGAAATCCAGACGAACGCCATCCTCGAGCTGCGTCTCTACCAACTCACCGGCCTCGAACGCGGAAAGATCGAGGCGGAGTACCTGGAGTTGATGAAACTCATCGCCGAATTGCAGGGCATCCTCGATTCCGAACCGGTGCTGCTGGCGCTCATCAAGTCCGAACTGCTGGAACTCCGCGAAAAATACAAGTCGCCCCGCCGCACCCAGATCATCGACGACGCCGGCGAACTCCGCATGGAGGACGTCATCCCCAACGAAGGTTGCGTCATCACCGCCTCCCACCTCGGTTTCATCAAGCGCACCCCCGTCACCGACTATCGTTCGCAGAAGCGCGGCGGCAAGGGCGTGATCGGCGCGGAGACCTACGAGGAGGATTTCGCCGAGAATCTCTTCACCGCCTCGACCCACGATTACGTTCTCTTCTTCACGAGCACCGGCCAGTGCCTCGCCAAGAAAATCTACGAGATCCCCGAGGGCAACCGCACCTCGAAGGGCAAGTCGGTCTCGAGCTTCCTGCGCCTGGCCACGGACGAGCGGCTCGCCTCGATGCTCTGCGTCAAGGAGTTCTCGGCCGACCAGTTTGTCGTGATGGCGACGCGCGAGGGGCACATCAAGAAAACCGCCCTCTCCGAATACGAGACCGCCACCCGCGAGGGAGGACTCCGGGGCATCAAGCTCGCGGAAGGCGACGACATCATCGGCTGTGTCCTCACCAACGGTGCCAACGAAATCGTGCTGGTTTCCCACCAGGGCCAGGCCGTCCGGTTCTTCGAGGGCGCCGCCGGCACGGAACCTGCCGGGTCCCCCGAGACCATTCCCCCGACAACGGCGGATGAAGAGGAGGCCGGGACGGACGGACCAAAGGAAAACCTTCGCGCCATGGGCCGTTTCACCTCCGGCGTCACGGGCATGCGTTTCAAAAAGAAAGGCGACTACCTTCAGGCGATCGAGGTTTCCGATCCGGAAGCCCGCCTGCTCGTCGCCCGCGAGGACGGCATCGGCAAACGCACTCCCTTCGCCGACTACCGCCTGACCCGGCGCGGCGGCACGGGGGTGATCGCCATCGACCTGCCCGACGACGGCTCCGTGGCCGTTGCCGCCGCTCTCAGCGTGCGTGAAACCGACGAGGTCATGCTTCTGACCGCCAAGGGCCAGAGCATCCGGACCCGCGTAAGCGAAATCCGCGAGACCGGCCGCGGCGCCAAGGGCGTGCGCCTGGTCAACCTCGATGAGGGCGACAAGCTCCTCGCCGTCGCGCGAATCGTGGAAACGTCGGAGGAGTTGGAAGCGAACTCCACGCCGCCCATGGAAATCCCGCCCGAAGGCCCGGAGGCCTGAACCGGATTTCATTCCCGCAATCGAGGCGCGCCCTGCCGGCGCGCTTTTTTCATGACCGGGGCAATTCGGCCACTCCTGCCTTGCCAATCGGGGTGACGGTGAATCTCTTTTCCGCATTCCTTCGCGCATGGCCCGCCTTTCCCAACTTCTCGCTCCCGAACGCATCCTGCTCAATCTCCAGAGCTCGAAACGCACCAATGCCATCAACGAGGTCGCACGCCTGCTGGAAAACCATCCCGACGTGCTGAATTTCCAGGGCTTCTACAACGAGTTGCTCGCCCGCGAAAGGCTCGACACCACCTGCCCCGGCAACGAGGTCGCCCTGCCCCACGCCCGCACCGAGCACGTGAGGAAGATCGTGATCGCCGTCGGTCGCAGCGACGCGGGCGTGCTGTTCGAAAACAGCAACCAGAACGTCCGGCTGATGTTCGTCCTGGGCACGCCCAAGTCCAATCCCGGGGATTATCTGATGCTGGTGGGTTCGCTTTGCCGGCTGATCAAGGAGGCTCCCCAGCGCGAGGAGCTGTTTAAGGCACCCACCCCCGAAGCCTTCATCGCCACGATCAAGGACCTCGAGGACAAGATCCTCGGACCGGGAGAATAGGCCGGCGTCGTACCACCTCCGGTCAATTCTTCCCGGAATCCGGGTGTCGGGGGCCTTTCAGCAACCCTTGCGTCGGGGTGAGAAAAAGTTGATTCGAAGCCATTGCCGCGACCAAGTGCGCTTGATCGGTAAGTTTGTTCAGAATCTGGGTGACCACGGCTTCGAGCAGTCCGGACTGGCCGGCATAAACTGTTACGACTGCCGGGCTGCCTGCACTTGGGGGATGGCTACCGCGCGATTTGATTCAGTCGCACAGCCATTGAGGATCATCGCAACAACCAGCGTGCCGAAACAAACGGGGATATTCTTCATAATGAAAGCCGCCCATTTTGGGCAGCCACTTGAGGAGTGAATGGCGGGCGGAATTCACAGGCAAGGAATTTTCAACGAAGCGGAAATCGAAAGCCGAAGCTGTCACGGGACGAAAGGAAGGCCTGGAAACTGCGAGACCCTGCTCCTCGAAGGAAACAGCAATTCCGCCCTCAGGAGCGATCTTCTCAACCGCTAATCTTCGCTAATCGACGCTAATGAAGTTGATACAGGAAAATTCCCAAGAATTTCGTTTCATCGATCAGGTGAAGCGACCTTGGTCTTGGTTCTCGCACTCAATTGCCTGATTAGTGATTATTAGCGTGGATTAGCGGTTGGTTCATCCGCGTTTTTTAGGCTCAATATTTCCGTTACTTTCTTTGTAGAAGTAAACGGCACCTGGCTGAAGCCCGTCGCGGAATAGCGTTCCGCCGCCATCAACTGCGGCCCGTGTGCGCCGTCCCAGATCGCATAGTCAAACCAGCCGTCGAGCGCGAGCTCCAGCGTGCCAAAGGCCGCTTGCTCGGGCGCATATCCGCCCAGCAGAACCACCTTTTTCTCGGGCTGACGCGGGTTTGGGAACCATGCCTGCAATCCCAAGGCCCGGCCCTGATAGGAGTGACCGTCAATCGTGATGCCATCTGCCGAGAGAACAACCGGCAGCTGCGCTGCCAACCGCTGCCAAACCTGATTGGCTTGAGCATTCCCGATCAGCACCAGATTGCTTTGGCGCTCTTCTTCCGCCGTGAGCTCGCGATCCTTGATCACCCGACAGCCAACGTAGTTCGTATCCCGCCAGGCCTTTTGGAAGGCGAGGCTCAAAGCCTGATTGGCAGCTTTCTCTGCATCGCCGCCTTCGGTCGCCTCAACCACGATGAATCGTTCCGCAAAGGCCCGTGAGAGCGGGCCGCCTTTCGCAACCGCGAAATCCAAGGGCGCCGGCTCCTCTCTCCTTTGTTGCGCCAGCCAGCTGAATTGTCTCTCGTAGATCGAGATATCCGTCACGGAGTCATCCTTGATCCGGTCGAAACGCGGATGATTGCCCACCGCCCGGGCTTCCGTCACAAAATCCACGGCGTGAGCCAGGGGGCCATGCCCGGGATCGATCCCTTGGTGGACAATCCAAACCGGAAGATCGCGCATGGCGGCCAGCGGCCGGACCGGATCGGTTGCCTGCAGCCAGGCTTGGTACGCCGCGAACCGGTCATACTTCCCGTCATCATCGAACCGATGCTTCACCCGATGCATGACCGGGTCTATGCAGGCCATGGCGGCATAGCGGCGGGGATGAAGCACCGCCTCCATGGCCGCCGTCATCCCGCTGCTACAGTAACCATAGAGATAAAGGCGTGCAGTATCGACGGGATAGTCCGCATCCACCGCCCGCAGCACTTCCTCAAGATGCGAGAATTCAGTCGGGTTCCCGTAGGGACGGATTCGATACCCCGGCCAGAGAATCCCAATCCCAAGCTTCTCCGCCAATTCGGCCAATTGCCCGGCCAATCGCTCGACCCTCCCATGCTTGGCGACAAAAACGCTTTCCAAAAAAGGGCCTTTTCGCTCGAAAACCGTCGTCATGAAAATGATCAGGGCGAGCCTCCCTTCGCCGGCTCTGTAATTCGATGGCACAAACAACCGGTAATGCATGACCTGATCGTCGATGCGGGAGCGAAAGCCACGAATGTGCAAACCAGGCAACGGGGGAAAAGCTTTCTCTCCATGGGCAATGCGATCGAGCGCCGCCAAGATCCTGGCGGCAAGGTCGACCGTGATGTTCTCCTGGTGCCGCGCCGCCTCCCGCGCAAGCGCATCGTTTTTATACTTGGGCTTGGCCTGATTAGGCTGCTGGTAAATCTCGATCATTTGCAACTGAGCCTGCAAATTGATCGTGGTTTGATCATCCGCAGTCACCGCCTGGCACCGCTTCGTGACCTCAGCGCGAAGTTCGGCCATATCCCCCAGATGGAAATTCTGCCGGTAACGTTTGCCACCCAATTTCAGAGTCAGATGGTAAATCCCGTGCGGCCAATCGCTCAGGTTGGGAGAAGCGGCCGATCCCAGTCGGACCTGTTTGACTGAAGTGCCGTTGGCATTCTCGATTTCCGCATCGACCACCAATGAATCGGGCATGCCCGGTTGGATCAATTGCAGCGACTCCCCCGGCGGAATCAGCGCTCGTTCAAGCAGCGTCTCGCTGGCATCGAGCGTGGTGCACGCCGCGGAGATCTCATCGGGTTCCAATCGCGCACGCATCTCCCACCTCAGGGCGCTATTGGCGACCTTCACCAACAGCAGGTTGGAACCGGGATGCAGCGTCAGCCTGATCGCTGCCTCGTAGGCCGCCGGTGAGCGCTCGCGCGAAACATAACGCGGCTCGCCGTTGAGCCAGACCTTGGCTCCGTCACCGCTGCCCAGCAACAACCAGGCTTCGCGGTTTCCCTTGGCAAGGATTTCGCAGGCCGCATAGGCGGCGGTCTGGGGAGGAGGCCCGGCCGAGACCGGACCGGCTTTATAGAGCGCTCCAAAATCCACGTTGGTCGCGCCCGTTGCGTGGTTCACCGAAAGTTCGGGGTGCGAAGCCAACTTCATCAGGTCTTCCGACTTGCAGGTCGATTCCGTGAATCCGAATTGTTCGAGAAAATCCACGTCGACCGCCTCTTCACCACCCGCCGCCTTGAATGATCCGATCAGAAGCCAGTCTTGCAGCGCGACCCCTTCCTCTCCGATGGGAACACGAGGGACGCCGACCAGATCGGCCGCCTTTACCGCGACAATTCCCAACCATAGACCGACCGCGCCCAAAAGGATCTTTCTCACGGTGCGTTCCCCTCCACCAGCGCCATCACTCTGCCGGACTCATCGTAACTGAGCCTGCGCTCCGGCTCCCCGCTTCGCTGAAGGCCTGTCAGTTGGCCGCGGTCATCGTAAACGTAGCGCTCCGCCACCTCCCCGTTCACCTCGATTCGCTCCAGCGCCGTGACGCTCCCGGAACTGCGGAACACGACCAGAAAGTTGAAGCCGCCGTTTTCCTGCGTCACGCGGCGACGGCGCGGATTGAAAGTGGTCGTGGTGACAGCTCCCTTCGTGAGTTCCTTTCTTCTCATCACGAAAACCCGGCTGGTCAGGCCATACCCGTATTCGTTCGCCTCGTCGGAAACCAGATGGACGGGCGCGGCCCAGCGGGCATCGCCCCGCTCAGCACCCGGATTCTTCGTCCACTCGAAGCGGCGCGATGGTTTTCCAATTTCCTCCAGGCCGCTCAACAGTCCGTCGCGATAAACCAATCGGACTTCGCCTTTGTCACCCCGGTACCAGCCGACCAGTTGCCCGTCATGGTTCCAAGTGAACCGCTGAACGCCGTCACCCTCGATCTGACACGAACTCAATCGTCCGTTTTCATCATAGCTCCCCTGGAGGAGCGGCGGGCTCTCGGCGGCGTCGCTTCGCGCGATGCGGGTGATCCACGTACCCCGGGTGGAAAACCGCCATTGGCCGAGCGCGGCAAACTCCGCGCCGACGAGGCGGCCCTGTTCATAGTGCCACGCCTGCCCCTGAAGATTCCGGATATCATAACTATCCGGATCGGATTCCCGGATCAGCCAGCGCTGCGAGCCGGCGTTCGAGAGGGACCGCGCGATCTTGCCGCGCTCGAACCGCACGGGCGCACCGAACAGCGGTTGCCATCGCAACCGGTCTCGACCCTCGGGGGCCAGGCTGCTTTGCCAACCTCGCAGCCACCACCGGCTGCGGGCGCGGCCGGTGGCGTCCGTCTCGACCTGGTGTTCCAATTCAAGGCGGAGGCCAAGTTGCTTGAGCGTCGCGTTCGTTCCCAAGGAAAAACGCAGCCTCAGGGTGCCATCCAGATTCATCGAGCCGGTGGCCGCCTCGATCTGGGTCCACAGCGAAGTCTCCCCGGAAGAGGAATTATTTTCCCCGGTCGCTCCCCTTGCCGCGCAAACCAATAGGAACGCAACGACAGCCACCCCGCAGCACCCGCTCAGTCTGCTTTTCGTGTCTATTGGTATGTTTCGTAGGCAATCCCTCCGCCATTCGCGTTCATTCGCGCAATTCGCGGGCAACCTTTTCAAACCACCCGGAAACCGCCCGCCAAACACGCGAATCACGCGAAACAAGAAATCCCGGAACAAACCTCGGGTTTGATAAAGGAATGACCGCAATGGATTCATCGTTCGATGATCGACGGCCAGACAGCCCGGATATCCAAGCCGCCGGCGGGCGATTCGATCACGCGCCCGTGGTGGAGTTGCGCCCACTGTCGCCATGCGGGCACGTTCCCGACCTCGTCGATTTGAGGCAGCACGACCGTAATCACCGGTGGCGTCCCGTTCGAAAGCTTCGCGGACAACGGTGGCGGCCCTGAGGGATGGATCAGCCAAAGCTCCCGGCACTCAGGTTCCAAATTCCCTTCGATCCGTTCTGTTTGCCGGCCAAACAGGAGAATCCCCGTGGCACCGGCCATGATTTCTCCCGTGTGCAACGGAGCCGGCCGATGCACGACCAAGCGCTTGTTTTTGGTTCCGCGCTCCAGCCACCGGCGGAGTTCCTTGCCGGGAGTTGTGCCGAGCACGGTCGGATCGGGCCAGGCGTGCCACACAGGTCCGTCCGCCCCGGTCGTGGCCGGCATCACCAGCACCGTGCCATTCGCGCCGGGAGCAACGGCAAGGCCGGAACCCATTCGCAGCCATTGCCCGGCGCCATACAGGCTGCCAACCAGGCCAACCGTCAGGATGAGGCCGACGGAAACCGATGACAGCATGCGCGGACGCGTGCTCTTCCGAGCCCACCAACCCACCGCCACGCCCGCCAGCGCCGGCACGATCCAGAGTTTCGGCTCGATCCAAAGCGTGGTGAAAACATTCGCCCCCATCCACGCGACCAGCGAGGCACCGGCGGCCATTGGCAGCGCCGTGCGCGCTGCCGAGATCGACGGATCGCCCGTGCCCCGCCAGGCCGCTATCAGCAGCGACAGGGCGATCCAAAGTACCAGCGCCAGCGTGGGCAGACCATGTTCCACCGCGACATGCAGGTAGCTGTTGACCATGGTCGCGTAACCCTCCGTGCGGTCGTGATCCTGAAACCAGTTCATGTAGACCCGGCCCGATTCGCCTCCACCCCAACCAGTCAGCGGAGCCGCGGCGATCATCCTCAATCCGCCGCGCCAAAGTGCCAGCCGGTTCACGACTGAGCCATCTTGCTCAACCTCGACTGTCTTTTTACCTGTAGGGTCGTCGCTTGACGACGGGCCGCGTCCTCCTGCTTCGCTGCCACGCGCTCGGCTCCGCCCAAATCCCATCACAACATCATCACAGCCAGAATCACCATCCGCCCTGCCCAAAGCAGCCGTTCGGCGGGAACCCGCCACCCGCGCCCGGCGACAAGGCCGAACAGCCAGGCCAAACCCCAGGCGATCACCGCACCACGCGAGTAGGTCTTGGCCAGCAGGAACAGACCGCCGGCCTCCACCGCCAAAGCCGCCCAGCGCCAGCGGGAATCGGAAAAAATCCAGAGCAGTGCCAGCAGCGACACCAGAACGCCCCCGCGTAATTCGGCGTCGGCCACCCGAGGTTCCAGCGTAGATGCCCGCCGGAGAAAAATTCACCCTCGAGCATCATGGCCGCTCAGGATTCGGGCCGCCCAGCCATCGGGGCAGCGATAGGGGTTAGCAAACCGACAGATAGAGCCCCGCCGAGTATAAAGATCGCATGTTTCCAGTCGAAGCTTCCGTGCCATATTAATTAAGCTGCGGATATTGATGCAGCGAGCCTTCCATTGTTTGTCGGTCGGAGGGAACTTCCTCGGGGAAGTGTCTCGATCACTCCAGCGGTCAATATCAACACCTGCAGCCTTGTCCCTTTTTGTCTGTCCTGTCTGTCTGTCTTTTCGTCTGTCGGATTCACGCCCAACGAAGCTGGGCATCTTCTGCATATAGTGTCACCTATTACTCCGGATCATACCCTTCGTGAGATTGTATTCTACTGTTTTAATATGGTTCTTATTTTTTTCTAGTGTGCGTTGATCGTTCCTCAGCGTCCCGGCGTATGGCACGCCTCTGCTTTAAAAGTAGCCTAATGAAATAAAGTCCACTCAACAGAAAGACACTGCCAAAGAAAATCGCTGATCTATCATGTAAAGCCCCTAATCGCCACATGCCTTTCCCTTGCGGGAAACGACCAGTGATTATTCCGCCCAAGCCCGTAATTAGTAAACATAACGCGAGGATCCATCCCGCTATTTCGTTACTTCTCATAAATCCAGTATTTTGTCAGCGATGTTCGTACAATGTTCGCTTGTTTGAAGTACAATCGAACTGCTGCAGTACACCAAGCGCAGACGGGCGGCGACTGCATGACAGAAAACGCGCGGCATGAAACATGAACGCAGTATTTTTAATACTCACTTGGTGCTCGCATACACCTATTCTGATGTAGTCCGGCCCTGAAGGGCTCTCATTCGGACTTCGAAAGCGCTCGGTATCGAGCAATCCCAGGGTATTCAATAGGGTTGAATAAAATATGGCCAGGGAGGAATCTTCGCGCAGTGAGTGCCCCTCGTTCTTGAATACGTACCATAAACCGTTGGGGGGAGTTAACCGCTCAGCACCCAATATCTCAACTAATCCCCGATGGATGTTATCGGGTGACGATATATTGTCGAACTCTCCGTGGAAAGCCAGCACTTCAATTCTTTGCGACAATTGCTGAGGTCTTTGAATTCGCGCCATATGAGGTTCCAGGACTCCCACGATTGCAATAGCGCCTAAGAATTCTGGATCTAGCAGCGCTGTCTCAAGCACGAGTCCAGCGGAGCTGCTCTCGCCAATAATCATGGTCCGGGACGCTGGAATGCCATATTCCTGTGCTAAAGTGCGACCCAAATTTGCAAGGTCGGCCGCACCGGTCGAATGATCGTTTGGAACATTAACGACCAGCAATCCGTACGATAAAAACAGCTGCGTCTCGGGCCATATGTTATCGAACAGCGGATTCGGACCGCCGTGCATTCGGATTATCAAGCCCTTTAAATCGGAACGAGGCTTGGAAACAGAAACGACAATCTCTTTCCCATCAGATCCGCTCTTGGGCAGTTTTTTCCAGGATAGGATCCCCCCTTTCCCTTCGCTGCCGATTAAAGTCGTCGTTTCCGGCGGGTTGTCTAAATTCATCCGACAAAATTCATTTTCAACCGTCGAAATTCGTTTCACGACAAGGTGGCTTGAATCGGCTGAAAACCCCGTCAATTCGGACGAGGCGCGGGATGGAAAGCTCGTGACGCTCCGCTCGTGGAATCGCCGCGAATGGAGCCTTAACATGCCGTCAGGTTCGCGCTCGTGCCAAATCACCCCACTTCCATCGGGTATCCACGATGGAAAGCGTATGGGCATCTTCGAAGCATGTAGCCTTTCACATTGCTTCTCGTTCAAGGTAACTAAAAACAAGGAATATTCTTCGCTCGGATGCGCCGCCTTTGAGACCTTTTCATGGGTCGAAACCAAAATGTTCCTTGCATTCCCCCACGCTATGTCTTGGAAAACTCCAGAGTACTGAACATCGATGGGCCGAATATCACCCGTCGAAAGAGTCATTATGGAAAGTGAACTCCTCTCTTTCCCTCTTTTGTCAACAAAAGCAATCCGGTCGGATTCAGGAGACCAGTCAAACGATCGGATAGGTCGATGGATAGCGACGACCAGCCGGTTGGAGCGGTGGGTATCGATGATTGTAAATCCGGAATTATCGGACGAGAACGCGAGGTATCGACCGTCGCGGGACCATTTGATGAGCGGATGACTATAGCTTTCCGGGATGAGCGCTTCCGCCGGAGATGGCTGCGAGAACTGCCAAATAAACAGCCGCCGTCGATGTGTTCCGGGATCTTCCGTGAAAAAGGAGAGTTCCTTAAATGAAGGATCGACCGCCACCCGCACACAATCCCTCGCAGAGAAGGTCTCGTGCAAAACCCTATTCGATTGGTTTTCGCGCACTTCAAGCGACTCGCCACCATTTTCCAATTTAGTTCGCCAGACGGATGACTTTCCGTCGAGTGAACAGGTTATCGCTACAGCAGAAAACCGACGAAGCCTCCCGAGAACTTCATCCGAAAAACACAATTTAGCTCGGCCCAAAGCCGCTTCTTTTTGTTTGAAGGGCTTCGCACATAAAAAGAGGAATACGAGTAGAGCCCCCGTCATCGCAGCGAAAATGAGCCGCCGAATGTTAACGCCAACCGGCTTTATGTTTAATCTCATGCGATCGTCGAACTGAAACGCCAGAATGCACCCAGCACCGTTTTATTCTAATTAGCTTTCAAGTTGAGACTAATAATCCAAGGCCAGCCCGCGATGCCTTGCAGCCGCTTCCGGTCGGCGGCCAAGCGTGGCAGACCTGCTTCAAGTTGATGCACAACCCCGGTCAT
>Ga0164241_10002233_pt1 | contig 21430 bp, 22 predicted proteins | sample OricomyardsoilBY_FD_108780 | JGI IMG/M metagenome (GOLD analysis project Ga0164241, IMG submission 108780) | Backyard soil microbial communities from Emeryville, California, USA - Original compost - Back yard soil (BY) | ecosystem: Environmental > Terrestrial > Soil > Unclassified | place: USA... | reverse complement strand
TAGTTGAACTAAAAAGTAGAACTTTGGTAGTAGTTATAGAGGAGCCATTACAAAATATCATAGCAAAATTTTCGCCCGAACAAAAATTGGCGTATAGCAAAGCTACTGAAAACTACAATCGTAAATTAAAAGAAGTTTCTTCAAAATTTTGGTCATTCAATAGTAAAATAGAGTATAAGAGTTGGAGCGAAGTTGATGCTCTGATAAAAGATAAAGCAAGTAACTATTTATTGTTTTACGCCGGTAATTATTCTTCCACAAATATGAATGATGGGATGATGCAGAAAGGCCTTACATATTATCCTGAAATATATGCTGATGGTGATAAGCGAGAGTACAAATCCATTTATACTTCATATAGGCTTTGTAAAATAGAAGACTTTAAAAAGGGCAACTATATAGTGGCACGTACTATTACCAATATTTGGCCTTTAAAAGAAGATATTATCTTTTCATTTCAATATATGCAGTGCCTACTAAATGAAACGTATAAAGCAAATTTAGCCATGGATGCAGATGCTGTAGTAGCTGCTACAAGGCCAGAATTCAGCAAAACAACTTTATTGATAAAGAATGTATTACTTGAAAGCAATTTATCAAATGAATCAATAAATGCTGTTTATCCATATAGCTTTAAATTGACTATACACGATAGCTTATTAAGTGAAATTTTTTCGCAAAATAATGTTACTTATATTGAAGTTGTTCCTGCAATAGTTGGTACAGGTGAGGCATATCGATTAGGATATGAACATTTAGTAATGAATGCAAAAACAGGTATGATCATGGCCTATTTACCTGTTAATTATGGTTCATTGCATGCTAGTGCAGGTATGGGTAAACCGCAAAAATTTATTTCAATTGATGCTTTGAATAAATATGTATATAAAGAGAACCCCAGTATTGCTGAACCAAAAGAATAGTGTAATGGTAAACTGTTTATTTCATAATATCCTCGGGCATTTATATTAAAGCCTTTACCTGGCTTACTTGGGTAGGCGTAAGCACGGTGCCTATTTGCGATAGAAAAGTATCTTTCAATGCATTCAATGCTCCTTTAGTTCCGCCATTGTTTTTAAGCGCCGTTGCTACGCCTGTATAGTATTGCGTAAGCATAGGCAATATTTGCGATGATTGCTGTGGCGTAAGCCCAACCTTTGCAGTTATTTTATTAAGTGCTTGCTTAGCCATTTCGCCAGCTGCACTTTGGCTTATCGTATTTTCAACCTGCGAAGCCATATCCGACGTTGAAAACTGAGTGCCTGTGCATGAGGATATAAATAGGATGAGAAGTAGGATAGACGATGCCTTTAATGTCATAGTTTGGGATTTAATACGCGGCTAATATAATTCTACTATGTAAATATTTAGTTCAAAATTATAAAAGCAAAAAGCCCCTCACGAAAAATGAGCAGCTTTTTACGGATTAATCGGGATGTTTAATTATAATAAGTTGCTATTGCTAAATTAAATGGCATGCAAGTGGTTCTTAATAAAAAAATTGCTCCAAAACTATTTTGTCATTTTTTACTTCAAAAACACCAATCTCAATTAACGTTACACGCGGCTTACCTTTAAATGTAACATCTCGGGTTAGTACTACACTAAAAAAATTACCTGCCACAAGCGGTTCGCTGCAAGTGCCGGCATGTATTTCCTGTATTGTTTCCCTTCGTGCTGCGGCTTTGGCCCTTATTGCATCCATTCCTTTTGTAGTTGTGGGTATACCTATTGCAAGTGCATGCTCCGGTTCCTTGTTAACTACATCGGGTGCATAAAGTTCATCCCATATTTCCGCTCCTTTGTTTTGCTTCGATAATTCATAATATCGGCTGGCTACTTCTTGTGTTGTCATATCAATTATTTTATAGTGCAAAATTAGTTCGGTATAATGCGGCCTGTTAGTCCGATAGTCCATTAAATTTGTTCAAGAGTCCTTATTTTAAAAACATGGATGTTTTAAGTTCCATATTAGATAGTGTTAAGCTAAAGGCAGTTGTTTACCGGCAGGCACGTTTTAGTACGCAATGGGGTGTAGAAGTAGCGCAGGATAACAATTCGCAATTTTGGCGGCTTTTAAAAGGCTCGTGTTATTTAATATTGCCCGGCGAAGATGCCATCAAGATGAATGTTGGCGATTTTATTTTTATACCTCACGGCTCGGGCCATGTTATTTGTAGTAAACCCGGCAATATGTGCGTACCTGCCGCACAGTATGTTAAAGCCCTGCAAAGCGGAAAGCCACTGTTTCAGGGTAATGATGAAGAAACCATATTGATAGGAGGGCATTTTGAATTTAGCTCATCTGCACAGCATCCATTTTTAAAGGCCTTGCCAAAAATTATACAGATAAATAATACTAATGTAGAAGTGCGCTTGTGGATGCAGAGTATAGCCTCGTTTATGAATGAGGAAGTATGCGATACCAAATTAGGTAGTAATATAATACTTGGGCGCTTGGCCGAAGTGCTGTTTATACTCATCATTCGCTCGTATTTAGAAACAGCGGATATGGAAGAAGGCTTTTTAATGGCTTTAAAAGACGGACGGATAAGCAATTCATTAAAAGCAATGCATGAGTTACCGGATAAGGATTGGACTTTACCGCAGTTAGCTGCAACAGCGGGGATGTCGCGTTCATTATATTGTAAAGAGTTTAAACGGTTGACAGGCGAAACCCCATTAAGCTATCTCACTAACTGGCGAATTTTAAAAGCGAAAGAATTTTTGCTGGAGAGCAGAAAGAATGTTGTTGAAATTGCCGCAGATGTAGGGTATAAATCCGAAGCAGCATTCAACAGAATATTTAAAGCGAAGGTAGGCGAAACGCCGGCAGGTTACAGAAGAAGGGGTCTTTCATAATTTATTTCAGAACGTTACACCATAAAAGCAAAAAAGCCCTTCATTTTCATGAGGGGCTTTTTGCGGATCGGACGGGACTCGAACCCGCGACCTCCGCCGTGACAGGGCGGCATTCTAACCAACTGAACTACCGATCCTTATTTTGTAAGGGACTGCAAATATATCCGCTTTTTCATTTTTACAAAGGGGGCAGGCAAAAAAAATATTTTATACCTGTTTTTGATACTTAATAAGGGGGTAAAGTACTTATTAAGGTAGCAAATGCCTTGTGCCAATAAAAAAGCCCCATAACGCAGGGCTTTTTTATTGGTGTTTTTTATTTAATGCAGTTAACGCGACCGGGGGTAAACGGTGATGGATTTTCGCTTATTAATAGCCGATTTAATTTTTTGCTGCTCGCGCTGCATGGCTATATCTTGATTATGCCTGAAATTATTTTCGGCAATTTTACCATCAACGGGTATGCCCGGTGCATTCTTTTGCCCTGTTACAGGTATTAAATGCATATCGGGGTGGTGTACTTCGTTTACTATTTTGGGTTTGGCCTGCCTGTTAGTACGCGGTTTAGTTTTTGTGGCCGCTTTTTTGGCAGGCGCTTTAGCTTTTTTGGGTGGTGCCGATTTCTTTACAGATGTTGCCGCTTTTTTAACTGCTTTTTTTGCCCCTTTTGCAGCTGTAGCTGTATTTTTCTTAGCGGTGTTTGTTACCTTTTTAGCAGCGCCCTTGGCTTTTTTAGCTGTTGAGCTTGCTTTTTTGTTTGCAGTGCCTACAGCTTTTTTAGCAGTGGCGGCGCCTTTTTTAACTGCGGCTGTAGCTTTTTTCTTAGTAGCAGTGGCTGCTTTTTTGCCTGCTGCAACTTTTTTGTTAGCTGTGCCGGCTGCTTTTTTAACGGTGGCCTTGCCTTTTTTAAATGCTGCTGTAGCTTTTTTCTTAACGGTTGCTACTGTTTTTTTACCGGCAGTAATTGCTTTTTTAGCGGCTTTTTTTACGCTGCTTACAGCTTTTTTAGCAGTGCCTGTGGCAGCTTTTTTTGCCGTTGCACTTTTTTTGTTGGATGCTTTTTTCTTAGTTGCCATAACTGTTTTTTTATGGTGATTAAAGTTTGTATTATTAGTACTGCAAAACTAATGCCACCGCCAATTTATATGCATGCATGTTAACCTTTACTGATTATACCCATAGCCAAAAGCTTGAATTTAAAGTTAAGCTAAAAAAAATTTGTACGTATTTAATTAAGCAAAGAATTGCCAATTTGGATGAGGCAATAAAAAGCGCACAGGAATCGGCAAATGGTGAAGAAAAAAGTTCGGCAGGTGATAAGTATGAAACATCGAGGGCTATGGGGCATTTAGCACAGGAAATGCTATCGACACAGTTGGAAGATGCACGCAATGATTTAGCTGTTGCCAATGCCTTAAACCCCGATGTGTTGCATAGCACTGTAATGGCAGGTACGGTGGTGGTTTGTAAGGAATATACCTTGTATGTATCAGTAGGCTTAGGCAACACTGTTGTTGATGGGCAAAAGGTAATGTTGCTTTCGCAGCAGGCTCCAATAGCAGGCATAATCTATCAAAAAAAAGTGGGCGAGCAATTCACTTTTAATGCTAAAACAGTAACGGTGCTTGATGTGTTTTAACGGATAACGCGGGCATTTACAAACACGTAAAGCCTTTCAATCATCCATGCAAAAAACAGCCATGCCGGAAAGTAGTCTAAACGTATAAGGCCCATTATTTGCCAACCCGTTTTATACTCCCAGGGGCAGCTGCCTGTTATTAGCGTTAGTATATATCCCGATGTAAATTCAACGGCATAAATAATACATACGTACATGGGCAGGCGTAGCCAAAATGGTATGTTCTTTACTTTATCATAAAACAAAATGCCCAGTATAGGTATAATGGCATACACAAAGGCCATCCACACATAGGTGGTGCCTGCCATAGCGCCTAAGGGTTTATTGCATAAAGGTGTTTGGGTAAATAATGCTGTAAAGGCGGTAAAAAAAATCTCGCACGTCATGCCAAGGCATACAAAAAATAAAATCATGAAAAAGGTATGGGCGCGGCGGTTTTTAGTAAATGGCATACCGCAAATATGCAGCAATTTTTAAAAGGCGCTAAAATATTATTTGACAGTAATAACCGTGCCCGAAATGTTTATTTCAACATAAGTATTGCCGGGTTTTATTTCGGCGCATGATGCCGGTTTCTCCTCTTTAAGTATACATACTACATCGTAGGTTTTAAGGTACAGGGTGTTTTTACTTAAGCCGCCAATAGCTTTTGCGGTAGGGTTGCGTATGCCTGCTTTATCACCTGCGTAAACCATCACATTCTTTTCGCACATACTTTTAAGCGTTATGGTAACATCTTTTTTAACGGGGGCAGGTGCAGCTTTTTTAGTGGTGGGGGTTTTAGCGGGTGTTTTGCTTTTGCTTGTTTGTGCTTGTGTGGCAAGTGTAAGCAGCACTGCAATAAGTGTAAGCCCTGTTATTTTTGCTAAGCGTATCATAAATATTTGTTTAGTACGTCAATTTTTAAAATTCGAATGTAGTTTACTTAACTTGGTACAGCACTTAGTGCAAATCATTATACCTGTATTGATAAACCAACGTACAGCATGGTATAGTTTTAAGTAATTTGCAACACCCATTAATACTAAATAGTTATGCCAAGGCCATTATCAATCCAAGCTAAAGTTACTATTACTATTGTAAGTGTAGCTATATGCGCAGGTGCGCTTTATTTTAACTGGCCATCTATAGTCCCCTGCTCGTTATTTACACTATTAATGGTGTCGTCGTATGTTATTAACCGCCGTTCGGGCAGCATAGTATATGCGGGTATAATTAACTGGATAATGATAACCGCCATTATGGTTGCCGGGCCATTGTTGTTCGATGATTTCCCTATGGGCCGATGGGTAATAGGCCTTATAGGATACACTATTACAGCATTACTGCTTTACTCGCTAAGCAAACAAGTGGTTGATTTGAAAAACCTGCGACAATCGGAAGAGCGATTGGAATTGGCCATTGATGCCATTACGGCCGGCCTATGGGACTGGAATTTGAGTGATGGCGACAAACGGTGGTGGAGCCCACGTTACTTCGAATTGCTTGGTTACGCGCCTGATGAAATTGAAGCAAGTGGCACCAGTTTGCGTAACATGACCCATCCCGATGATGCGGAGTTGGCAGCACGCACACAAAAAAAATATTTGCTTAAAGAAGAAAAATTTGAAATAGAGCAACGCTATAAAACTAAAAAGGGCGAGTACAAATGGTTTTTGGTTAACGGCCAGGTAAAGTTTAACGATAAAGGCCAGCCTGCGCGTATGATAGGTTCAATAATTGATATTGATGAAAAGAAACGTTCGCAGGAATTAATAAAAGAGCAAGCGGCGCTTATTGAAACTATACCGCATGCTATTGTATACGGCGATGGCAATTTGAACATTTACCACATGAATAAGGCCGCTGAAAGCGTATTTGGGGTAACCGTTGAACAAGTAAAAGGTAAGCGTTTAGCTGAAGTAGTGCCGTATGAAGTTATCGGGCAACATATAGAAGATGTAAAGCGAGCAATGTTTGATGCCCAAGGCGCATGGCGTGGCGAAGTGCTATTTCATAAACAGGATGGCACTAAATTGATAGCCCTTGCCAGCGCACGTACTATTAATAACGAGCGTGGCGAACTAACCGGCTGGGTAGGTATATACACCGATATAACTGAGTTGAAGGCAACACAGGAACGCTTGCAATTAGCTATTGAAGGAACTGCGGCGGGTATTTGGGACTGGATGGATATTAATGCCGATGCTGAATGGTGGAGTACACGTTTTTATCAGCTATTAGGCTATGAGCAGGGCGAGATAACACCTGCCATTAGTACCTTTAGGCAAATGTTGCACCCCGATGATGTGGCTGAAACAATAAATAAACAAGAAAACCACTTTAATAACCGCGGCAGGTTTGAAATGGAATACCGTTTAAAAACTAAAGAAGGTTTATATAAATGGTTTTTAGGTAGCGGCCAAGCTAAGTTTAATGCCGAAGGAAAACCCAGCCGCATGGTAGGTTCGCTTATTGATATACACGAACGCAAGCAGGCTGAAAATGCTATACAAGAGTATGCATCGTTAATAAAAATGATGCCCGATGGCGTGGTAAGGGTGGCTAAAAGCCGCATGGTAGTATCGGTGAATGATAATGCCCAAAAAATGTTTGAGGCTACCGAAGAAGAAATGACAGGCAGGCCTTTGGATGATTTTATTGTAATGAACATATTAGGCACCACACGCGAACAGGTTTGGACCGATATATGGACTGTTGGTTTTTGGAGGGGCGAAGTTGAAATAACTACCCGCTCGGGCAAAAAGCATTTGCTATTGGTAAATATTAAGGCTAACGACAGGCAGGACGGCACCGAACCTACCTGGGTGGGTGTATATACCGATATTAGTTTGCTGCGCTTAAACGAAGAATTACATAACGTATTAAAGCGGCTGGAAGATAACAACCGCTACCTGGAGCAGTTTGCTTACATCAGCTCGCACGATATAAAGGCCCCCATTATAGCTGTTGACGGATTGGTTGACCTGATGTATAAAACCAATGCGGTAAAGGAAGACCAAATACAAATATTGGATATGCTGAAAAGCACCACCTCGCAAATGCAGCGTACCAACCACTCGCTTAACAGTATATTAAAACTGCGCAAAAACCTGCTAAGCAAAAGCGATGAAGATGCACACTCGGCTACCCTGCAATTAATAATGGATGATATAATGGCTACCCTGCAACCTAACATTGAAGCGGCAGATGCTACTGTAAATATTGACCTGAACGGGTATGGCGAAATGCTTTTTCCGTATGTACACCTTAAAAGTGTGCTATATAACTTAATGAGCAATGCTATAAAGTACCGCGACCCTGCAAAGCCTTTAACTGTTAATGTTAAAGCTAACCACGGGGCAGGTAATATGTTTACCTTTATGGTTGAGGACAATGGATTAGGGATGGACCTTGGCCGCAACCGGGAAAAACTATACGGTATTTTTAAACGGTTCCACAGCCACGTTGAGGGTAGTGGTGTGGGTTTGCATATTGTCAAATCTATTATTGAGGCACACGAAGGCACCATTGAGGTGAAAAGTGTACCCGGCACTGGTACAAGGTTCGATTTTACTTTTAACCAAAGTAATATTATACAATGAGTTTGAACAAAATTTTATTGGTAGATGATAGCCCGCCAAGTAATTTTTTAAATAAAATTATTTTAAAGGAAAATGATGTTAACTGCCTTGTAGATGAGGTGTATGACGGCGAAATGGCGTTAAACTATTTAATTAAATCGGGCGAATGCCCCGATGTAATTTTGCTTGACGTAAATATGCCTGTAATGGATGGCTTTACATTTTTAGATGAGTATAACCGAAATGATAATTTTTGTGACGAAACCAAAGTTTTTGTGCTTAGCTCATCAATAGCAGATGAAGACAGGGCTGAAACAAGTAAATACAGTAACGTAAAAGGTTATTTCGAAAAACCATTGACAGAAGCCCACATTAAAAGTATATTGTCCTTGTTTCAATAATACCCCCAAAACCCTAAATGGAATTGAAGAAGATATTACTGATTGATGATAGCGAACCGTTCAATTTCCTCAACAGGTCTATATTGAAGGATAATGGTATTACCTGTGTAATTGACGTGGCACTTAACGGGCAGGAGGCTTTAAATTATTTGGCGGCAACCGATACCTGCCCCGATGTAATATTGCTTGACCTGAACATGCCTGTTATGGATGGCTTTGGTTTTTTGCAGGAATACCCCAAACTGGCTAAATGTACTAACGAGTCTAAATTATTTATTCTTACCTCATCAAACCGAGAGGAGGATAAAATACGCGCCACCGCTAACAAATACGTGTTAGGTTATTTTGATAAACCCTTAAGCTATTTCCATATTCAGGAAATACTCAGCTTTTTTAAAGTGGCACAATAATTACTTTATTGCTTGCTTAATCTTTCGTAAAAACCTGTTAAGTTTTTAGGGCTGCCCCACAGCGCTTCGCCCATAGCGGCAATGCGTGGTTTTAACTTGCGCCATAACTTATCTTCATCAGGCACATATTCCGTCCACAAAGTAGCTTCGCCACCCAATACATGCGGGTTTAGCTTTTTATTATGCTTTATGGCAGGCGAAAACTTATATACTTTTTTAAGCGGCAAATAGGTCATCCACCATGCAGGCTTTCGTTCCTTGTGGCTTTGCGGGTAATCGAAATAACACGAAAACCGCGGTGCCATAATTACAGGGTTACCATGCTTAGCGGCTTTAATACCGGCACCTCGTCCGCGCCAGCTCATTACTGCCATACTATCACTCAATCCGCCGCGTACTACTTCGCCCCAGCCTATGCTTTGTTTGCCTTTTGTTTTTAAGTAAGTCTCCATTTGCTGCATAAAGTAGTGTTGCACCTGCCCGTAACTCTTCAAGCCTTTATCAGCTTTTAATTGCCTAACTGCCGGGCTCGCCTTCCATTGTGCCTTGGGTACCTCATCGCCGCCAATGTGTATGTACTGCCCGGGAAATAAAACGCAAACCTCATCCAATACATTTTTTAAAAACTGAAAGGTGCTGTCGGTAGGGCAGTAAATATCTTTCATTATGCCCCACTTAGCAGGTACTTGTATGGTATTACCTGCGCAGCTTAACCACGGGTAAGCCGCTACTGCCGCCGATGCGTGTCCCGGCATTTCTATTTCGGGTACTATGGTTATATTCCTGTCGCGGGCGTAGGCTACAATTTCTTTAATGTCTTCTTGTGTGTAATATCCCCCGTATTTGTTGCCGTCGCCATCGGTGCGCCAAGCGCCTGCTTCGGTTAGTTTGGGGTATTGCTTTATTTCAATACGCCAGCCTTGGTCGTCGGTTAAGTGCCAGTGAAAATAGTTGAGTTTGCATTTAACCATCTCATCTAAAAAACGTTCAATGGTTTCCTTACCAAAAAAATGACGGCATACATCTAAATGCATACCCCTGTATGCATATTTTGGGTAGTCGGTTATGGTGCAGTAACGGTAATTGGTTGTGTGCGGGTCGGCTACATCTGGCTTGCCCATTTGGTCAAGTGTATGCGATGCATAATAAATTCCCTTAGGCGTGTTGGCCTTCATTTCAATGCCTCTGTTATCAATGTGTATTTGGTAGCCTTCGTTGCCTAACAAGGTGTCGTAAGTTGTGTTAAGGGTACTCCATACAGGGCTGTTCTTCAGCGTGGGCATATCATGCTTTAGCGCAAAATACTGGTTGGTGTCGCCATGTTGTATTTGTTGCGGTAATGGTATAATATTATACTGTGCAGTGGCTACGGCACAGCACAGCAATAGTAGGGGTGTAAACAGTTTTAGCATAACAGGAACGCAATATAATGTTATCGCAATACTTTAACGGCAATGTTGGGGTAATCGGTAATAAGCCCGTCAACGCCCTGTTGTTTTAGCTTCAACATTTTCTTTTCATCGTTTACGGTCCACGGTATAATGCGGATGCCCTTTTTATGGCAGTTGGCTATTAGCTTTTTATTTACTAGCATGTATATAGGGCTATATATTTCGGGCGTGTAGCCAAGTTGCTGCAGGTTTTTTTCAAAGCTATTCATGTCGCCAATCAACAACGCCGTTACTATGCTCGAATCAATTTTCTTTATCTCCTGCAACGTACGCACATCAAACGATTGTATAATGCAGTATTTCAAAATGCCTTTTTGTTTCAGTTCATCGTACAGCATTTTTGCAAATACATCGGGCTTAGGGTTGTATTTGCCATCGCCATCGGCAGTGCTTTTGGTTTCAATATTATAATATACGTGTGGTAAGTGGTTTGCTTTAATATAAGTTTCAACGCTGTCAATTACCTGGCTTAACAAGGGTTTATGTGCTGATATTTTTTGCTGTTCAGGGAACTTAGGGTTGCCGTACATTCCGCAATCGTATGTTTCCACCTCATCGTAGGTCATGTTATAAATGGCGTAGTTCTCTTTCGGGTCTGCGGTAAGTTCCTTACCATCCGCGCCCCGGCAAATATCCGTATTTATCCACCTATCGTGCGATATTACCAGCTTTCCATCCTTGGTTACTACTACATCCATTTCAAGGGTATTAACGCCCAATTTTAAACCACCCATAAACGAGGTAATGGTGTTTTCGGGAAAAAGGCCGCGCCCGCCACGGTGTGCTTCAATATCAAAAGTAGTTTGTGCAAACAGGCCGGTAAGTGGCAGTAGGAATAATAGGGTAAAAAGCTTTTTCAAGGGGTAAATATTTAATTGTGCAAGATAAATACAAACAACAAATAGCCAACCTGCACAACGTTAATTGATGCGAAGGTTGGCTATTGCATTTTTATGCCTATGCCGCTAAGCGGTTACCGCGGCGGTTTAATGGCGTTTTAAGTATGGCGTTTACAATGTTCTGTAAGTCGTCGTCAAATTTTACCTGTACGGTGTTGGGCGAACTCAACCATTTTTCAATGCACTCGGCGTTTAGCTCTTTACAAGTGGTTACGCCCATTTGTTCCAATATGCGCGCGTTGGCGTTTTGTTCAAACTGCTTTTTAATAGGTATTACAAATAATTTTTTGCCCAAGTACAAAGCTTCCGATATGGTTTGAAAACCACCTGCAGTTATTACACCGCTACAGTTCAGCATATCTTCAGTAAAGGTATCGTTGTTCAACGGCTTAATAATACAGTTACCCTGCGATGTTGTACCCTCGGCCTTATTTGAATACACGATGAATTTTTTATGTCTGAACTCCGGCTGCGTCAAAACTTTTACAATGCTTTCATCGGTATACGAGTTAAGATATACCAACGTAAAGTTTTTATCGGCCACCGGCGCATTGCGTATTTCGCCACGTATTACGGGGTAAAAAATATTGTCGTCAAATTTTTGGAAGTGCATACCAATTTTGTTTTTGGCAGGGCACACCATTTTGGTAATAAACTTAGTAGCCTTTGACGAGCCACCCACCTTAGGGAAATTTTTAGACGACATGGAGTACATGTTACCTATGCCCACAGCAGGCACACCCGCAATTTTTGCACCCCAAAGCGTAATAGGTTCAAAGTCGGAAATTATCAAGTCGTACTCGCGGAAAGGCACCTTCATTAAGGCAATACTTATGGAAAGGAAATTGGCTTTGCCTATTGATTTAAGGATGGATATTTTACCTTTTTTACCATAGTAAAAACTAAGGCCTTTGTATTCGTAATTTACCTCGAAAGGTAAACTCATTTTTGCTTTGCCACCGCTTATTAAAATATCTAACTGGGTAATAGCAGGGTTTTGCTTTAGCAATTTGTAAATTTCGGTCGAGCGTGTTATGTGCCCGTTACCTGTTGCCTGAATTCCAAAAAGGATTTTCATAGCTTATGTGGTTTAGTTATTAAACGTTGGATGTTGCCTGCTATGTATGCCGACAATAGGGGAGGCGCTTGAAGCAGGTGGTTTGCCACCTGTTCCGTATAAATGGAGAGTTGAAGTGTATGTTGTTTTAAGCTCAAAAAGCGGTTTTAATTAACAATAAAGGCATTAGCTATACTACTTTAGTTAATTCGCGGTGCTTTAAAAAAGTGGTTTGCATTTCAACTATATCGTTCGATAGTTCGCGCACACTTACTTCAATTTCTAGTTCGTTTTCAAATACTAAATCTTTGTAGTAAACTAAACTCCAATCGGCATTATTGTATTCAAGTGCCGTTAGGTTTTCAATCCAGTCGCCACTGTTCAGGTAATGCACCGCACCGTTGTTCGATTCAAATTTCTTCATCACCGGTTCGTGTATATGCCCGCATATTACATAGTCGTAATGGTTGCGTGCAGCTATTTGGGCGGCAGTGCTTTCAAAGTCGCTAATGTGCTTTACGGCAGCTTTAACGCTATCCTTCACCTTTTTAGAAAGTGATATTTTTTCGCGGCCAAATTTTAGCAGTATATGGTTTACAAATCGGTTAAGTAGTATCAGCATATCGTAACCTGTACCGCCAATTTTAGCTAACCATTTGCTATGGCGCATGGTAACATCAAACACATCGCCGTGAAAGAACCAACATTTTTTGCCATCCAGTTCTAACACTAATTTATCTTCCAGATGAAAATTCTCTAACTCAGCACCGCTAAATTTGCGCAGCATCTCATCGTGGTTACCTGTTAAGTAATAAACCTGTGTACCGGCCATTACCATTTTAATAATGCGCTTAAGTACACGCCAGTGCGAATCGGGGAAATAAAATTTGCTGAGTTGCCAAATATCTATAAAGTCGCCGTTAATAATCAGCACTTCAGGGTCAATGCTTTTAAGGTAACGGTTCAACTCATCGGCGTGGCAGCCAAAGGTACCTAAGTGTACATCACTTATTACTGCCACCTTTACTTTTCTTTTTTCGTTTATGTTTTTCACACCACAAAGGTCTTCGTATACAATGAACGGATTGTTTTCATTCAATTAACATTCAGTCAATGATTTGTTGCCGCAATGTGAAGGCTTTTATAATGTGTACAGCGCTTAGGTTTATACTTAATTAGCTTGTGCATTACTCATCTAATATTCATTTTTTGTTAATACTTACATCAAGATAAAATAATAAATGAGAGGTTACTTTGAAACTCCAACCCAATACCACGTGTATGAACCGAAAAATCTATATCCTGTTTGTATGTAACGATAACACGTTGTTGAGCCAAATGGCAGAAGCTATGGTGCGTTTATATCGCGAAGATGAAATTATTGCCTACAGCGCAGGCTTGCAACCCGCCAGGCAGGTAAGCAGTAAGGCCTTGGAGCTGATGGAAAAAATTGGATATGGAGATATGAGGTTGCATACTACCAAAAGCATTAACGATATACCCGATTTTAATTACGACTTTGTAATTACCATAGGTATGCCTACCTATATTAGCGAAGTAAGTGCCGATAAACGCTTAGAGTGGCGCTTTAATGAAACCGACGAAACAGACTTTACCCAACTGCTTCGCCTGCGCGATAAGTTGCTTAACAAGGTGCTTAATCTTGTTATTAGCGTAGCGGTATAGGTGTTTTGTATTTAAATTACCACACATCATTAGTTGCTATATCTTCCAACTTCTTTTTTAGTTGCGCCTCATCCATATCATCATTTTCAAGGCGTTCCAAGTATAAGTCCATTAAGTCTTCGATAAAAATTTCTTTTACCACTACATCACCGTGATTTTGCAAAATTTGCGTTGTGTTTCGGGTAATAATCCACACTTGCGATGAATCATTAGGTGAGATACTAAAATGCCTGTTGCCAAATACAAAAGCGCCCTTTTTTAGTTGGTTAACATAGTTATTTACCTGATCAGTTTTGCGTTCCAAAAATTCATCTTCAAGCGTAAAATCGAACAACACATTTAACCCTTTAAACTGAAAAAAGCCATCGGCACGGCCTTTATTATTTCCCTGCTCGTACTTACGTATGTTATGTATGCCCAATAATTTTAGGAGCATGAAACCATAGTTTTCAAAAAGCCTCCAACTATTGGTTTCAAGTAAATTATTGAAAAAATCGGGTGCTAATAAATTTTGAGGTAGTGCAACTGCAGGCTTCTTCTCAGGGTCGAAATCTAATTCCATTTCGTACCAACCGGGTTTTAGCTTTGTAATTTCATGGTTGTATGGCAACTCAAAACCTGTGGTGAGGTTATAATTAAACACCACACCGCTTTTACCATAAGCTTTGCTATTTAAATTAATATCTGTAACAATGCCATTCCAGCAAATTCCATTATCAATAAATAATGCTTTGCCTTCTTTAATTTTACCCCTATCTATTTTCAGGTAGTCGTCCGAATATTTTGCTTTCCATTCTCCTGTCTTTTCATAACCACTTTCCCACCCTTGCAAACTGTGCAGTAATACGTAATACTTCATTTTGTTCTAGCTTAATTAATCAAAACAATCCTTTGCCTTTGGTCAATGATAAATACGATAATTGCATCAACCCGCAAAAACTACTTTCTCCCTACTCCGCTTCTTTGTCAAACACGTTCATAATGGCTTCGCTAACGCCCATGTTGCTAAAGCCGCCATCGTGGTAAAGGGTTTGCATGGTAACGTAGCGGGTAAGGTCGCTAAACAGGGTAATGCAGTAGTTGGCGCAATCGTCGGCGGGGGCATTGCCCAGCGGGCTCATTTTTTCAGCAAACTCGAAAAAGGAGCCGAAACCTTTAATGCCCGTGCCTGCCGTAGTTTTAGTAGGGCTTTGGCTAACTGCATTTACACGAACTTTGTTATGGTTGCCGTAGTATAAACCAAACGAGCGTACAATGCTTTCTAACATGGCTTTGGCATCGGCCATATCGCCATATCCGGGAAAAGCCTTTTGCCCTGCAATGTAGCTAAGGGTTAGCACGCTGCCCCATTCGTTCAGGGCATCTTGTTTCATACAAGTTTGCAACACCTTGTGCAACGACACCGCACTGATGTCGATGGTCTTCATCATCCAGTCGTAATTTACATCGTTGTAGGCTTTGCCTTTGCGTACGTTGGGGCTCATGCCTATGCTGTGCAATACAAAATCCAGCTTGCCGCCAAGTAGTTCAACACTTTGGCTTACCAGTTTTTCAAGGTCCTCCACCAAAGTAGCATCGGCGGGTATAACGGTAGCGCCGCATTGCTCGGCCAGTTTGTTTATTTCGCCTAAGCGCATAGCCACGGGGGCATTGGTAAGGGTAAATTTTGCGCCTTGTTCATGTGCCTTTAGGGCCACTTTCCAGGCTATACTGTTTTCATCGAGCGCACCGAATATGATGCCGCGTTTGCCTTGCAGTAAGTTATTCATACAACCAGTTTTGTTTGCTAAACTAAGAAGCTAAGCTAATTTATGGGAATAAATTATGGTCAGTTTTGTTTTTATCCTCACCCCCAGCCCCTCTCCCAAAGGTACAGGGGAGTTGAAATATTGAATTAAAACTACAAACGCCGGTTTTCTGCTGTGTTTTAGCGAAAAATCGGCGTTTTACAAGCAATAATTTGCTTGATTTATTTTCCCTCATCCCCAACCCTTCTCCCCCAAGGGAGAAGGAGTACAAATGAGTAAATATTGAAGCCCAACAAATTAATCAATCATTATTTTTTGCACTGCAAATCCGCTTTGGGTGTGCAGTTGTAATAAGTAAATGCCTCTGGGTTGTTCGCTTAAGTTAATGGTATAGTGGTAGCTACCGTTGGTATTAATTGGCGTTTCGAAAACCATAGCGCCTACTGCATTGGTAATGCTTAGTTGGCCTTGTATAGCTACTGACGATTGTACATCAACCGTTACACGGCCTTTGCTTGGGTTAGGGTACACGGTTAAGTTAGCGGCCAAGCTGCTTATGTTGCGTACACCTGTGCCGGTGGTATCTTGCACAGTTGCACGGCAAGGGTCGCCGGGTTCAATAACTTTTAAAGCATACTCGGGCAAGCCGCCAAATTGCTGTAATTGGTGGAAAGTAAAGCTGCCATCGGAAGTATAAGCAGTACCATTATAATCGATAAGGTATGAGCCTGCGGTATCGGTAGTAGTGCCGCTAACTAAAAGGCAGGCGTGGTCCCAAGGGTATAGTTTGCAGTTATTAGGGGTACAAGCATAGCTAAGGCCCGTAGGCAAACCTGCAAAGCTGGTTACAATAATTGAATCGATATCGGTACCGGCCAATTGTGGCGGACAAAAAAACTGGATAGCCGTAGTGTAAAACACACCACGCTCAACACATGGTAAGCTATCGCTTACAGGGGTTATTAGTTCGTAGCTGCTGGTATCGGGCACACACTGTGCATTAACCGAAAACGAAAGTAATGTGATAATAGAAAATAGGAGGGTACTTTTAAAGGTAAATGATTTTTTCATGTTTATGGCAGTATTTTACTGTAAATAAACACAAACTATACCGCATTAGAAAGGCGATAACGTTAATTTTGCAACGTATGGCTGCAAAATAATCGTATATCGAAAAGGCTAATGTTTAATAAACCAAACTTGTATTGCCCAAAATAAAATAAACCCAATTTGCAAGCCGTGGAAATTTACTGCCTTACAATAAAATATACTATGCTGCCACCAACAATAATTCTAATTGGATTTTCCACAGCAGGTAAGTCGCACTATTTGAGAGAGATTGAAAAGTTATACCCTAAAGAATTTAACTACCTAGATTCGGATAAGTATATATCTAATGATTACGATGGGCATATCTACAATGTGTTTATGCAACTTGGCAGAATTGATGCTTTGAAATATATTGAGACCAAGGAAATCGATTTTCTAAATTATGCCAAAGATAATACTGATAAGCCTCAATTAATCGCGGCTGGTCCCTTCTTAGTAATACGAAATGGTTGGAAAGAGTTTGTTGCCAAAAGAAAACCATTCATAGTTCACATTAATAAAGGTGTAGAAGCTATATATGAAGGACTACACGAAAGGAGAGCTCACCAAATTAGCACGCTTGACAATAGTAATTCCAACATTGGATGTTGGGATGACAATGTAACTACCAAACTCATCAACGGTATATATGAAGATATTTCAAAGTCAGAGGCTATAGAAAATATAAGCGGGCATTTCAATAGAATTACTCCAACATACAAGTCCTATTCTAATTGCTCATACGATAGTGAAACTTTAAGAAACAACCCTAAGAACATCAAGACTTAATTGATATAATTGTTCAAAGATTAAATGCTACAAGTTAAACTACCCCGCTATCATTTCGCGGGCATTGGCAAGGGTGGCACCTTGCTGTTCAGAATGAGAAATCATTAATTAAATGCAGTATCGGCATTATTCTTTGACCTAAACTCTAAATTGGAGATTTTAAATGCGCCTGAATCATACTTATACAAAATAAAAATATTGCTTTTAGCATTTGGCAAATTATAAACCATAGATACATACACCCCATTTGAATTATAATATATTTCCCCTTTGCGTATAGTGGCATCAACTAAATTTAAAGCGCCTAACCTATGTTGCAATTTGCCATTCTCTATTTTTTCTTTGAAATCGGTAGTAGTATTCAGTTGTAATTGATTCCAGTTTTTAAGAGTAATGTTTAATAAATCGTTTTGAGATATGCTTATTAGAAGTGGAATTTGCAAATAATCATTTTGATAAAAAACAATGTCTTTTAAAACAGCAACATTACTATCAATACTTAACCATAATTTTAATTGCCCACTGCCATTTTCGAAATTGCAGTTGTAAATTATAAAAGCCCATTTATGATTTTTGTTTTCGTAATTGATATATATTTCTTTCTCGGCAGGTTTATACTTAACAATTTCTCCGTATGCCTTTCTCAGAACATGTGCATAGGTGTTCTTAATACTACTAATAGAAAATAAATCATACGGAGTTACAGGAAACATTTTCTCAAAATCTGATGTATTATAATAATTGATTACGGAATCGAATAAGGCTTCGTTAACGTATGGACTAAGGTCGTTGACAGGTTTAATATTAAATTCTTCTACAACACGCTCTTCAAGTATCATTTTGCCATCCCATTGTTTAAAATCCTGATCGGGGTCGCAAGCGGGACTATTTGCCATTAACCTGGCATCAGCTTGTATTGCCTGTTGTGTTTGCGACATGCCAAATACATCTTGCGAAAACAAATAAAATACGGGTAATAGTAACAAGCCAACTAATATCAACTTCCTAATCATACGGCAAAAATAAAATATATATTGACATGCGGTAGTAAAACGTACCTACCCCGCAATCATTTCGCGGGCATTGGCAAGGGCGGCATCGCTTATTTTATCGCCGCTAAGCATTTTGGCAAGCTCAATTACGCGCTCCTCGCCTTTCAGTTCCTTAATACGGGTGTAGGTGCGGTTGTCGCGGGTTTCTTTGTATATGTATAGGTGCTTATCGGCAGTGCGTGCTATTTGCGGTAAGTGGGTAATGCTTATTAATTGGTGGTTGCGCGAAAGGGTTTTCATTATCTCGCCCACCTTTAAGGCTACTTCGCCCGATATGCCCGAATCAATTTCGTCGAATATCATAGTAGGCAATGCACCTGCATCGGCTACTAACGATTTAATGCAAAGCATTAACCTGCTCAACTCTCCGCCACTGGCTACATCGCGTATCTCCTGCGGCGTAAAACCTTTGTTGGCCGAGAACAGAAATTTGATTTCAGTTAAGCCATTTTCGTTCAGGTGTTGGTGCTCCAGTTTTTTAATATCTACTTTAAAAGATGCATTAGGCATGCCCACCTTAGCCAACAATACCACTACATGGTTCTGAAACTCGCGCAATACTTTTTCGCGCATGGCATGTAGTTGCTCGGCCAGCTTTAGCAGGGCTTTAAATTGCACTTCTAAGCCAGCCTTTAAAGTTTCAATCTCCGTGGAGCTATTATCTACCCCTTCTACTTTCGTTTCCAATTCCTGTTGCAGGGTAAGCAGTTCGGATAATGTATTTACGTTGTGCTTTTTTTGAAGGCGGTATATTACATCTAAGCGGTCGTTTACTTCTTGCAGTTTTTCAGGGTCAAGCGTGGTGCTTTCCTGTATGTTGCTAAACTCAATAGCTATATCACGCAGTTCTTCAAAAGCACCATGTAAGCGTTCGCTTAAGGCGTGTATATCTTTATTAAGCCCTTTAATGCCTTTTAACTGGCTTTGCACTTCGCTTAACTGGGCTGTTACGGGTATTTCGCCTTCATCTAATACAGCCAGTACACTTTGCAGCACACGTTTTATTTCCTCCACATTGCTAAGGGTAGCTTGGTCGGTTTCTAATGTTTCCTGTTCGCCTTCGGTTAAGTTTGCTTCGGCTAATTCGGTTAATTGAAATTGCAGGTAATCTAACTCAGCCGATGCCGTGCGGTATTGCTCGGTTAGTTCCTCCAGCTTTTTAAAATCTTTTTTATACACCGATAGTTTAAGGCGGTACTCATTCAGCACAGGCTTGCTTTTAGCCAACAGGTCGATAACCTGTAACTGGAAACCCGTTTTGGTTAGTTCCAGTGTTTCGTGCTGGTTGTGCAGGTTTACCAGTTTTTCGCCAAGTTGTTTTAATATGCTTAAAGTAACGGGGGTATCATTTACAAAAGCACGGCTTTTACCTGCCTGGTTTATTTCGCGGCGCACAATGGTGTGGGCTTCAAAGTCGAGTTCGTTTTCAGTAAAAAAAGCTTTCAGGTCGTACCCTGTAATATCAAAATCGGCCTCTACTACACATTTTTCTTCGCTATTATATAACACCTTGGTATCGGCGCGCTCGCCCAGTATTAGCGAAAGGGCGCCCAGCAATATACTTTTGCCGGCACCGGTTTCGCCCGTAATAATGTTCATACGGTCGCAAAACTCAATATCCAGCCTATCAATAATGGCGTAATTTTTTATAGTAAGCTTATGCAGCATAATGCGAAAATAGGGTTTTCCCGTTCAACAAATATTTAGTGGGGCAGTATTTATTCAGGTATTTTTTTCAAGGCAATATGGATAAGTAAGTTTGGGGTATTTGTGCTTTTATGACCACCCTCATCCCCCTCCTACTTATTTGGCTTTACGACCACCCCCCAACCCCCTCCTTAATTTCAAGGAGGGGGTGTCCGTACTGCTTTGCAGGATGGACGGGGGTGGTAAATAATTGGCAAAATTGATTATATAAACCATGTATTTTTTTCTTTCGTTAAAAGCCCTTAAAACCGTCGAAAATTTTCTACAATCGCGGCGCAATATCTTAAAACTCGCTTTCGTTTAAAGATATTGCTTGCCCTTATTAGTATACTTTCGTTTTACCCTTTATGCAACCCGAAACCAATTACCTTAAATATTCAGTGCTTGGAACACTTATGCTTATTGTAGCATTAGGTGCTTTATACCTTATTCCTGAGTTCGATATAGGCGGGTTTCATGTAAAGCGAGTTAACCTGCTGGCCGATATAATGGTAAAGCCAAAACCTGTACAGGTTGCAGTAGTAAAAGACACTACACTTATTATTAAGCCCGTATACGTTGATACCTGCAAGCACGGCATTACCTGTATTGAAGATTACAGCCCCGACACTACGGGCTTAATGGCTTTCCTTTCGGCTTTAGATTCATCGGATAGTAAGCTGGTACGCATTGCCTATTTTGCCGATTCGTATGTAGAGGGCGATATTATGCTGGATCCGCTACGCGATACCCTGCAAGCAACTTTTGGCGGTAGCGGTGTGGGCTTTGTGCCTATTACATCGGAAGTGGCAGGCTTTAGGCAAACGGTAAGGCACCAATATCAAAACTGGCAGATATACTCGGTAATGGGCAGTAAAAGCCCTAAGCACCCCTTAGGCCCGGCAGGTTACACCGCAGCACCCCAAGCCGATAACAATGTTACTTATAAAGCCACCAATAAAAGGAGATTGAACAACTTTACTACTGCACAATTATTTTTTGGTAATACCGAGGGTTCGGAAGTAATTGTAAATGGTACCGATACTATTTACACCGGTAAAGCGCATACCATTGCCAAAGCTAAATTGGGCAATAACT
>Ga0164241_10002232_pt1 | contig 21430 bp, 17 predicted proteins | sample OricomyardsoilBY_FD_108780 | JGI IMG/M metagenome (GOLD analysis project Ga0164241, IMG submission 108780) | Backyard soil microbial communities from Emeryville, California, USA - Original compost - Back yard soil (BY) | ecosystem: Environmental > Terrestrial > Soil > Unclassified | place: USA... | reverse complement strand
GGCGACGCCGTACTCCCGCGGCTGGTGGATGCCGGCTCCGATCTTTGGTGGCTGGCCGCCGTGCTGCTCGCGATGGTGACGACGGCGCTGGTCGTCCGTGAGGGGGAGATGCCGGCCCTGCCGCTCCCCTCGGAGGACGAGTACGCCGCGCGACCCGTCCCCTACCTGGTCGTCGACGGGCCTGAAGGACCCGGAGCGCTCTGGAAGCTCAGCGACGCCGCGGCCCGGCTCCTCGTCTTCTGGGACCCGACCTCCGAGGCGACCGCGTCCCTGCCCGAGCGGCTGCCGGAGTGGCGCCGTCTGCTCGAGCCCGTCCAGGTCCACCTGGTCACGCACTCCGAGTGGAGCCAGGCGGTGGCCGTCGTGCCCCACCTCGCCGGCGACCTGCTCGGCGATCCCGAGGGTGAGGCGCGCCAGCGGCTCGGTGTGTGGGAGATGCCGGGCGCCGTGCTGCTCGGGACCGACCGGTTGTTGGCCGGCGGTCCCGCCACGGGCCTCGCCGAGATCGAAGAGCTGGTCGAGGCCGCGGCCGAGGAGCTCCGGGCGGTGCGCGAGGAGATCGCGGACCAATCACCCGATCCGGGGCCCGACGACGTCGACTCGTCCGCGGTTTCCGAGACGATCTAGCGTCCGTAGCCCTGCACGAACTCCGTCAGCCGCTTGAGCTGGTCGGGGTCGGTCGACGGCAGCACGCCGTGCCCCAGGTTGAACACGTGCCCCTTGGCCGAGCGGCCGGCCTCGATGATCTCTCCGGCCCGGGCGGTCATCACGTCGGGGGGCGCGAGCAGCAGCGTCGGGTCGAGGTTGCCCTGCACGGCGCGGTCACCGACCTGTGGGATCGCGGACGCGAGCGGCGTACGCCAGTCCACGCCGACCACGTCGGCCCCCGCCTCGGCCATCAGGTTCAACAGGCTGCCGGTGCCCACCCCGAAGTGGATGCGGGGCACGCCGAGGTCCGCCACCGCGTCGAGCACCACCGCGGAGTGCGGCATCACTGACCGCCGGTAGTCGTCGGGCGTGACGGCTCCTGCCCACGAGTCGAACAGCTGCACGGCCGAGGCGCCCGCCTCGACCTGCACACGGAGGTACGCCGCGGAGATGCGCGCGATCTTGCCCAGCAACGCGTCCCAGACGTCCGGGGCGCCGAACATCATCGCCTTCGTGGCGGCGTGGTCGCGGGACGGCCCGCCCTCGATGAGGTACGACGCCACCGTGAACGGCGCCCCCGCGAACCCGATCAGCGGCGTGCCGCCCAGCTCCGCCACGAGTGACCAGATGGCCGCCGTCGTGAACGGCACGTGCTCCGGCGTCAGGTCGGGGATCGCCGCGACGTCCTCGAGCGTGCGCACCGGGACCGCCACGACCGGCCCCACGCCCGGCTTGATGTCGAGGTCGATCCCGACCGCCTTGAGCGGCAGCACGATGTCGGAGTAGAAGACGGCTGCGTCCACGCCGTACCGACGCACCGGCTGGAGCGTGATCTCGGTGACCAGGTCTGGATTCATGCACGACTCGAGCATCCCGATGCCCTCGCGGACCTTCAGGTACTCCGGCAGCGAGCGGCCGGCCTGGCGCATGTACCAGACCGGCGTGTGGTCGACCGGCTCCCCGCGGGTCGCGCGCAGGAAGGCGCTGTCGCGCGGGGCACTCATGGGCGGCATCGTCCCAAATCACCGGCCGGGGCCGGGCACCGCCCGGCGTGTTCGCACATCGAGCACCACACCCCGGGGCCTACTGTGACCCCATGGGAGTGGGTACTGAGGCGCGCCCGGGCTCGGGCGTACCGCCGGACCCGCCGGAGTTCACCGATGCGGTCCGCGCCATGAACGAGGCACGCCTGCGGCCCGAGGTGCTCGCCGAGCCGATGCCCGCGCCGCAGCGGATCGCGCCGTACGCCGCGGCGCTCAGCGCCGACGTCACCGTGGACGGCCACGACCTCAGCACCGGCCGGATCATCCTGCTCCACGACCCTGCCGGGAACGACTCGTGGGACGGCACCTTCCGCTGCGTCGCCTACGTCCGCGCCGACATCGACCTCGAGATGATCACCGACCCTGCCCTGGCCGACGTCGGGTGGTCGTGGCTCACCGAGGCGCTGGCCGCCCACGGCGCGACATTCGCCGCCGCCTCCGGGACCGTCACCCGGGTCGCCACGGACAGCTTCGGAGCCATGTCGGAGGACTCGGGCAGTGCCCAGATCGAGATCCGGGCCTCGTGGACGCCGGCGCTGGTCGACGGTCAGCCCGACATCTCCGGACACGTCGAGGCATGGGGAGAACTACTGTGTACCGCGGCGGGTCTGCCGCCGGTCCCCGAGGGCGTGACCGCCATGCCCAGTCGTCGTGGCCGGCGCGGAGCCGATCACTGACGACTCATGACACCTGACCAGGACGACGCCGTACGCGAGGCATCGGCCCTCGCCGACCCCGTCACCGACGAGGAACCCGCGGCTCCCCCGCCTCCTCTGCTCGACCTGCGCGACGGCTTGCCGCCTCTCACCGAGACACCGCCGGCGCTGACCGAGGCCTGCCAGGCACTCGCGCACGCGTCCGGCCCCGTCGCCATCGACGCCGAGCGCGCCTCGGGCTACCGCTACTCCTCGCGTGCCTATCTGATCCAGCTCCGCCGCGTGGGAGCCGGGACGATCCTGATCGACCCCATCGGCTTCGAGTCGATGCAGCCTCTGGAGGACGCCCTTGCCGGGACCGAGTGGATCCTGCACGCGGCCACCCAGGACCTGCCCTGCCTGACCGAGCTCGGGCTCAAGCCCTCCTCGTTGTTCGACACCGAGCTCGCCGGCCGGCTGCTCGGGTATCCCCGGGTCGGGCTCGCCACCCTGGTCGAGACGCTGCTCGGCTATCGGATGAAGAAGGAGCACTCCGCGGCGGACTGGTCGACCCGGCCGCTGCCGGCGCCCTGGCTCGAGTACGCCGCCCTCGACGTGGAGGTGCTCGTCGAGCTGCGCGACGTGCTGGCCCGCGAGCTCCGCGAGTCCGACAAGGACGAGTGGGCCCGGCAGGAGTTCGAGTGGCTGCGCGGCTTCACGCCGTACGTCCGTAGCGAGCCGTGGCGTCGCACATCGGGCCTGCACCGGGTGCGCGGACGCCGACTGCTCGGTGCCGTGCGCGAGCTGTGGGAAGAACGCGACGCGCTGGCGCGCGCCCGCGACGTGTCGCCCGGGCGGATCATCGGTGACAACGCGATCGTCGCCGCCGCGCTGGCCGACCCCGTCACCAAGGGCGAGCTGATGGGCACCAAGGGCTTCCACGGCCGCGGAGCCCAGCGGTACGCCGACCGCTGGGTCGCCGCGCTGGCGCGCGCCCGCGACCTCCCGGAGGAGGAGCTGCCGGTCCGGTCGCCGCGCACCGACGCGCCGCCGACGCCGCGCGCCTGGGCCGAGCGTGACCCGGTGGCCGCCGAGCGCCTCACGCTCGCCCGCGACGGGATGAACCGGCTGTCGGAGGAGCACCAGGTGCCGGCGGAGAACCTGCTCACCCCGGACACGGTCCGCCGGGTGATGTGGGCACCTGCGGGCTCCGACCTCACCACCATCGGTGACCAGCTGCGCCGGCTCGGCGCCCGCGAGTGGCAGATCGAGCTGACCGCGCCGATGCTGCTCGACGCGGTCGTCTCGGCTCCTGCGGGATCGGCTCCTGCGGGGTCTACTCAGCCGGTCGACTGACTCGGGCTGGCGCTCGGCCCGAACCTCGGCCCGAGCACCCGGTACGACGCGCGGTCGATCCTGCGGGCGAGCCGCGGAACCGCGGCCGGCCGGCCGTGGAGCATCCGCTGGATCAGGGGCTCGACCGCCAGGTCGAGATCGTCGGCGTCCGGCACGATCGGGGGGTACTCCATGCTCTTGACGCTGAAGGTGAACACCGACGCGTGCTGCGGGTGCTGGCCGGGCTGCTGGAACGCGTCGGACAGGGCTACCGACTGGTTGGCGGGCTGCAGGTAGCCGGCGTACGACACCAGGGCGAGCGCACCGGGCGAGTTCGCGTAGACCAGGAAGTCGGCGGCGGTGGCGACGTCGCGAGGCTGGCTGGACAGGCACATCCCGGTGATCTCACCCACCGTCGCGGGCGAGCCCAGGCTCGGCATCGGCATGACGTCGAAGCGGACGCCTGCCTCGCGGAGGGCGGGGACCATCCGGCTGTCGCCCTCGAGCAGGGCGAGCTTGCCGCGGGCGAACCACTCCAGCGGGGAGTGCTTGTCCAGCTGCTCGTCGGACAGCGTGACACCCGGCGCACGGAAGGCCCGGACCGTCTGGGTCAGCGAGTCCACGTTGGTCTCGTCGCTGAAGGCGAGACTGGTCGGCCGGGTCTCGTCGTCGTACAGCTGGCCGCCTCCCGAGTAGATGAAGGGCGCGAGCCCCTGGAGCGTCGCGGGCAGGTAGATCCCCGCGACGCCGGGGCGGTGGTTCACCGCCCAGCGGCCGGCTTCGGCGAACTGGTCGAGCGACCACCCCTCACCTGGAGACGGTGGGTCGTTCCTGATCCGGTCGAAGCGGACCAGCTTGGTGTTGTAGAAGATCACCGACGGCTGGATGTCGTAGGGCAGGCACTGGAGCCGGTTGTCGGCGGCGAACGCGGTCAGGCTGCTGCGTGGGTACTCGTCTCCGAAGTCGAAGCCGCGATCGTCGAGCAGCTGGTCGACCGGCTGGATCAGCTGGTGCTGCACCAGGAAGTCCAGGTTCCGGCGTGAGGCCAGGAAGACGTCGGGCACGCGGGCGCCGCTCCGGAACGACGCCAGCATGGCCGCGTCGCTGGGCCACCCCACCACGTTGACGGTGACCTTGCGGTCGACCGGGGCGTAGGTCTCGGCCATCGTGCGGTACTGCTCGATCTCGTCCGGCGAGCCGACCACGCCCAGGGTCAACGTCTGCGGCGGCAGCTGTGGCGGCGAGGAGGAGTCGCTGGGCGAGGGGCCGTCCGACGACGAGCTCGGGCCGGAGGTCGGCTCGGACGTCGAGGATGTCGAGGAGTCGCAGGCGGCGAGCACCCCGGCGCCGAGGAGGGCGGCGGCTGCGAGAAGGGCGGCTCCCCGCCTCCGCCTCGCTCTGCCTCGCACGGCGGAAACCCTAACGGCTGGGGGGTGACGCCTTGCTCCGGGCCATCCGGCCGGGCCGTCTCGCCACGAGCAGAAAGTCTGGTGCGCCGGACCGGGAGCGCCTCACGGCGCGTGGCCGCTCGCAGCGGCTGATGTTGGGACCCGGGGCTGCCGCGGCCCGGCGCACACGGGACATTGTAACGAGTGGCACCCGCCGTGACGGGATAGTCCCCGACGTTTGGGTCGGGTTGGGGCCCCAGATGCGACCCAAACGTCGGGGACTATCGCGATCGTCGGCGTCGGCTCAGGCCAGCGTGCCGGCGAGCTCGAGGCGGGCGGCCCGGTCGAGCTGGTCGGCGACGGCCTGGATCCGGGCCGCCGCGAGGGTGTCTCCGTCGGGGAGCTCGACCCGGCCGGTGGCGACCACGCGAGCGAAGGCCGCGGCCCGCAGGAGTACGTCGGCGAAGTCGCTGCCGGCGATGCCGCGCAGCACCTGGTCGACCATCGCGCGGAGCTCGTCCGGTCCCGGGGGGTCCGCGACGCCGGCGACGACGCCGTCGACCGCGGCCCGGGCGCGGCCGGCCTCGAACTCGCGCGCGACCCCGACCGGGTCGGCGTACACCCAGGAGCGGAGCAGGTAGAGCCGCCACAGGCACCCGGCGATGGTGTCGGCGGGTCGGTCGGCCCACACCTCCGCGATCGCCTCGATCCCCTCGGTGTCGGCGAGATGGAGCACCCGATCGGCGACCTCGTGGTCGTCGGAGTCGTGTGCCCGGCGCACGATCACGTGGGCCGCGCGGTCGGCCGCCTCCGCGACGCGGAGCGGGTCGGCGTACTCGGACTCAACGGCCTCGAAGAACTGGTCGCCCGGCGTCAGCGGGCGGTGGTGAGGACGGTCGGTCACGTCTCCACGGTAGCGATCGGGCTCAGCCTGCGAGGAGTTTCCGGATGCGTTGGTCGCTGACCGGTCCGTCTGCGCCGAGCTGCTGGGCGAAGAGCGAGATCCGGAACTCCTCGAGCATCCATCGCGCCCGCCGCAGGAGCTCGCCGGGTGGTCGGCCCTGCTGGAGGGCGTCGACCTGGTGGAGGTACGCCTCGTCCACTGGCCGGACCTGGTCCATCAGCTGCCGGTCGCGGGCCACCCGCTCGTCGAGCTGCTCGCGGCGACGCCGGATCGCCAGCAGGTACGTCGGGAAGCGGCGCAGCCGGTCGGCGCCGGCCTCGGCGAGGAAGCCCCGGCCGACCAGGCGGGCCAGCTGCTCGCGCATGTCCTGGAGGGCCGGGAGCGTGAGCAGCTCCGCCCGGCCACTGAGCATCCGGTCGGTCTCGCGCCAGTCGGCGAGCACGCGGAGGACGTCGCGGACGACCTGGTCGGCGCGCGCGTCCATCGCCTTCCGGCCGGCCGCGACCAGCGCGGCGTACGCGTCGTCGGTGCGGGCCGGCGGATGCGCGTCGACGACATCGGTCAAGATGGCTGCCCGCACGTCGTCGAGCAGGTCGGCGACCGAGGAGTACGGCGACCCGGCCAGGCCGAGCTTCTGGGTGGTGTCGAGAGTCTCGGTCGGGTCGCCGGTGAACGGCAGCGCGAGCAGCAGCAGCCGGCGTACGCCGTGCCGGTGGCGCGACGCGGCCTCCTCGGCCGAGCCGAAGACACCCAGCCCGACGGTGGCGCCCTCGTCGAGCAGCGCGGGATAGGCGAGCACCTCGTGGCCGGCGCGCCGCTGCCGGATCTCCTCGGGGAGCTCGCCGAAGGTCCATGCGGTCTGGCCGGTGGCGCCGTACCCACTGTCGTCGGCGACGGCCGCGAGCGCAGCGTCGAACTGCGGCTCCAGCGGCGTCTTGAGCGCGTCGAGATCCTTGCCCCGCGCCTGCTCGGAGCCCTCGTCGTCCAGCACCCGGTAGGTCGGCTGGAGGTGAGCGGGCACCTTGCTCCAGTCCCACGCGTCGCGGGGGATCACGACGCCCGTCGTCGAGCGGGCCCAACGCTCGAGTGCGTCGAGCAGCGGCTCCTCGCCGGGCGGTGTCGCGGCCAGGAACTCGCGTGCCTTGTCGGGCGCCGGGACGAAGCTGACGCGGAGATTCTTGGGCAGGCTCCGGATCAGGCTGGTGACGAGCTCGTGCCGTACCCCGGGGACGTTCCACGAGAAGTCCTCGGCTCCGACGCGGTTCAGGGTGGCCACCGGGACGTCGATGGTGAGTCCGTCGTCGGCGGCCCCCGGCTCGAAGTGGTAGCTGATCGGGAAGGTCATGCCTTGCGCCTGCTGCCACTGCTCGGGGAAGTCCTCCTCGTGCACCTCTCCGGCCGTGTCGTGGGTGAGCATCGCCGGGTCGAACGTGAGCAGGTCGGGACGCCGCTGCCGCTCCTTCTTCCACCAGGTGTCGAAGTGGGCACCGCTCACGACCTCGGCCCCGATCCGGGCGTCGTAGAAGTCGAAGAGCGTGTGCTCGTCGACGACGATGTCACGCCGCCGAGCGCGGTGCTCGAGCTCCTCGGCCTCCTCCAGCAGCCGCTGGTTCTCGGCGAGGAAGCGGTGGTGGCTGGACCATTCGCCGTACACGAGGGCGTGCCGGATGAACAGCTCGCGGCTGATCTCGCGGTTCACCTTGCCGAACTGGACGAGCCGGTCAGTGGCGAGCGGTACGCCGTACAACGTGACGCGCTCGTAGGCCAGCACCGCGGCCCGCTTCGCAGACCAGTGCGGCTCGCTGTACGTCCGCTTCACGAGGTGGTCGCCGAGTCGCTCGGCCCACTCCGGCCTGATCGCCGCGTTCTGCCGGGCCCACAGCCGGCCGGTCTCGACGAGCTCGCCGGCCATCAGGTACGCCGGGTTCTTCCCGCGTAGTCCGCTCCCGGGGAAGATCGCGAACCGCGTGCCGCGGGCGCCGAGGTACTCGCGTGGGCCGCGGGACCCGCGGCGTCGGTCGCCGGGTCCCCGACCGGCGGACGAGCTCGTCGAGACCCGCTCCTCGAGCATGCCGATGTGCGAGAGCAGCCCGGACAAGAGCGCCTGGTGGATGCCGTCCGCGTCGTAGGCCACCCGGGACGTCATACGGTCGGAGCCTTCTATGGCTCCCTCCGTATGACGTCCCGGGGGTCGGCCCAGCTCGACCTTGAGCTCGCGGCAGACCTGACGGAGCTGGGACTCGAAGTCCTGCCACTCGCGGACGCGAAGGTAGTTGAGGTACTCGCGCCGGCACATCCGGCGGAAGGCACTGCTCGACAGCTCCTGCTGCTGCGCACGCAGGTGGCGCCAGAGGTTGAGCCAGGTCAAGAAGTCGGACGTCGGGTCCTTGAACCGCGCATGGAGCTGGTCGGCCTGCGCCTGCTCTTCGAGCGGACGCTCGCGAGGGTCCTGGAGGGACAGTGCGGCGGCGATCACGAGGATCTCGCGGACACAGCCCAGCCGTTCGGCCTCGAGGATCATCCGGCCGAGCCGTGGGTCGATCGGCAGTCGCGCCAGCCGTCGGCCGATTCGGGTCAGCCTCCTACCTTCGTCGGCCGAGCTCCCCCGCCCGCCGGTCGAGCCTGTCGAGACCAGGGCACCGAGCTCCTCGAGCAGCTGCACGCCCGACGTCACCTGGCGCTTGTCGGGTGGCTCGACGAAGGGGAATCGCGCGATGTCGCCCAGCCCCAGCGACGACATCTGGAGGATCACAGAGGCGAGGTTGGTGCGCAGGATCTCCGGGTCGGTGAACTCGGGGCGGCTCTGGAAGTCCTCCTCGGAGTACAACCGGACGGCGATGCCCGCCTCGACCCGGCCGCAACGACCGGACCGCTGGCTGGCCGAGGCCTGGCTGATCGCCTCGATCGGCAGCCGCTGGACCTTGGTCCTCATGGAGTAGCGCGAGATGCGTGCGACGCCGGTGTCGACGACGTACCGGATGCCCGGAACGGTCAGGGAGGTCTCCGCGACGTTGGTGGCGAGCACGATCCGGCGGGTGGTCTGCGGGTGCGAGGAGAAGACCCGGTGCTGCTCGGCGGCCGACAGCCGCGAGAACAGCGGGATCACCTCGAGAGAGCGTCCGGGGCCCGCGAGCCGGCGATCGAGCTTGTCGAGATCCGACAACGCGTCGGCGGTGTCGCGGATCTCCCGCTCGCCCGGCAGGAACACCAGGACGTCTCCCGGGCCTTCGTGCCCCAGTTCGCGTACGGCGTCCACGATCGCCTCGGTCTGGTCGCGGACGACGACCTCCCCCTCGTCATCGACTCCGCCCCGGTCGCCGGTCGAGCTCGTCGAGATCAAGGGCCGGTACCGGATCTCCACGGGATACATGCGTCCCGAGACCTCGATGATCGGTGCCGGTCGCCCACGGCCGTCGGCGAAGTGCCGGGCGAACCGCTCGGGGTCGATCGTCGCCGAGGTGATCACCAGCTTGAGGTCGGGACGCCGGGGCAGCAGCCGCTTGAGGTAGCCGAGCAGGAAGTCGATGTTGAGGCTGCGCTCGTGGGCCTCGTCGATGATGATCGTGTCGTAGCGGCGCAGCTGCCGGTCGCGCTGGAGCTCGGCGAGCAGGATGCCGTCGGTCATCACCTTGATCCGCGTGTCACGCGAGGTGCGGTCGGTGAAGCGCACCTGGTACCCGACCTCGGTGCCGAGCTCGGTCTTCAGCTCCGACGCGAGCCGCTCGGCGACCGAGCGCGCGGCGATCCGGCGTGGCTGGGTGTGCCCGATCAGTCGCCCGGGGCCACCGCTGCCGCGACCCAGCTCGAGGCAGATCTTCGGCAGCTGGGTCGTCTTCCCCGACCCGGTCTCGCCGGCCACCACCACGACCTGGTGGTCCCGGATCGCCGCCGCGATGTCGTCGCGCCGCCCGCTGATCGGCAGCTCGGCCGGGAAGGAGATGTCCACAACGTCGGGAATTCTCCCCCACCGCGGGTACCGTCCCGCAACGCGTTTGCGCGAGCGTCAGCGCAGGTACGGCGGGAGCTGGAGCCGCGGGTCGGCGGCGGCTTCGAGCAGCTGGTCCTGGGTGAGGCCCAGGCCGTTGGTCGACGTCCCGTTGTTGCCGAACTCGGTGCTCGCGATCAGCGTGACCACGGTGCCGTCATCGTGCCGGGCCGATACGACCAGGTCGGACCCCGACGTGCTGACCCGGGCCGGGTGTCCGCCGTACGTCGTGTCCTGCATGCCGGCGCTGCTCAGGTCGTAGAAGCTCGCCGCGGCCGCGAAGCCCCGGCCGACCACGATCTCGAGCATGCCGCCGTTGCGCCAGTCCAGCTTCGTGCCGAAGCTCCCGCCACCCCCCTGCTCGTTCTGCGCGAGCCGGAGCTGAGTCCCGGTGGGGTCGAGGTGCTCGGCCAGCACGTCGTGGTAGCGCTGCACGGTCTTCTGGGAGGTCAGTCCCTCCATCTGGCGGCGGATCTGGTGCATCCGCTGCTTGACGGTGAGGAGGCGGTGGTGGGCCCGTTGGCGAGCGGCCTTCACCGCAGCCGGGGTGCTCGCGGTCGCGGCCACGCTCGGCTGCTCGGCGTACCCCGGTGCCGTCGATCCGGACGTGCCGAGGCCACCCTGCAGGGCGGCCGCGATCGCAGCCACGGCAGCCACCGACGCGACAGCCCCGGAGATCTGCCACCGGTGGCGTCGCCGCAACGCCTGCTCCCCCCTCGCGACGTCATCGGCGACGTCCACGTCGGGCGTCTCGATCCCCCTCAGCAGGTCGTCGATCTCGTTCATCTCGCGGGCCCCTCTCGCTGCGGCTCCAGCAGGCCGCGGAGCCGGCCTAGGGCGTCCGCGGTCTGGCTCTTCACGGTGCCCGGCGCGATGCCGAGCGCGGCAGCGGTCTCTTCGACTGACAGGCCCCACAGATGGCGCAGCACGATCACGCGACGCTGACCCGGTGCCAGACCACGCAGGGCGGTACGCAGGTCGAGCAGCCCGTCGTGGTCGACCTCGCGGGCGCTCTGGTCGAACGCCTCGAGGCCCACGTGTTCGCCACGGCGGCGCACCCGGTCGACGTTGGCGTTGACCACCATCGTCCGGACGTAGCCGTCCACCGACTCCATCCGCGCGACCCGAGGCCACGCGACGTAGAGCTTGGTCAACACCTGCTGGACGAGGTCCTCGGCCTGGTGGGGGTCACCGCACAGCACGAACGCCGTGCGGAACAGCAAGGGACGTCGCGCGACGACGTACTCGCTGAAACCCGCCCGATCGGCCACCAGAACCTCCTGTCGAAGAAACCCTTGCCGTCAAGTGGAACGACGGCAAGGGCGCGGAGGTTGGGTCAACGGCCGCTCGGGTTACTGGCTGGGCTGCTGGTTGGGAAGACTGCTGGAGCCGCCCGGGAAGGTTCCGCGCTGCATGAAACCCGGCCCCGGTCCGAGGCGGCCGTCGTCGCCGGCAGCTGCATGGCCGAGGATCCAGCCACTCAGCCCGCCGATGATGAGGCAGGCCAGGGCCACCGCCACGACCGCGCGCATGCCGAGCACCTGGTCGGCGAACCGCGGCCGTTGCTGGGCGGCGTACGTCGGGTGGCCGGCCGGGAGCGGCGACGGCGCCTCGGGCTCGATCGGGCGGGTCTGGTCGTCACTCATGGACCGAGTGTGAGCGCCGTGCCTGTGCCGGACCTGTGGGCCGGCTCAGAGTCAGTCGTGTCTCGCGCACAGGAGGCTCACAGGAAAGTCACAGGCAGGGTCCGCAGACTGGCGACATGGAGCTCACCCGCCCCGACGGCTCGCCCGTGCGCGTGCTCGTCGTCGACGACGAGGCCAACATCGCCGAGCTGATCAGCATGGCTCTGCGCTACGAAGGATTCGACGTCTCGGTCGCTCACACCGGCGCCAAGGCCGTCTCGACCGCGAGGTCCGTGCGGCCGGACGCCGTCGTGCTGGACATGATGCTGCCCGACGTCGACGGCCTGGAGGTGCTGCGCCGCATGCGCTCGGCCGACCCCGATGTGGCAGTGGTGTTCCTGACCGCACGCGACGCGGTCGAGGACCGGATCGCCGGGCTCACCGCAGGAGGTGACGACTATGTGACCAAGCCGTTCTCGCTCGAGGAGCTGGTTGCCCGCCTGCGCGGGCTGCTGCGGCGTACCGGTGCTCGACGGGCCGAGGACGGATCCGTGCTCACGGTCGGCGACCTGGAGCTGGACGAGGACAGCCACGAGGTACGCCGGGCGGGCACCGAGGTCACGCTGTCGGCAACGGAGTTCGAGCTGCTGCGCTACCTGATGCGCAACCCCAAGCGGGTGCTGTCCAAGGCGCAGATCCTCGACCGGGTCTGGAACTACGACTTCGGTGGCCAGGCCAACGTCGTGGAGCTCTACATCTCCTACCTGCGCAAGAAGATCGACGCCGGCCGCGAGCCCATGATCCACACCTTGCGGGGCGCCGGATACGTGCTGAAGCCCGCCACATGAGACAGGCTCTCGCATCCCTCACCTCGCGCCTGGTGGCGACCACCGTGGCGCTGGTGCTGCTGGTGTCCGTGCTGATCGGCACCGTCACGACGGTGGCGATGCGCAGCTTTCTCACCGGTCAGCTCGACGACCAGCTTGACCAGTCCATGACCCGGTTGGTCCCGGAGGGCCCAGGGACGGGTGGGCCGGGGCCGCTGATCGGCAATCCCGTCGGCACCGTGGTCGCTGCCCTGCCCGAGTCAGGCGAGGCTCGGGGGGTGGTGATCGCCGACGACGCGTCCGCAGGACGCTCGCACGCGGAGACTCTCGACAGCGGCGTTGTGAGCGATCTCGAGACCGTCCCCGCCGACGGGCGGCCGCACGCAGTGTCTCTGGAGGGACTCGGCCACTACCGAGTTCAGGTACGCAGCGCCGAGGGCGGTCACCTGGCAGTGGGGCTGCCCACGCAGAACATGGACGACGTCATCTCGAACCTGATCTGGTGGGAGGTGCTGCTCGCCCTCCTCGCGGTCGTCGGCACCGGTGGCGCGGCCACCTACGTCGTACGGCGTCAGCTGGGTCCGCTGCGCGAGGTCGCGTCGACCGCGCACACCGTCGCCGGCCTGCCGCTCGCCCAGGGCGAGACCGCCATCGCACCGCGGGTACCCGAGCACCTGACCGACGTCCGGACCGAGGTCGGCCAGGTCGGCTCGGCGCTCAATACGCTGCTGGAGCACGTCGAGAGCTCGCTGGCTCAGCGGTATCGGAGCGAGCAGCAGGTGCGTCAGTTCGTGGCCGACGCGTCGCACGAGCTGCGTACGCCGCTGACGACCATCGCCGGCTACACCGAGCTGGCGCGCCGCCGGCAGGACGACGACGGAGCTGTGCGCATCGCGCTCGGCAAGGTCGAGGAGGAGTCCGCCCGGATGACCTCGATGGTCGAGGACCTGCTCCTGCTCGCGCGGCTCGACGCCGGGCGGCCGCTGGCCCGCGAGCCCGTCGACCTGTCCCGGATGCTCGTCGAGGCGGTGTCCGACGCTCGGGTCGTCGCGCCGGACCACCGGTGGCGGCTCGACCTCCCGGAGGAGTCGATCGAGGTCACCGGCGACGCCGACCGGCTGCACCAGGTCGTGAGCAACCTGCTCACCAACGCCCGGAAGCACACCCCGGCCGGGACGACCGTCACCGTCAGCGGGACGTCGTCCGGTTTCGTCGTGCACGACGACGGTCCCGGCTTCCCCCCCGAGCTGGTCGACACGGCGTTCGAACGCTTCGTCCGCGGCGACGCCTCGCGCACCCGCAGACCCCCGACCGGCGCCCTTGCTGCCGACGCCCCAGGTGCGAGCGGTGCAGGCGGTGCCGGCCTGGGCCTCTCCCTCGTCGACGCGATCGTCTCCGCCCACGACGGCACGGTCACCCTCGACTCCAAGCCTGGCTCCACCACGGTCACCGTCACCCTGCCCGGATAGTCCCCGACGTTTGGGTCGGGTTCAGGACCCGGAATGCGACCGAAACGTCGGGGACTATCCCTTCACAGCCCTCCCACAGGCGGGCGAGGGTGACCTGCCAGACCTGGTCGGCACGGTGAGGGGCATGACCTCGGAGAGCTCCCCCGCCGATCCGCCGTACGCCGTCCGGACGCCGGCGCGGCCTCAGGACCGTCCCCGGCCGACACGGCCGTTCACGCGCCGGGGACACCAAGCGGCCCAGGGCCGGACCGGTCGGCTCCACGTGCCGGCCGACCGGACCGCCCTGGCCGGCCTGCTCGTCGCTTCACCGCCCGGACCGTCGACGGCCTCACCGTCTGCGACCTGACCAACGCCGCCTGAGGGGATACTCCCGTCCTTCCACTACCGTCGAGCGGCATGAGGCTTCCGCAGCGGGTCGAGCACCTGATCGTGGGCTCCGGTTTCTCCGGTCTGTGTGCGGCGATCAAGCTGACCGAGGACGGGGAGACCGACTTCGTCGTCATCGAGAAGGGCGACGACGTCGGCGGCACCTGGCGCGACAACACCTACCCGGGCGCCTGCTGCGACGTACCGAGCCAGCTCTACTCGTTCTCGTTCGCGCGCAACCCCGAATGGAGCTCGTCGTACTCCCCCCAGCCCGAGATCCAGGCCTACCTGCAGTCGATCGCCGATGAGTACGCCGTGCGGGACCGGGCCGTCTTCGGCACCGAGCTCGAGCGTGCGACCTGGGACGACGAGGCCCAGGTCTGGCGCTGTCGTACGTCGTCCGGCGAGGTCGTGGCGCGCACGCTGATCACCGGCACGGGCGGACTCTCCGAGCCGCGACTTCCGGCCATCGAGGGCATCGAGACCTTCACCGGCCGGCTCTTCCACTCGGCGAGCTGGGACCACACGGTCGATCTCGCCGGCCAGCGGGTGGCCGTGATCGGCACCGGCGCGTCGGCGATCCAGATCGTCCCGGAGGTGCAGCAGGTCGCCGCGCATCTCGACGTCTACCAGCGCACCGCACCGTGGGTGATCCCGCGCAACGACCGCCGTTACTCCCGCCTCGAGCGGCTCGCCCTGCGTCGCGTCCCCGCACTCGCGAGGCTCTACCGCACCGGCATCTACTGGTCGCACGAGGGCTACGTACCCGCCTTCACCTGGCAGCCCAGGCTCGGCGCCCCGGCCCAGAAGGCCGCGACGATCAACATCCACAAGGGCATCAAGGACCCGGAGCTCCGGGCGAAGGTGACCCCGACCTTCCTGCTCGGCTGCAAACGCGTGCTCCGCTCGAACACCTACTACCCCGCGCTCGCCGCCGAGAACGTCGACCTGGTCACCCACCCGATCGCGCGCATCACACCCACCAGCATCGTCACGGGCGACGGTGCCGAGCACCCCGTCGACGTGATCGTGGTCGCCACCGGCTTCTGGACGACCGATCTGCCGATCGCCGAGCGCGTGGTCGGCCGCGAGGGCAGGACGCTCGCCGAGGAGTGGTCGGCCGGCGGGATGTCGGCGTACAAGGGAACGACCGTGCACGGCTTCCCCAACCTCTTCATGATGACCGGGCCCAACACCGGCCAGGGCCACACCAGCGTCGTGTTCACCATCGAGTCGCAGGTCGCCTACCTCCGTGATGCCCTGCGGACGATGCGCGAGCGGGGGTACGCCGCTGTCGAGCCCCGCGCGCGGGCGCAGCGCCGCTGGAACTCCGACGTCCAACGCCGGATGGGGCACACGGTGTGGAACACCGGTGGCTGCTCGTCGTGGTACCTCGACACGCACGGTCGCAACACAGTGTTGTGGCCGAAGTCGACGTTCACCTTCCGGCGCAAGCTCGCGCGCTTCGATCTCGCCGCCTACGACGTGCGGGTCGCGCAGCCGACTCCCGACCGCGAGGCGGTGGCCTGACCCGTGAAGACCCTGGACGACAAGGTCGTCGTGATCACCGGAGCGGCGTCGGGGATCGGGCGCGCCCTTGCGGTCGACGTCGTGCGCCGCCGCGCGCGTGTCGCGATCTCCGACATCGACGACGCCGGGTTGGCCGAGACCGTCGAGCTGGTCAAGTCGGTCGGCGCCCGCGAGGTCCGTAGCGACCGGCTCGACGTCGCCGACCGCACCGCCTTCGCGGCGTACGCCGAAGCCGTCGCGGAGCACTTCGGTCGCGTCGACGTCATGGTCAACAACGCCGGCGTCGCGCTGGCGGGTGACGTCGAGGATCTCGAGTACGCCGACATGGAGTGGATCATCGGCATCGACTACTGGGGCGTCGTCCACGGCACCAAGGAGTACCTGCCGCACCTGATCGCATCGGGCGACGGCCACCTGGTGAACATGTCGTCGTTGTTCGGCCTGGTCTCGATGCCGGGGCAGTCGATGTACAACTCCGCGAAGTACGCCGTCCGCGGCTTCAGCGAGGCGCTCCGCGAGGAGCTCCTCATCGCAGGGCACCCGGTCGGCGTCACCGTCGTCCACCCCGGCGGGATCAAGACGGCGATCGCCCGGAACGCTCGCACGTCGCCACCCGAGGACCACGACGAGAGTGCCCGCTACTTCGACGAGAAGCTGGCGACCATGGAGCCCGAGCAAGCGGCCCGGATCATCGTGGACAAGGGCATCCTCGGGGGCAAGGCCCGGCTGCTGATCGGCCGCGACGCCCACGTGGTCCACCACCTCGCCCGCCTCACCGGCTCCCGCTACCAAGACCTCTTCGCCGCCGTCGCCAAGCGCACCCGGCCGCGCCATCGATGACAAGTAGGGTCGGCCAGGTGGGGTTCGAGCTCGGTGACCCGGTGCAGATCGCGATGACGAAGTGGGGTGACCGGCCGCACTGGCAGATCCCGGCCCGTTGGCTGGGCAGCGATGAGTACGGCGACTGGCTCGGCATCCCGGCCGGCACCCGGATGGCGCGGCCCGGCCTCGAGACCGTGTCCGAGCACGACCAGGTCGGGCTGATCCCGCCGCCCGGCGAGAACGACGTCGAGCGTGGCTGGATGGCGACGTTCCACCGGGAGCCCGCGCCGACCTGGGTGTACGTCGACATGACGACGCCGCCGGCCTGGGACGGGTCGGCGGTCCGCGCCGTCGACCTAGACCTCGACGTGCTGCGGATGCGCAACGGGTGGGTCGTCGTCGACGACGAGGACGAGTTCGCCGAGCACCAGGTCGAGCTCGGCTACCCGCCCGAGGTGGTCGCGCTGGCCGAGGCGAGCCGCGACCGGGTGCAGGCGGCGATCCTCGCCGAGGACGCCCCGTTCGACGGCAGCCACGAACGCTGGCAGCACCTGCTCGGCGAGCTCACCGGAGGCCCCTGAGCGCCGAGGTGGGAGAGGTCCCACGTCGGCGTCACCGGACGAAGCTGAACAGGCGCTGCGGCAGAGGGTCTCCTGACGGTTCCGGCAGGCGGGTGACGCCGACCCGGTACGACGCGTCGGCCGGTTTCACGAACGCGACCTCGTCGAAGCCCGCGGCGAGGAACGCCCGGCGTACCCGCTCCGCAGGATCGTCCGTGTGCGCCGTCGGGTCGTCGGGCACCCGGTTGCCGCGGGTCCAGATCACGGCCCCTCCGGGCGCGAGCGTCGAGCGAGCGGCCGCGATCGTGTGCTCGACGTCGGCGTCGGTGATGTTGCCGAAGACCCCGCACAGCATCAGCACGTCGACCGGCAGCACGTCGCTCCACGTCGTCGCCGCGCCCGCGTCACCGGTCCGGACGTCGGCAGCGATCCCAGCTGCCGCGGCGGCAGCGACAGCGGTCCGAGCCAGCTCTTCGTCGAGCTCCACCAGGGTGGCCGCGACGTCGCGCTCGGCACCGGCGACGACCGGGATCGTGTCGCGACCGTCGCCGCTGCACAGGCTCAGCAGCCGTACCGGTCCGCTGCCGCGCTCGAGCAGCGCCGCGAGCTGGATCCGCACCTCCTCCAGCCGCCGTGACAGCGACGACGTGGGATCGGCGTACTGCCGGTGCCACGCGTGCCAGTCGCGACCGCCTGTGGGTGTGCTCACCGCAGATATCCTCCTTCGGGCTCGGCCATCTCCAGGCGTACGCCGAGCAGCCGCACCGGGCGGTCGTGCTCGACGCGGTCCAGCAGGGACACGGCCGCCTCGGCCAGCGTGGCCACGTCGTTGGTCGGCGCCGGCAGGGTCAGCGACCGGCTGACCGTGATGAACGGCCGGTAGCGCACCTTGATCCCCACCCGGGCCGCCGGCCGTCCTTCGCGGTCGATGTCCTCCACGACCCGCGCGGTGAGCGCCCGCACCTCGACGGGCACGACGTCCCACGTGAGGTCGGTCTGGTAGGTCTCCTCGCGCCCATGTGCCCGCGGCGTCCACGGGGTCGCGTCGACGGGGCTGGTGTCGGCGCCGCGACCGAGCCGGTGGTACCACGGCCCCATGGTCGGGCCGATCGCCTCGGCCAGCATCCTGGCGTCACTCTCGGCCAGCTCGCGCACCGTGTGGATGCCGAGCGCCGCCAGCCGCTTGCCGATCCTCGAGCCGATCCCCCACAAGGCGGTGGTCGGGCGCTCGCCCATCACGTCGTACCACTCCGCCGCGGTCAGGTATCCGATCCCGGACCCGTCACCCTCGCCCTTCTTGCCGAACGCCGTGGCGATCTTCGCGCGAAGCTTGTTGTCACCGATGCCGACGCCGCAGGTGAGGTCGGTCGCCTCGTGCACGGTGTCGCGGATGTGCTGCGCGAACACCCGCGGGTCACCGAGCTCGCCGTGCCCGGGCCCCGGCCCGAGGAACGCCTCGTCCCAGCCCAGCACCTCCACGACGACCGGCACTCCGCCCCATTCGAGCGAGCGCAGGGTGTCCATCACCCGCGTCGACACCTCGTCGTACGCCGGCTTGTCGACCGGCAGGAAGACCGCGTCGGGCGGAAGCTTGCGCGCGGCGATGCGCAGCGGCATCCCGGACCCGACACCGTGCTCACGAGCGGCGTACGACGCGGTGGCGACGACGCCGCGCTCCGTCGGGTCGCCACGACCGCCCACCACGACCGGCCGGTCGGCCAGCTCGGGTCGACGCAGCATCTCGACCGCCGCGATGAACTGGTCGAGGTCGACGTGCAGGACCCACGGCTCCATCACCGGCCCACCGGCGGCAGCGCATCGGTGGCCTCGAGCGGATCCATCCCGCTGAGCAGGAGCAGGTCGGCGATCACCGACCTGATCTGCGCGAGGATCACCTCACTGGTCAGGTCGGTGCTCCGCTCGACCTCGCCGGTGGCCGCGCCGACGGCCAGAAGCGCCGGCTGGGCCGCCACCGCAACCCGGTGGGCGTCGAGCTCGGTCGCGAGCACCTCGACGGCGGCGGCGAGCTCCGCGGTGATGACGGAGTAGGCGTGAGGCACGGGCTGACGCCGGTACGCCGCCACCGCGCAGTTGCGTACGAGCACACGGGTGCTCCGCAGCGCCCGGTCCAGCGGCTCGACCAGCTCGGCCATCTTCCGCAGCCCCGGCCCGTGCCGGATGCGGAACGGTGAGGACGCCACCACGTCCAACCCCTCGTCGGCGGCGTCCTGGAGCTCGCGGATCAGATGGTCCGTGGCCCGGGCCTGGGCGAGCAGCTCGAGCGCCGGGTCGACGTCACCGGTGGTCATCACGTCGGAGGCAGCCTCCAACAGGTCCCGGATCTTCCGCGTCACCTTGGCCGCCTGCTCCCGAGGACGCCGCAGGGGCGCCGCCGGCACGACCGTCGCGGCCACCAGCGCGACGGCGCCGCCGATCAGCGCGTCCGTCCACCGCGTGAAGGCCTGACCCGGAGCCGGCGCCAGGGCGGTGATGATGATCGACTGCACCGCCGCCTGGATCACGAAGACCTGGCCGCTGTCGAGGAACAGGGCCACGCTCATCGCCAGCCCGACCACCAACGCGATGACCCAGCCCGAGGAGCCGAGCACGTGGACGAGCAGGTCTGCGCCGAACACCCCGAGGGCCACGCCGACGGTGACCTCGGCGACCCGGCGCAGCCGCTGCCCGTACGACGTACCCAGCGACACGACGGCCGCGACCGGCGCGAAGAACGGCGTGTCATGCCCGAAGACGTCGGCGGCCAGCCACCACGCCACGCCCGCGGCCACCGCGCACTGCGCGATCTGCCACCACTTGGTATGCCACCGGTCGAGCCGGGTCGCGACCGACGTCCGGCCCCGCAGCAGGGCGCCCTCGAGCGGGTGCGCAGCCATGGCCTCGATCATGTCAGAGGTGACCGACCCTCCCGCCCGGCGTACTTGTTCCCCTCCCGGCCAGCGACAAGGATCGAGCACATGGTGCATCCCCTCGACCCGACGGCTGCCGCGTTCCTGATGGCCGAGAACCGCCGGATGCCGATGCACGTCGGTGGGTTGCAGCTGTTCACCAAGCCCGAGGGCGCCGGTCGCAACTACGTGCACGACCTGTACGCGCAGCTGCGCGAGTCCGACGACATCGCGCCGCTGTTCCTCAAGCACCCGGTGCGGTCGGTGCGCACCGGTGGGCAGTACGTGTGGCGCGAGGACGACGAGTTCGATATCGAGTACCACGTGCGTCACAGCGCCCTGCCGAAGCCTGGTCGGGTGCGCGAACTGCTCGAGCTGTGCTCGCGCCTGCACTCGACCCGCCTGGCGATCGAGCGGCCGCTGTGGGAGTGGCACCTGATCGAGGGGCTGCGCGACGGCCGGGTCGCGATGTACGCCAAGCTCCACCACGCGCTGGTCGACGGCATCTCCGCGATGCGGCTGCTGCAGAGCATCCTCACCAGCGACCCCGACCGCACCGGGATGCCGGCGCCGTGGGAGAACATGCCGGCGACCGCCAAGGTGCGCGAGGCGCAGGAGGAGGCCGAGCGTTCGGTGTCCGGCGTGGCGCTGCCGGCGATGCGGGCGGCGCTCGGGATCAGCGCGGAGGCGGCCGGCCTGCCCGGCGCCCTGATCAAGACCCTGAACAAGTCGATCCGCAACGAGACGTCCGCCTTGGCGCTCTACGCACCCCGCACGATCCTCAACCAGCCGATCACCGCGGCCCGCCGGTTCGCCGCGCAGAACTGGCCGCTCGACCGGCTGCGCGCCATCAGCAAGGCCAGCGGCACGACCCTGAACGACGTGGTGCTGGCGATGTGCAGCGGAGCGATGCGCACCTACCTGCTCGAGCTCGACGCGCTGCCGGACACCACGTTGATCTCGATGGTGCCCGTCGGGCTGCGGGCGAAGGAGTCCCACCTCCCCTCGGTGGCCGGCGGAAACGCGCTGGGTTCGGTGATGGTCAAGCTCGGCACCGACCGCGCCGACCCCGCCGAGAGGCTCCAGCTCGTGCACGAGTCGATGCTCGACGGGAAGCGGGCGTTGGCCGAGATGACGCCGGTACAGATCCTGGCGATGAGCGCCCTGGGACAGGCACCGGCGATCCTGGGGCCGATGCTGAAGATGAGTGGGGTGGTCAAGCCGCCGTACAACCTGATCATCAGCAACGTGCCCGGGCCGCGCACGACCCAGTACTTCAACGGCATGAAGCTGGCTGGCACCTATCCGCTGTCCATCCCGATCGACGGGATGGCGCTCAACATCACCTGCAACTCCTACGCCGACCAGATGGCCTTCGGCCTGACCG
>Ga0164241_10002231_pt1 | contig 21443 bp, 18 predicted proteins | sample OricomyardsoilBY_FD_108780 | JGI IMG/M metagenome (GOLD analysis project Ga0164241, IMG submission 108780) | Backyard soil microbial communities from Emeryville, California, USA - Original compost - Back yard soil (BY) | ecosystem: Environmental > Terrestrial > Soil > Unclassified | place: USA... | reverse complement strand
CCTCGCCGGCCCGGCCCCCGGGCAAATTCGCCAGAAAATTCATGCAACCAGAGCTCGGATCACTCGCTCCATTTCTCGCGAGCGAGGTCCGAGACAAGCCCCGGAAACGTTAATGGCATTCGCTCTCAACGCAGAGCAAGAGCGACAGCTCGAAGACATCCTCTCGCGTTACCCGAACAAGATGGCTGCGTGCATCCCCACGCTACACCTCTGTCAGGAAGCCAACGAGAACTGGGTCTCTGAAGACGTGATCGCGTTCGTGGCCAAGCGCCTCGATTTGTCGACCGCTCACGTACAGGGCGTCGTCACCTTCTACACGCTGTTCAATCAAAAGAAGCCGGGCAAGCACCAGGTGTGGGTCTGCCACACGCTGTCGTGCGCTCTGCGCGGCGCCGAAGATTTGGTGAAGCACTGCGAGAAGCGCCTCGGCGTTCACGTCGGTGAGACGACCAAAGACGGGCGCATCACGCTGCGCACCGCCGAGTGTCTTGCCGCATGCGGCACGGCGCCGGTGATGCAGGTCGACAAGCGCTACCACGAGAACCTGACGACCCAAGAGGTCGATCGCATCCTCGACCGCCTGATCGCGGGAGGTTGAGGGACCGCCATGATCAAGCTGACCAATTATCTGAGCCACTCGTACGGTAAGCCGGACAGCCACAAGCTGGCCGCTTACGAAGCCGCCGGCGGTTACCGGGGCGTCCGCAAGGCGCTCGGCATGTCGCGCGACCAAGTCATCGAAGAGATGAAGAAGGCGCACGTCCGTGGACGCGGCGGCGCTGGCTTCGACTGCGGCACCAAGTGGAGCTTCATGCCCAAAGAGGTGAAGAAGCCGCACTACTTGGTGATCAACGCCGACGAAGGCGAGCCGGGCACGTTCAAAGACCGCTCGATCATGGAGATGAATCCTCACTCCTTGGTCGAGGGCTGCATCATCGGTGCGTATGCCATCGGAGCGCACGCCGCGTACATCTACGTGCGCGACGAGCTGCACCTCTCGAAGGAGCGGCTGTGGGGCGCCATTCACGAGGCGCGCGCCAAGGGCTACCTGGGCAAGTCGCCGTTCGGCAAAGATTACGAGATGCAGGTGTACGTCCACACCGGCGCCGGCGCGTACATCTGCGGTGAAGAGACGGCCCTGCTCAACTCGCTGGAAGGGCGTCGCGGGGAGCCGCGCCTCAAGCCGCCATTCCCGGCGCAGTACGGCGCGTTCGGCAACCCCAGCACCGTCAACAACGTCGAGACGATCGCCATCGCGCCGACCGTGTTCGAAGTGGGCGGCGACGAGTTCAGCAAGCTCTCCGCGCTCCACAGCTTGAACGACGGCGGCGCCCGCCTGTTCGGCGTCAGCGGTCACGTGAAGAAGCCGGGCTTGTACGAGGCCGCCGTGGGGCTCACCCTGCGCGACCTGATTTACGACCTGGGCGGCGGCATCTTGGGAGACCGCCCGCTGTTGGCCGTGATTCCGGGCGGCTCTTCCTGCCCGGTCCACTTGGCGGATGAAATCGTCAGCTCGACCGATCCGCGCCTCGAGCCCTACAACGGCAAGCCGTTCTTGGATTTGCCGCTGGGCGTCGACACGTTCAGGAACGCCGGCAGCATGCTGGGCACCTGCTGCGCCACCGTAATGAGTGACGTCACGGACCCGGTATTGGCGCTGCACAACGTGATGCGCTTCTACCGGCACGAGTCGTGTGGTCAGTGCACGCCTTGCCGTGAAGGCTGCGGCTGGATCGAGCGCATCTTGGAGAAGATCGTCCACGGCAAGGGCTCGATCGCCGAGCTCGATCAGATTTCGGAGATTGCCTCCGACATCACGGGTAACACCATCTGCGCCTTCGGCGACGGCGCGGCGCAGCCGGCGTTGGCCTTCGTGCGCAAGTTTCGCAAGCAGCTCGAGGACTACGTCCACACGGGCGGCAGGTCGCAGACCGGAAGGCTCACGCCATGACAGCGGGTAACGTCTTTTTCGCCGTGTGCTCGATCGCCGCCCTGGTGGGCGCGCTGTGCACGGTGCTGGCCAAGAACCCGATCCGCGGAGCGATGGGCCTCTTGCTCACCATCGTGGGCATTGCCGGCTTGTTCCTGAAGCTGAACGCGCAGTTTTTGGCGGCCATTCAGCTGATTGTGTACGCCGGCGCGGTAGTCGTGCTGTTCGTGTTCGTGGTCATGCTGCTCGGGCCCGACGCTGGTTTGGCCAAGGCCGCTCGCGACCCGAGCGCCCGGTTGGCGCGAGCCCTGGCCGGCGGCTTGATGGCCGTGTCGGCGATCGTCACCTTGGGGTTGGTGCTGCGCTCGGCGGACAAGCCGGCGCGCTTCGTCAACGTCAGCGCGCAGCACGGCAGCGTCGAGGCCGTGGGCCAGCAGTTGTTCACCAAAACGCTCGTGCCGTTCGAGCTGACGACGGCGCTCTTGATCGTGGCCGTGGTCGGCGCCATCGCGGTGGCCCGCAGCCGGCATCAAGCGCGCAAAGAAAAGCAGAGCCCGAGCCCGACGCGGCGCTTCTTTCACGGGCCCCTGCACCCGCGCGACGCTGGACGCCCGCTCACCGGGGAGGAGCTCTGATGAACATCTTGGGCAACGTGGTCGAGCATTACGTCTTGCTGTCGACGGTGATCTTCACCGTTGGCGCCATCGGTTTTCTCGTGCGGCGCAACGTGCTGACGCAGCTGATGTGCGTCGAGCTGATGCTCAACGCCGTGAACCTCACCCTGGTCGCCTTCAACCGCCGCTTCGTGGGCGACATGAACGGCCAAGTCTTCTCGTTCTTCATCATCGCGGTGGCCGCGGCCGAGGCCGCGGTGGGCCTGGCGATTGTGCTGTCGTTCTACCGCTTGAAGCAGACCGTATTCAGCGACGAGGCGGATCAGCTCCGTCACTGAGGATTTCATGCACGCTTTAGAAGAGCTCTTCCCCGCTTCTGACTTCACCCTGCTGGCGTTCATCGTGCTGTTGCCGCTGCTCGGCGCGGCCGTGAACGGCGTGTTTGGCAAGCGGCTCGGCCGCGAGGCCGTGACGCTGATGGGCCTCGGCTCGGTGTTCATCTCGTTCCTTTTCTCCGTCGTGACCTTCTTCATGCTCAGCCACGCTGGCGAGGGCGAAGGCTCGACCAAGTTGGTGTGGCGCGGCTGGCAGTGGATGACGCTGTCGCTGCACGGAGCCGGCTCCACGTCGCTGTGGGTGTCGCTCTCGGTCGACGCGTTGAGCGGCACGATGGCGCTCATCGTCACGGGTATCGGCTTTCTCATCCACCTGTACAGCTCGAAGTACATGGAAGATGACCCGGGCTTTTACCGGTTCTTCACCTACCTGAACCTGTTCATCTTCTCGATGCTGGTGCTCATCTTGGGCGACAGCTTGCCGGTGCTCTTCGTCGGTTGGGAAGGCGTGGGCCTGTGCAGCTACCTGCTCATCGGGTTCTGGTTCGGCGAAGAAAAGAACGCCGCCGCCGGCAAGAAGGCGTTCATCACCAACCGCATCGGCGACTTTGGTCTGTTGGTCGCGATGGGGCTGCTCCTCTACTACTGCGGTGCCCTGGACTGGTCGGGCATCGACGCGGCCCGCAACGGCCTGCTCCAGCAGGTGACGATCTGGCCGCTCGGCGACCACGTGCCCCTCGCCAACATCCTGCCCGACGCGTGGGCCACCTGGATCAACACGCCCCGCACCGCGAGCGCGGCCACGCTGGTGGGCTTGTTCCTGTTCTTGGGCGCGGCCGGTAAGAGCGCGCAGCTGCCGCTGTACGTCTGGCTGCCCGACGCCATGGCGGGTCCGACCCCGGTCAGCGCGCTGATTCACGCCGCCACCATGGTAACGGCGGGCATCTACTTGGTGTGCCGTACGTCGGCCATCTTCGTGCTCAGCCCTGCGGCCATGTTCGTGGTGGCGCTCACCGGCGGGCTAACGGCCGTGCTGGCCGCGACCATTGCCTTCGCGCAGAACGACATCAAGAAGGTGCTGGCGTATTCGACCGTCAGCCAGCTCGGCTACATGTTCTTGGGCGTGGGGGTCGGGGCCTTCTCGGCCGGCTTCTTCCACGTGCTCACGCACGCCTTCTTCAAGGCCTGCATGTTCCTCGGCGCCGGCTCTGTCATTCACGCCATGCACGCGCGCATTCACGACACGGATGCGTCGCAGGACATGCGCAACATGGGCGGCCTGCGCCGCTACATGCCCTACACGTTCCTGACGTTCGCCGTCTCGTGGGCGGCCATCATCGGCATCCCCGGCACCAGCGGCTTCTTCTCGAAAGACGAGATCCTGCTGAAGGCTTACACGTCGTACATTCAGACTCCCAACGTGCCCGACTCGTTCGAGTGGCCGAAATGGGGCGGAACGGTGCTGTACGGGCTCGGCTTTGCCGGCGCCATCATGACGGCGTTCTACATGACCCGTCTGTTCATCGGCACGTTCTTCGGCGAGTTCAAGGGCTGGGAAATCGTGAAGAAGTGGAAGGAGCCGGCGCACGCGCACGGCCACGACCATCATCATCACGATCCGGACGAGAAGCTGGAGGGCCCCGAGCCGCACGAGTCGCCTTGGCAGATGTGGGTGCCTCTCGCCGTGCTCGGCGCGCTGGCCGCCTTCGGAGGCTTCCTCAACGCGGGCGCGCTGCACGTCATCGGCGTGCACATGACTCCGCTCGAGCACTTCCTCGAGCCCGTCTTCAAGACGGCCTCGCAGAGCGTCAGCGTCATCGAGGGTGGCGAGAACATGCTGGGGACGTTCCTCGGCCTCGCGTTGGTCGCCGTGTCGGTGGGAGCGGGCGCCGCCTACTACATCTACGTCACGACCCAAGGTGAGCTGGCTCGCGTCTTCACCGAGAAGTTCCCCGGCCTCCACCAGCTCGTTTACGACAAGTGGAAGGTCGACGAGCTCTACGAAGAGACGGTCATCGGCGCCGTCGACTCGCTCGCCGAGTTCGGCGCATGGGCAGACAAATGGATTGTCGATGGCATCATCGCCAAGCTCTCGTCCTTCTTGGTGCGCGGCAGCGGCAGCTTGCTGCGTCAGCTGCAGACCGGTCGCATTCAGGCCTACGCGGCCGTGATGGTGGTCGGCTTGACGGCGGTGGGTTGGTTCTTGATCGCGCCCCACGCCAACGCACAGGTAGTCGCCAACCACGCCTCGGGCGCCTACAGCGTCACCGCGAACCCGGGCCTCGGCTACAGCTACCGCTGGGACGACAGCGGCGACAAGTCGAAGGACTTCACCGATCAAGCCAGCGTTTCGTTCAACTTGGACAACGGCAAGAGCCGGACGGTGCGGCTCGAGGTACGAAACGCCTTCGGCCAGGTCGCCAAGCGCGACTTCGAGCTGTCTCGCCCCAAGGTGGACCTCAGCGGAGTCACCACCATCGACGTTCAACAAGGCGCGAACGGGCAGCTCCAGGGCACCCCTCGTCAGAAACCTTCCCAACCCGGGCGCCCGAACGCGCCTGCCATTCCGCCGGGCGCTCAATTGCCCGCTGGTCACCCTGCGATCCCCAAAGGTCAGTGAGTCATGCGCCCCCTGGAACGTGCTGTAGTCGAATTTCTGCCGTACCTGCTGGCCTTCGCCGCAGGCGCGGTGGTGCCGCGGCGCCAAGGTAAGGCGGAGCGATTTGCGATTGGCGTCACCGCCGCGCTCTCGATCCTCTTCATCCGCAGCCTGTGGCCCGCGGGAAACCCCGAGAGCAACCCGGCCTTGGAGTGGTCGGGCCTGCTCAGCGTGATCGTGTTTTTACCGATCTTCGGGGCTATCGCGCTCTTGTTTTTGCCGCGTCAAACGCCGGTGTTGCTGAAGCGCTTCACGTTCTTCATCCTCGGCGTCGACGCTCTGGCTTCGCTGGGTCTGCTCTCGCAGCCGATGTCGAAGGGCTGGCACTACCAGCAGATCATCGACTGGGTGCCCTCGCTGGGCATCCGCTACCACGTGGCCATCGACGGCGTGAGCATGTGGCTGATCTTGCTGTGCACCTTCAGCACGCCGATCGCGCTGTACGTCTCGTTCAACGCCATCACCACGCGCATCAAGGACCTGTGCTTCGCGTTCTTGATGCTGCACGGGGCCATGCTGGGCGCCTTCGTGTCGCTCGATCTGTTCCTGTTCTTCGTGTTCTGGGAGCTGATGCTGGTGCCGATGATCGTGATGATCGGCGTGTGGGGCGGGGTCGAGAAGATCAAGGCCGCCTACAAATTCTTCATCTACACCATGGTCGGCAGCATGCTGATGCTGGCCGCCATTCTCTACATGGTGTGGACGCACGCCAAGCTGGCCGGTTATCCCAGCTTCGACTACCTGGCGCTGTCGCGCCTGGTGCTGCCGCAGACCGCGGCCAAGTGGTGCTTCTTCGGCTTCTTGGCGGCGTTCGCCATCAAGGTGCCGATGTTCCCGCTGCACACCTGGTTGCCCGACGCGCACGTGCAGGCTCCCACGGGCGGCTCCATCATCCTGGCGGCCGTGCTGCTCAAGCTGGGCACCTACGGCTACATCCGCTTCTGCATGGGCATGCTCGGCGGCCCCGCTTTCTGGATGGGCGCCAACCTGGCTGGCCTCGCCATCGGTGGTGGCATCATTTACGGGGCGCTCGTGGCTTGGAAGCAGGACGACGTGAAGCGCCTGGTCGCCTACTCGTCGGTCGCGCACATGGGCTTCGTGATGCTCGGCTGCTTCGCCGGCACGCAAGCCGGCATGGAGGGCGCCATCTTGCAGATGCTGAACCACGGCATCTCGACGGGCGCGCTGTTCCTCTTGGTCGGCGTGATTTACGACCGTCGCCACACGCGCCTGGTGCGCGAGTTCGGCGGCTTGGCCAAGGTGATGCCGATTTACGCGGCCTTGTTCGTGATCGTCACCATGTCCAGCATCGGCGTGCCCGGCACCAACGGCTTCGTCGGCGAGTTCATGATCGTCATGGGCACGTTCGTGTCTTCGGCCTTGGGCGGGAACGCCAAGCTGCAGGCCGGCTTGGCCGCGGCGGGCGTAATTCTGGCGGCCGTGTACATGCTCTCGGTCGTCCAGCGCATGTTCTTCGGACCGCTCACCAACCCCAAGAACAAGCGCCTCAAGGACGTGAACACGCGCGAAATCATCGCGCTGGCGCCGCTCATCGCCATGATTTTCGTGATTGGCTGGTTCCCGAACCTATTTACGAGCCGGATGACCGAAGGCGTCGAGACCGTGCTCGATCGCTACGTGGCCCACCGCAACGCGTTCGTCGAGAAGCGGGACGAGACCTTCGCCACCTTGACGCCGCGCCGCGGCGGTCCGGTCGAGCAGGGCTACCCTGAAGATCCCAAGAAGAAAGCCGACGCTGCGGCTCAAGCGCTGAACGGGGTGACGCCGTGAGCACGCTACTTGCCATCTCTCCGCTGTTGGTCGTCGCGGTCGGTGCGCTGCTGCTGATGCTGGCCGAGGCCTTCGGCAAGCCGACCGCTCCCGAGGGCTTTGGGCCTGGCGGCATCGTGGTCGACGCCGGCGCCGGTCGCGCCGGCGAGCTGGGCCTCGGCAGCGCGGTCGTGCTGTTCGCCGGGGCTATCGCGGCGCTGGCCGTGTGGATGGTCGGCCCCGACAAGTTCGAGAAGCTGGACGTCCTGCTGCCGTACTTGATCGTCGACCGCTTCACCTTGTTCTTCTCGTTCGTGCTGTGCCTGGGCGGCGGGCTGGCGTGCCTGCTGGCCGGCGGCTACTTGCCCGAGCACAAGCTGGAGCGTGGAGAGTTCTTCCCGCTGGTGATGTTCTCGACGGTGGGCGCCATGGCGCTGGCCGCCGCCGGTGACCTGCTCAGCTTGTTCATCGCGCTCGAGACGATGTCGCTCGGCGTCTACTGCTTGATCGGCCTGCGCCGGACGAGCGCTCGAGCGGCCGAAGCGGCGCTCAAGTACTTCTTGCTCGGCAGCTTTGCCGCCGCGTTGATGCTGTTCGGCGGGGCGCTCCTGTACGGCGCTACCGGGCACACCGACCTCAAGGGCATCGGCGAGGCCGTGGGTACCATCGGCCAAGCGGGCAGCAACGTGAGCCCCACGTTGGTGCTGGTTTCGCTGGCGCTCACCATCGCCGGGCTAGCCTTCAAGGTGAGCGCGGTGCCGTTCCACATGTGGACGCCGGACGCTTACGAAGGCGCCCCTACGCCCGCCACCACCTTCATGGCCGTAGCCGTCAAGAGCGCGGCGTTCGCGGTGCTCCTGCGAGTTTTGGTCGTGGCCTTCGGTGACGCGCGCCTGCTGAGCTGGGGTGCGGGCTGGCCGCCGGTTTTGGCCCTGATGGCCATCGTCACCATGACGAGCGCCAACGTCATCGCCGGCCGGCAAGACTCGGTGAAGCGCATGCTGGCGTACTCGTCGATCGCGCACGCCGGCTACGCGCTGGTAGGCGTGGTCGCGGCCATGCGCTCGGAGACGGGCGTCGCCAGCGTGCTGTTTTACATGATGAGCTACACCGTCTCGACGGCGGGCGCCTTCGGCGCGCTCATCTTGTGCGGCCGCCAAGGCGCCGAAGCGGTGTCTTACGAAGACCTCGCGGGTGTTGGTCGCAGGCATCCGGCGGCGGCGCTGGCGTTCTCGTTCTTCTTGCTGTCCCTCGCCGGCGTGCCGCCGACGGCGGGTTTCTTCGGCAAGTTCTATGTCTTTCAGGCCGCGGTCGACGCGGAGCTGTACAAGCTCACGGTCATCGGCCTTTTGAACAGCATCTTGGGCGCGTACTACTACCTGCGCGTCTTGGTGTTCATGTACATGCGCGAGCCCGAGCCGGGCGCGCCCGTGGCCACGCCCATGAAGTCGGGCATGGTCGCTTCGGCGCTGGTGATCGCGGCCGCGTTCGTGATCGTCATCGGCTTGTTCCCCGATACGTTGCTGACGATGGCGCGAGCGGCCGGCCTGCGTTAGGCCTGAGTGGTCATGGGTCGTCGCATGCCGTTAGCCCGGGCGGGCCTCGTCGCCTTTGGTTTGCTGGGGCTCGTGGCCTGCGGCAAGAAGGGCGGTCCCGTCCCGGAGGGGGGCGGCGCCGCTCCGTCTACGCCGTCGGCGAAAGCTCCAGCCGCTCCGAGCGCGTTCCAGCTCCCGGCGCCGGTCGCTTCGGGTTTGCCCGCCCCGCCCGAGGTGGTGAGCCGAGTGGTGAACCCCGACGGCAAGCCTGCGTACAGCGGTCCAACCGGGACCGTGCGCGGCGTGGTGACGGGTGGCGGAGACTTGCCGCCCGTGGCCAAGGCGCACCTCGCCCAGATCAAGGGGAACTGCCCCGAGGCGCGCGAGGTCTACGGACACATCTTCCGTGAAGGCATGATGCGCAGCTTGGCCGACGTGCTGGTCGCCGTTACCGACTACACCGGCTACGTACCTGCCAAGGAGCCCAAGCAAACCATCAGCGCGCGCGGCTGCGCGTTCAGCAGCCGCACGGTCGCGCTGACCTTTGGGCAGACGCTCGACGTGGTGAGCAAAGACGGCGAAGGCTACGTGCCCAACCTGCTCGGCAGTCACATGAAGGCGCAGCTCTTGGCCTTGCCGGGCGGCGCGCCTTCCACGGTTTACCCGCAGCAGCCCGGGCACTACGTGCTCACCGACAGCATCAAGCTCTTCATGCTGACCGACGTGTTCGTGCTCCAGTACTCGACGCACGACGTGACGAGCCTGGACGGCCGCTACGAAATCCAGGGCATTCCGGCAGGCAAGGCGCGCATCAGCGCGATGCTACCGAGCACCCAAGTCGTGGTGGAAAAGGACATCGAGATCAAAGCCGGCGAGACCCTCGAGCTGCCGCTCGAGCTGCGCTTCGACGCCAAAGCCTACGCGGCCGCAGCCGCCTCCGCCGCGGCCGCCGCGTCAGCGCCGCCCCCGCCGTCCAAGCCCTGACGGCGGGCTACGGTTGCGAGCGCACGAGCTGAGCCGCTTCGGCGCTCACTCGGCGCGCCAAGAGGGCGGCCAGCGCTCCGCGCAGCTCCGCGCTGATGGGGGTGCCCGCCTCAGGCGAACGCTGCAAGAGCGCGTTGAACGCGGCGTGATCTTGCTCGAGATCGGCGATGGTCAGCGCGATCAGAAGCGCGTCGCCGTTCGAAGGGTCGGCGCCGAGCAGCGTCTCGGCTTCGCGCTTGGCCTCGGCGACGTCGCCGCGGGAGAGGGCGGCGAACGCGCGGTTGGTGTCACTGCGGGGCTGGGCGACGCCCGCCCGCTCCCGCAGTTGGCGGAGGGCGGCGCTGGCTCGCTCGGCGCGCACCAGATCGCGGCTGCGCTCGGCGGCCGCGAGCAGGCCGCGCTGCGCCGCAGCGGAGTCGGGCGCGTGCGTGGCCAGGGCGTCCCGCAGCTGCCAGGCAAGGGTCGGGTTGCCCGCCAGCTCGGCCAGATCTGCGGCCAGTAAGCTGGCCTCCGGCCGTTCGGGATCGAGGCGGACGGCCTCGAGCGCCGCGCGCAGGGCACTCGGCCAATCGCCGCGCGCTTTGCGGCATTGGGCCAGCTCGAACCAGAGCGGCCCGTAGTCGGGGTCGGCGCGCTCGGCGGCGGCGAAGGCGCGGTTGGCGCGCTCTTGCTCGCGCAACCTGCACGCCACCGCCCCAATGCGGGTTGGCAGCTCCGGGCCGCGGTCATCGATGTCGAGCACGCGCTCGTACAGCTCTAGCGCTTCGCGCCATTGGCCGTGCGCTTCGCGCAGCGCAGCCACCGCGTACAGCGCGTACGCTTCGGGCTCGACGAAGCGCCCTTCGCTGGTGACGCCGTCCACGCGGCGCGCCACCGAAGGCTGCAAGGCGCTGCAACCCAGCGCGCCCGCGAGCCACAACAACGGCACAGAGCGAACGCAAGCCATGCACCACGTCATCCGGGGCAAGTGAGCTCGGTCATGGCGGTGCACAGCGCGTCGTTCTCGTCGGGCGTGCCGATGGTCACGCGCAGCTGCTGTGAAAGGCGGCCTCCCCGCGCATGGAAGCTACGCACCAAAATGCTGCGCTGCTTGAGGGCTTCGTACAGCTCGGCGGCGGGCCGCTCGGTACGCAGCCAGAGAAAATTGGCTTGGCTGGGGGTGACGGTGACGCCCGGCAACGCCTCGAGCCGCGTCGCCAGGCGCGCCCGCTCGGCCACGACCTCGCGCGCGATGCGCTCAATTTCCGGCTGGAGCTCGCCGAACGCGAGCTCGGCCACCCGCTGCGTGGGCGTAGGCACGTTGTAGGGCAACCGCACCTTGTCGAGCTCGGCCACCACGTCGGGGCGGCCAACCAAGAAGCCCAGCCGAAACGCCGCAAAGCCGACCTTGGACAGCGTGCGCAAGATGGCCACGTTCTCGAAGCGCCGGTACAGGTCGAGCTGGTCGCGATCGGAGTAGGCAATGTACGCCTCGTCCACCACGAACAAAGCTTGCGGTGCCGAGGCGATCAGCCGTGACAGCCGCTCGTGCGACATCAAGTTGCCGGTCGGATTGTTGGGGCTGGCGATGAACACGATGCTGGGCGACGCCATCTGAAAGGCGCTCTTCAGCGCGTCGAGCGACAAATCCCAGCTGGCGTCGAGCGGCACCTCGAGCACGCGCAGACCGCGACAGCGCGCGCTCATGCGGTACATGACGAACGAGGGCGTGGTCGTCAGCACCGTGGCGATGTCGGCGGGGGGCAGCGGCCGGACGAAGGCCGTGAGCAGCAAGCTGATGACCTCGTCGCTGCCGACCCCGGGCAGCACCTCTTCTGGCGTCACGCCGAGGCTCTGGGCGATGGCCTGCCGTAGCCGCGAAAGCGACGGATCGGGGTAACGCTCCCACGCGCCCTCGGCCAGCACCTCGGCGATGCGGCTCTTGGCCGCGGCGCTCATGATGGGCGGCGCTTCGTTGGCGTCGAGCCGCACGCGATAGCTCGCGAGATCGGGCAGGTAAGCGGAGAGCTCGGCGAGCTCGGGGCGGGAAAGCGCGGCGATCGAGAATCCAGACATGGCGGGGCGGGGGAGCAGGAACGGAGAAAACCGGCCGCGAAGCTACCACGCCCCCGTTGCCTCTGGCATGCTCCGCGCTCCTCCGAGAGCCGGGCCAAAGCCATGTCGTTCGATGCTGTTTTAGGCCAAGAGCCAGCGATCCAGACGTTGGTGCAGGCGCTCGGGGCGGGCAAGGTGCACCACGCCTACCGCTTCGAGGGCCCGCCGGGGGTCGGCAAGGGCCTGGCCGCGTTCGCGCTGGCCCGCGCGCTCTTGTGCGAGCAGCCGACGCCGCTCGCCTGCGAGCAGTGCGTTGCTTGCAAGCGGGCGTCCACGTTCGGCGAAGAAGAGCCGCACCTGCCCGCCCACTCCGATTTGCTGATCGTCGAGCGAGGCTTGTACCGCAGCGTGCTGCAAGCGAGCGAGACGAGCGGCATCAGCATCGAGCAGATTCGGCGCATCGTGCTCTCGCGCGTGGGCTTTCCACCGCACGAAGGGCGGGCGATCGTGTGCATCGTGCGCGGCGCCGACGAGCTCACGGTTTCGGCGGCCAACGCGCTGCTCAAGACGCTCGAAGAGCCGCCCGGGCGCACTTTTTTCCTGCTGCTGACCAGTCGCCCCAGCCGACTCTTGGACACGATTCGTTCGCGCACTTTGCCGGTGCGCTTCGGCGCGCTACCCGAAGACGTGGTGGCGCAGCTGCTTCGCGCGCGGGGGCTGGACGCGAAGCTGGCCCCGCTCGCTCAGGGCAGCATGGAAGCGGCACTGGCGCTGACCGACACCGAAGCGCTCGCCGAGCGCGAGGCTTTCGCCAGCCACGTGCTGGCCGGGCTCGAAGCGCCCGATCTGGCAGGCTCGCTGCAGTTCGCCGAAAAGCAGAAGCTCGAGCGCGGCCAGCTATCGGGCTTGCTCGAGCATCTAGCGCAGGTGCTCTCCCTGCGCGCGCGCCAGGTCGTGGCGGCCGCACCGGAGGAGGCGCGCCGGCTGGCGCGTCGCTACGAGCTGGTGCGCGCGGCCATCGCCGATCTGGAGCGCAACGTGGGGCCACAGCTCGCGCTCGAAGCCATGATGGCCAAGCTACGGCGCGTCTGAAGGGCGGGGCGCTCAGGCGGTGGCGAGCGCGGCCTGCCAGGCACACGCGCGCGCCGCGATGGCAGCGGGCTCTACGCCGCATTCGAGCAAATCCGAAATCACCGCTGGCAGCACGCCGTGAGGAGCAAGCAGCGGCGCGTGCTGCAGCGTTAGCCCGCCGATCACGACCAGCGGCACGCGCGCGGCTCGCGCCATCTCGGCGGCGCGCCCCAACGCCTCGAGGCCTAGCGCCGGCTCGGCCCTTTCTTTCGATTGGGTCGCGAAAATGGGACCGAACGCGACGTAGTCGGGGGCGAGCGCCAAGGCTTCGGCCAGCTGCTGGTGGTCGTGTGTCGACACGCCAACGCGTAGCCGCCCCGGTAGGCGGCGCACCGCCTCCAGCGGTAAATCGTCTTGGCCGACATGCACGCCAGCGACATCGGCCAAGAGGGCCAGGTCGGGCCTATCGTTGGCGAACAGCAGCGTGCCCGCCTGCTGGCACAGCGGGCGGAGCTGTTGCAGCAGCTCCAGCACCAGCCGAGGTGATTGATGCTTGGCGCGCAGCTGCAGCAGCGGCGGCCGCGCGGTCAGGACGGCCTGGGCGAGCACCAGAGGCGCCAGGCTGCGCTTCGCGAGCGTATCGAGGTCGACAATCGGGTATAGGCCGCGCATCCGGGCCATGGTACCGGCGAAGCATGCGCGTTGGCACTGTCATCGAGCTTGCCTTAGCGGCAGCGGTCTGCGGTTGCGCAGGCAATCAGACCACCGTGGGCTCGAGCGTTGGCGAGGCGCCGGCCGAGAGCGCCGCGTCGGCCAGCAGTCGCGAAGAGCAGGCCAGCGCAGCGGGCGGCGGCGCGTCCCCCCCTGCGCCCCTGGCCGCGTCTACGGACGCGTCTCAGAGCGAGCCCGAGCCTCCGCCTCCGCCCGATCCAGCGGTCGTCAAGGCGCTGGTCGAGAAGACCGGAGAAGCGCCTAGCCTCGACAACCCTCTGCATTTGCGCCTGGAAGTGACGCCGCGGCCCGCGGGTGAGCTGTGGCTCTTGGCGGTCGTCAACCGCGGCACCGAGCCGGCCAACGTGCTGTTCGACCTCCGCCGCCTCACGCTTTCGCTGGAGGCGCCCGAGCCCGCGAAGCCGCGGCCCAAGTGGCAGAAGAAGCCGGCGCCGGTGGTGTGCAAGCTGCCCGAGGGCTTCGGGGGAAGGTTGCTCGACGAGCCGACGCGCACGCTAGCGCCGGGGGAGGGATTGGTGCAGACCTTCGACCCACGCCTGTACTGCATCTCCTCCGCGGGGGACTCGCTGCTCGCGACCGGGCAACGCGTGACGGCCAAGCTCGGCTTCGCACCCAAGCCGCCGCGAGTCGTGTGGATGCACGGCAAGCGCACGGAAGTACCGGCGCAGCAGAGCGCGCCCTTCATCGCCGAGCCTGTCGCCCCAGAGCCGACGAGCGCCGGCCCCGTCGCGTCGAAGGTCGAGCCGGAGCTCGACCCACGCGTGAAGCAGCTGGCCGCGAACGAGCTGACGCTGACGCCCGATCTGATGGGTACGGAGGCCGAAGAAGATCCGACCTTGCCGCTGCAGTTGCGCCTGGTGCGGGGCTCCGACTCGGCGAACGAGCGTGGCACCACCGCCGTCGTGGAGGTGAAGGCGAAGCAGAAGTCGCAGCTGTACTTCCGGCGCGAGCTGGTCAGCTACACGGTGCACGGGCCCGAGGGCATCAGCGAGTGCGATCCCCAGCCCGACGACAGAGCGCCCGACCGCCAAGCGTACGTTACGTTGGGCGTTGGCCAGAGCGTCAAGGCAACGAGCCTGCTCACCGAGCTCTGCCCCAAATACACGTTCGGCAGGCCCGGCCTGTACCTGGTCAGCGCGCGGCTGGACGCCGTGCGTAGCGGCGCCGAGTTCGGCCTCGCGGCCTTCACGGGGCGGCTCGAGAGCCGACGCGAAGCGCTCGTACGCATCCGGACCGGCGATCTTCCTGCGCTCCCGCCGCCCGAGCCGCTCCTCGTCAAGGTAGGACAGTAGCCCGCCGCCTAAGGTAGCATTGGCGGCGTGTCTCTCGACATCGGCACGACCGTCGATCGCCGCTACCTGCTGAAGCGCGAAATCGCCCGGGGGGGCGCGGGCGCGGTGTTCGAGGCCGAGCACCTGTACACGAAGCGTTCGGTGGCCTTGAAGCTGCTCCTGCCCGAGCAGCGCACGGCGTCCGAGCCACGTGCTCGGTTGCTGCGCGAGGCGCTGGCGCTCACGGCGGCCCGCCACCCCGGAGTGGTCGCGGCGCTCGACGCGGGCGAGACCGAGGACGGCACGCCGTACCTGGTGCTCGAGCTGCTGGAGGGACGAAGCCTGGAAGGCATCTTGGCCGTTCGTCGTCGCATCAGCGCGGCGGAGGTGGCGTGGGTGGGCGCGTCGGTGTGCGACGCCCTGGTGGCGGCCCACGCGCTCGGCATCATTCACCGTGACATCAAGCCCAGCAACGTGTTCGTCGCGCGCGACGAGCAGGGTCGTGAAGTCGTCAAGGTGTTCGATTTCGGCGTGGCGCGAGTTCCGAGCGAAAAGACGAAGCTCACTCGAGACGGCGCGCTGCTCGGTACCCCCGAGTACATGGCGCCCGAGCAGCTGCTGGCACGCGAAGTCGACGGTCGCACCGATCTCTACGCCGTCGGAGCGACGCTGTACGAGTGTCTGGTCGGCGTCGTGCCTTTCGAAGGCAATTTCGGGGAAGTGCTGCTCAAGGCGTCGACGCAGCCGGTGCCGCCCCTGCGTCAAAAGCTGGCCGAGCTCAGTCCCGAATTTGCCGCGGTGATCGAGCGCGCCCTCTCGCGCGAGCCCGACGGGCGTTTCCCGGACGCGATGGCGCTGGCCCAGGCGCTGCGCAAGGCCGCTCCCGCGCTCGCGCCGGGCTCGCTGCTGGGGATCCGCCAGGGCCCGCCGCCGGTTCCTCAGCGCCCGCTGTCCACCTCGCTGACCGGCGCGGAAGGGGCCGGCCGCGCTTCGCTGCCGAGCGGGCCTCGTGCCGTTCCGGTGCCGCCGCCGCTGCCGCCCACGCGCCGTCGCTTTCCCCGCGCCCCTTACGTGACGCCCGTGCGCATCTACCACGGCGAGGCCGTGCTCGACGGCCGCAGCGAAGACGTCTCGGTCGGCGGCCTCTTGGTGCTCGCCCCGCAAGCCTTCGAGCAGGCCGAGCTGGTCAAGGTGCGCTTCGCCCTGCCCACGACGGGCCACGTCATCGAAATTGGCGCCACCGCGCGCTGGGTCAAGGCCGCCGGCATCCGCGGCGCCGTCGGCCTCCAATTTTCGTCACTGCCCACCGACGCGCACGAAGTCATCGAGCGCTACGTCACGATGATGGGCGGCGAGTAGCAGCGCGCGAGGGCGAGCGCTCTTCGAAACAGCTCGGCTAAGGTCCGCGAATGGCTGAGATCGATCGATCTCGGGCCCGATGCATCCCGCCTGGCGGCCCCTTAGCGCCGATGGGCGCGATACAGCGCGTACTTGCCGTCGCGATTGGACGCAAAGTAGAGGTCGCACATGTCAGCGGAGAAGCTGGGCTCGACGTCGTCTTTGGGGCTGTTGACGTCGCTCATCGGCAGGGCGGCGGCGGTTGCTTCGCCGGTCGTGGGCTGCAAGAGCGCCGTGTAGATGTCTTTGCCCTGACCATTGGGCTCGCAGCTGGAGTCCAAGCGGGTGTGGCTCACCAGCAGCGTCTTGCCGTCGTTCGTCACCCACGGCGCCAGGTCTTCGTCGCTGGCGGCGCAGCCTGCCTGGCCCAGCGCGAGGTCGACGGGCGTAACCGGGCTTTCGGGGACGGCCAGCGCCGTCACCAGGCGCGGCGTGCCCAGGCTGGTCGGCGAGTCACGATCGGTCATCCAGAATGCGCGCGCGACGCCGTCGGTCGTCGCGTTGAGCGCGACGGCGATGCTGTAGTCGTTCTTGAGCTCGTTGAAGGGCGCCGGCGCGCGCTCGAACGACGCCAACCCGACCGACCATTGGCCCACGTACAGCGAGCGGTCTCCCTCTTCCGCGCGGTCGAACAAGAAGTTGAAGCCCGTCACATTGATGCCGACGCTGACCACGTCGGTGCTGAGCAGGAGCGGGCCGCTGTCGGTCTCGACGGTGCCGCGGACGTTGCCGCCGGGGCTGGTCGAAGCGTCGGTGGTGTAGCGCACGCCCGTACCTTCGAAGCGGTACAGCAAATCGGTGTTGCTCGCGCCTACCCGCGGGAAACGCGAGCCCGGGCCGTTGTCCGAAACCGTGGCCAAGCGCTCGGGAGTGCCGAAATGCAGACGATTGAGCTCGGCGCAATCGAAGCAATCGTACGTGCCGGCCCGGCAATACTGGCCCGCTTCGCACTCGCAGCCCTTGGCGCCCGCGCCGCCCATGCCGCCCGCGTCGGGCGCGCCTGCTCCGGAATCTCCCGCGCTGTCAGAGTCCGAGGCGCCACCGCTGGCGTTGCCGCCGGAGTGCTTGCCTGCCGAGCCGCTGTTGGCGCTCGCTCCGCTCGTCGACCCGTCGCTGGTGAAGGCCGTTCCGCTGCAGCTGTTCAGACCCAGGAGCGCGACGCCGCCGGCCACGAGCCAGCTTCGGCGATGCGCGATGCGCGATGCAAACATGCGGCCCGCAAGATAGCGCTACCTGGCCTTACGGTGGCCCAGATTTCTTTCGCCTCAGCTCGGCCAACTCTTCGAGGTTGGCTTTTACGCGGGGATCTTCGGGGTCTAGCGCTTGCGCGCGCTTGAACGCGGCCTCGGCCTGGTCCAGCTCTCCGCGCTTGGCGCGCGCGGTGCCGAGGTTCAGCCACGCGCTGCCTAGCTTCGGATCCAGCTGAGTTGCACGTTCGGCGGTGGCGACGGCGCGATCCAGATTCGCGGCTTGCTGCAACGCATAAGACAGATTGGCGAAATAGCTGGCGCGTTGCGGGTCGAGCGCCACGGCTCGCTCGAGCGCCGGCAACGCGCGATCGAGCCGGTTGTTCGCCAAATGAGCGGTGCCCAAATCGCTCTGGAAGCGGGCGTTGTTGGGCGCAAGCTGCGCGGCCCTTTCGAAGGCCGTCACCGCGTCCCCGGTGCGGCCTTGCATCAGGTAGGCGGCGCCCAGGTTTCCGAGCCGCTCGGGGCTGTCGCGCTCCAACGTGGCGGCTCGTTCGAAGTAGGGCAGGGACTCTTTGGCTTTGCCCAGCGCCATGAGCGCGACCCCGACGGCGGATTGGGCCTCGGCGTGGCGGGGCATGAGCTCGGCCGCGCGCACCAGGCTGCTCTCGGCCATTTCGGCCTTGCCTTGGATGAGCAGCAGGTGCCCGCGCTCGAGCAGAGCGGGGCCGAAGTCGGCGTCGAGCTTGAGCGCGCCGTCGAGCTGCTTGAGCAGGCCCGCAATGCGCGGGTCTCGCGGCGCGGCCGCGTAGTCGAGCGGTAAGTCGGCTTCGGCCACGCTGACCCGCACGAGCCCGACCTTGGGCGCGGCGTCCTTGGGCGCGAGCTGCTCGGCCTTGCGAAAGTGGGCTCGCGCTTCCTTGTACTTCTCGGCGTCGTAGGCGGCGTCGCCCAGGGCCAGCTCGCGATCGGCGGGTTCGCCCGTGCCGCGCGCCAGACCGTCGTTGCTGGCAGGCAGGGCGGCCGGGGCGTCGGCGGAGGCCTTGGCGGGCGGGCTGGGCGCAGGGGCTGCTGTGGCGCTGAGCGCGGGCGCCGGCCCGGCTGCGGCGCTGGCCGCTGGTGTTGGCGGCGGCGCGCTGGCGAGCGCAGGGCTCAGCGTGACCGCTGGCGCGGAGCTCGCCTCGGTGCGGGCCGGCGCGACGGGCGCGGGAGCGGCCGAGGCGCAAGCCACGCCCGCCAAGCCGAGAGCCGCCGTGAGCGCGCTTCGCAACGGCCCGCGCATCACGGGGCCTGCCCGGTGCTGCCGTGCACCACCGCGTAAGCGTGCGCCATCACGGTCTTGGTGGCCTCGAGCCAACGCGCGCCCTCGCTGGGAGGGGTCAGGCGCACCACGCTCGGTTGCTTGTCGAGCGGAACGTCGTTCAGCAAGCGCGCGGCCTCGCGCACGGCGTCGGGCACGTTGCCATCGTCCGCGATGGCGCGCAGGTGCTCGACGTAGGTGCGGCCCCAGGCGCGCCAACGCACCGACAGCGCGCCGTTCAAGGCCATGCCCGCCGCTCGTCGCATGCCCAGCACGGCCGCCGTTCGATCGTGGGCGCTCAGGCGCGCTTCGGCGCGGCGAAGCTCGGCCAACCCTTGCTGAATCCACGCCTCGGGTGACTGGCGGGTGAGCCAAGCCGGCGTGAGGCCGGACGGAGCGGCCTCACGGAGCATCGTGCTTCATGGAGTGGTCCTTGCCGTCGTAGCGGAGGAGCACCTTTTTGCCGTCGGTTTGCGTGGCGATGCAGACCGGGCGGCGCCACACCCGCACGAGGCTGTTCAAGGTCTCTTTGGCGTAGTCCGCGCGCAGGTCGACGCCGCGGTGGTCATGGGTGAGCAAGAGCTCGCCGCGGTTTTCGTAGTTGCCGTCTTCGACGTAAATGAACGGATTGCCGAAGTTGGTCAGCTGGGCCAAAAGCTTCTCTTTTACGGCCCGGAACTCGCGCGTGTCGATCTCGAAGCGATCGTTACGGTTCGACCAGTTGAACGTGAACATCTTGTGCTCGATGGCGAACTCGGGCGTCAAAAACTCGTCGATGAACGTGACGTCGTTGTACAGGGCCCGCACCTCGAACACCTTCTCGCGCCCGAGCCCCAGCCGCAGATCCCAATTCTTCTTCACGTCGAGGTCCGAGCACTCTTCCCACTCGCGCCCGAACTGGCCCTTGTTCCAGCGCTCTTCTACGCTGCGGTACAGCTCCACGCCCAGCTTGTACGGGTTCAGGCGCCCGCCGCTGGTGGCCATCACGCCCGCGTTGTTCTCGGCGTAGTCGACGATCTCGCTCCAGTCGCACACGTCCTGCGTCATCATGCGCGAGTGCCAGTAGCTGGCCCAGCCCTCGTTCATGATCTTGGTCTGCATCTGCGGTACGAAGTAGTAGCCCTCGTCGCGAATGATGCTGAGAATGGCGCGCTCCCAACGCTCGAGCGGCGCGTTCTCCAGCAAGAAGGCCAGCACGTCTTGCTCGCGCTGAGCCGGAAAGCGCCCGCGGTCTTTGTCTCGCTCGGCCTCCAGCCTCTTCTTCTGCTCTTCGATGTACTCGGAGGGGTTGATGAACTCCTCCATGTAGTCCTTGGCGCGCATGCGCGGGACCTCGATCTGTCCCGGCTCTTCGTCGGGCTGTGATTCACGGCGCCGCACGACGAAGCGCGACCACGGATCGATCAGGTTCTCCAGCGACAGGCAGGTGTCGATGAACTCTTCGACCTTGGGAACGCCGTAGCGGTCGACGATGCGCCGCACCGCCGAGCCGTGGTTGGCCATCTTGTCGACCCATTTGCGGTTGGGCGCGTACGCTTCGCCCGACCTGCGCATCGGATCGGTCACGGTCTCGCCCGCGTCCAGGTCGGTGGCGCGGAAAGCGAAGTTGTTCTTGAAGAAATCGACGTGCCCCATCACGTGGCACATCACGAGCTTCTGATCGGTGAGGCTGTTACCCTCCAGCAGGTAGGCGTACGAAGGGTTCGAGTTGATGACCATCTCGTAAATCTTCGAGAGGCCATACTCGTAGCTCTTGCTCAGCCGCTCGTACTCCATGCCGAAGCGCCAGTGCGGGTAGCGGTTCGGGAAACCGCCGTACGCGGCGATTTCGTTCATCATGTCGTAGCTGAGCATCTCGAACACGATCGGGAAGAAATCCAGCCCGTAGCCGCGGGCGATCTTCTCGATCTTCTCTTGCTCGACCCTCAGGTACCGCGGCAGCGTCGTATTCGTTGCGAACTGCGCCATCTAGTCGGAATTGTTACACACCTTGGGACGGCTCGAGATTTTTTCACAGGATGATCGGAAGATCGGAAGGGGAATTGGCGCCGAGTGGGTTCGGATGCCGCGTCGAGCTCAACGGCGCCGTAAAGAGCGACGCAAGCGTCGACGAGCCATGGCGCCTCACCCTTTGCGTGCCCGTCCGATCTTCCGATCATCCTGTGAAAACTGGGGTCGCCCCCGCGCGACCCAAAGCCGCCACGGCAGCTTCTGCGAGGTGGGCTGCGGCGTGGCAGCCCCCGCCGCTATTTGCCTTTGCCGAGGAACTCTTTGATGGAGCCGACGATGGCGTCGCGGTCGCGGATTTCGGAGACGACGACGGCGTCTTCGGCGTTGAAGTGCTCGCGCAGGTCCTTGATGAATTGGCCCGAGCCGTAGGGGCTTTCGACCTGGCCGTAGGCGAACATGTTCACCTTCGGCAAGATCTCGCGCTTCAGCAGCTCCACGCAGGTGAGCGTGTCGTCCATCGACCAGTTGTCGCCGTCGGAGAAATGGAACGGGTATATGTTCCACTCGTCCGAAGGGTAGTGTTCGTCAATCAGCTGCGCGGCCAGCTTGTAGGCGCTCGAGATCATCGTGCCGCCCGACTCGCGCGTCTTGAAGAAGGTGTCGCGATCGACCT
>Ga0164241_10002230_pt1 | contig 21453 bp, 16 predicted proteins | sample OricomyardsoilBY_FD_108780 | JGI IMG/M metagenome (GOLD analysis project Ga0164241, IMG submission 108780) | Backyard soil microbial communities from Emeryville, California, USA - Original compost - Back yard soil (BY) | ecosystem: Environmental > Terrestrial > Soil > Unclassified | place: USA... | reverse complement strand
CTCGACCGTCGCGTCGCGCTGGCGGACGTCGTAGGCCAGCAGCGGCGGGAAGCGCTCGCCGAGCCGTTCCATCGTCGCCGTCACCAGGTCCGCGCGCCGCGTGCGCAGACCGGTGAACTCCGCGTCCGCGCCGCGCACCCGGGGAGCGGGGCCCGGCTCGGCAGGCTCACCCCACTCGACCAGGCGGACCGCCTCGAGCGCATCGGCCGCCCAGGTCGTGACGCCGAGCGCCGCGGCCCACTGGCCGCGCTCACCGAAACCCAGCCCACCGACCAGCACCCGCGTGCCGGTGTTGCGGCAGGCGGCGACGACCTGGTGGGCCCGCGGCAGGCTGCGCGCGAGCGAGCAGCTCAGCGCCACCACGTCCGGGCCGTGCTGGTGCAGGTAGGACACCAGATGGCTGGTCGGCACGCTGGTGCCGAGGAACGTCACCCGCCAGCCGTGCTCGCGCAGAACCTCGCCGACGATGCGCGGCGGGATCGCGTGCCACTCACCGTCCAGGCACGCCACCACGATGTGCCCCTTCGTCGCCACCGCCTCGCTGCGCGCGGCGATCACGGTGATCACCCGCTCGTTGATCGCGGTCGCGGCGTGCTCCTGGGCCACGCTCCACTCGTTGCTCTGCCAGAGCCTGCCGACCTGGCGTTGCACTGGGGCGACGACGTCGAGCAGCAGCTGCTCGGGCGTCATGCCGCCGTCCAGCAGCCGCATCGCGACCGCGATCGCGCGCCGTTCGTCCGCGGCGCCGACCGCCTCGAGCAGTGCGTCGCGCGCGGTGAGCTGTGTCGTCATGAGACCGCCTGTATGACCAGGACCGTGAGGTCGTCGTGCTTGTGGTGATCCGACCAGAGGTCGGCCTGCAGCGCCAATCGTTCGGCGATCGCGGCGGCCGGCATGACCTGGCTGCCGCGCAGCGTGGCGCGCAGCCGGTCCTCGCCGTACAGCTCGGTGCCGAGCGCGCCGCCGGGCGACTCGGTGACGCCGTCGGTGTAGAGGACGCACAGTTCGCCGGGCGCGAGGTCCACGGTGACGGTCGCGAACGTCGCCGCGGCCAGCGCGCCCACGACCATGCCGCCGATCTCCACCGGTTCCACCTCGCCGTTCGCCCGCACCACCAGCGGCGGCAGGTGCCCGCCGCCGGACAGGCACAGGCGCACGCCGCGGCCGGTCGGGCGGACCGTGCCGAGCACGAGGGTGACGAACCGGTCGTCGGTGGCGCCGCCGTCCAGCAGCAGCGCGTTGAGGGTGCACAGCATCGTCTCGTGGTCGCTGCCGACCCGGCGCAGCGCGTCGAGGGTCTGGCGGACGATGCCGGTGGTCGCCGCCGCCTCGACGCCCTTGCCCATCACGTCACCGAACGCGAACAGCGTGCCCCCGGCATCGGGGTGCACGCTGTAGAAATCGCCGCCGATCAGCGCGGCCTCGTGCGCGGGGCGGTACTCCGCGCCCAGCGCGACCCCCGGCACCTCCGGTAAGTCCCGCGGCACCAGGGAAGACTTCAGCACGGTGGCCACGTGCGCCTGCTGGGCGTAGAGCCCGGCCGCGGCGAGCGCGACGTCCGCGCGGGCGACGAACTCGGTCAGCGTCGTGCGCTGGGGGTCGTCGAACGAGTGGGTCCCGGCCTTGCGCCAGACGACGAGGGTCGGGGCGGGCAGCCGGTCCCCGGGCAGCGGGACGACCGTGGCCTCGGCGTACCCGGCGGTGCCGACGTCGGCGAGCCAGTCGCCGGCGATCTGGTCGCTGAGGTGGTCGTCGGGCCCCACCGTGGAGCCGTCCATCGCCTCGAGGACGCCCGGCGGCACCGCGGAACGCGCGCACTGGCCGTGGCACTCGGTGCTCCCCCGGGCGACGTGCCGCCAGCGGTAGCCGCCGCGGCCGTGCGGCAGCACGAGCGTGGCGGCGTCCCCCAGCTCGACCGCGAGCTCGACGATGGCTCGCTCGGTGCGGGCGGGGTTGAGCGAGCCGCCGAGACGGCGGCTGGCCCAAATGAGGAAGGCGTTGCGGGTCCGCTCGGCCACCAGCGCGTCCTCACGGGTCCGGTCGGCCGTCGCGTCGCGGACCTGCCAGACGGTCCACCCGTCGGCCCCGGCCGTGCGCGTACCGACCAGCAACCGCCCGTCACGCTCACACTCGAAGACGTCGAGCCCGGCGGCCAGCGCCGCGGCCAGCGCGGGAATCCGGACAAGCGCGGCAGGCTGACCGATGACCAGGCCGGGCAGCACCGATCGCGCGACGGCGTTCGCGGCTCCGACCACGCCGGCCACATCACAGGCGAACACCGCGACGTCGAGACCGTCCAGCAACCGCTGCAGCGGCGTGACGGCCGATGCGGGCTCTGTCATCCCTTCGACGCTATCATCCGAAAGCTGTCCCGGCCTGGTCAGCGGGCATCCCGCAGACGCTCCATTGTGGACCGGATACCGGGCCCTATAGCGAAAATTCCTCGTCGACTGTGCCTCAAATGGAGCACAGCCCGCACCCTTGGACGTCCGATAATCTAGCGGTCGGCGGATTCGGCGCGCCGGCGTCCGGCCGTGTCGTGGGGAGGAACGGGCTCGTGTCGCAACTTGGGCCGACAGAGCACCGGACGATCGTCGTCGCCGACGTCGCGGACTTCACGAACCCGGCGCGGAAAGAGCCCGACATGAATGCCATCCACCAGGGTATGTACGAAGTCCTGGAAGCGGCGTTCCGCGATTCCGGCGTCGACTTCGACAAGTGCACGCATGAGGATCGCGGTGACGGCACGCTGATTCTCGTGCCGGCCGACGTGCCGAAAAGCCAGCTGGCCGACCGGCTGCCAGATCGCCTGGTCGCGGCCGTGCGCCGGTACAACTCCACCCGCACCGACAACGCCCGGTTCAAGCTGCGCATCGGCCTGCACGCGGGCGACATCCGGCGCAACAGCAAAGGCTGGGTGGGCCGGCACGTGAACGACGCATTCCGGATTCTGGACGCACCGCAGGCGAAATCGGCCCTCGCGAATTCCGAGAGTGTCGTCGCGCTCATCGTGTCGGACCGGTTCTTCACCGACGTCATCGCCGACGACGAGGGCAGCGTCCCCGAGGCGTACGCACCGATCACGATCAAGGTCAAGCAGTATGTCGGCGAGGCCTGGCTTCGCCTTCCCGGCACGCAGGTGGCAATACCCGCGCCGCGACCCGAGGCCACACCAGCGGGCCACTTCGTTCGTCCGATCGAAGGAAGTCTCGTCGAGCAGGACGTACTGGGAGTTATTTCCGCTGATGACGCGCTGCGAATCCGAACGTGGTTGATTGGCCTCGAGGTTCCCCACCTCACTACGCTCTTCAGTCGTGCCGCCGGCCAAGCGATCCCGGTTCCCGACCTCGGTTCTCCGTGGGAGATGTTCGTCCACCTCGCCGACTGCAACGCGGGCCCGGACGGCGTCCCACCAGCGCTGGCATTCCTGCAGCTGCTGGCGGCCGAGGCGAGCGACCAGGTCGGCAGCGACGTGACGGCGTGGGTCGAGCAGCAGGCCCGCCGGTTCCGGCTCGGCGCCCCGCTGGCGGAACGCCGCGCCAACCGGGAGCCGATCCCGGAACGGCCGCATCTGCATCTGGTCATCGCGCTGGAACCGGACGCCATCGAGCCCGACGCCCGCTGCGTGCTCTCTTTCTGGCGCCAGGACGACCCGCTCGCGTGGCCGCCACCGCGCGGCGGCGTGCTTGAGGTGCCGGTCGACGACCTGGAATTTCACGTCGACAAGGTGATCGTCGGCGCCGAGCGCGTATGGGCGTCGACCGGGATCTCGGTGGCCGTCGAATTCCTGCTCCCGCGGACGCTGCTCGCCCTCCCGATCAGGCAGTGGCGGAAAGATCATGAATCCGGGCAGCCGCGGCCGCTGACGTACGACTATCAGATCACTGTGAGATCGCTGGAAAGAATGCGTGCCGAACACTGGCACCGCGTCTGGCACTTGCGTTGGGACTCTATGCTGGAGGACCCGTCGACAGACCGAATTCACCCGTTCGGGCCAATACCGCTCGAGGAGCATCCCATCGACGCCGTGCTGAGCGACCCGCACTGGGTCGGACTCGTGCTGGCGGAACCGCCGACGGCACAACCGGAAGCGGACGAGGGACCGGACGAGCTGACGGCGGCGTTCCAGGCGGGACTCCCGCTGATCTTCTGGCATCCGGAGGCCGGAACCGAGGATTTGAAGAAACTCGTCCATTGGCTACTCGATGGCGAAAACGGATTCTTGGACGTTCCGGAACGTCACAAAACAGCAAGCATTTCAACGACTTTACCGGTCAACACCGACCTGGCTCGCGAATTGGTGGTAATGTTGGACGATCCCAGACGAGTAATCGTTCTCGACCAACCGTCAATTCCGTTCCAGCGGTAGGGGGATGCCGCGGATGAGCGTGAACGAGCAGGGCGCCGAAGTGACCCCGGAGCAGTTCGAGGCGCCGGACTGGTGGATCTATCGCGGTACCGGGCGGCCGCTACACGACATCGGCCTCGCCGAGATCCTCCCCGCACCCCCGCCCTGGCGGGACTTCCGCGGTGGCCCGCTACCCGAGCACGACGCCCCGCCGGAGGACGACGGCGAGGCGGGCCGGCGACTGGGCTCGGCGTACCAGTTGCACGAACGGCACGTGGATCCACACGAGCTGGACATGGTCAACGCCGCGCTCTACCTGCGCCGCCCGCTGCTGGTCACCGGCAAACCAGGCACCGGGAAATCAAGCCTGGCCTACCGAATCGCCCGCGAGCTCAGCCTGGGCCGCGTGCTGCGCTGGCCGATCACCAGCCACGTGTCGCTGACGTCGGGCCTGTACGGCTACGACGCGATCGGCCGCGCACAGGCCGCCGCCACCCGCCCGGCCACCAACGGCGACGCGGCCGCGACGGACCCGCCGATCGGCGACTTCATCCGCCTCGGTCCACTCGGGACGGCGTTCCTGCCGAGCAAGCTGCCCCGCGTGCTGCTCATCGACGAGCTGGACAAGTCTGAAGCAGACCTACCCAACGACCTGCTGAGCCTGTTCGAGGACGGCGAGTTCGTAATCCCCGAACTCGCCCGCATCCGAAACCGGACGTCGCAGGTGTCCGTGCACACCGCCGATCCCAACCGCACCGCGGAGGTCGTCGACGGCCGCGTCGGCTGCCACGCGTTCCCCATAGTCGTGCTGACGTCGAACGGCGAACGCGAGTTCCCACCGGCGTTCCTGCGCCGCTGCCTGCAGCTGGAAATCCAGGACCCCAACGTCGACCAACTGGCTGCCATGGTCGCCAACCACCTGCTGGACCCCGACGGCGAACACCGCGACCGCCTGGTGGCCGAGTTCGCCGCCAAGGCACGCGAACTGGGCGGCCTACCGGCCGACCGACTGCTGGACGCGGTCTACCTGGCCACGTCCGGCGCCTACCGCCCCGACGACGTGGCATGGAACCGCCTGGTGGACGCGCTGTGGCGCCGACTGTCGACGGTGCAGTGACGTGGCCAGGCCAGCCGGTGCGCCCGACCCCCGTCCAGCCCCACCGGCCGGGCCACCGGACGACGCCGTACCCGCGGGCCGCCTGGAACTCACCGACCTGAGCCCCACGGACGTCGCCGACATCGTCTGGCTGGCCTCAGCCATCCGCCGCGACGACGACCCGCCACCACCCACACCCGAGAGCGCCGACACGCCGCCGGACGCGCCCGAGCCGCCGAAACGGCCAACGCAGCCGACGGCACAACCCGAGTTCGACAGCACCGATGTGCCCGCTCGGCAGGAACCGCCACCGACGCACGCGGCCCCGGATGAGTCCGACGAGGCCACCATCGCCACGTCAAAGCCGGGCCTTCGCCTGCTGCCCGGTTCCGGAAAGACGATCCCGGCGGTGGTGCTGGCCGATTCACTGGCCTACTTTCGCGCACTGAAACCGTTGAAGAAAACCATCCGGGCCCATCACGACGACGCGATCGTTCTGGACGAGGTGGCCACTGCGACACAGGCCGCGGAAACGGGCCGCTGGTGGCCGGTAATTCGCCCCAAGAAAGAACGCTGGCTGGACCTGACAGTCGTCATCGACAACGGCCCGTCGATGCCACTGTGGCACTCCAAGATAAAGGAGTTCGTCTCCGTTCTGGAACGCGCAGGCACGTTCAGAACGATTCAGTTGCGCCTTTTCGAAACCGCCAGGCAGGCCAACGGGAAACTGACCCCGATCCTGCGCGGCGGCACAGCCAACGCCCCACCCCGCGACCCCGCGGAGGTACTCGACCCGTCAGGCCGCCGCGCGCTGCTGTTCCTGACCGACGGCGTGGGCGACGCGTGGCGCGAGGAGGTCCTCTACCCGGTGCTGGCCCGTTGGGGCCACACCATGGCGGTCTCGGTGGTGAACCTGCTCCCCCAGTGGCTGTGGCGCCGCGGAAGGTTGCCGCTGCACAACGCCCGGATCACCACACCAGCCGGCCTGCGCCCCAACGCCAGATGGCACCTGGACCTCCCGGACGCCTGGCTGATGCCCGACGCCGGCGCACTCAACCCGCCCGGCACGGTGCCCGTTCCGGTCCTTGAACTGCAACCGCGCTTTCTGCGCTGGTGGGCGGACGTCATCACCGGAACGCATCGCGGCCCGGCTGACGGAACAGTGCTGCTCACCCGAGAAAATGTCGACATATATCCCCCGAAGTCCGAACGTTCGACGACCGCAATCGACCGGGTGACACGCTTTCGCAACCTGGCATCGCCGGTGGCGCAAAGGCTGGCGAGCCTGCTCGCCGCTGTCCCGTCTCGCCTTGACGTGGCGAGTCTCGTTCGAGATCATTTCGCCGCCAACGCAGGTCCGGAGCATCTGGCAGAGGTGCTTATGGGACTGGATCTGGACCTGCGCTACGATCCCGGACCGGGGAAGGATGGGTCCACTTGGGACACAAGTGTATTCGTCCTCCCCGAGGCAGTCCGTGAATTGCTGCTCAGTGGCGCCCGGCGATCAGAGACCGCCAACGTCGTCCGAGTCGCTGCCGAACACTTTGGCTCTCGGATTCCGGTGCTCGGCCACATCCGGGACGCCATTGCCGACCCCGACAACACGCCCGACCCCGTGCTCACCAATCACAATCGGGCGGATGTCGCGCTGGAGAGAACCGTGCTACGGGCGCTCTCCGGCCCCTACCTGTCTCGAGCAGACCGGCTGCGCAACGCAGTCCCACATGACGCCGTCTCACCTTCTGAATCCTTCAAGAACAAGGAGAAGGAAGGCGACACCGTCTCCACTGGGAGCGACAAGATGACTGACACGGCCGAGCACCCGAAAGAGTCCTCCGGCGGGACGCCATCGACCCGTCTCGCCCCGGAGGACCGTCGCAGTCGTCACACCGACGACCTCGACACGGCCACAACTCCGACCGTGTTTCCGACCACTGCTCGCTCTCGCTATCACGAACGACAGCCCGACGAACCGCCACCGATCTGGGGCCCGGTCCCGCCGCGCAACCCGAACTTCACCGGCCGCGGCGATCTGCTCGTCCAACTCGGCAAGCGCCTGACCGCGGGCGGCACGACCGCCGTGCTGCCCTCGGCAATTCACGGCATGGGCGGCATCGGGAAGACCCAGATGGCCGTCGAGTACATCTACCGCCACCTACAGGACTATGACCTGATCTGGTGGATCGATGCCGCGCGCGCGACGCAGATCCGCGCCGGCTTCACCGAGCTTGCTCGCCAGCTCGATCTCCCGGGCGCCGCGGACGCCAACACCGCCGTGCCCGCCGTGCGCGAGGCGCTGCGCACGGGTGCCCCGTACCGCCGCTGGCTGCTCGTCTTCGACAACGCCGAGAGCCCTGGCTCCGTGCGCCCGTTCTTCCCATCCAACGGTCCGGGCGAAATCCTCATCACCTCGCGAAACTCCGACTGGGCCGGCGTCGCCCGCCCGCTCGAAGTCGCCGTGTTCAAGCGCGACGAAAGCATCGAGCTGCTCGGCAAGCGCGGTCCGGATATCGATCGCGACGAGGCCAACCAGCTGGCAGAGAAGCTGGGCGACCTGCCGCTGGCGATCGAACAAGCCGCCGCATGGCGAGCCATGACCGGCATGCCCGTCCAGGAATACCTGCGCCTTTTCGACGAATCCGTCGCGGAAATTCTCGACACCACCGCGCCGACGGACTACGAGGTTTCCGTCGCCGCCGCATGGAACGTCTCGTTCGACGAACTGAAGAGCCGCAACCCGGCCGCGCACCAGATCCTCCACATCTGTGCCTACTTCTCACCCGAACCGATCTCGCGCGACCTGTTCACCGGTGTCAGCCGGGTGTCGATATCCCCCGAGCTCGACGAGGCGCTGCGCGATCCGATCAAGCTCGCCCGCGCGATCCGCGACATCAACCGCTATGGCCTGGCGAAGATCGACCACGGCCAGAACACACTGCAGCTGCACCGCCTGGTGCAATTGGTGCTCCGCAACCGTGCGATGGCCCCGCAGATCCAGGCCCAGATGCGCCACGGCGCTCACCAGCTCCTGGCCAGTCTGGATCCGAACGATCCCGAATCGGACCGGACCTGGCAGCGCTATCGCGAGCTGCTCCCCCACGTGTACGCCGCGAATGTCATCGACTGCGACGACGGCTGGGTGCGCCAGCTGGTCATCAACGTCATGCGTTACCTCTTCGCATGGGGCGACCACGAGGAGGCCACGCAGTTCGCGATGCGCGCACGCCGGGACTTCACGGAGACACTCGGCCCGACTCACGCCCAGACGCTGGAGGTCTCCACTCGGCTCGGCCTCTACCTTTGGGTCCTGGGCCGCTATGAGGAGGCCGCCGAACTCAACCAGCGAACGCTCGCCCTGCGGCAAGAGATCTCCGGTGAGGAGAACGAGGAGACGTTCGCTCTCCAGATGAACATCGTGACCGACCTCCGGGCACAGGGCGACTTCAAGGCGGCCACCGATCTCAGTGAGGAGATCTTCGTCAAGTCGAGGCGCCTGTTCGGTGAGGACGACCCGGAGACCCTGCGCGCCGCCTTCCAGCACGGACTCAGCCTCCGGGTCATCGGCCGCTACCGGGAGGCGGCCGAGCTCGACTTGGAGACGGCGCGTCGACGCACGGACGTGCTCGGACCGGATCACCCCCACACGCTCAGCGTCAACATTGGTGCGCTTCTGGACATTCGCGAAGCGGGCGAGTACGTCCGGGCCCGGGTCGAGCAGGAGAAGTTCGCCACGATGTACCGGGCTCGCTTCGGAGAGGACAACCCGGACAGCGTGACCGTGCTTTTCTACTTGTCCGTCGCGCGGCGCAAGGACGGCGACCACGACGGTGCGCTCACGCTGTCGACCACGGCGTACGACCAGTTCCAGTTCATCTACGGCCGCTCACACCCCACCACGATGGCTTGCGCCCTCGCGCACTCCATCGACCTACGCCACTCCGGCGATCTGTCGGCGGCGAAGAAGCTGGGTGAGGAGACCTTCGACCGTTACCGCCAGTTGCTGGGCGAGTTGCACCCGCACACGCTCGGCGCAACCGTGGACCTGGCCGTGACGCTGCGGCTGCTCGGTGAGGTCGCCGAGGCTCGCGCACTCGACGAGCGCGCACACGAGCAGCTGCGTGTTCGGATCGGTCCGGACTTTCCCTTCGCCATCGTCGCCGGGATCAACCTGGCGAGCGACATGTCAGCGCTCGGCGACAAGGAACCGGCGATCGAGCTGGGACGGGATGCACTCGAACGCGGTACGCAGGTGCTCGGCGAGGATCACCCGACCGTGCTCGCCGCTGCTTTCAACTTCGGTCTCGACCTCCAAGCGGCGGGGCGAACCGAGGAGGCAGAGCCCTACCTCAAACCGATTGTGGCCAGGTATCGCAAGGTGCTCGGTGAAGGGCATCCGGCGAGCATCGCCGCCGCCAAGGGAATCCGAGCCGACTGCGACATCGACCCGATGCTGATGTAGCACGGCTATCCGGCGACGAGCTGGCCTATCCACGTGGCGAGCCGATTCACGGTTGGCGCGTCGGGAGTTCGATCCCGGACCTCGCGGTGAACCGCGCGCACTAGTTCCGGACGACGAGTCAATGCCCGCGCGGCAGGATCGGAACCGCGGGCGGCGAGGGACAAACCCAGGCCGATGAGGGCGTGTGGTGTGTCGGGAGACGTCGTGAGCTGGGCTCGGTAGCCACGCACGGCGACGTCGTACCGGCCGATCGCGTACGCGTAGTCGGCGTCGGTTGCGTCAGGGACACTCCGCCAGACATCGGCGAGATTCGCCGCACCGTCCAGCCGGAGGCGGATGAGATCGATGCGTGCATGTGACCACGAGCCGTCCGGCACCGGTGTCGGCGGAAGCTCGGCCGGCTCCGCCACGATCGGCGCCCGCGTGTATTCCGCCAGCCACGCGTCCCGCAGTTCCGCCACCACCGCCGGATCCGGCCTCAGGTGCCGGACCCGCCAGCCCGCGTAATGGTCGAGGGCGCAGGCGGCGGCCAGGTCTGCCTGGCCGGCCGGCACCGGTTCATCCATCCAGCCACCGAGTCGCTCCGCGATGCCGGCCACGAACCGCCGGCCGGTCGCGGTCAAGCTCGCGTCGTCACACAGTTCGGTGACCGTGTGCCAGGTCTGGCGTCGCCAGTAGTCGAACTCGAAAGCGGCGCGCCTGGCCAGTTTCGGGGACGGCGAGCTGGCGAAGGCGCGCCACAAGGCCGTGACCCCGAAGAAGGCGTACGCCCCCTGCAAGGCCCCGCTCAGCGGCCGCGGATCGTCCCGCCACGCCACGTAGAAACGCTCCCGCGGGTCGTCCTCGTATAGACGAGTGAGGTGCAGGATCCCACCCAGCACGATGTGCAGATACTCGTGGACGAGCGAACTCGCCAGCGAAGCGCCGTCGGCGGGAAGGCCGATCAGCGCGCTGCCGAACGCCTCTCCGGTCGAGGCGCTCGGGTTCCGGTAGGGCACGTGCGGGCGCGGCACGAGCGTGTCGAGTCCGGCCGGCATTGTTAGGGCGAGCTCAGGAAGATGATCGACGATGAGCCGCGCCGACTCGGCGAGCAGCTTCTCCCATCGAAAGAACTCTCCGTTGACCAGCCGTTGCGGTGGTACGGGTTCATACAGTCCCCGATACGGGTCCACGTCGTCGAGCCGGATCGTGAACCGGTGTGGTCCAACGCGCGTCCGGACACTGCGAACCGCCCACCAGCCGGGTGCGTCGGATCCGAGCTGTTCCGGAAGCCGGACGCTGCCCTGCCGGTTGCTGACCAGATAGCCACCATCGGCTCGGCCGACCTCCGCCACCGAGAACGCCTCAGACATCGGCAGGCGGGCCACACCGAGCGACGGGAGCGCCACCACGCCACGCCACATCGGGACCTCGATCCGAAAAGCGATGCCGACCCGGATGGCCGCAGCCGCGGCGAGCAGGTGCATGTGCCCGAGATGAATCCACAATGGACATACGCCGTCGCTTCCGGCCCGCAGCAGACGAGTGGTGTAGCCGGCCCAGCTGCCGACGTACGGGTAGGCGAGCACTCGGTCTACTGCGTGCGGCGCCGCGGCCTCAACCCGAGCAAGCAGTTCCCAAACCTGATCCGGCGGCGTCAGCGGGCCGAACGACGCCGACATCTTCGCCGATTCCTCGAGCAAGGAGTGCAGGAGAAGTTTACGTCTGCTACGTTCGGCGCGGCGTAAGTGCCGCACCATGGCATCGTCGGCCTCAAGTCGAGCAAACGCGTCCAACTCCCGCCATGCCAGACGATGAAATGTGACGCCCGCAGCCGATGGCTGGCCGTCGGACAGCTCTCCCATCAATCGATCCGTTCGCCCGAACCGGTTCCACTGCTCGGGTAGCGGGCGATTACACGGCTGGTGCAGTCGACCACATGTCGCAGCGACGCGCGAAGTGGTTCCTCTTCAAGGTCGCGCATGGTGGTAAACGGGACGCCTTCGAGGTCCAGCAGGTCGGATACGACGCCTGGTTCGGTGCCCGGCGAATTCATGGAGCTCCCCTCCGCCCATAACTAGGCCAGTGCGAGCAATAATCATCCCGCATCCGGTGGGGTTCTGGTAGCTCCGAAGGTTCCCACTTCCCAGGCAGCTGCACGTGCAGGTGAACAGGAATTGGACAATTTCATGTCAATTCCCGTCATCTCGCGGGCGAAGTCGCTAATTCTGGAACGTGCGGCGGTATACGGCCGGGCTCACGCCGCGGCGGGTTGTGAAGTGGTGGCGCAGGGTGTCGCCCGCGCCCAGGCCCGACTCGGCGGCCACCCGGTCCACCGGGAGGTCCGTACTCTCCAACAGCTCCTCCGCCCGGCGCAGGCGCTGGTCCAGCAGCCACCGATGCGGCGTCGTGCCGGTGGTGGCGCGGAAGCGGCGCGCGAAGGTCCGCTCGCTCATCACCGCGCGGGCGGCCAGCGCCGAGACCGGTTGCGGGTCGGACAAGTTGGCTGACATCCAGTCCAGGAGCTCGGCCAGGTCCGTGTCGGACGCCGTAGTTGACATTGGGTGGTCGACGAACTGGGCCTGGCCACCGTCGCGATGTGGGGGTATCACCATGCGTCGGGCCAGTTCGTTCGCTGTTTGCGTGCCGTGGGTCTCGCGCACCAGGTGCAGGCACGCGTCGATGCCGGCCGCCGCACCGGCGCTCGTCAGGATCGGGCCGTCCGTCACGTACAGGACATCGCGGTCGACGTGGACCGTCGGGTAGCGGCGGGCCAGGAGATCCGCGAACTGCCAGTGCGTCGCCGCGCGTCTGCCGTCCAGCAGGCCCGCCGCGGCCATTGCGAACGCGCCCGAGCAGACCGACAGCACCCGGGCGCCGCGCTCGACGGCCGCCCGCAACACGTCGAGCACCGCGGGATCGACGGGGGCGTCGAGGGTCGGCCAGGCGGGGACGGTGACCAGGTCGGCCTCGGCCACCTTGTCGAGGCCGACGACCCGCACAGGGAACCCCGAGGTCGTCGGCACCTCGCCGGGCTCGGCGCCGCATACCGCGAAGTCGTACACCGGCAAGCCGTCGTCGGAGCGGTCGAGGCCGAACACCTGGCTGACGATGCCCAGCTCGAACGCCGCGACCCGCTCGCCCACCACCGCGACCACCGAACGCATGGCCACGATTATGGCAGAAAGTTCCGACATGCGGGCATTGCTGCCACTGTTGGCAGCGCGAGCCACGCCGCAGGGTGGACGCATGAGCGACTTTCCCCTTCCCACCGGCGACGCCACGGTCGTCGTCCCGGCGCCCGGGCGTGGGCCGCAGCAATGGGCCGGCGCCCCGGCCGCCACCCTCGACGCCGACGGCTCGGTCGTGCTGACCTACCGGGTGCGTGGCGATCACGACGTCAACGTGATCGCGCGCTCGCCCGACGGGGTCCGGCTCACGACGATCGGCACCATCGAACCGGGACGGCTCGGCGCGCAGATGGTCGAGCGGGCCTCGATCGTGCGGGCGCGCGACGGGCTGTGGCGCCTCTACGTCAGCTGCGCGACGCCTCGGTCCAAGCACTGGTGGGTCGGCGTGCTCGAGGCGGCCGAGCCCGAAGGCCTCGCCACCGCGCCGGTCCGGCCGCTGTTCACCGGCGACGGGACGTTCGGCGTCAAGGACCCGGTCGTGCACCACGACGCGAGCGGCTGGCGCGCGTGGCTGTGTTGCCACCCGCTGGACGTGCCCGGCGCCGAGGACCGGATGACCAGCGCATACGCCACGAGCCACGACGGTCTGGAGTGGACGTGGCACGGCACGGTGCTGACCGGGCGGCCCGGCGAGTGGGATGCCCGCGGCGCACGGATCACCAGCGTGCTGCCTGACGGCCGCGCCGCCTACGACGGCCGCGCCACCGCCGAGGAGAACTGGTTCGAGCGCACCGGCGTCGCCGACCCGTCCGGCACCGGGTTCGCCGCGGACCCGTCGGTGCCGGTCACCGACGTGCGCTACCTCGACGTGCTCGCGCTGCCGGACGGCCGGACCCGCATCTACTACGAGGCCCGGCTGCCCGACGAGAGCCACGAGCTGCGCACGGAACTCAGCTGAGCAGCGCGCGCAGCGAGTCCGGCCCGTCGAACAGCAGCGCGGTCATGCCCAGCGCCCGGGCCGCCTCGACATTGGCCGGGCCGTCGTCGACGAACAGGCAACGCTCGGGCGGCACGCCCGCCCGGTCCGCGGCGATCCGGAAGATCCGCGGGTCCGGCTTGGCGACCCCGGCACGCGCACTGCTCACGACGTGGTCGACGTACTCGCCGATGCCCAGCAGCGCGATGTCGGCCTCGAGCCGGGTCGTCGCGTTGGAGACGAGCACGACCGGCAGCCCGCGGCGCCGAGCGGTGGTGAGCAGCGCGGCGACCTCGGGGTCGATCTCGCCGGTCAGCGCGGTCCACGCGGCGACGACCGCGGCCGCGCGCTCGGACCCGAACCTCGCGGCGATGTCGGCCGCGACGCCGGCACGCCACTGTTCGTCCGTGCACCGGCCGGTGATCGCCGCGGACGCCCGCTCGGGGGCGAACGCCGCCTCGGCGAAGGTGCCGGGCGGCAGGCCGTGGGCGGAGTCCAGGTCGCCGATCGGCGGCCAGCGGCGCAGCACGCCGTCGAGGTCACACAGCACGGCGTCAATCCCCACGACCGCATGATGACACGAATTCAGTTGCCCGGGGACTTGTCTGCTGCGGATTCAGTCGCGAGGATGGCACAGAGCCAGCGTGATCCTCGTCAGGGAGTTCGGACATGACCGACAAGACCATTCTGCGGAACTTCGTCGCCGGTGAGTACGTCGAGCCGGCCGACGGGGGCTACGCGGACCTGATCGACCCCAGCACGGGCGAGGTGTTCGCGGCCGCCCCGGTCTCCGGCGCCGCCGACGTCGACCGGGCGATGCAGGCCGCATCGGACGCGTTCGAGAAGTGGCGCTGGGCCACGCCGCAGGAGCGGCAGCTCGCGATGCTGAAGTTCGCCGACGCGCTCGAGGCACGCGTCGACGACCTGCTCGACGCCGAGTGCCGCAACACCGGCAAGCCCCGCCAGCTCACACTGGAGGAGGAGATGCCGCCCGCGATCGACCACTTCCGGTTCTTCGCCGGCGCGGCGCGCATCCTCGAGGGCCGCTCCGCCGGGGAGTACCTGGCCGGGCACACCAGCTACGTGCGCCGCGAGCCGATCGGCGTGTGCGCGCAGGTCACGCCGTGGAACTACCCGCTGATGATGGCCGTGTGGAAGATCGCGCCGGCCATCGCCGCGGGGAACACCGTGGTGCTCAAGCCGTCGGACACCACGCCGCTGTCGACGCTGCTGATGGCCGAGATCGCCGCCGACTGCTTCCCGCCCGGCGTGTTCAACGTGATCTGCGGCGACCGCGACACCGGCCGCGCGCTGGTCTCGCACAAGACGCCCGAGATGGTGTCGATCACCGGTTCGGTCCGGGCCGGGATGGAGGTCGCCCAGGCGGCGGCCAAGGACCTCAAGCGCGTGCACCTCGAGCTGGGCGGCAAGGCCCCGGTCGTGCTGTTCGACGACGCCGACATCGCCGCGGCCGCGGAGGCCATCGCGGTCGGCGGGTACTTCAACGCCGGCCAGGACTGCACCGCGGCGACCCGGGTGCTCGCCGGCCCGGGCCTGCACGACGAGTTCGTCGCGGCGCTCACCGAGCAGGCTCGCGGGACGCGCACGGGCCCGCCGTCGGACGCCGACGTGCTGTACGGCCCGCTGAACAACGCGAACCAGCTGGCCAGGGTGAGCGGTTTCGTCGATCGCCTGCCCGACCACGCGACCGTCCAGGCCGGAGGGTCCCAGGTGGGCGACCGCGGCTACTTCTACGCGCCGACGGTGGTTTCCGGCGTGCGGCAGGACGACGAGATCATCCAGCAGGAGGTGTTCGGCCCGGTCATCACCGTGCAGAAGTTCACCGACGAGGCCGAGGCCGTCCGCTGGGCGAACGGCGTGGAGTACGGCCTGGCCGCATCCGTGTGGACCCGCGACCACGGCCGCGCGATGCGGATGACGAGCAAGCTGGACTTCGGCTGCGTGTGGGTGAACACGCACATCCCGTTCATCTCGGAAATGCCGCACGGCGGCTTCAAGCACTCGGGCCACGGCAAGGACCTGTCGATGTACGGGTTCGAGGACTACACCCGCATCAAGCACGTCATGCACAACATCGAGTCCTGACGCGACCCAGCACGCCTGCCCGGTCGATTCGTCGACCGGGCCGGCGCTTTGTGTCTGGCAAAGTCAAGTCGCGAAATGGGTGATACCGAAAGGGATTTCACCACTGGATGCCAGGAACATCCAGTCAGAAGTTCGCGGATGTCTGCTATGGCCCGGCTTGAAGAGTCCACTCGGAACAATGGAACTCAGAGCTACCCTCTCGCAGGCACTCAAGCGCGATACGGAGGACTACGTGTCGCCGGTCCTCGTGGACGGGGTCGAGCTTCCCTCCGGCCTCGTCGATCCGTACGTCGGGCTGCTTCGGCTCGAGGACGTCTCGCCGGACGAGCTCGCCGCGGCGGTGGCTGAGAAGCTCGGCTAGCCGGACAGGTCGGCCAGTCGTTCGGGGTCGGAGATGACTTCGATTGTGGCTATGTGGTCGTTTTGCACCGTGAAGGCGAAAAGGACCGCCGGGCGGCCGTCCCGGGAGACCAGCATGCCCGCGGCCCCGTTGACCACCACCGGGCGGTTGACGCCCGGGCCTGGGCCGGTGCTGCGGAACAGCAGGGCATGGTTGGCCACCGCCGCGGCGCCGTGCAGGACTCGGGACGCGCCGGCCGGCAGGGCGCCGCCCTCGGCGCGCAACACCACGTCCGGGTCCAGGACAGCCACCAGTGCGTCGAAGTCGCCGTCTCGGGCTGCCGCGAAGAAGGCGTCCACCACCCGGTGCTGACGGTCGAGAGACGTGTCCGGTGTGGTCGGGGAACCCTGCACGCGTCGGCGGGCGCGCGACGCCAGCTGACGGGTCGCCACTGAAGAGCGGCCGACCACCGGGGCGATCTCGTCGAACGGCAGGCCGAACATGTCGTGCAGGACGAACGCCAGGCGCTCGGCCGGGTCCAGTGTGTCCAGTACCACCAGCAGGGCCATGCCCACCGAGTCGGCCAGCAGTGCCTGCTGTTCGGGATCCGTTCCCACCACCGGGTCCGGCAGGTGCGGGCCGGCCGGCTCCTCGCGGCGCGACGCCCTCGTGCGCAGCATGTCCAGGCAGACCCGGCCGACGACCGTGGTCAGCCAGCCGCCCAGGTTGTCGATGTCCGCCGAGTCCGTGCGGTGCAGCCGCAGCCATGCCTCCTGCACGGCATCGTCCGCCTCGGCCAGCGAGCCCAGCATCCGGTAGGCCACCGCACGCAGATGACCCCGGTACTCCTCGAACCGCGTCGCCAGCCAGACCTGCTCGTCCATCGAACGCCTCCCCTGCAACCAGTCACAGCATTGACGAACCGGACCCACCCCGATGTGACCGGGCCGGTCACATTCGCTCGACCCCATCCGTCAGGGCGGTGAAAGACGATACGAGGAGGGAATCATGCAGGCACTGATGCAGAACCCGGCGAAGCTGCTGCCCGACGTGATGAAGGGCTCGCAGAACCTGAACAAGGCCGCCTTCCACAGCGGCGTCGACCACGAGACGCTCGAGCTCGTGCACCTGCGGGCGAGCCAGATCAACGGCTGCAGCGCGTGCGTCGGCTTCGTCGACGCGAAGAAGCGTGGCGAGGACAAGCTCTGGCAGGTCGCCGCCTGGCGCGAGGCGCCCTGCTTCACCGACGCGGAGCGCGCCGCCCTGGCGCTCGCCGAGTCGATGACCCGGCTCGCCGACCGCAGCGGCGACGCCGTCGACGACGAGCTGTGGACGGAGCTGACCAAGCACTACACCGAGGAGCAGCTGGCCGGCCTGATCCACTGGATCGCGACGACCAACTACTACAACCGCCTCAACACGGCCGTCCGCCAACCCGCGGGCCCACCGGACTGGGCTTAACGCATGCCCCAGGGCGAGCCGTAGTCCTTGAGCAGGTCGAGGAACGGGACGGGGTCCAACGCCTCCGGGCCGAGGACCCCGGTTCCCGACCACACCCCGGACTCCAGCAGCTCCAACGCGACGACGGGGTTCAGCGCGGTCTGCCACGACACCGCCTGGTGGCCGTACTCGCGCATGGACCACTCGTTGTCCACCACGTGGTACAGGTACACCTCTCGCGGCTCGCCCTCGAGGCCCAGGCCGCGGACCCACGTGCCCGCGCAGGTCTTGCCGGTCATCCGCGGGCCGAGGCCGGCCGGGTCGGGCAGGCACGCGGCCACCACGTCGCGCGGGGCCACCGACACCCCGCCGACCTTCACCGGCGACGTCCGGTCCAGGCCCAGCTTGTGCAGGGTGCGCAGTACGTCGATGAACTCGTTGCCCAGCCCGTACTTGAACGTCACGCGGTCCGCGGTCACCCAGCGCGGGATCAGCAGGACCTCTTCGTGCTCCACGTTCACGCATTCGACCGGCCCGATGCCCTCCGGGAAGTCGAACACCTCCGGCTCGGAGAACGGCTCTGTCGTGTACCAGCCGCGATCCTTCTCGTACACGACCGGCGGGTTCAGGCACTCCTCGATCGTCGTCCAGATCGAGAACGTGGGTGCGAAGTCGTAGCCGTCGACGACCAGGTTCGCGCCGTCCCGCACGCCGACCTCCTCGATCGAGGAGAACAGGTGGTCGGCCGCGTAGCGGGCGAACACGTCCGACATGCCCGGCTCGACGCCGATGCCGACCAGGGCCAGCCGCCCGGTGGACTCCCACTGGTCGGCGGCGGCGAACTGGAGGTCGCCCAGCTTCACGCCGGTCCGGGCGTACGGCTCGGACTCGTGCGGAGTGGACAGTGACATCGCCATGTCCAGGTAGTCCGCGCCGGCCGCCAGCGCGCCCTCGAACACCGACATGGTGAACCGCGGGTCGACCGCGTTCAGCACGTGCGTGATGTCGTGCGCGCGGCACAGCTGGGTGATCGCCGCCGACGACGACGCGTCGACCCGCGCGGCCGTGAACCTGTTGTCCGGTACCGAGGACACGGCCCGGGCCGCTCTGTCCAATGTGTAGTCGGCGACCACGAACGAGGAGAAGAACGGCCGCCGCGCGGCGATCGCCACAGCCGCGGACCCGACGCTTCCCGCGCCCACCATGAGAACCCTCATGCGAGCCCCAGGGCCTTGGCCTGCCGCCGCGCGCGGATCTGCACGACCAGCACGATCACGAACGCCAGCAGGAACACCGCGGTGCCGATCACGTTGACCTCACGCGGGATCCCGCGCTGCGCCGCGCCCCACACGAACATCGGGAACGTCACCGTGGTGCCCGAGTTGAAGTTCGTGATGATGAAGTCGTCGAAGGACAGCGACAGCGACAGCATGGCCGCCGCCGCGATGCCGGGCAGCACCAGCGGCAACGTCACCTTCCGGAAGGTGGACACCTCGTTGGCGTAGAGGTCCATCGACGCCTCCTGCAGCTTCGGGTCGAGTCCGGCGAGGCGTGCCTTCACCGTGACGACCACGAACGACAGGCAGAACAGGATGTGTGCCACCACCACGGTCCAGAAACCGAGCGGGATCTGCAGCGTGACGAACAACGCGAGCAGCGACGAGCCCATGACGACCTCGGGCGTGGCCATCGGCAGGAAGATCAGCACGTTCGTCGAGGCGCGGCCGCGGAAGCGGTGCCGGGCCAGGGCGAACGCCATCAGCGTGCCCAGCACCGTCGCGATCAGCGTGGAGACGAGCGCGATGCCGACGCTCACCCGCAGCGCGTCACCGATACCGGCCGTCGCGAACGGGTGCAGCCAGTAGTCGAGCGTCCACTGGTCGGACAGGTCGTAGGACAAGCGGTTCGACGGCTTGTTCAGCGACAGCAGGAAAACCACGACGATCGGCAGGAACAGGTAGGCGAGCACGAGCAGGGCGATCACCATCACCCAGTGGTCGGAAACCCAGCGCCAGAAGCGGTACATCTCAGACCACCTCATCCGTTCCGGCCGCCCTGACATACGAGAACACCATCACCAGGATCGTGGCCATCAGCAGGAACGACAGGGCCGCCGCCTGTGGATAGTCCAGCCGCACCAGGAATGCCGAGTCGATCACGTTGCCGATCATGTACTGGTTCGGCGTGCCGAGCAGCTCGGCGTTGATGTAGTCGCCGGCCGCGGGGATGAACGTCAGCAGGGTGCCCGCGATGACACCCGGCATCGACAGCGGCAGCGTCACCTTCCGGAACGTCCGCACCGGTGTCGCGTACAGGTCGCGTGACGCCTCCAGCAGGCGGCCGTCGAGCCGTTCCAGGCTCGCGTACAGCGGCAGCACCATGAACGGCAGGAAGTTGTAGACGAGTCCACACACGACCGCCGCCGGTGTGGCCAGCAGGCGGAAGTCGTTGCCGATCAGCGGCAGGCTGCGGAGGAACTCGACCAGCGGCCCGTTGTCGGAGAGGATCGACTTCCAGGCCAGCGTGCGCAGCAGGAACGTCGTGAAGAACGGCGCGATCACGAGCACCAGCATCAGGTTGCGCCAGCGGCCGGCCTTCTGCGCGATCGCGTACGCCAGCGGGTAACCCAGCAGGATGCAGATGATCGTCGCGATGCCCGCGTACACGGCCGAGCGGACCAGGTGCGGCCAGTATGCCGCGATCGCGTCGACGTAGTTGATGAACGCGAACGTCTGGGTGTAGCCGGTTTCCAGGCTGCCGTCGCGGTCGTACAGACTGGTGCCGGCGAGCTGGATCGTGGGCACCACGAAGAACAGCAGCAGCCACAGTCCACCCGGGATCAGCAGCAGGTACGGCGTCCAGCGGCGCCGCTTCTTGCCGGCGACGGGTTCGTCGATTGGCTCGACCTCGGGCGGGGTGCCGGGTGCGGCACCACCCGCCGCCGCACCGACCAGTGCGGTCACGGCGCGACCCCCAGCGGGTCGGCGGAGTACTGGGTCACCTCGTCGCCCTGGCCCGACGGGCGGTCCAGCACGAACGAGTGTGGCGGGTACCAGTGCGCGACGACCTCGGTGCCCGGCGACATCGGCTCGCCGGCCGACTGGTTCGCCGAGAACACCGACATCTCCTGGCCCCACGGGGTCTTGAGCAGGTACTCGGTGCTCACACCCGCGTAGCAGGTGTCGGTCAGCACGCCGCGCACCTGGTTGTGGTTGGCCGGCGGGTCCTGGCCCGGCTCGGCGAGGCGCACCTTCTCCGGCCGCACGCCCAGCCACACCCGGCCCTCGGTCGCGTGTGCCCGCGAGGTCGGGGCGGCGAAGCGCTCGCCGTGCGCGGTCAGCGTCAGCTCGTCACCGGAGGTGCCGGACACCTCGGCGGCGAACAGGTTGGACTGGCCGAGGAAGTTCGACACGAACGGCGAGGACGGGAACTCGTAGATGTCCGTCGGCGCGCCGAGCTGCTCGATCCTCCCCGCGTTCATCACCGCGACCGTGTCGGCCATCCACATGGCCTCGTCCTGGTCGTGGGTGACGTGCAGGAAGGTGATGCCGACCTCGGTCTGGATGCGCTTCAGCTCG
>Ga0164241_10002229_pt1 | contig 21465 bp, 21 predicted proteins | sample OricomyardsoilBY_FD_108780 | JGI IMG/M metagenome (GOLD analysis project Ga0164241, IMG submission 108780) | Backyard soil microbial communities from Emeryville, California, USA - Original compost - Back yard soil (BY) | ecosystem: Environmental > Terrestrial > Soil > Unclassified | place: USA... | reverse complement strand
TGGCGGCGTCGGCGTTCGCGGTGGCCGGCTCGGGCCGCCACCACACGATCTGTCACGTGCTGGGCGGCGCCTTCGGCCTGGCGCACGCGCCCGCCCACGCCGTGCTGCTGCCGTACACGGCGGCGGCCGTGCCCGGGGTCGACGCGGGCGCGCTGCGTGACCTGGCCGAGCGGATCGACGCGCCGACCAGCCTCGCGGCGATCGGCATGCGCGCGGCCGACCTCGACGACGCCGTGCGCCGGGTGGCCGAGAAGACCGGGGTGGACGAGCGGCGGCTGCTCGAACAGGCCTTGGACGGGAGGTGGGCTCGATGAGCCTCGAGGACCAGGTGGTGGCGAGCTTCGCCGCCGCGAAGGACGACCGGTTCGCCGAGATCGCGACGAGCCTCGTGCGGCACCTGCACGCGTTCCTCGCCGACGTGCGGCTCACCGAGGGGGAGTGGGCGGCCGCGATCGACTTCCTCACCCGCACCGGGCAGATCAGCGACGACAAGCGCCAGGAGTTCATCCTGCTGTCCGGCGTGCTCGGCGCGTCCATGGCCGTGATCGACCTCAACCACCCGACCGGCGGCGCGGCCACCGAGTCGACAGTCCTCGGCCCGTTCTTCGTCGAGGACGCCCCCGACTTCCCGCTCGGCGCCGACATCGCCGGCGGCGCCCCCGGCACGCCGTGTTTCGTCGACGGGACGGTCCGCGGCACCGGCGGCCAGCCGGTTCCCGGCGCCGTGCTGGAGATCTGGCAGTCCGACGAGGACGGCCGCTACGACGTCCAGTACCCGGACCTCGACGCGCCGCGCGGCCGGGGCAGGCTCCGCGCGGACGACGCGGGCCGGTACTCGTTCTGGACGGTGCACCCCGAGGCGTACCCGATCCCCGACGACGGCCCGGTGGGGGAGCTGCTGGCCGCGGCGGGCCGCGGGCCGATGCGCCCGGCCCACGTGCACTTCAAGGTCGCCGCGCCGGGCTACCGCACGCTGGTCACGCACGTGTTCACCGCGGACAGCGACCACCTCGACGACGACGCGGTGTTCGGCGTCAAGCGGTCGTTGATCTTCGACTTCACCGCGCACGAGCCCGGCGAAGCGCCGGACGGGCGGCGGCTGGATGTGCCGTTCCACACCGCGCATTTCGACATCACCCTGGGCTCCGAAAACGACACCGGGCACGACACCGAGAACGACCAGGAGTAACCGGCGGTATCTCAGGCAACGGCAGTTACCCTGAGAGCCGTGTCCGCACCACCACCGTCGCGCCGCGCCGCCCTGCTCACCCTCGGGTGTGCCCGCAACGAGGTCGACTCCGAGGAACTCGCCGGCCGGCTCGCAGACGGCGGCTGGGAGCTGACCGACGACGGGGACGCCGACGTCGTCGTCGTGAACACCTGCGGCTTCGTCGAGTCGGCCAAGAAGGACTCCGTGGACGCCCTGCTCGAGGCGGCCGAGACCGGCGCGAAGGTCGTCGCCGTCGGCTGCATGGCCGAGCGGTACGGCGCCGAGCTAGCGGAGAACATGCCCGAGGCCGCTGCGGTGCTGGGCTTCGACCACTACCCGAACCTGGGCGAGCGACTGGACGACGTGGTCGCCGGCCGCTCGATCACCGCCCACACGCCGACCGACCGGCGCACGCTGCTGCCGATCACGCCGGTGCAGCGGCCCGCGGTCTCCGCCGAGTCCGACCTGTCGGTGCCCGGCCACGGCTGGGGCCCCCGGGTGCTGCGCAAGCGCCTCGACGACGCGCCGGTCGCCGCCCTCAAGATCGCCTCCGGCTGCGACCGGCGGTGCTCGTTCTGCGCCATCCCGTCCTTCCGCGGCGCGTTCGTCTCCCGCCTGCCCGACGAGATCGTGGCCGAGGGCGCGTGGCTCGCCGAGCAGGGCGTGCGCGAGCTGTTCCTGGTGAGCGAGAACTCCACCTCCTACGGCAAGGACCTCGGCCGCGAGCACGGCGGCCCGGACGCGCTGGAGCGGCTGCTGCCCCGGCTCGCGGAGCTGGCGGGCATCGAGCGGGTGCGGGTGTCCTACCTGCAGCCCGCGGAGACCCGGCCGGGTCTGCTGCGCGCGATCGCCACCACAGACGGCGTGGCCGACTACTTCGACATGTCCTTCCAGCACGCCGCCTCGACCGTGCTGCGCCGGATGCGCCGCTTCGGCGGCACCGAGTCGTTCCTTGCGCTGGTCGACCAGATCCGCGCCTACGCGCCCGCGGCCGGCATCCGCAGCAACGTGATCGTCGGCTTCCCCGGCGAGACCGAGGAGGAGCTGGCTGAGCTGGAGCACTTCCTGACCGAGGCGCGGCTGGACGTGGTCGGCGTGTTCGGCTACTCCGACGAGGACGGCACCGAGGCGGAACGGCTCACGGGCAAGCTCGATCCCGAGGTCGTCGCCGAGCGCGTGGCGCGGGTGTCGGACCTGGTCGAGCAGCTGACCACGCAGCGGGCCGAGGACCGGGTCGGCGACGAGGTTCTGGTCCTCGTCGAGCGGGTAGACGAGGACGAGTGCGCCGGACGTGCCGCGCACCAGGGACCAGAGGTGGACGGCGAGTGCCTGCTCACCGGTGAGGCGGAGCTGATGGCAGGCGACCTGGTGCGGGGCAAGGTGGTCGGTTCGCAGGGGGTCGACCTGGTGGTCGAGCCGCTGGAGACGGTGAAGGCGGCCGCGCGCATGAGCGAGCTTGCGAGCGAATCAATGACGCAGGGCGACCGCGAGCGGCGACACCGAGCCCGCGAGGGGTCGTCGTGAGTGCCACACCCGCCGACGGGGCACCACCCGAGGTCGGCGTGGGAGCGGTGCAGGTACCGCTGGTCAACATCGCGAACATCCTGACCGTCACCCGGCTGGCGCTCGTCCCGGTGTTCCTGCTGACGTTGTTCTGGGACACGGACTCGACCGGCTGGCGGCTCACCGCCGCGCTGGTGTTCGCCGTCGCATCCGTCACCGACCACGTCGACGGGCATCTCGCCCGCAAGTACGGGCTGGTCACCGACTTCGGCAAGGTCATCGACCCGATCGCGGACAAGGCGCTGACCGGTGCCGCCCTGTTCGGCCTGTCCATCCTCGGTGAGCTGCCGTGGTGGGTCACGCTGACCATCGCGGCTCGCGAGCTCGGCGTGACGCTGCTTCGGTTCTGGGTGATCCGCTATGGCGTGATCGCGGCCAGCTACGGCGGCAAGGCCAAGACACTCGCGCAGATCATCGCGATCGAGCTGTTCCTGCTGCCGCTGCCCGCGTGGTTCGACCCGATCGACTGGACGGCGATGGGCATCGCCCTGGTGCTGACGGTCGTGACCGGCGTCGACTACGTGATACGGGCGGTCCGGCTGCGGGCCAGTGGCTAGGAACCCACTGGCCGACCTGCTCGGCGTCGACGCCGCCGACCTCACCACCCTGATCACCACGCTGCGCGAACGCGGCGAGACCGTGGCCACCGCGGAGTCGCTGACCGCCGGGCTGGTCGCCGCGGCGCTCACCAGCGTGCCCGGGTCGAGCGCGGTGGTGCGCGGTGGCCTGGTCGTCTACGCGACGCCGCTGAAGGCCGAGCTCGCCGGTGTGGACCCGGCCGCGCTCGCCGAGCACGGTGCGGTGCACCCGCTGATCGCCGAACAGCTGGCGGCGGGCGCCCGTGTCGCGTGCGGCGCGGACTGGGGAATCGGGCTCACCGGCGTGGCCGGTCCCGACCCGCAGGACGGCGTGGAGCCGGGAGTGGTCCATCTGGCGGTATCGAGTTCGGCCGGAACAACCGTTCAGACGGTGGAGATCGAGGGTAACCGGCATCAGGTCCGTGCGGGTGCGGTCCGGGCCGCGTTCGAGCTGCTCAGTGCCCATGTCGGGGAGCCGGCGGGGCAGTGAGCCTCGACCGCGGCGCGAGACCGTGGCGCTACGGTTCGGGAACAGAGTGGTGTGCTCGGTCGTTCGCTTGTGGCGGACGCAGGGTGATGTCGCTGCCGATGATCGTGCGGTCTCGGTAACGTGGTCACTGTGCCCGACCCGCCCTTCCGGGCGGTTGATCTTGGAGGGAGGCGCGCGATGGCCGTGCTGTTGCGTGAGGCGATCGGTGATCGACTCCGTCATGCCCGCACCAACCAGCGCCGCACGTTGCGGGAAGTCTCCCGCGCGGCCCGGGTGAGCCTGGGTTACCTCTCCGAGGTCGAGCGGGGTCGCAAAGAGGCGTCCAGCGAGCTGCTGGCCGCGATCTGCGACGCGCTGGAGCTGCCGCTGGCGCAGTTGTTGCACCACGTGGCCAGCGACATGAGCGTGCTGGACGCGGTCGAGAGCTCGGTGCCGGGCGAGCGCACCGAGCGCACCGAGGCGGCCATGGACGCGGCCGCCGAGAAGGCCCGTGCCGCGGTCGACGGTGTCGAGGGTGGCCGCCTGGTGCCCGCGGTCGTCGGCGAGAACCTGGCCGACCTGCGCATCCAGCCCGTGCTCAGCCACCGGATGGAGGCCTCGCTGGGCAGCCGCCGGATCGGCTCGGTGTTCGCCGCCTGATCCACTGCCCGCACTAGACTCGGTTCCTCGCCGCGGGAACCGGAGGTCGTGCTGCTCACCACCGTGCTCATCGTCGTCCTCGTCGTGATCGGCATCGCGGCGGTGGTGACCGTGCCGCTGATGATCCGCAGCACCCGCCGCCAGCAGGTGCCAGACGCCGCCCCAGGGCTGCGCAAACCGGTCATGGGCAGCCCCGCCCAGGTGTGGGTGTCGCGCGGCGAGCGGGTGCTGCGCGAGCTGGGAACCACGCTGGGGGAGCACGCCGCGCTGCACGGGATCTCCGCGGACGCCGCCGGGGTCGTCGCCGAGCTGCGGCTGACCGCGGGCCAGGTCGCGGAGCTGGACCACGCGATCGCCCGCATCCCCGTGCCGTCCCTGGAGCAGGAGCGCGACCAGCTCGCGGCCCGGCTCGCCCAGTCGGCCGGCCACCCCGCGGAGGCCGATCTCGCCCGCACGCAGGAAGCCGTGACCGCCCGCATCGCCGCGGCGGGCCGGCAGCGTGACCAGCGCGCCGCCCTGCTGGCGAAGATGCAGGCCACGGTCACCGAGCTGGAGCAGGCGCGTGACGAGCTGGCTGAGCTGATCGCCGGCACCGCGATGGTGGGCGACGGCTCGACGGACACGGCGACCGCCGAGCTCACGGGTAGGCTCGATGGCCTGCGGCAGGGACTGGTGGAGGTGCGTCGGGCGGCCAACCCTGAGATCGGTCCGGGCGATCAGGGCTAACCCTGAATCGGAACCTGATTTCGCCCGGGTCCAGTGGTGAGGACGACCACGGACCTGACACGATGGAACCCACAGCGATGACAGGGCGTTGCCATACCGACTGCGCAAGCGGTCAGGAGTGGCACCCAGTAGCGGACCAGCACGGAGAAGGCAGGCGGAGGAGATGGCCAACCCGTTCGTGAAGTTCTGGAAGTACCTCATGGCGGCCTTCTCGTCGAAGATCGACGAGCACGCCGACCCGAAGGTGCAGATCCAGCAGGCCATCGAGGAGGCCCAGCGGCAGCACCAGGCGCTGTCCCAGCAGGCGGCCGCCGTGATCGGCAACCAGCGGCAGCTGGAGATGAAGCTCAACCGCCAGCTCGGCAACGTGGAGAAGCTGCAGGCGTCCGCGCGCCAGGCGCTCGTGCTGGCCGACGAGGCCCGCTCGAAGGGTGACGACGCGAAGGCCACCCAGTTCGAGCAGGCCGCGCAGTCGTTCGCGACGCAGCTCGTCACGGCCGAGCAGGACATCGAGGACATGAAGACGCTGCACGACCAGGCGCTGCAGGCGGCCACGCAGGCCAAGCAGGCGGTCGAGCGCAACGCGATGATGCTGCAGAACAAGCTCGCCGAGCGCACGAAGCTGCTGAGCCAGCTCGAGCAGGCGAAGATGCAGGAGCAGGTCTCCAAGAGCCTCAACCAGATGAGCGAGCTGGCCGCGCCGGGCAACACGCCGTCGCTGGAAGAGGTGCGGGACAAGATCGAGAAGCGGTACACGACCGCCCTCGGTTCCGCGGAGCTGGCGTCGAACTCGGTGCAGGGCCGCATGATGGAGGTCCAGGCGTCGACGACGGAGATGGCCGGCCAGTCGCGGCTGGAGCAGATCCGCGCGTCGATGGCCGGTGGTTCGGTCACGCCGCAGGTCACGAGCGGCACGAACGCGAAGGCCGCGCCGGCGGCGAGCACGTCGAACATCGACGCGGAGATCGCGCAGCGGGTCGCCCAGGAGCAGAAGGCCAACGGGCAGACCAACTGATCGGCTCGTAGCGGCGGCGGGGAGGGGCCGGCAACATGCGTGGGCGAGAGTTCTACCAGCTGACGCAGCTGGCGAACCGGTACCTCAACGGCCAGGTGGTGCAACAGGTCCAGGAGGCCTGGACCAGGCGTGGCGACGAGCAGGTGCGGATCGAGCGGCAGCGGCGCAGGCTGGCGCGCAAGCGGGTGTGGGCGTCGCGCTGGGCCACGGCCTGGTTGCTGATCACCCTGCTGTGCGGGCTGTTGATAGTCGGCGTCATGACCGGCGCGGTGGCCGAGGGCGACACGACGTCGTTGTTCGGCGCCATCGCCGCGACGATCGTGACCCTGGTGATCACCATTCGTTCCACGGTGAAGCTCAGCCTGGCCAAGAACACCCAACGCGAGTTCGACGAGGCCCACCCGAAGCCCGGCCTCCCCGCGGCCGCGGTTGCCGCGCCGACGGCCCTACCCCCGAAGCGCTCAGCGGCGAGGGAGCCGATGGAGCGCCTCACGGAGGCGGAAAAGGCCTTGGGTCAGGTCCTGGCCCAGCTCACGGGCACCCCGGGCATGCCGGCCTCGGTCCCGGTCGAGTCGGTGGCCCAGGCCCAGACCACCAGCGCCGAGGCGGCGAACGCCCTCCGCGCGGTGGCGGCTCAGCTGGTCGCGGTAGAGCTGGCCCGCGACCACGCGCCGCCCCTGGAGCGTGGTCCGCTGGTGGAGGGCGTGTCGCGCCTGCGGGAGCAACTGGACGAGGGCCTGGACGGCTACCGCAGCCTGGTGGCCGCGGCAGGCAGGGTGGTGGCGGCAAGCTCCGCCCCCGGCCCGAAGCAGGAGCTCACGGAGGCCACGGACCACCTGGCCGGCCTGGCGGTGGCGTTGCGAGAGCTGTCGGACGCCGCAGGCTGACAAGCCTTCGGCCGGCCGATCCCCAGATCACGACAGCGCCGCCTCAGCTCCCGTTCACGGGCGGCTGGGCTGGGTGGTGTGCACCGTGATGGGCAGGCCGCCAGGCCTGCCCCTATTTGGCGTGCCCAAGGCCGCGAGCTGAGCGGCCTTACGCTGCACGCCACCCAGCCCAGCCCATGTTCACCCACGATCACGACTAGCCCGATTGATCCGCCGAACAAGCCCGGGCCCCCGAAAAATGAACCCGGTATAGATCTGAACCAACGCAGCCCCGGCATCAAACATCCGCACAGCATCGTCAGCGGAGAGAATCCCCCCGACTCCCACCACCGGCAACGAACTCTGCTTGGCGACGAAAGAAACAACCTCGAGCGCCCGCTCACAAAGTGGTCGCCCGGACAACCCGCCGGCCTGCGCACCCAGAGGATCGTCACCAAGACCGTCCCGCGACAAGGTCGTATTGGTGGCGATCACCCCCGCGACCCCGCGCGAGTGACACACCTCCAGCACATCCTCGACGGCCGAAAACGAAAGATCCGGCGCGATCTTCACCAACACGGGCCGCCCCGATGCCGCGGGCACGACGGCGGACAACAACCCGTCCAGCGCCGAACGATCCTGCAAACCCCGCAGCCCGGGCGTATTCGGCGAACTGACGTTCACGGCGAAATAGTCGGCGTAGGGCCACAAGGCGGAAACCGACGCGACATAGTCGGCGACTGCGTCGTCGGCGACCTTCGTCTTCCCGACGCTCACTCCGACCGGAATCCCGACCGGCCCCAGCCCGCGCAGCCGCGAAGCCAAAGCCGCGGCGCCGTGGTTGTTGAAGCCCATCCGGTTGATCACCGCCTCCGACGCCGGCAGCCGGTACAGGCGCGGCCGCGGGTTGCCCGGCTGCGCGTGCCTGGTCACCGTCCCGACCTCGACGAAGCCGAACCCGAACGCCGGCCACCCGCGCAGGGCCACGCCGTCCTTGTCCATCCCCGCCGCCAGTCCGACCGGCCCGGGGAACCGGATCCCGAACACCGTGCGTGGCGTCGACGTGCCGTAGAACCGGCGCAAACCGGCCACGAGCGGGCGCACGCGGCCGAGCCGGGTCAGCGCCGCGACCGTGCGCTCGTGTGCGACCTCGGGATCGCCACCGCCGAGGGAGAACAGCGCGCGGCGCAGAACGTGCTGGTAGACCACCCGCCCATCGTTTCATCGCCGCCGACGGGCCAAGATGGAGGTGTGCCCGACACCGTCGATCTCGACTCCGCCGCCGACGAGCTCTACGCCGGCTCGCGCGAGGACTTCACGCCCCGGCGCAAGGAACTGGCCAAGGCCGCGAAAACCGCGGGCGAGCAGAAGGTCGCCGCGGCGATCGACAAGCTGGCCAAGCCGACCACGTCCGCCTGGCTCGCCAACCAGCTCGCCCGCGACGCCGACTCCGACGTCGACCAGGTCGGCGAGCTGGGCGACGCGTTGCGCGAGGCGCACGCGAACCTGGCCGGTGCCGACCTGAAGGCGTTGTCGCAGAAGCGGACCCAGCTCGTCAACACGCTCGTCAGGCAGGCGGGCAAGCTCAACGGCGCCGCGCTGACCGAGTCGGTCACCCGCGAGCTGGAGGAGATCTTCACGACGGCCGTCGCCGACGCCGACGTCGCGCGGGTGCTGCTCGCCGGGCGGCTGACCTCGGCGAAGGACCTGGCCGCGACGGTCGCCGCGTGGCCGGAGGTGTCCGGCGACCGCACCCCGGTCGCCCGGCCCGCCAAGCCCAAGCGGGCGCCGAAGGAGCTGTCCGGCAAGGAGAAGGCCGCGCAGGACGCGAAGGTCGACAAGGCGCGCGGCGAGTTGGACGACGCTCGCAACGCGGTCAAGGAGGCGGAGGCCGACCGCGCCGAGGAGGAGCGGATCCTCGCCCAGGCGCAGCGGGTCGCGGACGAGGCGACCGAGGAGGTCCGGCGGGTCTACGAAGAGCTGGACGCGGCCGAGAACCGCGAGAAGGAGGCCCGCAAGCGGGTCGGCTCGGCGAGCCGGTCGGTCAAGGACGCCGAGCGGCGGGCGAGCCAGGCATGGCGGCTCGTGCAGCAGGCCGAGCGGGCACTCGAGGAACTGGGCGGCAAATAGCAACGACCCCCGGGCCGCTCCCGCGATCGGCGATCGCGGGCTCAGGATCGGACTAGTCCCTGAGAGCTCCGGGGGCCGGGTGACTGCCTGGTATTCGCCGACCACACCGCGCGCCTACGGCATCGGGACGAGCCCGATGTCAGCCGTGTTGCACAGCCGGTGAAACCAATGTCCGGGTTTCGGGTGGTCCTTAGCGGACAGCCACCTCACGAGTCCGTTGGGATATCACCGTTGGACCACCTCCTCTCTCGTGTACAGCCGACATTACGTGTTGCGGCGGCGCGACGACAAAGATTTTTACGGCGATTCAGCTCAGCGACGAACTACTCCCGACGTCAGCCTGACGAGTGACAGTCACTTGATCGGGTGGTGGTAATCTCGCGACTCAACTACCGGCCGTTGCCGGGTGACCTCGAAGGGCCATCTCTTTCCGTGGCGACCCCCCTGCACAGTGCTCACGGTCGGGTGGCGGTTGGCGCCGTCGTCGGCGCCGTCACCGCCGCGGTCTTCGCGATCGGTGTGCTCAACGGGGGCGCGGGTTACCGCCCGACGCCGGAGGAGCGAGCCGCCGTCGAGCCCGTGCCGCCGGGCGAGCGCGCACCCGAGGCCGACGAGCCGCTCCCGACCCGCGAGTCGCGCACGTCGTCGTCCAGCACCTCGTCGACGACCACCACGACCGACACCTCGACGACGACCACCACGACCAAAGCGGGCGACGACCCGGCCGACCCGGTCACGACGACGACCGAGGAGCAGCCACCCCCACCGCCGCCGCCCCCGCCGACGAACGACCCGCCGACCACCACGACGACCCGCTGCCACTCGCTGATCTGCGTGGGCTGAGCGGCTCGGCTCAGTTGTCGACGACCACGTCCGCGTCGTTGTCGCCGTCGAGCTCGTCGGCACCGGTGTCCGCGTCGGTATCGGTGTCCGGCCACGCCTCGGTGCGGAAGCGGTGGCGGCCCCTGCCGCTCGTGCGCAACACGCGGGCCAGCAACAGGTTCAGCGCCAGCGACACCTCGCGCGCGCCCGGCGTGCCCCACTGGTGGATCGGCACGCACGCGCCCTGCGCCTGCTGCACCGCGAGCCGGTCCGGCAGCGCCACCGGCATCACGAGCGTGCCGAAGTGCTCGCGCAGCTCGGCGATCCGGTACTGGTGCTCGTAGGACTGCGGGCGCACCCGGTTGACCACCACGCCCAGCGGCGACAGCTCCGGGTTGTGCTCCTCGCGCGCCCGCTCGACCGCCTCGAAGGCGCGCTGCGCGCCGGACACCGCGAACAGCGTCGGCTCGGTGACGAGGAGCGCGCCGTGCGCGGCCATCAGCGCCGAGCGGGTCAGCCTGCCGAGCGAGGGCGGGCAGTCGAGCAGCACCAGCTGGTAGGGGAGCTGCCCGTCCTCGAGCAGCGGGCCGAGCTCCATCAGCGCGCGGCTGAGCTTCTCCAGCCGCCGCGGGTCGGGGTCCTGGTCGTTGAGCAGCTCGAGGGTCTCCGAGCCCACGAGCACGTCGACCTCGTCGCCCCAGCCGCTGCGGGCGATCGCGTCGCGCAGCACCGCCGGTCTCGGCGTCTCCAGCACGTCCGCGAGCGTGGCCTTGGTGTCGTGGGGGTCGAGCGTCGCGGTCGCGTTGCACTGTGGGTCGAGGTCGACCACGAGCGTGCGCGCACCGCGGCGCAGCGCCGCCGAGGCAAGGCCGAGCGCGATGGTTGTCTTACCGACACCACCTTTGAGGCTGAGCACTGCCACCGTTTGCACGACGTGCACCATACGGGGCCTACTGTGTGCGTCCATGCGACCGGATGCAGTTCGCCTCGCGCTCGACGCCGAGCTGGCCGCCGCGCGCGAGCGGCGGGGCGGTGGCGCACCCCGGGTGCTCGACGTCGGTGGAGGTAGCGGCGTTCTCGCCGTGCCGCTGGCCGCCGCGGGCTGCGTCGTGACGGTCGTGGAACCCAACCCGAACGCGCTCGCGACCCTGCACCGCCGCGCCACGGACGCGGGCGTCGCCGACCGGATCACCCCCGTGCAGGCCGACAGCGACGCGCTCGGCCAGGTCACCGAGGCAGGCGCCGCGGACCTCGTCGTCGCGCACGGCGTGCTCGAGGTCGTCGACGACCCGGAGAAGACCGTTGCCGCGATCGTCGGCGCGCTCGCGCAAGGTGGCGCGGTGTCGGTGGTGGTCGCCAATCGCACGGCCGCGCTGCTGCACCGGGCGATCGCCGGCCGGCTCGGCGAGGCCCGCGTGCTCGCCGAGGATCCGGACGGACGGCTGCCCACCGAGCAACTGCTGCGCCGCTACGACACCGGCGCCCTCAGCCGGCTGCTGACCGGCGCGGGCCTGGCCGTCGAGCTGCTCCAGGGGCAGGGCGTGCTGACCGATCTCGTGCCCGGTGCGGTCCTGCAGCAGGACCCCGGCGCCGAGCAGGCCCTCGCGGAGCTGGAACGGCGCCTCGCGGGCGCCGCGCCGTTGCGCGACATCGCGACCAGGCTGCACGCGGTGGCGCGCCGCACGGGGTAATTGTCGGTGGCCTCTGGGAGGCTGTGGGCATGGGGCGCAGTGGGGATCTGCCGCGCGGTCTGGTCGACCGGTACAAGGCGCGCGACGGGCAGTGGCCGGACGACACCGGCTGCACTGTGCTGCACGTCGACATGGACGCGTTCTTCGCGTCGGCGGAGATCCGCGAGCGCCCGGAGCTGGCCGACCAGCCGGTGGTCGTCGGCGGCACGGGCGGGCGGGGCGTGGTCAGCTCGGCCAACTACATCGCGCGCACGTACGGCGTCCGCTCGGCCATGCCCACCGCCCATGCCAGGCGGCTGTGCCCGAAGGCCGTGTTCCTGCCGCCGACTTTCGGCCTGTACCAAGAGGTCTCGGCCGGCGTGATGGCGATCTTCCGCGACGTCACGCCGCTGGTCGAGCCGCTGAGCCTCGACGAGGCGTTCCTCGATGTGTCCGGCGCCCTGCGGCGGCTGCGCCAGACACCGGGCGAGGTCGCCGAGCACGTGCGGGCGCGGGTGGTGGCCGAACACGGGATCACCTGCTCGGTCGGCGTCGCGGCCACCAAGTTCGTCGCGAAGCTGGCGTCCGGCCTGTGCAAGCCCGACGGGATGCTCGTCGTGCCGCGCGAGGAGATCCTCCAGTTCCTGCACCCGCTGCCGGTGTCCGCGCTGTGGGGCGTCGGCAAGCGCACCGCCGAGCGGCTGAGCGGCATCGGCCTGAACCGGGTCGGCGACGTCGCGGCCACCCCGCTGCCACGGTTGCGTCGCGCGGTCGGCAACGCGGCCGCCGAGCATCTGCACGCGCTGTCCAACGGCCACGACGAGCGTGCGGTGGAGCCGGAGTCGGTGGAGAAGTCCGTCGGCGCGGAGGAGACGTTCGAGGTCGACCACACCGACCGCGAGGTGCTGAGACAGGAGCTGTTGCGCCTGTCGGAGAAGACGGCGGCCACGCTGAGGGGCCGGGGCCTGCGCGGGAGGACGGTGTCGATCAAGGTGCGCTTCGCCGACTTCACCACGATCACGCGCTCCCGCACCCTGCCGGTGGCCACGGATGTCACGCAGGAGATCTACCGGACGGCCTGCCGCCTGCTGGACGAGCAGACCCCGCCGGGCCCGGTGCGCTTGATCGGCGTGCGCATGGAGCAGCTGGGAGAGCAGGGAAGCGAGCAGCTCCTGCTGGACGCCCCCGAACGCGGCTGGCGCGACGCAGACCAGGCGGCCGACCAGGCAAGAGCAAAGTTCGGCGGCGCGGCTGTCCGCCCAGCAACGTTGTTAGGGAAAGACGGTCGCTAAGCCAGACCAGCGGCACGTACAGCCTGAGCCCACGGAGGGGCAGCTGCCAGCCCCGATCACGACGGCACCAACTCCAACTCCCGATCACGGCGGAACCCGCGGCCGGCTCCCGTTCACGGGCGGCTGAGCTGGGCCTTAAGCTGCACGCCGACCAGCCCAGCCGCAGCTCATTTTCCGATGAACCACGGCCGGGCCTGGAGAGACAGATCAACAGTCGTAGAGGCTGCTCGGATGCACCTTCTCGCAATACCGAACATGCAGGTGGTTGTCATGATTCGGGTACTGCGAAGTCAAACCCTCAGCGATCAACTGCGGATCATTGAAGAAGATCGACTTCACATGCCCAGGCGCCGCCGCCCGAACGGCCTGAGCCAACGCCCGAGTAGCAGCCCGGTCGTACTGCGCCGACTGCCAAGTGATCCGCCCGGCGGTGCACTGCGCGTTGTCGGTGCGGACGGGCCAGATGTCGATGTCCATCCCCATGTCATGAGAAGCGTGGCCGGGAATGTCGCCGCCGTGCTCGAAGCCCGCGTCGCCGAGTGGGACCTTGCCGTGGCCGGTGAACGAGCGCACCGCTGCCTCCAGCTGCCCCCACGCGGCACCGGACGCCCAGTTCGCGGCCGCGCCGTTGCCGTCCGGGTCCTGGTCGCAGATGCCGGCGGCCAGGTCCGGATAGTCGAAGTGCCACACCAGGTTCTGCCACGTCGTCGGGCCGACGACGCCGTCAACGCCGATCCCGGCGTGCGACTGGAAGTTGCGCACCGCGGTGGTCACCGATGCGTCGAACGTGCCGTTCACCGGCAGCGACAGGCGCCGCTTCGCGTTCAGCTCCACCTGCAGCGCACGCACGGCGGGGCCGGACGCGCCCGCCTTGATCTGCGGCACCAGCTTGCCCCAGGTGGCCGGGCCGACGATCCCGTCGGCACCGAGGCCGTTGGCGGACTGGAACGCCCGCACAGCCGTGTCGGTCGACGCGCCGAACACGCCGTCGGCCGGGGCGGACTGGCCGTGGTGGGCCAGCAGGTACTGGATCGCCAGTACGTCCGAGCCCCGGTTGCCCGTGCTCTGGGTGTGGAAGTAGGTGTTGGGGAAGGCGTTCGCGGGCGAGCTCAGCACCAGGGACGCGACCACGGCGGTGACCGCGGCCAGCGCGAGGAGCGCGCGGCGGAGAGTGACCATGAGCCCACATTATGGTGAACATTCACCGCGAACGTAAGCGTCTACGTTAGGTATTCACAGATGCTCATCGCCCAGGTCGGGCACTAGAATCCCGGCATGGCGAACGTCATCCTGTTCGCGATCGCTGTGCTCGCGCCGACCATCGTGTTCTGGGGTCTGGTGCGGCTGCCCAAACTCGTGGACAGGATCGGCGAGCGCATCCGCAGCCGCCGGGTCGTCCCGAGGAACCCGCCGATCGAGCAGCTCGCCGCCGACCTGCGCCGCGTGCACCGCCTGCTCGTGCAGACCCCGGACGGCACGCCGATGGTCCGCCGGGTCGCCACCCGCGACGCCTACGACGAGTTGCTGCGCCAGGCTTGCCAGGCCGTCGAGGTCCGCCACGACCTCGACGCGCTGCCCGAGGGCATCGAGCGGAACATGGAGCGGCTGCGCGTGGAGGAGGCCCTGCGCGACGCCGGGCTCACGATCCCCTGACCAGCTCCGGCAGCACCGAGCCGAGCGGCTCGCGCAGCACGTACGCCGCCAGCCGGTCGTAGGGCGTCTCCGAGCCGTTGCAGATCACGACCGTGGCGCCGGCCCGCGCCGCGAGCCCGACGAGCCCGGCGGCCGGCTGCACCGCGAGGGAGCTGCCCGCCACGAGCATCAGGTCGCACGTCACCGCCGCGTCCCGCGCCCGCGCCAGGACGTCGGCGTCCAGCGGCTGGCCGAACGAGATCGTCGCCGACTTCAGGATCCCGCCGCACACCAGGCAGGGCGGGTCGGCCTCGCCAGCCTCGACCCGGTCCAGCGCCGCGCGCATGGGCCTGCGGTCGCCGCAGGACAGGCAGACCGTGTCGAACATCGAGCCGTGCAGTTCCAGCACGAGCGCCGGGCTCGAGCCGGCCCGCTGGTGCAGCCCGTCGATGTTCTGCGTGAGAATCGCCTGCAGCCGCCCGGACTCCTCGAGCGTCACGAGCGCGCGGTGGCCGTCGTTCGGCCGCGCGTCCCACACCGGATGACCGCGCCGTGCCTGCCACGACCGCAGCCGCACGTCCGGGTCGTCGCGGTAGGCCTGCAGGCTCGACAGCCGCTCGGTCGCCGGGTTCTTCGTCCACAGGCCGTTCGGGCCGCGAAAGTCCGGGATCCCGGACTCGGTGGAGATGCCGGCGCCCGACAGCACGGCGATCCGCGACGCGGCCGCGACCGTGGCGACGGCGTCGGCGACCTGATCGGCGGGCCTCATCCGATCCACTCGAGCAGCCCGTCGGCGTCCTTCGTGTTGATCACCCGATCGGGTGGCACGCCGCACTCCTCGGCACGCTCGCAGCCGTAGGGCAGCCAATCCAGCTGTCCCGGCGCGTGCGCGTCGCTGTCGATCGAGAACATGCAGCCGGTCTCCAGGGCGAGCTCCAGCAGCCTGCGCGGCGGATCGAGCCGGTCCGGCCGGCAGTTGATCTCCACGGCCACGCCGCTGTCCCGGCATGCGGCGAACACGTCGGCCGCCTCGAACTCCGACTCCGGCCGCGGGCGACCCTTGACCCGGCGCCCGGTGCAGTGGCCGAGGATGTCGGTGTGCGGGTTCTCGGCCGCCGCGATCATCCGCGCGGTCATCTCGGCCTTCGGCATCCGCAGCTTCGAGTGCACGCTCGCGACGACGACGTCCAGTCTGGCCAGCAGTTCCGGGATCTGGTCGAGCCCGCCGTCGTCGAGGATGTCGACCTCGATGCCGGTGAGGACGCGGAACGGGGCCAGCTCGCGGTTGACCTCCTCGACGACGTCCAGCTGGCGCCACAGCCGCTCGGCGGTCAGGCCGTTCGCGACGGTCAGCCGGGGGGAGTGGTCGGTGAGCACCATCCAGTCGTGGCCGAGCAGCTTCGCGGTCTCGGCCATCTCCCGGATCGGGCTGCCGCCGTCGGACCAGTCGGAGTGGGTGTGGCAGTCGCCCCGCAGCTCGGTGCGCAGCGCCTCGCCGCCCGCGACGGGCTCGATGCCCCGCTCGAGCATCCTGGCGAGGTAGGAGGGCGTCTCGCCGCGCGCTGCTTCCGTCACGACACCCGCCGTGGACCGGCCGATGCCCGGCAGGTCGGTCAGCGTGCCGGCCTTCAGCCGGGTCTCGAGCTCGCCGGCCGGCAACCCGGAGACGACGCCCGCGGCCCGCCGGAACGCCTGCACCTTGTGGGTGGGCTCACCCGCGCGTTCCAGCAGAAACGCGATCTGGCGCAGGGCGCGGTCGGGATCCATTCAGCCCACCTGTGCGGGCTCGAGCGGGCTAGTGGCACACTCGCAAGCGGCCGGGTTTTGCTCACGCATACGACCATGATTCCGGATCGGGTAGTCGCGGAGCCTTGTGGCTCGTATCCTGGGGGGTGACGTCCCCGGAGTGGGGCGCCCGCCGGGTCCGGCGGCCATGACCGTGAGAGCCCGGCGCTCGCGACCGCTGTGCCGGAGGAGGAACGAATGCCACTCTCCGAGCACGAGCAGCGACTGCTCGACCAGATTGAGCGTGCGCTCTACGCCGAGGATCCCAAGTTCGCATCCACGGTGCTCGGTGCGCGCCTGCGCCGACCCTCGCGACGCCGACGCCTTCAGGGCATCGCGCTGTTCGTTTTGGGTGTCGCACTTCTGGTGCTGGGAGTGATCCTGCCGCTGAAGCCTGGCGGCGTCCCGGTAGTCAGTTTGCTCGGCTTCCTGGTCATGTTCTTCGGTGCGCTGCTCACGCTCTCCGCGCTGCGAAACGGTGCCGGTGAGGGCGAGGAGGGCGCCGGGGAGTCCGAAGGCGGTGGGTCACCCAAGGCGCGCCGCAGCTCGTTCTCGCAGCGAATGGAGGACCGCTTCCGCAGGCGGTTCGAAGACGAGCCGTAGACCCCGGCTCGACCTGAGATCGTCGGGCGCCGCCATCGGCACCCGGCGATCACTCATGCGTGACCTCGAACGCATCCCGAGTGTTTTCCGAGACTCCGTGGGGCACCATCGGAACGGCATCCCGACTTTCTAGGGAGGACTGCCGTGGGTCTGCGGATTCCCGAACAAGCCCAGTGGACGAGACTGGCCGAGCGGGTCGCCGAGGTGGCCCCTGCCGGATTTTCCGGCGACCGGCTGCGCAACCTGTACGAAGGGCACTGGCAGGACGCGGGCGAGCGCTCCCCGATGATCACGCCGGTGGACCAGACGGGCCTCGGCCAGATGTCCAAAGTGGACGAGCCGACCGCGCTGAAGGCCGTCGCCGCCGCCCACCAGCAGCACTATGACTGGGCGAAGGTCCCGCTGGCCGAGCGCAAGGCGCGGGTGACCGCGGCGGTCGAGGCGATGTCCGGGGTCCGCGACGACCTCGCCCTGCTGCTCGCCTGGGAGATCGGCAAGCCGTGGAAGCTCGCGTGCGCCGACGTCGACCGGGCGCTGGACGGCGTGCGCTGGTACCTCGAGCACATCGACGAGATGCTCGCCACCGACGCGCACGGCAGGCCGTTCGAGCGCACGCCGCTGTCCGGCCCGGTCAGCAACATCGCGAGCTGGAACTACCCGATGTCGGTGCTGGTGCACGCCGAGCTGGTGCAGCTGCTGGCCGGCAACGCGGTGATCGCCAAGACACCGACGCAGGGCGGCGCGGTATGCCTGACCGTCGCGCACGCGCTGATGAACGACGCGGGCCTGCCGGTCACGCTGCTTTCCGGCGACGGCTCCAAGCTCTCCGGCGCGCTCGTCCGCTCGATGGAGCTCGGCGCGCTCGCGTTCGTCGGCGGCCGGGACAACGGCGGCAAGGTCGCCGCGCAGCTCGTCGACACGGGCAAGCGGCACATGCTCGAGCAGGAAGGCCTGAACTGCTGGGGAATCTGGGAGTTCTCCGACTGGGCGGGCCTGGCCAAGCACCTGAAGAAGGGCTTCGAGTACGCCAAGCAGCGCTGCACCGCCTACCCGCGGTTCGTCGTGCAGCGCGGGCTGGTCGACGCGTTCCTCGCCACCTACCTGCCGGTCGTGCAGTCGATCCGGTTCGGCCACCCGCTCGCGATCGACGACGAGCAGGCCGAGCTGCCCGTGCTGGACTTCGGCCCGATGATCTCCGCGACCAAGGCGACCGACCTGCGCAAGCGGGTCGACGAGGCCCTGCACCACGGCGCCGTGCCGCTCTACCGCGGCTCGCTCGACCAGGGCCGGTTCATGCCGGGCCAGGACACGTCGGCCTACGTCGCGCCGACCACGCTGCTCGCCCCGCCCGGCGCCTCGCGGCTCATGCACGAGGAGCCGTTCGGGCCGGTGGACACGATCGTCGTCGTGGACACGAAGCCGGAGCTCCTGGCGCAGATGAACGCGTCCAACGGCGCGCTCGTCGCGACCATCGCCTGCGACGACCCGGAGCTGGCCGACGACCTGGCCCAGCACGTGCAGGCGTTCAAGGTCGGCGTGAACAAGCCCCGCTCCCGCGGTGACCGCGAGGAGCCCTTCGGCGGCCGGGGCAGCTCGTGGAAGGGCGCGTTCGTGGGTGGCGTGCATCTGGTGCACGCGGTGACCCAGGGCCCGCAGGACGAACTGCTGTACGGCAACTTCCCGGACTACAACCGCTACCCGGCCGTCTGACCTGGCGGCCCGGCCGACGCCTGCGCGAGTCCAACGTTCCGGCGCGGCGAGTTCAGCAGCGGCGCAGCGACAGCGACCGGCGAGTGTGGACTCGCGGGTATTGGGTGTTGGACTCGCGTCTCAGCGGCGGCGGCGCAGGACCGAGCGGGGCAGGATCTTTTCCTTCCAGCCCAGCGGGTCCGTGCGGCGCAGGCCGCGCATCAGCGAGTCGAACGCGGCGCTCAGCTTCGGGTCCGCCTCGGTGCTACCGCCGTACCAGGAGCGCTCCACCTCGCTGACGACCGTGCGCAGCGCCTGCTTGCCCTCGTCGTCCAGCTCGTGCTCGGTGGCCAGCCGCCGGGCGGCCACCCGGACCGTCTCGGTGTCGTTGACCTCCGCACCGCGGTCGGTCGACTCCGCGAGCAGCTCCGCCCATGCGGACGTCGCCGCGGCCGGGCCGTTCGCCTGGATCTGGTGGCGCCGGTGCAACCGCCGGCGTTCCCGCACCAGGCCGGGCGCGCCCGCGATGACCAGCACGATCACCAGCACAGCCAGCCACCACGACACGATGCCGGCGAGCAGCACCAGCGTCAGCACCCAGCCCACCCCGGCGATCGGCACGGTCAGGCGCCGCCGCCGTCCGGTCGCGGCGAGCGCGGTCGCCCCGGCCGACACCGCGGCCAGCACGAAGACGGCGATCCACGGCCAGCTCGGCGAGTTGTCCGCCTGCTGGTCCGAGCCCGCGCCACCGGCCTGCTGGTTCTGGTTGTCCTCCTTGTTCTGCCGCGTGTCGGACGGCGCGGCAGGCGCCGACGAGTTCCGTCCGGTCTCCGGGTCGTCCTGCGGACCCTGCGAGCCGCTCTCCGACAGATACGGCGGCGTGTACGACGTGCCGTCGCTCAGCGGGGTCGGGTCGAACATCTGCCAGCCGAGCCCGGGGAAGAACACCTCGACCCACGCGTGCGCGTTCTGCGTGGTGATCGACCGGTAGTCGCCCGACTCGAACCCGGCGGTGTAGCCCATCGCCACCCGCGACGGGATGCCCGCCGCGCGCAGCAGGATCGCCATCGCCGACGCGTACTGCTCGCAGAACCCGGACTTGCTGCGGAACAGGAAGTCGGCGAGCGCGTCCTCGTCGCTGCCGGCCGCGGTCTGGGTCTCGTAGACGAACCCGTTGCTCGGGGCGAAGTACTCCTGGATCGCCTTGACCTTGTCGAACGTCGCGCCACGTCCCGAGGCCAGCTTGTCGGCCAGCTGCTGGACCTGGCGGTCGATGCCGTTCTTCGCGAAGTACCGCGCGTCGACGTCGCGCCGGGTCGCCGGCAGCGCGTCGCGCATCTGGTCGGCGCTCGGCGTGGTGAGGTCGGCCTCCTCGACGTAGGCCGGCAGGATCTGCGACCGCTCGCCGAAGATCATGCCGCCGACCCGGTCGTAGCGCATGCCGACCGGCAGGTCACGCAGCCGCCGCGGCACGCCGAACACCGGCGCCCACTTGTCCTCGGAGTTGACCGGCTCGATCTCGATGTCGACGGTGTCCGCCGACGCGCCGAAGGACTCCACGCCCGCCGGGGGTGGCAGCGGGCCGTCGGCGGAGTTGCCCTCCGGCAGGCGGTTCGCCCCGGTCCAGCCGCCGTTGGCGTTGAAGTCCCCGAGTGTGAGCGCCCGCAGGTAGCGGCCGTCGTCGCCGAGGCCGCGGACCCGGAACAGCTCGACGTTGCCGTCCTGGTCGAGCATGCCGCGCAGCTGGGTGAACGGGTTGAGGCCCAGGCCACCCTGGCCGCCGTTGCCCTTCCCGCCCGGCAGCTGGCCGACCGTGCCGATGAACGTCACCGTGGCGCCGGCGAACAGCGCGATCGCCACCGCGCCGGACACGAGCGCCGCGGGCGAGCCGACACCGGCGCTGGTGCCCTGCACGACCGGCCGGTTGCGCCACTGCTGGTGGCGGTGCGCGCCGTCCACGGCGAGCAGCGCCGCGAACGAGATCGCGCCGAGCACGAACGCCCACCACGGCAGCATCTCGTCGGCGAGCGACGCGGGCACCGCGTACACGCACAGCAGCACCAGGCCGCACGCGGCCGGCGTGCCCGCGGACACCGCGAGCGTGTCGACGAGCACGGCCACCAGGCCGATCGCGATCACCACCAGGCACAGCACGGCCGGGGTCGCGTCGACCGGTGGCACACCTGTGCGCACGACCTCGACGGACGTGCGCAGCACGTCACCCAGCTCGGCGAGCGAGTCCGGACCCGGGAAGAGCCCGAGCACGCCCTCGTCGGTGAACAGCGCGACGAGCAGGCACAACAGGGCGAACATCTGCGTGAGGCCGACGAGCAGGACCGGCGTGCGCACCGCGCGCAGCCCCAGCCCGACCGCGGTCACCACGGTGACCGCCACGCCCGCGTAGCCCCACCAGCGCAGCCCCTCGATCACGCCGGCGAGCGCGAGCGACGCGCACAGCGTGGTCACCGCGGCGACCACCGGCGTCACGGTCATCGACCACTGCTGGGAGGTCAGCTCGTTGCCGGTCGTCGGCGGGGGCGGCGGGCCGGTCTGTGTGGACTGCGGCGTGATGCGCGGCGGCGGCGTCATCGGCGGGGCACTCACGGAGCTAGTTCACCCCCGTGATCATCGCGTCGTTGCGGCTGCCGTGGGTGCGGCAGAGGGTGGACCAGGTGGCGGTCATCGGGATGTTCGGGCGGGCGACCGTCACGCCCCAGCCCGCGCCGCGCAGCAGCGCGGTCGCCCCGTCGATGTC
>Ga0164241_10002228_pt1 | contig 21465 bp, 19 predicted proteins | sample OricomyardsoilBY_FD_108780 | JGI IMG/M metagenome (GOLD analysis project Ga0164241, IMG submission 108780) | Backyard soil microbial communities from Emeryville, California, USA - Original compost - Back yard soil (BY) | ecosystem: Environmental > Terrestrial > Soil > Unclassified | place: USA... | reverse complement strand
TAAAGCCGCTCCTACAGTTTCGGAGACGGAGTTCTGGTTATTCCCGTTTCAGTTCGCGGCCCATGAGGGCGGAGAGGACTTCGGCGGGGGGTTTTGAGTCGCGGAGCATGGCGCGGATTTCGCCGAGGATCGGGGCATCGATGCCGCGGGCGGCGCAAAGGGCGCTGAAAGATTCGGCGGTCTTGTAGCCTTCGACGACGGTTTTGCGTCCGGCGAGGAGTTCGGCGGTGGTGTGGCCTTCGCCGAGGCGCTGGCCGAATTCGCGGTTGCGGCTCCAGCCGCCGTGACAGGTGGCGACGAGGTCGCCGAAGCCGCTGAGGCCATAAAATGTTTCGGGGCGCGCACCGAGCGCCACGCCGACGCGGACCATCTCGGCGAGGGCGCGGGTGAGGAGCGCGGCTTTGGCGTTGTCGCCGAGTTTGAGTCCGTCGCAGCAACCGGCGGCGATGGCGTAAACGTTTTTGAGGCAGCTGCCGATTTCGACGCCGGCGACGTCGTCGGTCGTGTACACGCGGAGGGTCGGGCCGCTGAGCGCGGCTTGGACGGCGGTTGCGAAATCGTTGAGGTGGGAAACGCCGAGGGTCATCGCTGCGGGTTGTCCGCGGGCGAATTCGGCGGCGTTGGTGGGGCCGGTGAGCGCGCCGGCGCCGTATTCGGGAAGCGTGGCGGAAATGATTTCGGTGGGGCGGAGATGCGTGCCGACTTCGAGGCCTTTCGAGAGGCTCACGATGTAGCGGAGCTGCGTCGCGAGGGAGAGGCTTTGCCGGATGCGTTCGCAGGTTTCGCGGAGGACTTGGGAGGGGCAGGCGAGGAGGATGACCTCGGCTTCCATGAGGACCGGCGTGAGTTCGTGGCCGAGCTGGATGCTGGGCGGGAGCGGGATGCCGGGGAGGTACTCGGTGTTTTCGCGGGCGGAGGAGATGGCGAGCGCGTGTTCAAAGCGTCGCGGGCAGAGCGTGACGGTGTGGTTGAGGCGGCTGAGGTGGATGGCGAACGCCGTGCCCCAGGCACCGGCTCCGATGATGGCGAAATTCATGAGGGAAAGTGAGGGGTTTTTGTGGATCTAGGGGGAATCATCCAGCGCAGTTAGTGCATCGCGAAACTGCTCAACAGATATCTCCCCACTAGCTAGCCTGACCTCAAGTATACGTCGCGCCTCAGGATTGATGCCGCCAAGTGAACTACACGACCTCTCCTGCTCCGGTGAATTCGCAGTCCTTGAGGGTCGGAACCAGATCAATCCGAGCAAGAATGCCAAAAGGCCGAACACCAGTGACGAAAAAAACCAAGTGGCGAAAGAATTTATCGATGGATCAAGCACTGCCTGTCCAAAGGTCACTAGGGTTGAGGCGCTAGCTGACCAAGCGGCAAATCTAAGGCCTGAGGCGGTTCTGCTGCGTTTATTTTTTCTGGGAAGAAGAAGCTTAAGGAGAATGAGTGCGGTCACTGTACCGATGCCAGTTACATAAACACCATGGAGGTCAGCAGCAGTCGCCGGATCTTTGAGAGCAACTGTCGAATGGGACGTGATCCCCAATTGTGGTGTCGCAGTACTCACAGTCTTCTCAGTGGCCTTCGGCTGTAACAGTGGGTGCGCTTTTTGGAGATCTGGATATAAATGAAGCACTCCTCGGTCGTGCGCTTGTTCTGCGTACCCGACGATTATGTCGTCATCAGTCGCACGACTGTTCGGATATTGTGTCCTGTAGAATTTTATAAACTCATCCCGCGTTTGTGGATTAGCCATAAGTCTGGAGCGGTTAAATAGGACGTTGGTCAGCGTCAGAGTTGTGAAAGCTACTCCGGAAATTTCCGTGCGCGCACGGCTTCGGTGTAGGCGGTGAGGCCGGATTTGATTTGGGCGCCGGCGTCGGCGAATTGTTTGGCGAAGGCGGGGACGTAGCCGGGCGTCAGACCTAGGAGGTCGGTGTAGACGAGGATCTGGCCGTCGCAGTTGGGGCCGGCGCCGATGCCGATGACGGGGATTTTCACGGCGGCGGAGATTTTTTGGGCGACGGCGGCGTCGGTCAGCTCGATGAGGAGGGCGAAGGCGCCGGCTTTTTCGAGGGAGACGGCGTCGGCGAGGAGCGAGTCGGCTTCGGCGGGGTTGGTGCCGAATTTTTTGTAGCGGCCGAGGGCGTGGATTTGTTGCGGCTGCAGGCCGATGTGAGCCCAGACGGGGATGCCGGCTTCGACGAGGCGGGCGATGGTGGGGGCGAGCGAGGCGCCGCCTTCGATTTTCACGGCTTCGGCGCCGGCTTCCTGAAGGAGGCGCTGGCAGGCGCGGAGGACTTTTTCGAAATCGTAATGGGCTTCGCCGAAGGGGACGTCGGCGGCGATGAGGGCGTTGGGTTTCGCGCGGGCGACGGCGGCGGTGTGGTGGCAGATCATGTCGAGCGTGACCGGCACGGTGGTGTCGAAGCCGAGCAGGACGTTGCCGACGGAGTCGCCGACGAGGACGATGTCCACACCGGCTTCGCTGGCGAAGCGCGCGATGATGGCGTCGTAAGCGGTGACGGCGACGATGGGGCGCTGGCCTTTGAGCTTACGAAGTGTGTGGACGGTGGTTTTCATTTCGATCTTTGCCACAGAGGGCACAGAGCTCGGACACAGAGAACACAGAGTTCGGAAAGGCGGAATTCGGTTCTGAAGCGGAGTGGGTCACAGAGGACACGGAGTGCAGACACAGAGCGCACAGAGTTCGGAGGGCGGAGATCGAAAGAGATTCGGAAACTGAATTGGAGGAGTTGTGGCGTGTGAAACGGACAGGAAATCAAAATCAATCAGTGAATTGCTTCCGTCTCTGTGAACTCTGTGTCGGCGCTCTGTGTTCTCTGTGGCGAACTCTGGTTCTGAAGGGCGTCTCGGGTAATTACTTCAGGAAGGCGGGGATTTTTTCGTTGGCGATGATCGTTTCGAAGGACTCGCGGGTGTTCACGAGCTCGAAGGTGGAGCCTTTCACCAACACCTCCGCTGCGGTGCCGCGGGTGTTGTAGCGGCTGGCCATCGCGAAACCGTAGGCGCCGGCGCTCATGAAGGCGATGTACTCGCCTTCGCCGACTTGCTGGAGCTGGCGTTCCTTCGCGAAGCAGTCGCCGCTTTCGCAGATCGGGCCGACGATGTCGGCGACGAGTGCGGGGCGGGTGGTGTCGCGGTGGAGAGGGACGATCTCGTGGTAGCTTTCGTACATCGCTGGGCGCACGAGGTCGTTCATGGCGGCGTCGACGATGAGGAAGTTGCGGCCGTGTCCGCGTTTCAAATACTCGACACGCGAGAGAAGCACGCCGGCGTTGCCGACGAGGTTGCGGCCGGGCTCGAGGAGGATTTTCAAGCCGAGCGGTTGCAGGAGCGGAAGAAGGGTGGCGCCGTAAACTTCGGGCGTGAGCGGGCGCGTGCTGTCGGGCTGGTTGTCCCACCACGACTGCTGGCCGGAGGCGAGGGCGTCTTTGTAGACGATGCCGATGCCGCCCCCGATGGAGAAATAGGTGATGCCGTACTTGGCCTTCAGCTCGGCGACGAAGGGCGCGACTTTCGTCACGGCTTCGATGAAGGGATTCACGTCGGTGAGTTGGGAGCCGATGTGCATCTGCACGCCCTTGATGGCGATGTTGGGGAATTTGGCGGCGGCCTCGTAGGCGGCGGCGGCGAATTTCAGCGGGATGCCGAACTTGTTGTCGGATTTGCCGGTGGTGATCTTCGCGTGCGTGTGGGCGTCGACGTCGGGGTTGATGCGGATGGCGACTGGGGCTTTCACCCCAAGTTTGCCGGCGACGTGATTGATGCGGGCGAGCTCGGGTTCGCTCTCGACGTGGAAGGAGAAGATGCCGTTTTCGAGCGCGAGTTTGATCTCGGCCTCGGTCTTGCCGACGCCGGCGAAGACGCTGCGGTTAACGTCGGCGCCGGCGGCGAGCACCCTGCGAATTTCGCCGCCGCTCACGAGGTCGAACGCGGCGCCCAAGTTCGCGAAGTGGCGGAGCACCGCGAGATTTGAGTTGGCCTTCATCGCGTAGCAGATCTGGAGATCGATGCCGGCGAGGCTCTTCGCGAGGCGCGTATAATTGTCGGCGAGGGTGGCGGCTGAATACACGTAGGTTGGCGTGCCGTATAACTGCGCGACGGTCGCGAGATCGACGGATTCGCAGTGGAGATTTTGACCGGTGTAGTGGAAATGATGCATGGGCAAAAATGCGTGAAAACCGCGAACGCTGCGGATTTCGCATTGAAAAAACGAACCTATTTTGCCGTTAGGTTACACACCGCCTGCAATGCTTCGTGTACTCAAAAATCTATTTCACCGTCCGGCCATCAAGATGGGCCGCGTTGACAATAGTCGCATCCACACGACGCGTCTGCGGAACGCTCAATTCGTCAGCTTTATCAGCGAATCGGGGAGCCTGATGCCGTTCAGCACGGATCGCTACGATGCGCGGCTGCGGCGGCGGAAATTGTTCAAAGCCTTTCTCGCCACCGGCGTCGCCGCTGGCGCGGCCTGGGTCGTTATCGAGAGCGCTCATGCGCTGACGATGTTCTGAACGCCGGGAGCGACGGACGACGATTTTCAAAACGAAAAAGGGCCGGACTCGAGATGAGTCCGGCCCTTTTGTTTTAGAAAAAAGGTGCTGTTTTCGGAAGCGCGCTCGGAGTGCGCGCTCCACCACGATCAGGAGGTTTTTGGGAGTTCGCCGCTCAGCTCGACCGCGCGTGGGTGGTGGAGCTTTTCCTTGTGGTGGCTGTGGCGCTTGCGGAGGAGGCCGTCGAGTTTGTCCACGAGAAGATCGATGGATTTGTAGGCATCGTCGCTGGCGACGGAGGCGATCAAGTCGGGACCGCGGATTTCGATCTGGGCCTTGGCCACAAACCGATGGTCGATGTCCTGCGTTTTATCGGACTCGAGGTCGATGCGGAGCCGGATGATGTGTTCTTCGTGGCGGAAGAGACGGAGTGTTTTTTCGGCGACCGCTGTGCGGAGGGCATCGGTGAGCTCGAGGTGAATCCCGCGGACAAGCAAGCGGTCGGCGGCCGATGAGGGAGTTTCGTTATTTTGCATCGCGTGGGGGTTGGTCTGGAAAAGCGGCGGAGTGTTCCGCCGCTGTGGATACAAACCGTCCGCGCGATTCCTGAAGAAGCGAACGCGGCGCGAAGAAAGATCGGAGCTTCTTTGCGAGGCGGCGCGAAGAGAACGGATCGTGATCTCGAAGCGAAGGCCGGGCCGTCGAGCCGGCCTGGTGAAAGCGGCGTCGAGACCGCCGCACTCCATAACGCTTAGCGCTTTTTGTTCAGCGCGGTGTTGAACCAATCGCCGCCGAGCGACTGCTGCGGACGGGGCGCGGGAGCGAAATTGAAGCCACCGCGATTTCCGCCACCGCCTCCGGGACTGTTGCGGGAGCCGCTTGCGCCGGGAGCGTTGCCGGAAGTCTTTCCGCCGATTTCCGGACGACTGCGCATGGAGAGCGCGATGCGTTTACGAGGGAGATCGATCTCGGTGACGGTCACGCTGACCTTTTGGGAAACCTTCACGACTTCGGAGGCATCCTTCACGAATGTATCCGAAAGTTGGCTAACGTGGACAAGGCCGTCCTGGTGGACGCCGATGTCCACGAAGGCACCGAAGGCCGTCACGTTCGTCACGATGCCCGGGAGCTTCATGCCGGGGCGGAGGTCTTCGACTTTGTTCACGCCTTCGGTGAAGGAGAACGCTTCGAATTTTTGGCGCGGATCGCGGCCGGGCTTGGCGAGTTCGGCGAGGATGTCGGTGAGCGTGGGGAGGCCGACCTTCTCGGTGACGTAGTTTTCGAGTTTGATTTTCGAGCGGGATTTTCCGTCGCGCATCAAGTCGGCGACGGTCACGCCGACATCGGCGGCCATTTTTTCCACGATCGGATAACTCTCGGGGTGAACGGCGGAGGTATCGAGGGGGTTATCCGCGCTGCGGATACGGAGGAATCCGGCGGCCTGTTCGAAGGCCTTCGGGCCGAGGCGCGGCACGGTGAGGAGCTCGGCGCGGGATTTGAACGGACCCTTTTCGTTGCGATGGGCGATGATGCTGGCGGCGGTCGCGGAGTTGAGGCCGGAGACGTAGCTGAGGAGTTGTTTCGACGCGGTGTTCACCTCGACGCCGACGCCGTTCACGGAGGAGACGACGCAGTCATCGAGCGAGCGCTTGAGGGCGTTTTGATCGACGTCGTGCTGATACTGGCCGACGCCGATGGATTTCGGGTCGAGCTTCACGAGTTCGGCGAGCGGATCCATGAGGCGGCGGCCGATGGAGACGGCGCCGCGCACGGTGAGGTCGTGGTCGGGGAACTCTTCGCGGGCGACGTCGCTGGCGGAGTAGATTGAGGCGCCGGACTCGTTGACCATCACGACCGGGATTGACGATGGAATGCCGAGGGAGCGGACGAAGGTTTCGGTCTCGCGGCCGGCGGTGCCGTTGCCGATCGCGATGGCCTCGATCTGGAAGAACTTCACGAAGCCGGAGAGCTTCTCTTTCGCGTCCTCGGTTTTGGCGGTGCCTTGCTCGGGGTAAACGACGTCGTTGTGAAGCAGTTTACCCTGACGATCGAGGATGACGCATTTGCAGCCGGTGCGGAAACCGGGGTCGATCGCGAGGACGTTTTTCTGACCGAGCGGCGAGGCGAGCAGGAGTTCGCGGAGGTTATCGGCGAAGACCTTGATGGCGGTTTCGTCGGCGCGCTTTTTGGTTTCGAGGCGCATCTCGGTTTCCATCGCGGGAGCGAGGAGGCGTTTGAAACTGTCCTGTGCGGCGAGGCGGACTTGGTCGGAAACCGGTGTCTTTCCTTTGACGAACATCGGCTCGAGTTCGGCGAGGGCGGCGGTCTCGTTGACCGTGACGCGCATCATCAGGAAGAGTTCTTTTTCGCCGCGGCGCATGGCGAGCACGCGGTGGCTCGGGGCTTTGGCGAGGGATTCGCTCCAGTCGAAATAATCTTTGAATTTCGCGCCTTCGGCTTCTTTGCCCGTGATGACCTTGGAGGAGACGATGGCGTCTTTTTGGTAGAGTGCGCGGAGTTTCGCGCGGGCGACGGCATCGTCGCTCATGCGCTCGGCGAGGATATCGCGGGCACCGGCGAGCGCCTCGTCGGCGGAGGCGATGGCGGACTTCACGTTCTTGCCGTCGTCGGCGGTGTATTCGAGACTGACATACGGTTGGACGGCGGCGGCGAGATCGGTGGCGGGGTCCTGCGCCCAGATGAGTTCGGCGAGCGGTTCGAGACCCTTTTCTTTCGCGATGGTGGCGCGGGTGCGCTTCTTGGGGCGGAAAGGAAGGTAGATGTCTTCGAGTGCGGTGAGCGTGTCGGCGGCGGCGATTTTTTTCGCGAGATCGTCGGTGAGGATGTTGCGTTCTTTCAGGGAAGCGGTGATGGCGGCGCGGCGGTCGTCGAGGGCGGCGAGGGCTTCGAGGCGGTCGCGTATCGACGTAATGGCGACTTCGTCGAGTTCCCCGGTGGCCTCTTTGCGGTAGCGCGCGATGAACGGCACGGTGGCGCCTTCTTTCAGGAGCTGGGCGGTCGTGGCGACCTGATGGACTTTGAGGCTGAGCTCCTGCGTGATGCGGAGGACGTGGTCGGGATTGGGCAGATCCATGAAAAGAAAAAGCCGCCATAGCATCGCCCCTCGTCATGCGAGCAAGTGCAAAGCTCGGACACGGTTTTTAGGCGCGATTTCCGGGGTGTTTTCCCCGGTCGATGACCGGCGTTTTCCTAGGCGCCCGACAAAGAAACCTCATCCGCGAAAATCAGCTATACTCGGAGACGGAGATGCCGTTCATGAGGACACGTGACCACTTCCACTCAACGAAGCGGTCGCTTCTCAGAAATGAACATCAAATCAATCTTCACCAAAACCCTAGTGCTGGGCCTGTTCGCAGGCTCGCTGGCCGTCGCCACTGTTTCTGCCGCGGAGGAGGCTGCTTTCGATGTGCGTCCGGTTCCGGTCAAGACGCCGCCTCCTGAGTTCCCATTCGACATGCAGCGCCAGGGCATTTCCGGTGTCGTCGCCGTTCGCGTCGTGATCGACGAGACGGGTACGGTCGCCGAGTGCTCCGTTGCCAAGTCGAGCCATGCCGAGTTCGAGCAGGCCGCGGTCAGCGCCGTCAAGACGTGGAAATTCAAGCCCGCCTCGAAGGCCGGCGTCGCGGTGCGCTCCAGCGTCGTGATCCCCATCAAGTTCACCCAGGAAACCTGAGTTCGTCTCAAGGTCCTTCTCACCTTCAAGACCGGCGTTTCAACGAGCGCCGGTTTTTTTATGCCCGGAGAAAATCGCGCCGCTCAGCGATAGGGTTGATGAAGCTCGACGGGGTGAGCGGGCTTGTTTTTCGCGCGCAGCTTGAGGTTGAGCATCTCGACGGCGAAGGCGAAAGCCATGGAGAAATAAATGTAGCCTTTGGGGATGTGCTGCCCGAGCGATTCGCCGACGAGCGTGACGCCGATCAGTATCAGGAAACTCAATGCGAGGATTTTCAGGGTCGGGTGTTTGTTGACGAAGTCGCTGATGGTGCCGGCGAACCAAAGCATGATGCCGAGCGCGATGACGACTGCGACGATCATGACCCACAGATGATTGGCCATGCCGACGGCGGTGATGACGGAGTCGAGGGAAAAGACGATATCGAGGAGGAGGATTTGCACGATGACACCGGCGAAGGACGTGGCTTTGGCCGAGGTCGCATGGCCGTCCTCGCCTTCGAGTTTTTCGTGCACTTCGACGACGCTCTTGCCGATCAGGAAGAGACCGCCGACGAGCAGGATGAGGCTTTTGCCGGAGATCGGCGCGTCGAGGATGGGCAGCGTGAAGAGAGTCGCGGTAAGCCCCATCAACCACGAGATGCTGCACAGAAGAAGAATGCGCGTGATCAGCGCGAGTGAGAGGCCGAGCTTGCGCGCCTTGGGCTGCTGTTCGGGCGGAAGTTTGCCCGCGAGGATCGAGATGAAGATGACGTTATCGATGCCGAGCACGATTTCGAGCCCGGTCAGTGTGAGCAGGGAAATCCAGATTTGGGGGTCGGTGAGCCAGTCCATGGCGGCGAGGAAGTCCGGGACCAAGGAGCGCGTCAACCGGCGGCGGATTATAAATCGGGGACGAAGATTCGCGTCAGTGTATCCACGAAAGCCCTAACCGCAGCCAGAGCGGGATCGTGAGGATGCCGAGCAGCGTCGCGCAGATCACGACACGGACGGCGGTCAGCGAATGCCCGCCGTAGTGTTGCGCGATGACGATCAGCAGAATGCCGGTGGGCATGGAGCCTTCGACGACGAGGATGCGTTTCAGCTCGGGCGAGCAGGGCAGGAATTTTGCCGCGATCAGATAGAGCAGTGGAAAAATCCCCAGGCGCAGGCCGCACGCGCCGAAGGACACGCGGGGTTCAAAGAGTTCACGGGGCCGGGCGACATATTTTTCCACGGCGGCGCCGATCAGGATCAGGCCGAGCGGAATCGCGCACGCGGCGCATTGATGGATGACGTCGATGATGGCGCGCGGCACATGCGGGCCGGCGCCGAGCAGATTGCCGCCGACGGCGACGAGCAGCGAGACGACGGGCGGGTTGATCAGCTTCCGCCAGCCCTCGCGAAAGGAGAGTCCGGAGAGAACGAAAATGCCCACGGTCCAGATCGCGACTTCACAGCCGACATTGTGGACAAGAAGAAGACCGACACTCTCCTGGCCGAAAAGCGCGGCCATCAGCGGAATCGGGATGTAGCCGTAGTTGTTTATCCCTACAGCGAACGCGAATGTGCGCATGCCGGTGCCTTTTTTGAGGCCGAGCAGTTTCGCGCCGACGAGCCCGAGCACGATGCACGCCGACACCAAGCTGAAACCCATCAGCGGCGCGAAGAGCAGATTCGACGGCTCGCGCAGCGCGGCGTTGTTGAGAACGTTTTCGAAGATGAGGCAGGGGTAGAGGAAATTGACGACGAGCTTCAGCAGACTCGAGTCGGCCTCTTCCGTGAGCCAGCGCGCGCGACGCAATCCGACGCCAATGCCGAGGATCGCGAAGACGGGCAGGATGCTCAACAAGAGCTGCCAATAGGAAAAAGTCATGAACTGCGCGGAGCGTCGCGCGCGGCATCAGAGACGCAAAGGAAGAAAAAAACAGGGGCGCAAAGAATCCGCCGGTTCACTTTTAAATCGCGGACGGGGCGGATGGGGCCGTTTTTACGAGCCCGCCATCGCGAGGCCGGCGAGGCGGCCGGTGGTCCAGGCGGCTTGGAAATTGAAGCCACCGGTCACGCCGTCAATGTCGAGTGCTTCGCCGGCGAAATACAGGCCGCGCTGGCGGCGGCTTTCCATGGTTTTGAAATCGACCTCGCTCAGGCGGACGCCGCCGCAGGTGACGAATTCGTCCTTGTTGGTGCTTTTGCCTGACACCGCGAATTCGGCGGCGGTGAGTTGCTCGGCGAGCGCGGCGAGCCGGTCGTTGGAAAGGGAAGTCCACACGGTTTCGGGCGCGATGCCGGCGGCGAGGATGAGGCGTTCCCAGAGGCGCTGAGGAATCGCGGGGAACGGACTGGCGGTGGCGACGTGGCGGCGTGGATACGCGGCGCGGGCGGCGGCGAGATCGGTGCGGGCTTGGTCGGCGGCCTTTCCCGCGAGCCAGTTGATGACGAGGGTGAATCGATATTCACGGGCGTGGAGTTCGCGCGCGCCCCAGGCAGAGAGTTTCAGAATCGCCGGGCCGCTCATGCCCCAGTGTGTGATGAGAAGCGGGCCGGTTTCACGGAGCTTGGTGTCGCGCACGCTCGCAACGGTGTCGGTCACGGAAAGTCCGGCCAGATCGCGGAGACGGGTGTCGGCGATGTTGAAGGTGAAGAGCGATGGAACAGGCGGCTCGACGACGTGGCCGAGCTGCGCGGCGAGCGACGGCGAGGAGGAAACTTTCGGGCCGCCGGTGGCGAGAAGGAGGCGATCGCACGCGAGCGTTTCCCCGGTCGAAAGCGTGAGGTCGAACGCGGGCGGGCCGCCGGCGTTCCCGGGGTTGGACCGGCGGACGTGAGTGAGCGCGCAACGCGTGCGTAGTTGCACGCCGGATTCGCGAGCGGCCATTTGCAGGCAGTCGATGATTGTCTGCGAATCGTCGGTGACGGGAAACATGCGGCCGTCGGTTTCGGTTTTCAGTTCGACGCCGCGCGCGGCGAACCAGGCGACCGTATCGCGAGGCTGCCAGCGGTGAAACGCGCCGAGAAGTTCGCGTCCGCCGCGTGGATACCGTTTCACGAGTTCGCGCGGATCGAAGCAGGCGTGGGTGACGTTGCAGCGTCCGCCGCCGGAGATTTTCACCTTGGCGAGGACGGCGGGCGAGGCTTCGAGCAGGACGATCTCGCAGGCCGGATTGGCTTCGGCGCAGGTGATCGCGGCGAAGAATCCGGCCGCGCCGCCGCCGGCAATGACTGCGCGAAGGTTATTCATGGATACGCGGCGCACGCTGCGGGCGGCGGCTGGCGCTGTCGAAAAAGAAAACCGCCGCGGGCGCGAAGCCGGCGGCGGTGGAACGAGCGGATCGTGGCCCGACGTGAAGCGAATCCTCGCGACGGGTCGTGGCGCGACGTGGTCAGTGTTTCTCCGAATGCGCTTTGGCCATCGCGTCGAATTTCGCCTGCTGATCCGGCGTCAGCAGCGCGCGGATTTTGGCGGCGTGGGCTTCGCGGATTTCCTTGTTCCTCGCGACCTTGGCGGCGCGCTCGAGGGACTTGTCGTCGCTGACGGTTTTGAGCGCGGCGTTTTCCTCTTTGTGGATCGCGGCGACCTGGGTTTTTTGATCGGCGTTGAGGCCGAGCTCGGTCGCGAGTTTTTCGGTGTAGCTGACATGCGGGGTTTTCGGAGCTTTGTCCGCGTGCTCGGTGGCTGTCTGGTCGGCTGCCGCGGGATCGGCGAAGAGGGCGGCGGAAGAAAGGCTGGCGACGAAGGCCAGCGCGAGGACGGAGCGTTTCACGATATCCATGTTTTGGGATGTTGGGGTTGTGCGGCGCGCTCAACGAAGAGGTGGAAAGATCACCGATGATTTTTCCCAACAGACCTCCCGCCAAGGAGCCGCGCGCTCGAACAAGGCGGCAGCGGGGATTTTGGCAAGATCGTGTTCGCGCAGCTCGGACGGCGGTCGGAGGAACGTCGCGCGTGTCGAGCGGGTTAGTCGCGTGCGTCGCGCATGAAAAAACCGCTGTCGCCGGGCGGGCGGACAGCGGTTGAAGAATGAGAACGCGGGCTTGGTGAGGACCGTGCAGTGAGAGCGTCCGGGTTCCGCGGCGTGGCCGGAGAACCGCCGGCCACCACACGCGGGCCGCGTGTGCTCCCCGGACCGCTCGGAGGGTCAGGCTAATACACGAAACTCAAGGGTGAGGCCAGCGGGGTTTACTTTTTGTCTTCGCCTTTGCGATCGGCGCGGGGACCGCCGGGACCGCGCATGGACTTCATTTTCTCGAACTTCGCCTTTTGTTCGGGCGTGAGGATGGCTTCGTATTTGGGGGCGAAGCTTTCGCGCACGGCTTTCAACTTTTCGCGGCGCGCGTCGCGCTCGAGGGATTTGTCGTCGAAGATGGCCTTCATGGCGGCGCCTTCTTCCGCGACGATGGGCTTGATCTTTGCGACCTGTTCTTCGGTGAGGCCGAGAGCTTCGGTGAGTTGTTTGACCCGGTCGCCACGCATGCCGGAGCCGCCGCGTTCGCCGTGTTCACCGGGAGGATGATCGGCGGGAGGTTGGGCAAAGGCAGCGGGAGCAGAGATGCCGGCCGCGAGGGCGAGCATGACGAGAGAGCGTTTCAAGGCATTCATTTGTGTTTTGGGTTTTTCGAACGTGATGTTCGATTCCGCACGAGACGCGCTCCTGTATCCAAAGTTTCCTAAAAAAAATGATGTCGATCGCCCAGCTTACGGCCGAAGCCGAAAAGATCGTCGCGCACACGCAGCGCGAAATGCCGCCGGAGCTGCGCGGCAAGGCGGAGGCGGTGCCGGTGGTGTTCCACGACTGGCCGAGCGACGAGATCCTGGCGGGGGAATTTGAGCCGGATATCCTCGGCATGTTTGTGGGCGAACCGTACGGGCTGGCGTCGGGGGACGGGAACGCGGTGCCGTCGCAGATCCTGCTTTTTTTGGAAAACATCCACGACTTCGCGGAGGGCGATGCGGCGACTTTTCGTGAGGAAGTACGCATCACCTATCTGCACGAACTCGGGCACTATTTCGGCTGGGATGAAGACGAAGTGGACGCGCGAGGCCTGGGGTAAAACGGGTATTGGAGATCCACGATCAGACTGTGTTTTAAGCCGCCGTCGCTTGGGCGAGCTTACACCGGCGATCGCATTTCCTGCATGTATTTCACGAGTGCATTCAACGCCGCTTCGGCCACGCGGTCCTGGACGGCGGTGCGGTCGAGGCTGGGGCAGTCAATGCAGATTTGTTGGAGGAAAAAATCGTCCGGTCCGCGGCGGTGGGCGAGGGCGTACCAGGCGAATGGATGCGGGACGTTCCACTCGACGGAGGGTTCGGCGTAGCCGGTGGTCGCGAGGGCGAGGTCGCTGCCGAAGAGTTCGCAGGCTCCGCGCGCCATCTGTGCGGCGACTTCCGCGGAGACGCAGTTGACGGCGGCCGCGGTTTCCCGGTTCACGCCGAGGTGGCGGACTTTTTCGTCGAGGTTGTAGGCGGTGATTCCTCCGAGAAAAAAATGTGATGCGCCGGAGATCGCGCCGATGCGGGCCTGCAGGCGTCCGCTGGTCACGCTCTCCGCCACGGCGAGGGTGAGGCGCGGCGTTTGCAGGAGAAGTTCTTTGAGCAAGCTCATCGCGGCGATGCGGCGGCGGGCGTTATTTGGCGTCGACGTTTTCGAGCACCGTGCGGATGGCGCGGGCGAGATCGGTGATCTTGTAGGGTTTTGGGACCATGCCGCGGAAGCCGTGCTTGCGGTAATTCGCCATGACCGGATCGCTGGAGTAACCGCTCGAAACGATCGCCACGACGCCGGCATCCAGCGCGAGCAATTCGTGCATCGCCTCCAAACCGCCCATGCCGCCGGGCACGGTGAGATCCATGATGACGACGCGGAACGGATCGCCGGCACGCATCGCCTCGGCGTAGGCGGCGACGGCCGCCGCGCCGTCGGGCGTCGTTGTCACCGCAAAGCCAATACGCGTGAGGAGCGTCTTCGCCATGAGGCAGATCGTCGCCTCGTCGTCCATGAAGAGCAGGCGGCCGCTCATGGGGACAATTTCTCCGCTGCTTTCCGGCTGGGCTGGCTGGGCTTCGGGCGCGGCGGGCAGCCAGATGTGAAACGCGGTGCCCTTGCCCAGATCGGACTCCACTTCGACGTGGCCCTGGTGTTTGCGGATGATCGAATAAACTGTGGCGAGGCCGAGGCCGCTGCCGGATTGTTTGGTGGTGAAATACGGATCGAAAATCCGGGCGACATGATCCGCGCGGATGCCCATGCCGCTGTCGGCGATCGAGAGGCGCAGATAATTTCCGTCCGCGAGCAGGCCGGGTGTGCCGGGCTGACGGGTGTGTTCGTTGCTCATCGAGACGCGGATCACGCCGCCCTCGGGCATGGCTTGCACGGCATTGATGACCAGATTCTGGACGACCTGGCCGATCTGGCCTTTGTCCACGTCGGCGGCCCAGAGGTCGGCGGCGATGGTGAATTCGCAGCGCACCTTCGAGCCGTGAAGTGCGAACTCGGCGGCCTCGCGCACGACCTCGGGCAGGCGCACGGTTTTGCGCACCGGGTCGCCGCCTTTGGCAAAGGTGAGGAGTTGCTGCGTGAGATCGCGGGCGCGCAGCACACCGCGCTCGGCCTCCTCGAGCCAGCGGCCGACGGCGTCGTTCACGGTCGAGTCGAGCATCGCGAGGGTGACGTTCCCCATCACGACGGTGAGGATATTATTGAAATCGTGCGCGATGCCGCCGGCGAGAATGCCGACGGATTCGAGTTTTGAGGAACGCAGCAGCTCGGCTTCGAGGCGCGAGCGCTCCGTCACATCGCGGAAGACGGCGACGGCGCCGATCGCGCGTCCAGTGAGATCGTGCATCGGCGCGCAACGGCCATCGACCTGACAGGCCGCGCCATCCTGGCCCGTGAGGATCGTTTGTAGGGGAAATTCAACGACACGATGTTCCGTGATGGCGCGGCGCAGCGGCAGCGCCTCGAACGCGCGGGTTTTTTCGTGGCGCAACCGGCAGACTTCCTCCACGGGACGCCCGATGGCGGATCCGGGCGCCCAGCCGGTCATGCGCTCGGCGGCCTCGTTCATGAATTGGACGATGCCCTCGGTGTCGGTCGTGAGCAGACCTTCGACCATGGCGCGCAAGGTCACGCGGAGGCGTTCGCGTTCGGCGGCGAGTTCGGCCTCGGCGGTGCGGATTTCGGTGAGATCGATCAGGACGATCTGCGTGTGGGAGACCGGGCGGCTCTGGTCGAGCGGCGGCATCCACCAGCGATAAAAAACGCGGCGCGGTGACCCATCGAGACGGGAAAGCGTGACCTCGCCTTCGACCTCCGATTTGCCGGACCAAAGGGTGAGAAAAGTCTGCTTCCGCGCGGCGTAGACGTCGGGTGAAAAGATGCGGTCGATGTTGGTCTTGAGCTCGTCGAGCGAAGACGCGCGAAACATGCGGAGCGTTTCGCGATTGGTGGCCACGATGGTCACCGAGTCGAGCATGCGCGCGAGTTCATCGGGATGCTGATCGAGATGAGCGGACAGATCGACAACGCCGTCCGCGCGCAATTTTTCCAACCAGGCGCCGACGGCAGTGTAGTCTTGTTCGACGATGGCGACGGGGGATTGCTCGAAGAGCACGCGATAACGCGCCTCGCTGGCGCGGAGCCGCTGGTCGGCGGCCTGGCGCTCGGTCACATCCACCACCAGCGTGAGCACGGCGGGCCGCCCCGCGAATTCGTGCGCGTGGGTGGTGACGTTCATCAACATCGTTTCGCCGGTCTTGCGCTGGTGCAGCCAGAGGCCGGGCAATGTCTGGCCCTCCTTCCAATCGGAAAGCGCCCGGTCGAGGCGCGCGATTTCGTCGGACGGCCGGATCTCAAGAATGGTCATCCGCAGGAATTCCTCCTCGGTGTATCCATAATGTCTGACGGCGGCGGGATTGACGGCGAGGAAGCGCAGGGTTTCCAGATCGTACACCCACATAGGGCAGGGATTGTCCTCGAAGAGCCGGCGGTAGCGCGCTTCGCCCTCGCGCAGGGCGGCCTCAGCGGCTTTGCGATCGCTGATGTCGGCGTGCGCGCCGATGAAGCGGACCGGCTGGCCGTCGGAGCCGAAAACGGCGCGGCCGCGCGCATCGATCCATTTGTACGTGCCGTCCTTGCAGAGGATGCGGTAGTCGGCGCGGTAGGACGGTTTCTCGCCACGCAAATGAGCGTGCAGCGCATCGAGGACACGTTCGCGATCCTCGGCGTGGATACGGTTTTGCCAGGCCTCGCGGGTCGAGAGAAACTCGTGGGGCTGATAGCCGATGATTTCCTTCCACCGGTCGGAAAGATACGTTTCGCCGGTGACGTAGTTCCGTTCGAAAATGCCCACATTGAGACCGCGCACGGCAAGTTCCCAGCGATCCTCGACTTCGCGCAAACGAGCCTCGGCGGTGCGGAGCGGAGTGAGGTCGGAGATCGCCACGACGACGCGGGTGAAGTCGGGCTGGTCGCCGGTTTTGTTGACGCTCCAGTGCAAGATTCCGTGGCCGACTGAGTTGTCGATGCGGCGGAAATCGATTTCGCAGGTGACCTCGGTGCGGCCTTCCCAGACGGCCTCGAGTTCGAGGCGGAAGGCGTCGAGCACGGAAGGCGTGACGATCGAGGCCAGACCGTCGCGGTACGTATCCAGATTGGGGGCACCGGCGGCGCGCAAGGCGGCGGGATTCGCGCTGGCAATACGGATGCTCGCGAACTGCTCCGTGAGTTCGTGCGGATGATCTTTGAGGAACTCGCGCAGGTCGGGGATGTTTTGCGCGCGGAGCGATTCGAGCCACTGGGCGGGGCCGGTGAAATCCTCCTCGATGATGGCGACCGGTGCCCGCGCGAGCAGTTCACGGAGGCGGGTTTCGGAGCGGCGAAGCGCCTCCTCGGCGCGCAACCGCGGGCGCAGATCGCGCAGGATCACCTGCATGTAGCGTTGCGCGCCGGCGGTGACGAGCGTGGAGCGGGCATTGACGGGGATGCGTTCGCCCGACCGGTGCATCACGTACGTATCCTCCTCGACGATACCGCCGCGTTTTCCGTGTTCGATGAAGGCGCTGCGGACGAGTTCACGCTCGCTGTTTTGGTGGACGGTGGTGTGGCGGTGGCCGACGAGGGCTGCTTCATCCCAGCCGAGCAGGTCGCTCGCGCAATGGTTGGCCTCGATGATCACGCCGGAGTCTGCATCGGCCACGAGAATGGCATCGCTCGCCTGGGCGAGCAGGAGGCGGTGCCGCTCCTCCGATGTCTCGAGTTCGCGCGCGCGTTTCTCCAGCTCCAGCCGCAACCGGCGGCTGGCGCGGTGGACAAAAAAAGCGGTGAGCAGCGATCCGGCGGCGATGCCGGCGCACGCGAGCAGGGAGCCGTCCTGAACCTGCGTCGGGGAGCATCCACCCGCGAGGGGAGCCAGCGAACCCACGGCGGTGGCCATTGCGGTGCGCAAGCGAGAGGGGCGAGGCTGATTCATGCCGGGTGTTGTTCCTGAAAAGGTGGCCAGACGGAAAGCGGGGGTCCCGTTTTTGTCGAGGGACAAACCCGGAAAAGCGGATGGGATTTTACCAGAACTTTAAGCGCGAAAACGACTCGATGTTGTGTCCTTGTCGTCTCAGCGAAGCGCTTCACCGGCTGAGTCCGCGCGAGGCCGTTCGTTTCCTCCGGCCTTCATACCCCTATGCAACTTACTCTTCGTCCCGCGGTGGCGAGCGATTGTGCGCTCGTGCTTTCGTTCATCCGAGATCTCGCCAGTTATGAGCAGCTCATGGCTGAGTATCAGGCAACTGAGGACAAACTTCACGCCACACTTTTTTCCGGGAAGCCATGCGCGGAATGCCTGCTGGCCTTTGTCGATGACGCGCCGGCGGGCTTCGCGGTTTTTTATACGAACTACTCCACGTTCGTCGCGAAGCCTGGGTTGTACGTGGAGGATTTGTTCGTGAAACCGCCGTTCCGAAAACGCGGAGTTGGCCGGGCGTTGCTTGCGCGGATCGCCGCGCTGGCGAATGAGCGTGGATGCGGTCGCGTGGAGTGGACGGTCCTCGACTGGAACGAGCCGGCGATCGACTTCTACAAAACATTCGGCGCCGCTCCGATGGAGGACTGGCGGCTTTGCCGGCTGGCGGGTGCCGCGCTCGCGAAGTTCGCACCGGGCGCAGTTGTGGCGGAGTGAGCGCGACGGGTGGAGGTCGGAGTGGCCGGCTGGCCACCGGCCACCACACGCGGGCCGCGCGTGCTCCCCGGACCTCTCGATCACCGGTCTGCCAGCGGGGTCGGTTTTGAGTGCGGGGTATTCGCGCGTTGAAGGAATCGCCGCGACGACTTGCCGCGCGCAGCACTTCAGGCACCTCTATGCGCCCCATGCCGCCTCTCTTCCGCCGCTTAACATCCGTGTTGTGTTTTATTCCAGTGCTCGCATGTCGCGCGCAATCGCCGTCGGCGACGTCTCGTCCGTCGCTGATCGAGTCGTGGTCGGCTGAATACTCGTTTTCCGGCGCCTCCGACATCACGCGCGGAGGCTTGTTGGGCGAAGTCTCGGTGAGTCATGCGGAAGGCGGTGTTTCCGGTCGCGCGTTTTTGAGTGAGACGGCGGGCTTTCTTTATGGTGCGGCATTTCGGGTGAATGAACTGCATGCTGATCCGGGCGTGCCGTTGCCCGACCGGCTCGTCGAACTGACGGCGAGACTGGGCGTGGCGAAACAGTTTTCCCCTCGATGGAGCGCATCCGTTTCGGTGCGCCCGGGCATTTACGGAGACTTCGAGGACGTTTCCTCGGGCTCCTTTAATGCGCCGGCGCTGGCGATGGCGACGTATGCAGGGAGCGCGGACTTGGTGTGGCTGTTTGGCGTCAGCGCCAATGCGTTTTCGGAACACGTCGTCATGCCGGTCGCGGGCGTGCGTTGGAAATTCGCGCCGGGCTGGACGTTTAACCTCGGATTCCCGCGGGCGGGCGTGGCGTGGGATGCGACTGCGCAATTGTCGTTGCGAGCCGGGCTCGGCATTCAAGGAGGCACTTATCGTGTGACCGGGAATCTCGGCGTGCCGGCGCCTGGTATCGCGCGGCTTGCCAACACCTATCTCCAGTACCGCGAGATTCGTGTGGGCGCAGGCGCGGATTGGAAACTCACGGAAAGAGTTTCGCTGGCGCTGGAGGCCGGCGTGATGACCGACCGTCGCTTCGAGTATTTTGATCGCAACTACACGCTCAATGGCGATGCCTCGCCATACGTGACGTTTGGGATCGGCGGACATTTTTGAACGCAGACGCGGATCGGGAGGGGCGCGCACGATCAAGGCGGAACATTGCGCCGCTGAAAAATAGGGCGCGGTGGAGCGAGAGTCGTCAGGGAAAGGGCGGGGGGCGGCGATAATTGTCATGGTCACAGTTGACCAACTTCTCAGACTGTACCGGTAGCAATCTCCGCCCGGTGCCTCTGCGCATCGCTGGCGGTTTCCGATAAAACAAGCTCTTCCCTTATGATCGCGCCCATCAAGTCCGCCGCCCCGCTCTACGTCGCGCTCGCCGATTCGCTGCAGCAACTGGTCGAGCAAGGCACGCTGCGTCCAGGTCACCGGGTGCCGTCGGTGCGGCGCATGGCGCTGCAGCGCGACGTGAGTATTTCGACGGTTTTGCAGGCCTACACCGTGTTGGAAAATCGAGGCTATCTCGAAGCGCGTCCGCAGTCGGGTTACTACGTGCGTCCGCGACTGCCGCTCGACGCGCCCGAGCCGCGCATGGCCAGGCCGATGGCGAAGGCGAGCTATGTGGGCGTCAACGATCTCACGGCGGAGATCGTCCTGCACTCGGCCGATCCCACGTTGATTCCTTTCGGTGCGGCCTGTCCGGACGCGTCGCTTTTCCCGGTGAAAAAACTCGCGCGCCTGCTCGGCGCGGCGGCGCGTAGCGATGCGTCAGCACTTGGTCGATACGCGATGAACTGGGCGTATGAGCCGCTCACGCGCGAGATCGCGCGGCGGTATCTTCATGCGGGGGCGACGGTGGACCACGATGAAATCGTCATCACCATCGGCTGCGCGGAGGCGATCAATCTTTCGCTGCGCGCGGTGACCAAGCCGGGCGATACGGTCGCGGTGGAAACGCCCGCGTACTTCGGCGTGCTCGAAACGATTCAGAGCTTGAATCTGCGCGTGGTGGAAATCCCCACCGACCCGCGCGATGGTCTGAGCATCGAAGCGTTTCGCGACGCGCTCACGCAGCACGACATCAAGGCGCTGTTCGTGATGCCCGCGTTCGAAAATCCGCTCGGCACCTGCATGCCCGATGCGAACAAAGCGGCGCTCTACGAACTCCTCGGTGAGCACGACATCCCCGCGATCGAGGACGACGTTTATGGAGACCTGCATTTCAGCGAGCGCCGGCCCAAACCGCTGAAGGCGTGGGACCGGGACGGGCGCGTGTTGTTGTGCTCTTCGTTCGGCAAGACGCTCGCACCGGGGTTGCGCGTGGGCTGGGTGGCGCCGGGTCGTTATCTGGAACGCGTCCGCCGTCTCAAGTTTACCAATACGTTGGGGACCTCGGTGGTCTTGCAGCGGACGGTCTCGGATTTTCTGCGCGACGGCGGCTACGATCACCATTTGCGTTCGATCCGGCGCGCGTATCAGAACCAGCTGCATCTTTTTTCGCAGGCGATCCTGCGCTACTTCCCCGCGGGCACACGACTCAGCCGGCCGCAGGGCGGATTCGTTCTCTGGGTCGAATTACCGCCGCGGGTGGACACCGTTCGTCTGCACGGTGACGCGCTCAAGCAGCGGATCAACACCGCGCCGGGGGCGTTGTTCTCCGTGAAGGACCGGTATAAAAACTGTCTCCGGATGAACTGCGGGCTGCCGTGGACGCCGAAGATCGAGGCCGCGCTCGAAACGCTCGGCCGGCTGTCCCGCGAGCAACTCTAGTTTTCAGGCCTCACTCATTTCGATGAAGCTTTCCCTCTACTGGATCGATGCGTTTTCCCGGCGTGTTTTCTCGGGCAATCCTGCGGCGGTGATCCCGCTCGATGCATGGCTGGCGGATGACGCGATGCAGCGGATCGCGTTTGAGAACGGCCTCGCCGAGACCGCGTTTTTTGTGCGGATCGCAGAGGCGCGTTTTCACCTGCGATGGTTTACTCCGCTCACCGAAGTGACTCTTTGCGGGCACGCGACGCTGGCCACGGCGTTCGCGCTTTTTTCCGAGTTGGGACAACCGGGAGAGCGGATCACATTCGATTCGAAAAGTGGTCCGTTGGAAGTGCGGCGGCGCGAGGACGACCTGCTGGAACTGGATT
>Ga0164241_10002227_pt1 | contig 21469 bp, 15 predicted proteins | sample OricomyardsoilBY_FD_108780 | JGI IMG/M metagenome (GOLD analysis project Ga0164241, IMG submission 108780) | Backyard soil microbial communities from Emeryville, California, USA - Original compost - Back yard soil (BY) | ecosystem: Environmental > Terrestrial > Soil > Unclassified | place: USA... | reverse complement strand
CGGCATTGAACTTAAGTCGGCCTGACTGACAGGGGAGGGCAAGTTACGGGTTTTTCAGCCGGCTGCCAAGAATATCAGGAAGCTGATCTTTTTACTTCAACAGGGCCAGTAACTTAGTCGACAGTTATGTCCAACCAAGCCTGTTGCCAAACGGCGACTAGGCTATTCTCGCTGCCCGGTCCACGATCCACTTCTCACTCCAGGACTAGCAATGTCGGTGCTGGGGCTCTTGAGCCTGCTATTTGCCTTTGCCGCCCTCGTACTGCTGGTCCTGTGGCTGTTCCAGCTGCGCGACATGAAGGCCGTGGCTCGTCTGGCCAAGCACATCCAGTCCGCGGCCGCGGGCTCGCGCACGCCAGAGCGCATCGATTTCGACACCGATCACCCCGAACTGACCGCGCTGGCCTCCTCGGTGAATCATCTGTTGTATCGCGCGCGGCGTCAGTCAACGGGCGCCACCGGCGGCGCCAGTGCGCTGTTCGCACAGATCAGCGATCGCATGCACGAGATCGTGCTGCTGCATCGTGATGCCATCGTCTATGCCAACCCGCAATTCGCGCAGCTGCTGGGTGTGGACCGCATGGAGGTGGTCGGCCGGCGTTTGCAAGACCTGGTGCCGCCGGAACACGTGGATCTGGTGGCGGGCAACCTGCAGCGCAGCCTGGCCGGCGAGGAAAGTCCTTCGCGTTTCGAGGTCGATCTGATCGGCATGCAGGGGCAGCTCAGCCGGCTGGAAATTTCCACGACGCTTATCGACTACGAAGGCGCCAAGGCGCTGCTGATCACCGGCGCCGAAGTCATCCCCACGCAGACCATGAGTACGCTGAACGCGGCGTCCACCGGTTTGTTCGAGATGGGTGGGCGATCGCGCGCGCGGCTGGCGCTGGAAGCATTGGGCGAGGCGCTGATCACCACCGACACGGCCGGTCGCATCGATTATGCGAATCCGGCCGCGGCCACGCTGCTGGGCGTGGACGGCGATGCGCTGCTGCACCGGACGCTGGAACAGGTCATCACGCTGGTGGATGAAACTGATCGCAAGCTGCTGAAGGATCCTGTGGAGCTGGCGCTGCGTGGCACCACCTCGCTGGGGCTGGGACGGCGGGCCTTCCTGATGGCGCGGCGCGCCGGAACAGAGCGCTCGATCGAGCTGTCGGCCTCGCCGCTGCGCAGTCGCGACAATGCCGCCGAGGAAATCACCGGCGCCGTGCTGCTGCTGCATGACGTGACGGAGCTGCGCGGCATCACGCGGCAGATGTCCTACCAGGCCACGCATGATGCGCTGACCGGCCTGGTGAACCGCCGCGAGTTCGAGCGCCGCCTGGGCGAAACGCTGGACAGCGCGCGTCGCGGCGATGGCGTGCATGTCATGTGCTTCATCGACCTGGATCACTTCAAGCAGGTCAATGACAGCAGCGGTCATCAGGCCGGCGACAGCCTGTTGCGCGAGGTGGCCAAGGTGATGCGCGAAGCGGTGCGCGACTCGGATACCGTGGCGCGGCTGGGTGGCGATGAGTTCGGACTGCTGCTCGCCGGCTGCCCGCTGGAGAAGGCGCGGCAGATTGCCGATGACCTGGCGCGCACCGTGGCCGAGCATCGCTTCGTCTGGAAGGATCGCATCCATACGGTGAACACCAGCATCGGCATGGTGGAGCTGGCGCGGGACAGCGGCCAGGTGGAAGAAACCCTGGCGGCGGCCGACTCGGCCTGCTACGTGGCCAAGAAGCAGGGCGCGGGCCGGGTGGTGGTGTATTCGGCGCGCGAGGAAGTGGCGGCTCGCCAGAGCGGGGAGATCCAGTGGCTGCGTACGCTGCAGATCGCGCTGCGCGACAACAAGTTCCGTCTTTACTGGCAGCCCATCGTTTCAGCCTATGGCCACAACGGCGGCGGCCCCGCGATGGAAGTGCTGGTGCGGTTGTCCGATGAGCACGGGCAGGATCTTGCGGCCATTGATCTGGTGCGCGCGGCCGAGCGCTACCGCCTGATGGGACTGGTGGATCGTTGGGTGGTGCAGACCACGCTGACGGCCATGGGGCGCGGCGTCATCACCTTGCCGGCACATCGCACCCTGGCCATGAATATTTCCGGACAGACCGTGGCCGATGCACAGTTCCTGGAATTCGTGGTGGATTGCTTCGATCGCAGTGGCACCGATCCGGCGCTGGTGTGCTTCGAGATCGCCGAGAGCGCGGTGGTGGCGAATCTGGAAGCAGTGCGGCGTTTCGTCGGCGTGTTGCATGGCATGGGCTGCCAGTTCGCCCTCGATGATTTCGGCAGCAACCTGGGCTCATTTTCGAATCTGAAGAACCTGCCCATGGATTTCCTGAAGATCGACGGTTCGTTCATGCGCAACCTGGCGCGCGACAGCGTGAATCAGGCCATGGTCACTGCCACCATCAAGCTGGCCCGGTCGCTGAATTTCAAGGTGATCGCCGAGCAGGTCGAGGACGCCGCGGGCCTGGATGCAGCGCGCAGCATGGGCGTGGACTATGTGCAGGGCTACGCCGTCGGACGGCCAAAGCCGCTGAATCTGGTCGCCGCCTAGCGCTCGACAGCGGCATACCGCCGCCAGCGACATGGCTACCAGCGCGTGCCCAGTCTGAGCTGCAGGCTGCGCGGATCGCCGGGCATCACGGCATAGGCATTGCCCGAGGCGGTGAAATAGCGCTTGTCCGCCAGATTGGCCAGCGTGAGATCCACGTCCACGGTCCTGATCTTGATCGAGGCGCCGGCATCAAGCAGCGTGTAGCCGGCCAGGCGGATGCCGCTGCCCTGAGTGAGCAGGCGATCGGACACGCGCGAGACTGCGGCGCGCAGTGTCAGCGCGTGCTGCGGGATCTCGTACGCCGCGCGCAGCGTGGCGCTGTGTTTCGGCACGTCGCCGAGGCGTGAACCCTGATCCCCGGCGTTGCTGCGGGTGATCCGGGATTGCAGCAGCGCGTAGCCGCCGGACATCCTCCACCGTGGCGACGGGCGCCAGTCTGCCTGCAGCTCGAAGCCGCGCACGCGTTGCGCACCCACGTTCAGGCTGAAGTCCGGGTTCTGCGGGTCTGTGGTCAGTGCGTTCACGCGCCTGATCTGAAATGCCGACAGGCTGCCATGGAAGGCGCCCCGCCAGAGTCTCAGGCCCGCTTCCAGCTGCCTGGATTCTTCGGGTTTCAGCGGCTGGGCGTTTGCCGTGCGCGCGCCGCCGGAGGACTCGATGTCGAACCCCGTGCTGTAGCCGCCATACAGCGCAAGGCCATCGATCAGTGCGAGCGTGGAGCCGAGCTGCCAGAGGGTGTTCTGCGCATCGCTGCCGTTCTGGACCTTGAGCCAGGCGTGACGCACCGAGCCGATGACATCCCAGCGGGCGGTGAGCGTGACCTGGTCCTGCAGGTACAGCGCGCTGCTGTCTACATCGTAGTGCCTGTCGTAGGCGAAGCTGCGGTCGGGGCCAGCGAGTGTGAAGGCGTAGACCGGGTTCAGTACGCTGATGGGCGCCACGTTGGTCAGATCGTATTGCGTGAAGTGGCCGCGCTCGTTGTCATACTCAAAGCCGGCCAGCAGCCGGTGGCCGAGGGCGCCGGTGGCAAACGCGCCCGACAGATCCAGCTGGCCGATGGTGTTGCTGTCCTCCTGCCTGCCGCTGCGCCCATCACGATCGATGGTGGTGAGGTCGGCCTGCGCGCCACGCAGCCTGATCTGCGTGAATGCGGAGTTGACCTCGTGGTATTGCAGCCGTGGTGTCAGCGTCCATTGGTCGTTGAGCTTCACGTCCACCCAGGCCTGCACCAGTGGCGCCCTGGCGGTGAGTGCATTCTGCGCGGGTTCGCCCAGATACAGGCCGCGCGACAGCGGCGCGGTACCGTTGGCCAGCACGGTGCCTTCCAGTGGCAGGCCGGGGTAGAGCTGGGTGCGCCGCTCGATATACTCGGCTACCAGGTGCGCCATCGCCTGCTCGCCCAATGCATAGCGCAAAGTGAAAGCCAGGTTCTCGCGATCCAGATCCTGGTGATCGACGAAGGTGCCCGAGCGCTCGATCTGGCCGGTGACCCGCATGCCGATGCGCTCGGAAACCGGCACGCGAAAGTCACCACTGATCATCTTCTGTGAGTGGCTGCCCACGGTGGCCGACAACTGCGCACCGAATTGCCCGTCAGGTTGCCGGGTGATGAGGCTGAGCATTCCACCCGCGGCGGACTGACCGTACAACACACCAGAAGGGCCCTTGAGCACCTCCACCCGCTCGATGTTGGACAGGGCCGAGGCATCGACATCCTCGTAATAGCGCTGGCGGATGCCGTTGCGCATCTGGCCGGCGAGAAAGCCGCGCAGCTTCAGGCTCAATGACTGGTACGGGCCCACGCGCGTGTAGCCGGCACCGCCGCTGGGCACCACGCGCAGCACATCGCCGACGGACTGCGCGCCCAGCTCATCGATGGTGGCCGCGTCGATCACCTGCACGCTCTGCGGCAGTTTCGCCAGGGCAATTCCGGACTTGCCGCCGCTGGCGATGACCTCGCCCAGTTCCTCAGCCGCCTGCGTCGCGACTGCGATGCACAGCAGGGACAGGGCGGTCAGCGAGGCAAGCGCTGCCCGGGAGCGAAACATCATGGACATGGGATCTCCACACAAGGCTTTACGAGTGAGTACCGCCGGCGTGGCACTTCGATCAAATGGCAGGGCCGCCCGTTACGGGCTGTTATCCAGTGACTCGCCCTCGCACAGGCGGCGCAGGTAGTGGGGGAAATCCAGGTGCAGCGCCTGTTTGAGCCGCGTGGCGAGCAGGTCCAGTTCCGAGCTCCAGGCCGCCGGCAGTGCCTGGTGCGCGGCAAACAGCACCATGTTGCCGCTGGGAACGCCCACCAGGCGCACATTGCGACCGAAGGCGCGGGCCGCGGGTTTCAGGTTGTCGACGAAGCGTTGCCTGTCGCCCCAGAAGTTCATCACCAGCACCCCGCTCGGACTGAGGCCGGCGGCGGCATGCCGGTAGAAGTCGTCGCTGGCCAGCGAGGGAGCGATACCGCGGCGGTCGAAGGCATCCACCAGCAGCACGTCGACGGGATCTTGCAGCTGCCGCACATGCTCCGCGCCGTCGCCATGCACGACGCGGAAGCGCGCGTCGTCGGCCGGGACGCAGAACTCCTCGCGCAGCACGATGACCGCGGGGTCGAGTTCGACCACGGTGAAATCCGCGCGCGGCAGCCGGTGGTGGCAAAAGCGCGCCAGTTCGCCGCCACCCAGTCCGATCATCAGGATGCGGCGCGGCGCGGGGATCATCAGCAGGAAGCTCATCATCTTGCGGGTGTACTGCGACACCAGTTGCCGCGGATCGTGCCGCAGCAGCGTGCTCTGGGTGCAATCCCAGCTGAAGTGCAGCCGCCGTTGCGTGCCGGTATCGAAGATGAACGGCTGGGTCATCTGGTCGTGCTGCAGCCGACGCCACAGCTCGTGGCGATCGGGCGAGGTGCCGTTCAGCAGCACGCGCACGACGCCGGATTCCCCGCCCGCCTGCCAGTTGAAGCGCGCCCAGTCGTGAGTCCCGCGGTGCGTCAATGCCCCAATTCCCTGGATGGTAATCACATGATAATAGCATTATCATTGAATTCACCGGCGTGCCGCCGGCACGCTGCACCTGAAAGAGCCGCAAGATGCCCATGGAAGACCGTACCGCCCGCCTGACCATCCTGATCGACCCGCGCAAGAAGGCCGTGTTCGAACGCCTGTGCGCCGAAAGCGACATGACCCCCTCGCAGGTGCTGCGCAAGCTGATCCGCGACTACATCGAAACCAGAACCAGCAAGCCCTGGCAGCCGGAAAAGCCGGCGCCTCGCGCTTCGCCGGTTCGCAGACGCGCGTAACCCAGAGCCGATGCCCCGATGATCGCGCTGTTCGAAGCTCATCGTGCGGGGTTGCTGGGCCGCGGGCACCTGTGGCGCAACATCATTGCGGGCCTGGTGGTGGGCGTGGTGGCCATGCCGCTGGCCATGGCCTTCGCCATCGCTTCCGGCGCCAAGCCCGAGCAGGGGCTCTACACGGCCATCGTCGCCGGCGTGGCCACGGCCCTGTTCGGTGGCACGCGCATGCAGATCTCCGGACCCACCGGGGCGTTCGTGGCCGTGCTGGCCGGCATCACCGCGCAGTACGGCATCGCGGGCCTGCAGGTCGCCACGCTGATGGCCGGCTGCATCCTGGTGGCCATGGGCATCGGCCGGCTGGGCGGCGTCATCCGTTTCATTCCCGATCCGGTGATCGTCGGATTCACCTCAGGCATCGGCGTGATCATCTGGGTCGGGCAGTGGAAGGATTTCTTCGGGCTGCACCCGCAAGGCTCCGCGCTGCACTTACACGAGAAGCTGTGGGGATTGCTGCAGGCTTTGCCAGGGCTGGACCTGGCTACGACGGGCATCGGCCTGGGTTCGCTCATCGTCGTGGTCGTCGGCGCGCGCGTGCTGCCGCGCATCGCCGGCCTGCGTCGCGTGCCCTCACCGCTGGTAGCCATGCTGCTGGCCACCGCCGTGCAGGCCATCTGGCAGTTTCCCGGCGTGGCCACCATCGGCACGGCCTTCGGCGGCATTCCGCGCTCACTGCCCGGTCTTGTTTTTCCCGAGATCACGATGGGGCAGGCGCTGCAGCTGATCGGACCGGCGTTCGCGATCGCGCTGCTCGGGGCGATCGAGTCGCTGCTGACCGCGGTCGTGGCCGATGGCATGGCCGGCACGCGCCACGATTCGAACCAGGAACTGATCGGGCAGGGCATCGCCAATGTGCTTTCGCCGCTGTTCGGCGGCTTCGCGGCCACCGGCGCCATCGCCCGCACGGCCACCAACATCAGGAACGGCGCCACCAGTCCGCTCGCCGCCCTCGTGCACTGCGTGTTGCTGGTGCTGGTGATCGTGCTGCTGGCTCCCTTGGCCGCGGCCATTCCACTGGCGGGGCTGGCGGCCATCCTGTTCACGGTGGCCTGGAACATGGCGGATGTGCCGCACTTCCTGCGCGTGCTGCGTCGCTCGCCCGTGGCCGACAAGCTGCTGCTGCTGGTGACCTTCGTGCTGACGGTGTTCGTGGATCTGGTGGTGGCGGTGAATGTCGGGGTGGTGATCGCCGCATTGCTGTTCATGAAACGCATGTCCGAGTCGGTGCAGGTGCGCCAGCAGGCCGGCCCCCTGGCGCAAGGCGCGGGCGGCGCGAATGTGCTGGTCGAGCCGCTGGAAGTGCCGGTGGATCTGCCCGCCAGCGTGCTGGTCTATCGGATCGACGGGCCTTTCTTCTTCGGCGCGGCCGAGAAGCTGGAAAGCACGCTGGAGCGCGCCCCGCTGGGAATCCGCACCGTGGTGCTGCGGCTCGGGCGCGTGCCATTCATGGACGCCACGGGATTGCAGACGCTGCTCGAGGTGATCGAGCGCTTCCAGCGGCGGCACGTGCGCGTGCTGCTGTGTGGCATCCACCCGGACCTGCGCGATTCGCTGCGGCAGGGCGGGGTGCTAGATCTGATCGGCACCGAGGGCGTGTGCGAGAACCTGCACCAGGTCGCGGCGCAGGTTGCCGGAGAGCCGGCCTGAAAAGAAAACGGCCCCGTTTCCGGGGCCGTGCAATCAACACATCATCCAGGCTGCCGTTACAGCAGCGGCACCAGCAGCAGCGCCACGATGTTGATGATCTTGATGAGCGGGTTGATGGCCGGGCCCGCGGTGTCCTTGTAGGGATCGCCGACGGTGTCACCGGTCACGGCCGCCTTGTGCGCATCGGAGCCCTTGCCGCCAAAGTGCCCTTCTTCGATGTATTTCTTGGCGTTGTCCCAGGCGCCGCCGCCCGTGCACATCGAGATGCCCACGAACAGGCCCGTGACGATGGTGCCGATCAGCAGGCCACCCAGCGCCTTGATGCCCTCACCCGGGCCCATCAGCGCGTTGATGCCGAAGGCGATGACCACGGGTACCAGGATGGGCAGCAGCGAGGGGATGATCATTTCCTTGATCGCCGCCTTGGTCAGCAGATCGACCGCGGTGCCGTATTCAGGCTTGGCGGTGCCTTCCATGATCCCCTTGATCTCGCGGAACTGACGGCGCACTTCGGTCACCACCGAACCTGCGGCGCGGCCCACGGCCTCCATCGCCATGGAGGCGAACAGATAAGGCACCAGGCCACCGATGAACAGACCGATGATCACGGCCGGATCGGACAGCGAGAACGCCACCGACTTGCCGGCGGCTTCCAGGTTGTGCGTGTAGTCGGCGAACAGCACCAGCGCGGCAAGACCGGCCGAGCCGATGGCATAGCCCTTGGTCACGGCCTTGGTGGTGTTGCCCACCGCATCCAGCGGATCGGTGATGTCGCGCACCTTCTTGTCGAGGCCCGCCATTTCCGCGATGCCGCCCGCGTTGTCCGTGATGGGGCCATAGGCATCGAGCGCCACGATCATGCCGGTCAGTGACAGCATGGCGGTGGCCGCCACGGCGATGCCATAGAGGCCGCCCAGCGTAAAGGCACCGTAGATGGCGAAGCACACCGCGATCACGGGCAGCGCGGTGGATTTCATCGACACGCCCAGGCCGGCGATCATGTTGGTGGCATGACCGGTCTGCGAGGCCTCGGCCACCTTGCGCACCGGCGAGTATTCCGTCGCGGTGTAGTACTCGGTGATCACGATCATCGCGGCAGTGAGCCCCAGGCCGATCAGCGTGCAGCCGAACATGGCGCCGAACTGCTCCGGAAACACCTGCTTGGTGATGAACCAGAACGCGATTGCGGAAATGAGCCCCGAGACGATCACGCCGCGGTACAGCGCGTTCATGATCTTGCCGCCCTCGCGCGTGGACACGAAGAACGTGCCGACGATGGAGGCGACGATGGAGGCCGCGCCGATGGCCAGCGGATAGATGATGGCGGCCGAACCGGCGTTCGTGAGTACCAGCCCGCCGAGCAGCATCGTGGCCACCAGGGTCACCGCGTAGGTCTCGAACAGGTCGGCGGCCATGCCGGCGCAATCACCCACGTTGTCGCCGACGTTGTCGGCGATGACCGCGGGGTTGCGTGGATCATCTTCCGGAATGCCGGCTTCGACCTTGCCTACCAGGTCGGCGCCCACGTCGGCGCCCTTGGTGAAGATGCCGCCGCCCAGACGCGCGAAGATGGAAATCAGCGAGCCGCCGAAGGCCAGGCCCACCAGCGCGTGCAGCGCTTTTTCGCGCACCACGGTGTCTTCGCTGCCGCCGCCCAGCAGCAGGAAATAGCCCGCGACGCCCAGCAGGCCCAGGCCCACCACCAGCATGCCGGTGATGGCACCGCCCTTGAAGGCCACCTGCAGGGCGGCGTTGAGCCCCTGCGTGGCGGCCTGCGCGGTGCGCACATTCGAGCGCACCGAGATGTTCATGCCGATGTATCCGGCCAGGCCCGAGAAGATCGCGCCCACCGCGAAGCCGCCGGCTGTCTCCCAGTTCAGGGCGAAGCCCAGCACCACGAACAACAGCACGCCCACGATGGCGATGGTCGTGTACTGGCGGTTCAGATAGGCCTTGGCGCCGGCCTGGATGGCCGCCGCGATTTCCTGCATGCGCGCATTGCCGGTGGGCAACTTCAGGATCGACAGCATGGACACGATGCCGTAGAGCACGGCCAGGACGCCGGCGCCGATCGCCAGCCACAACCAGTTAGCGACTTCCATCAGAGGATCTCCAGAAATTTCTTGTATTTCACGCGTCGCGCCCTTGAGACCCAAGGCCGCGCGGGGCGGGAATATAGCAAAACCGGCCCGGCAAAGCCGTAGCCATTGCGGCAGGCCCCTGCGGGCGGCGGGCCGCCGCCGCCCCTCAGGCGATGAGTCTTCGCAGCCGCTGCGAGGCGGAGCTGTCCTGCTCGCGGGCCGCGCGCTGCAGCAGTTGCCGGGCCGCGCCCGGCTCCAGCGGCCGGCTCAGCAGAAAGCCCTGGCCCAGGTCACAGGCGCAATCCTGCAGCAGGATCAGCTGCTCCATCTCCTCGATGCCTTCGGCCACGACTTCGATGTTCAGGGTCTTGGCCATCGCGATCATGGCCGAGGCGATGGCATTGTCCGCGGCGCTCATGTGCGCGCGGCGCACGAAGGCGCGATCGATCTTCAGGCGGTTGATGGGAAAGCGCGACAGGCGCGCCAGACTCGACTGCCCGGTGCCGAAGTCGTCGATGGCGATCTCCACCCCCAGCCCCTGCAATGCCTGGATGGCGCGGATGGCGCGTACATCGTCCTGCACGATGACGGTTTCGGTGATTTCCAGCTCCAGCAGCTGCGGCGGCAGTCGGGTTTCGGCCAGCACGCTGGCAACGAGGGCCGGGAAGTCCGCCTGGATCAGCTGCATGCCCGAGACATTCACCGCCACGCGCAGCGGTGGCAGTCCCTCCTGCAGCCAGGACTGGACTTGCGAACAGGCGGCCCGCAACACCCATTCGCCCAGCGGAAAGATCAGTCCGGTCTGCTCGGCAATCGGAATGAACTCCGCGGGTGGCACCATGCCCAGCGAGGAGTGCTTCCAGCGCAGCAGCGCCTCCACGCCCACGATCTGTGCCGATCCCAGGCGGTACTGGGGCTGATACTCCACGCTCAGCTCGTTGCGCTCGATGGCGCCGCGCAGTTGCCCCTCGATGGTCAGGTGCTTGAGCGCGCCGGCGCTCATGTCGGGCTGGAAGAATGCCGCGCTGCCTGGTTCGCCGCGCTTGGCGAAATACATCGCCAGGTCCGAGTTGCGCAGCAGCGTTTGCGAATCCTCGCCATCGCGCGGGCACATGGCGATTCCGATGCTGGGTGTCACCAGCACTTCGTGCCTGGCCAGGCGCATGGGCTGCGAGACGGCCGCGATCAGTCGTTGCGCCACGGCACCGGCGTCATCCGGGCAATCCAGATCCTGCAGCAGCACCATGAATTCATCGCCGCCCAGTCGCGACACGCCGTAGTGATCTTCGGCGGCATGGCCGGCGGATCTGGTGCCACTGGAGCGCAGTTCCGAACGCAGGCGCTCGGTCACCACCTTGAGCAACTCATCGCCCACGCCGTGGCCCAGCGTGTCGTTGATGCGCTTGAAGTTGTCCAGGTCGATGCACAGCAGTGCGAAGGGCTGCCGCGCGCGGCGGTGCGCAGCCAGCGCCTCTTCGAGCATCGACTGGAAATAGGTGCGGTTGGGCGCACCGGTGAGGTTGTCGAAGTAGGCCAGGCGGCGATTGCTTTCGCGGGCGGCCTGCAGGTCCAGGGTGATCTGGTAGCCGCGCAGCAGATAGCGCACGCGATGCGCGATCAGCGCCCAGCTGATGGGCTTGGAAATGAAGTCCGTGGCGCCGGCGCGGTAGGCGGCATCGACGGATTCCACATCGTCCATGCCGGTGACCATGACGATGGGCAGCAGCTCGCCGGCCTGGCCCCGCAGCAGCTCGCACACTTCAAGGCCGGTGCGGCCCGGCATGTCGATGTCGAGCATCACCAGGTCGAAGGGCTCGGTGCCGAACAGTGCCAGCGCCTGATCGCCATCGCTGGCCAGGGTCACGCTGAAGCCGGCGCCGCGCAGGGCGGCACGCATCAATGCCAGCGCCGAACGGTCGTCATCGGCGACCAGTATCCGTTTCATCTCGCCACTCATGCTGCCTCCCGGAGAATTTCGCGTGCCTGACTGACCACCGCCTCATGAGCGCGGCGCAGTTCCTGCAACAGCACACGAGCCTCATCGATCTGCTGGTTGCGACCCATTGCCTCGAGCCGTCGATACAGAGTGGAGAGCTGCTCGGCGCCCAGATTGGCGCAACAGGATTTCATCGCATGGGCGCAGCGGGCCAGTATCGGCGCATCGCGGGCAACCACGGCCGCCTCCAGCCTGGCCCATTGCGGTTCGGCTTCCTCGAGAAAGCTCTGCAGCACTTCGCTGACCAGATCGGTGCCGGCGCGCGCGCCGATGTCGCGCAGGGTGGCGATCTGTCGCATGTCGATGGCGCCGGCACCCGCCGATGTCTGCGCAGGTGGCGCCGCGACTGGCGCGGGCGCGGTAGGCAGCCATCGGCCCAGCAGCGTCGCCAGCTTCTGGAAGGTCAGGGGGTTGGTCAGGAAGCCGTCCATGCCGGCGGCCAGGCACTTCGCCTCATCGCCCTGCAATGCATTGGCCGTCAGCGCCAGGATGGGGATGGCGCGGCGATCCTGCGGCAGGGCGCGGATCGCCGCCGTGGCCGCGTAGCCATCCATCACGGGCATCTGACAGTCCATCAGCACCAGGTCGAATTTCTCGGCGCGCACCCTGTCGACCGCCACCTGGCCGTTGGGCGCCACGGCCGAGCGCAGTCCCAGCGCGGCCAGCATGGCACTGGCCACCTGCTGGTTGATCTCGTTGTCCTCCACGATCAGCACCGTCCCGCTCAGGCGCATCTGCGTCGCATCGTCACGGCGCGCGGCAGTGAGCTGGGGCACGCGCGCGTCGATTCCCAGCATGCTGCACACGGCCAGCAGCAATTCCTCGCGACGCACGGGCTTGTTCAGGCAGTGACGGATGCCCAGCCGTTGCAGTTGCGATTCGTCTACCGTGGCGATCCGTGAAGTCAGCAGCGTCAGCGGCAGCTTGCCGTGCGGACGCGTGCGGATAATCTCGGCCAGCTGCAGGCCATTGATTCCCGGCATCTGCAGGTCGATGACAGCCAGCTCCACATCCTGCAGGCGATCCAGTGCTTCATGGCCGTTGGCGGCCTCGATCACCTTCACGCCATAGGCACTAAGCAGTTCGCGCAGCATGGCGCGGCTGGCAGCGTTGTCATCGACGATGAGCACGGAGTGACCGGCGAGCGGGCGGGCATCGACCAGCGGCTTGGGCGGTGTCCGCGCCGGTGGCAGCGTCAAGCGGCAGGTGAAGCGTGAACCGGAGCCGGGCGCGCTCTCCACGACGATGCCGCCTCCCATGAGGGTCAGCAGGCGACGGCAGATCGCCAGTCCCAGCCCGGTTCCGCCATATCGACGTGTCGTGGAACCATCGGCCTGCGAGAAGGACTGGAAGATGCCGGCGTGGGCGGCCGGATCGATGCCGATACCCGTGTCCTGCACCGCGATCTGGATGTCGATGTCACCGGCCGCATTCCTGCCGCGGTGAATGCGCACCAGCACCTCTCCACAGTCGGTGAACTTCACGGCGTTGCCCACTAGGTTGGCGAGCACCTGCCGCAGGCGCAGCGGATCCCCGCGCACGCTGGTCAGCGTGGGGTCATGCTGCGCGTAGTGGGCCACCAGTTCGACGCCCTTGCTTTCAGCGGTGTGCGCGAACATGGTCAACACCTCCTGCACCAGCGCGGGCAGGTCCAGGTCCACGGCTTCCAGCTCCAGCTGTCCCGACTCGATCTTCGAATAGTCGAGGATGTCGTTGATCACGCTCAGCAGGTGCTGGCCGGAGCCTTGCACGGCCTGCGCCCATTCCCGCTGGCGCGCGTCCAGCGGGCTGTGCATCAGCAGTTCGTTCATGCCCAGCACGCCGTTGAGCGGCGTGCGGATTTCGTGGCTCATGGTGGCCAGGAACATGCTCTTGGCGCGGCTGGCCGCTTCCGCCTGCTCCTTGGCGATGCGCAATTCGGACGTGCGCCGATCCACCACCTGCTCGATTTCGCCGCGCAACCTGCGTTCGCCCTCGAGCGCACTGGTGGTGGCCTCGAGCAGGCGGTTGGTGCCGCGGACCAGGGTGCCGATCTCATCGTCGCGATGTTTTCCGGGCAGTGCCAGGCGCTGTTCGGTGCCGGGTTGCATGGCATCGAGCTGCGTGGCCAGTTCTGCCACGGGCCGTGACACCAGCCGGGCGGCGAAGGCGTACAGCAGCAGCGCGATCAGCACACCCTGGCTGACCATCAGGCTGGCCAGTGTCAGGGCATCGCCCGAGGCCTTCTGACTCATGCGCGATGCATCGCCCCAGATCAGCAGCGATCCCATCGGTTCATGGCCGTCGAAAGGTGAGCGCAACTGCGAGGTGACTTTCAGGTCCGCGCGCGTCTGGCCCGCGTCGGCGGCGGCGCGCTGCACCAGCAACGCGCCACTGGCCGAGCGCACCTGGATGGCGGCCACCAGTTCGTTGCGCGCCAGGCCTTCGGCCACTTCGCCCAGCAGCACATCGTCGCGCGCGTAGGCGCCGATCGCCACGGTGTTCTCCACCGCGCGCGCCAGGTCATTGAGCGCTTGCAGGCTCTCGGCCGTCGTTCGCACGCGAGTCAGGTGGTAGGTCAGTGCGCCGGCCACCAGACAGAAGCACAGCACGGCGGCGCCGACGACCAGCGCGAAGCGCATCTGCAGACTGCGGCGGCGCCAGAACGGAAACATCACGGGGTATCCGGCAGGATCAGCACGGTGCGCAGTCCCTTCTGTCTGGGTGCATGCGGCAACCAGCCGATGGCCGCGGGGTCGTTGCCGATCCGCTGCGTCATGGCCGCCTCGCTCTCCACGCGCTGCGGCGGCAGGCTGCGGCCCGAGAACATCAGCCGCGCCCAATAGCTGTTCACCTGCGGCAGACTCATTCCGGCCAGCAGGTAATAGAACCGGCCGCGCAGCGCGTCATCGGTGATGTCGCAGGCAACGGCCGCTCGTCCGTCGGGAAAGGCGCGGCTGCGCCCCATGAACAGGTGCAGCGCTTCTTTCTGCGACAGCATGGTCAGCGGATTGCCCTCGTTGACCACGACGTAATAGTCGGCACGCGCCGCGGGTGCGAGCAACAGGCTCAGCAGCGCGATCCATGTGGCGGTGATTCGCACGATGCGGCTCAAAACACGAAGTCCGCGGCCACGGCCACGACATTGCCCTTGCCTGCGGCGCCGTCGGCCCCGGACCACAGCGCGCTGCCCTGGTTGGGCCAGCGCATGTGATCCCACTGCGCCTTCAGCGCCACGCGCGGTGTCACATCCCAGCGCATCCCGAGGGAGCTCGTGGACTGGTTGGGTGCGGTGCTGTTGATGGCTGTGGCCGCCCCGAAGGCCAGCTGCTGTGCCTGTTGCGCCAGCTGCGGGCCGAAGGCGGCCAGTGGCGTCGCCCAGTCCGGCGCCTGGAACACGGCGCTGTCGCGCCGGATCATGCTCTGCATCACGAAGGCGGAAACAGCACCGAAACGGCGCCCGGCACTGACGTAACCGGAGGTGAAGCTGATCGAGGGCCGGTGTTCGACCTTGGTGCGGTTGATTTCCGCAGTCAGCAGCCAGTCGTTGCGGTCATAGGCGATGGCGCCCGCAATGTAGTTGGTACGTGTGCCGCGAGTGCTCAGTGCCGCCTGCATGTGCGCGGCATCAGCGCTGACCTGCGGCACCGGCAGGCTCTGCATCTGCTGCAGGCCCTGGATCAGTGGTTCGAGCGCGCCGATGCTGTTGCGAGTGCGGCCATGCAGTGCGCTGATCCGCAGCAGCAGCCCATCGGATTCACGCGATCCGACCAGGCCGACTACGGGCCAGAGCGTCAGGCGCCGATCGCCTGCGCCATTTTCGGTGCGGCCCACAAAGAGTTTGGTCTGCCACTGCACATCGTCCACCACCCACAGGCGCGAGACATTGCCACCGTCCAGCGAGGTGGGCATGCGCGAGTAGTATTCGGCCGGCGGGCGGATGAACTGGTAGGTGAAGCCGACGACACGATGATCGGAAATCAGGTAGGCATCCAGATTCACCCGTCCCAGCTGCACGTTCCAGTCCGAATTCGGGTGCCAGCCCACGAAACCCAGTTCCAGGTAGTCATTGCGTTCGGCATCGCTGTCCAGGCGCGAGGCTGCGGCCTGCGCCACGAACTCGAGCTTTTCCGTGGGCTGGTAGTTGATCTGCAGGCCGACGACGGAGTCCAGGTCGGCGCGCCATGGATGGTCGTTGGGGTGCTCGTTCAGCGAGCGCCGGAAGCCCCAGCCATCAGGTTTGTCGATATAGGCGGCGCCCAGGGTGCCGAAGCCGTGCACGGCAACCTGGGCGGCCGATGCGTTGCAGCAGAAGATGGCGGGCAGGGTGGCCAGCAGGGCAGAAAACCTGGCCGCGGCGCGGGTCGGGACAATCGCGTTCATGGAAGGCGAATGTAGCGTAAATAGCGAATTTGCCGATTTTGGCGATAGTGACGTATTCCGCAGTTAACTCATCACTGGTTTTACATCATGCGCGAGCCTCGGAAATGCCCAGCTCGCGCAGCAGAATTTCGGTTTTCGCCGTCTTTTCAACGCAGCTGCTGGCGCCGGCTTCCTGTGCCCGCCGGATGTTGTTCTGGGTCAGCGCTCCGGACAGCACCACGATTCGCAGCCGCTCGCTGCCGAACATGCTGCGCAGCAGACGGCAGACTTCCAGGCCATCCATGCCCGGCATCCGCAGATCCAGCGTGACCACTTCCGGTCGCATGGATTCGCACTTGATGCCGGCTGTAAAACCATCGGCGGCGGTATCGACGAACAGTCCGGGCACGCGTGCGGTCAGCACGGTGCTGAGCGCCTGCGTATAGCGCTCGTCGTCATCGATGAGCAGGATGCGTGAGGGCCCGTTGCCTGCCTGCTCCTGCAGCTGGCGTCGCCGCGCGATGAACTCCTCGACATCCTGTGTGCGAAAGCGCCGGTGCCCACCTGGCGTGGTTTCAGAAGGCAGCAGGCCGCGGGTGGCCCACAGGCGCACGGTTACCGGCGCCACGAGCAGCCGGTCGGCGACTTCGTTGGGAGTGAGGAACTCGGCGCGACGCGAATTCCTGCCATTGCGGGACTCGGACATCGGCGCTGATGCTACCAGAGGCGAGGCGGCATCAATCCCAGCCCGCGCGCAGTTGCTGCTGCTCCTGTTCGGCGGTCAACGCATCGCTGCCGCCGAGTGCGCCGATCGCAGCCACCATGGCCGGTGACACCGAGGAGGCGGCCTGTCGATAGTCGCCGGCATTGACGGTCGTCTGCTGACGACTGGCTTCGAGCAGCTGGACCACCCATCGACCCTGCCGTCGGCAGGCCAGGCCCGAGGACCCGCTCAGGCTGAAGCTGCGGCACCATGCGCCGTCGGCAGCGCGGAAACTCAGGCCAACGCGCGTGGCATCGGCCGGCGTGGCACCGGAGAGCTGCGTCGACAAGGCCCTGGCCAGTGCATCGCCCGCCAGCATCCGGCCCTGCACGAGTTGCACCGGCAGCTTGTGCGTGTGAAACGCCAGCGCGCCCACCAGCAGGCCGAGTACCAGAGTGGCGGCCATGGCACTCCATTCACGCGGCGACCAGCGGGGTCGCGCGCGGCGTTGTTCCGGCGCGGCACCGATGGGCGTGACCATGGTGTCGGTCGGCGGCGCCGTCAGGGCATCGTTCAGGCGCTGCGGAACAGGCTCGTCCAGCACCGCATCGAACGCCCCGCGCAGCACCGCTGCGAGTCGGCGTTGGCGCGCGATGCGCGCGGCCAGTGCGACATCGGCCCGGCTGTCGGCCTCAAGCCGCCTGGCCGCACCAGGGTCAAGCTCGCCATCGACGTAGGCATGAATCTGCGCATCGTCCCAGGAAGGGGAAGTGTTCATGGTGCGCCGTCACCGCCCAGCAACATGGCCAACGCCTCGCGCGCACGTGACAGGCGGCTGGTCAACGTACCGATGGGCACTTCCATGACGTCGGCCGCTTCCTGATACGACAGCCCTTCGACCAGCACCAGCGACACCGCCAGACATTGATCTTCGGGAAGACGCTGCATGGCCGCAACGATGGAGAGTTGATCCTGCACGCGGCTGTGCGCGGTATCGGCGACCTCGGTCAGTCCTGCATCGCCGCCGAGCACCGCGCTTTCACGGCGATGCGCGCGGCGATTGTCGATCCAGGCGTTTTTCACGATGCCGAACATCCAGCTCCTCACTGCGGCTTCGATCTGTTCTGCCGTGGCATCGGCCGCCGGCGCACGCCATTGCGCCGCGCGCAGCAGTGCGCGCTCGATGGCGTTCTGCGCCAGATCATCGGCATCCTGCACGTCATGTGTCAGGGTGCGTGCGAACCGGCGCAGCCGCGGCAGCACTGCCGGCAGCGTCCGCCGCAGCAAAGCGATGCTGTCGCTCAATGCCCGTACACGGCTACTACGCTCACCCTGGCGATTATCTTCCATCGCCCAGCACAAATATATCGATGGGCAGCTTCGCCGCACGGCGTTAACGTTGTGCCATGAACAGCTTGCGCATCCTGCTGACAGCGGCTGCGGTGTGTTTCGCGGCTTGCTCGCAGGCACAGATCGCGCTGCCATCACTGCCCACGCCGCAGCTGCAGTTGCCGGTACCTTTGCCGCAACCGGCGCAGGTGCTGCGCGGTGTGAACCAGATGGTGCCGCGCCCCTTGCTGTCTTCGGTGCGGCTGCGGGCACGCGAACTGCTGCGTCGTTATCCGCGCCAGGTGGAGCGCGATCCGCGTGGCGCGCCGGCGATGCGCGCGGTCGTACTCGCGCTCTCGCCAGCCGACCAGGCGCTGCAGCAAGCGCAGGCGCGCGGCTTCCAGATCCAGACCGACCAGACGTTGCAGCCCGCCGGTGAGCGCGTGGTCACCTTGCTGGTGCCGGATGGTCTGTCCACGCAGCGCGCGCTGCAGCAGCTGCGCGCCGCCGATCCCGAAGGCAGCTACGACTTCGATCATCTGTTCGTCGAATCCGCGCCTGCAGAGCCCACACAGTCCACGCCCGCGCGGGCAACCGCAACGGCAACCGCGCACGGCGGTGGCGCGATGCCCGCCGCCGTGGCCATCCGCGTGGGCCTGATAGACGGCGGCGTGGATGTGGACCATCCGGTATTTGCCACGCAGCGGCCGCAGCTTTCCGGCTGTGGCGGCGGATCGGTGCCCAGCGCGCATGGCACGGCTGTTGCCTCGCTGTTTGTGGGCCGCTCGCCGGAATTTCACGGTGCCGCGCCGGGTGCGCAACTCGTGGCCGTGGATGTGTATTGCGGCCGTGACGCTCCCGGCGGTCGCGTGCGCGACATCGTGCTGGGACTGGGAGATCTGATGAGTGCCGATGTGCGCGTCATCAATCTGAGCGTGGTGGGCCCGGACAACGCGGTGCTTGCCGCTGTGATTCGCAAGGTGATCGCCCGTTCCATCATCATCGTCGCGGCGACGGGCAACGACGGCCCCAACGCCGCGCCGCTGTATCCGGCTGCGTATCCGGGTGTGGTGGCCGTCACCGCCGTGGACGCCCACGCGAAGGTGCTGATGGAAGCCTGTGGCGGCGAGCATGTGCGCTTCGCCGCGCCCGGCGCCGACATGCTGGCTGCGGCGCCCGGTGCGGGTTACACCGCGGTGCGCGGCACGTCTTATGCATCGCCGCTGGTAGCCGGGCTGCTGGCACGCCTGCTGCTGCGGCAGGCTCCGATGCCGGTGGAAGAGGTGGTGCGGCAGCTCGCCATGACGGCACAGGACATGGGCAAGCGCGGCCGCGATCGCCGCTACGGCTATGGCCTCGTGGGCATGGAGTTGCGCACCGACGCGGCGCATTTCGTCGGACGCATGGCGCAATAAGTCAAACCAGAAAAAATTCTGCGGGCGGGGATGAAATGACCCCCGGGGGTCGTAGAGCTCAGTGAGGGATGCAAACAACTCACAGGAGAGCTGACATGAACATCAATCGCAATGTGCTGAAAATCGTGGCCGGTGCGCTGCTGATGGCCTCGCTGCCCGCGGGTGCCCAGCTGCTGGGCGGCGGTCTGGGTGGCGCGGTGAACGGCACACTGGGTGGATCGCTCGGCAGTGCCGCGGGTGGCGGTGCCTTCGATACCAACGGCGCCTTCGGCTCGCTGCGCGACCGCGCGCAGCAGGCGGGCAGCCGTACGCATGAAGCAGCAGCCAGCGCGACCGGTAATGCGCGTTCGCGCATCGGCTCGGCGCGTGGCGCCACGGATGCCACTGTCAACGCAGCGCATTCGGCAGGCGTGAGCGCCGGCCGCCAGGCCGGCGAGGCGGCCAGCACCCAGCAGGGCGCCAGTCAGCCCGGCGCGGCGCCGGTGACCGCACAGCCCGGCGGCCTGTTGCTCAATGGTGCCGGGTCTGCCGGTGCCGAGAAGCATGTTGCGGGGCGAACCGTTACCGGCCACGGCGGCGCGGCCTCGCAGACTGGCGTGGATCGTTCCGGACTGTGGAACAACAGCAATGGGGACGCGGGAATCTCGATGAAGAAGGATGAACCGGCAGCCCCACAGACGCCGGCGGCACAATAAATCCGGCGGCATTCACGCCGGACGGGCATTGCGTCCGTCCGGCTTTTTCATGGCCCGAATGGCCGTTACAGCTTGTAGTCGGTCTTGAGCTTGCGCTTCACGGCCTTGCCGCGGATGCGCGCGTACTGCGGCAATCCGTTCTTGTAGGGCGGATAGTCCTCGCCGCCGATCAGTGGCGCCAGATACCTGCGGCACGCCGCGGTGATGCCAAAGCCGTCGGCCGTGATGAACTCGCGCGGCACTTTCTTTTCCACATTGGCCACCTGCGCCAGCGGCACGGCCTGCACTTTCCAGCGGTAGGGCCGGGATGACTTGCGGATGATGGCTGGCATCACCGCATTCATGCCGCGCACCGCGTACTCCACGGCGGCGCGACCCACCGCATAGGCCTGCTCCACGTCGGTCTTCGAGGCGATGTGCCGCGCGGCGCGTTGCAGGTAGTCGGCCACGGCCCAGTGATATTTGTAGCCCAGCTTGTCCTTCACCAGCTGCGCAATGACAGGGCCCACGCCGCCGAGCTGCGCATGGCCGAAAGCATCGCGCGTGCCGGCCTCGGCCAGGAACCTGCCATCGGCATTCTTCACCCCCTCGGACACGACGATCACGCAGTAGCCGTTGTCCTCGACGCTGTGCTTCACCCGGGCGAGAAAAGCCGCTTCATCGAAGGCGATCTCGGGAAACAGGATCACCTGTGGCGCATCATGCGGCTTCTCGCCCGCCAGGCCGCCGGCCGCGGCGATCCACCCCGCATGGCGACCCATGACTTCGAGCACGAACACCTTGGTTGAAGTGCGCGCCATCGAGGCGACATCCAGCGCGGCCTCGCGCGTGGAGATGGCAATGTACTTGGCCACCGAGCCGAAGCCCGGGCAGCAGTCGGTCAGCGGCAGATCATTGTCCACGGTCTTGGGCACGCCCACGCAGGTGATCGGATAGCCCAGTGCCGCGCCAATCTGTGACACCTTCAGCGCGGTGTCCATGGAGTCGTTGCCGCCGTTGTAGAAGAAGTAGCCGATGTCATGTGCCTTGAAGACTTCGATCAGACGCTCGTATTCGGCGCGGTTGTGTTCCAGGCCCTTGAGCTTGAAGCGCGCCGAGCCGAAGGCACCGGCCGGCGTGTGGCGCAGCGCCTTGATGGTGGCGGGGGATTCCGCGCCGACATCGATCAGGTCTTCGGTGAGGCCACCCACTATTCCGTCCCGGCCCGCATACACCTTGCCGATGAAGCGCCGCCGCGCGCGCGCGCCATCGATGACGCCCGCTGCCGAGGCATTTATGACTGCCGTCACCCCGCCGGACTGTGCGTAAAACGCATTGCGGGGGCGGACGGCCGCGACCGCCTTTTTCTTGCTGGCCTTGCGCATG
>Ga0164241_10002226_pt1 | contig 21483 bp, 15 predicted proteins | sample OricomyardsoilBY_FD_108780 | JGI IMG/M metagenome (GOLD analysis project Ga0164241, IMG submission 108780) | Backyard soil microbial communities from Emeryville, California, USA - Original compost - Back yard soil (BY) | ecosystem: Environmental > Terrestrial > Soil > Unclassified | place: USA... | reverse complement strand
TCATCGCGATGGCGCGGCCGCGCAGGTTCATGTCGAGTTGCGCCGCAAACTTGCGCACATGCGCGGTCAGCTTGCGTTCCAAACCCGCAAACGTGGATGAGAATTTGTGCAGCTCGTTCAGCGAGGCGTAGGAGGTGTAGCCACCGGGGTAATTTTTTTCCGACCAGGCCCGTCCGGCACCATCGAACGCGCGGAGCTGGCGGCATTCCTCCGCGAGGCTTTCATTAAAGCGGTCCAAGCCCGCGCGTTGCAGCGCCTCGTGGTAAATGAAAGTGGGGAACCAAGCACGGGTCGGCATGGACGGTAAACAACCGACCGCCCTCCCAAGCGCAATCCGGAAGCCATCCTCCGGCTTTAGCAGTTGTGAAGCGAACCACCGGTCGGTTGAATTCCTTTTCTATGAAACACCTGCACCTCAAGAATATCCTGCGCGCCTGCTGCGCGTTGTCCGTGGCCGCCAGCCTCCTGGCCGCGGATCGCATCGAGCTGACCGACGGTTCGGTCGTCCATGGCAAACTGCTTTCCGCCGGTGGCGGCAAGTTCAAGGTCGAGACGACCTTTGCCGGCACGATCGTCATATCGCAGGACCAGATCAAAAGCTTCCAGACCGACGAGCCGGTCAACGTCCGCACCGCGGACAGCACCGTACTCGGACAGGTGCAATCGGCCGGCACGGACATCGCCGTGGTGGGCGCCGGTGCCCGACTGACCGCCGGCTCCGCCCTGCGACGAGGTCATCCCGCCCGCACCGCCCTGCGACGAGGTCATCCCGCCCGCGCCGCCCTGCGACGAAGAGGAAGAGGTCGCCAGGCCGCCGCCCGTCCCGGGGTTCGTGCAAGAGCCATCGTCCTCGCACGAGATCTTGGAGTCCACGCACACCGTCGTGATCGTGCCGCTTTCGTTCGTCGCGCGTTCGCAGGTGGTGTCGTCGGCGCAGCTCACGCCCGCGCAGGCGTCGTCCAAGAGGACGGGGATCGCGAGATCACGCCGCTCCACGAAAGAGACGCGGCGACGGGCGATGATGCAGGCGGCGAGCGAGCCCGCCCTTCGGCCCTGGACGATCTCGAGGCAGTTCTCCGCCGTCTCGCTACCGAGCGCGCCGATCGCGACCAACGACGCGTCTTTCGCGTCGCTGTCCGGGTAGAGCACGATGGAGCCGATTGAACCGTCGCTTTCGCATTGAGACGTCGACGTGTTGAGATCCGAGGTCCTCACACGCGACGAGCTCCCCGCGAGGACGCCGGTCTCGTGCAGCGTGCCTGCGACCTGCCCTGCGTCTCCACAAGGAGCGTTCGTTCGGAGCTCGATCGTAGCCTGTGTAGGATCGAGACAACCGGCTGCGCAGAACAGCGTGATCGCGAGCGCCTTCTGCATGCCGTCTCGAGCCTACCAGCGCTAGAGGAGGATCGGGTTTTCGCGAGCAGTCGGCGCGACCGTGGCCGTCGTGCGAGGTTTGGCCGTGGCGGTCGACGTCACTGGCGGCTTCGTACCTGCGGCACCGCTCTTCACGCGGTACTTGGTCGTCGAAGGCGACGCGCTCGCGACGACCGCCGCAGACGCGCTCGGCGCAACGTCGATGGTCGGGACCGGCGCCGTCGACGCGTCGGCGACCACTGTCACGGTCGGAGCGACCTCGGTCGAAGGACTCGCCACGGCGATGGCGCTCGCCGCCTGATCGGCGCCATCGCCCACCTGCGAAGACACCGACGGCGACATGCCTCGGTACGCCACGAAACCGACGACGGCGCCGATCGCGACGGCCGCGCCGAGACCGAGCGCCCAGTACGCAAGCGAGCCTCGCTTCTGAGGCCCGCCCTGCGTCGTCAACGCGGCCGACGTCTCTGCCGACGCGTGAGGATGCGGCGACGGGAGCGCCACCGCGCCGGTGAAGCTCGTGAGCGACGCGAGGTCCGCCGCGAAGGCGTCGACGCTTTGGTACCGCCGGGTGGGATCCTTCTCGAGCGCCCGACCGAGCACGGCGTCGAGCTGCGGAGGCAGACCGGGACGGTAGTGGCTCGCAGGGACGAGCGGCTCGATGGCGATGGCCACCGCCACGGCCGTCGCGGTCTCGGCCTCGAACGGGACGCGGCCGGTCACGATCTCGTAGAGGATGATGCCGAGGGACCAAATGTCCGTTCGGTGATCGACGTTCTTGGCGCTTCGGATGTGCTCGGGAGACATGTAGAGCGGCGTACCGAAGGCCGACTGCGTCTGCGTCATGCGGACGTTCTCTTCCGCGACGAGCTTCGAGATCCCGAAATCGAGCACCTTTGCGACGCGGCGATCTCCCTCTGTCGCGAGGAAGATATTTCCTGGTTTGAGATCGCGGTGCACGACGCCGAGCGCGTGCGCCTCGCGGATCGCGTCGCAAGCCTCGACCAGGATCGACGCCGCCTCTGCGACCGGGAGGGCGCCGCGGTCGTGAAGCTCCGCGTCGAGATCTTTGCCGACGAGGTGCTCCATCACCATGAACGGCGCGCCGTCGTCGAGCGTACCGAAGTCGAGGATGCGCGCGACGTGGTCGCTCTTCAGACTCGCGGCGACGCGGGCTTCGCGTCGAAAGCGGCCCACCGCCTGCGCATCTCGGAGCGCGTCCGGGCGCAGCACCTTCACCGCGACCGAGCGCGCGAGGTCCACGTGGCGCGCCTCGTAAACGACGCCCATGCCGCCCTCTCCGAGGACGCGCGTCACTTCGTATTTCCCACCGATGATCAAGCGAGACCTTCGTCGTCACGCGGCGCGCCGCGCGGCGGCTTCAACATGTCCCGAGTCTACCGCTCAATCGAGCGGGAGCACGAACGTTACGCCACGATTCGTCAGCGAGACGCCCGCGCGCGCGGGGTCGATCGGTATCTGCCCCGGATCGATCGTGCCGCTGCCCGGAGCTGTCTCCGTGGGGAGCGCATACCCCACACCGACCGCGGTTCCTGCCGCGACCGAACCTCCGATGATCGTCCAGAACCACCACTGTTCGTAGACGGCGGGGGCCTCGCGAAGCGTGATGTCGACGACCTTCCGGTCGCCCGTCGCCATCACCACGTTGCGCTCTTCGGTCTCGTATCCACCGTGCTCGAGCTCGATCGTGTGCGTCCCCGGAGCGAGCCGAAGCTCTGCCGGCGCGTGCCCTCGAGGCGCTCCGTCGACGGTCACGTCTGCGCCAGCCACTGACGTCCGGACGATCAGCGTCCCCTGTTTGTCGCGCGGGACGAGCTGGAGCTTGAGATCCGTCTTCTTGCCACCCTTCAAATCCACGTTCATCACGAGCGGCTCGTAGCCGTCGGCCGAGATCTCGAGGCGGCCCGGACCAGCGTTCACCTCTTTGTCGACGAGCGGCGCGTCCCCAATGACAGCCGCGCCGAGCTGCACGCTGGCGTCGGGCACGTCGACCTGGACCGACAAGACCGCGACGCGACCGCGGATCTGCGCGAGCAACTCGTCGAGCTTCGGCACGCGTGCGAGCAGCTCTGGGGAGGCCTCCTTGGTGAAGGCCTCGAGCATGTGGAGCGCTTCGGGGAAGCGACCGAGCGCCTCGAGGGCGCGGCCGCGGTTGTAGTGGAGCGCCGGATCCTTCGTCATCTCGTACGCCTGCTCGTAGAACGTCAGCGCGTCCTGATACCGAAGCGTGAGCATCGCGTCGTCGCCCTGCTTTTTCAGGACGGCGGCGTCCTTCGCGTTGGCGGAGGTCGCGGGCTGTGCAAGAGCGGGCGAACCGACCGCAAGCCCCAGCGTGAGCGTGACGGGCAGGATGAACGAGCAGCGCGTGAGCCAAGCCATCGACCCGGCGCAGGGTATCCGATGCGCCCCCACGACGACCCTTGCTCGAGCCTGGTCCGCGAAAAAAAGACGGGCCCAACCTGGGTCGTGCCGAAAAAGCTGTTGACCAAGGATTCCGCCTGAGTATGCTGCGCTCGCTCTTCGCGAGGGCGGGTAGCTCAGCGGTAGAGCGATGGCTTTACACGCCGTTGGTCGCAGGTTCGATCCCTGTCCCGCCTACTAGAACGGGCAGGTCCCGTCACCGAGACCAAGACCCGGAGGTTGTCCGAGACACTCATCGGAGAGCCAGTCACCTGAAACGCACTACTGAAGCGCAAACTAGCGAGAGCACGCACCGAAGTACCCAATTGGGGTGGTAGTTAAGTTGGTTATAACGCCGGCCTGTCACGCCGGAGGCCGCGGGTTCGAGTCCCGTCCACCCCGCCAACTGCTCCGAGACCGAGTCGCCCCCGACTCGGTCTTTTAGTTTTGTGCGGCGCGCGCGCTCGGATCGGGAGCCCGACTGCATCCCGATGCGCGCGTGTTCGCTCTCGAAGGAGAGCTCGCCGCCGCGTCGCTCGTGTCGACGCGGCGGGCTTCCTGCCGCGCGGAGCCTACTTCGCGGGAGCTGCAGGCGCGGCGCTCCCGGCGCCGGGAGCAGGCGCCGCGCTCGGAGCCGCGCTGGCCGCGCCACGGTGCAGCACCGTAGCGGCCTTCCCCGCCGTCGGAAGGTACGGATCGAGCCGACCGACGAGCCAGGCGATGGCGAGCGCCGCGACGACGAATAGGAAGAGGTAGAGCTTCCACGGCGTGCGCTTCTCTGCGTACGGATCGTCGAGGGCCCGGGTCGCACCCTCCGGGAGCTTGCGAAGGTGCGTGAGCGACGTACCAAACGGGACGTTGATCTTCGCGAGCGCGTTCACCGCCCAGCCGTTCGCGTCCAGGATCGGACCGAGGTTTCTCTTCCGCAGCTTGAGCCAGGCGATGAGCATCGACGGGGCCGAGATCGCGAGCATCAAGGCGAGGAGACCGAGCGGCAGCCAGTAGCCCATGTCCACGAACGTCGCGAAGATCAATCCGAGGAAGGTGCCAATGCCGGCGACGGCGACGCTGATCGCCGCCACCATGCCGACATCGACCTTCTTCTCCGGCGTCGGCGCGCCGGGCTTTGCGGGGCCCGGTGCCGGGGCACCGGCCGCAGCAGGGGCCGCCGCGTCGGCGTTCGCGGTCTTCGCCGCCATCGCATCGACGTCTGCGCTCGACTCCTTCTCCTTGTCGGCGGCGCGCTTGGCGACCTGCTCTTCCACCAGCCGCACGAGGCGCTTGTACGGCGTCCAGAACGCCTGGCGGATGCTGATCGGGTTCTCGACGATGCTCGTGATCGTCGCGTCCCAGTCCTTGCCGTCGTTGTCGTAGAAGACGCCGTTTCGACCGACCATCAAGTTGTCGGTGTCGCCGGCGGTGTACGCCGCGACGATCCCCTTCTTGTCGGCACCTCGCACGATGTCGCAATAGACGAGATACGCCGACGACAGCCCCGCGAGCTTCGCGTGCTTGGCAGCGTCCGCGACGAAGAGCACGAGATCACAGCTGCGTGCGTCGAGGAACAGGTGCCCGGCTTGGAACGTGGCGCGTCGACCTCCGTAGAAATCGGCGAAGCTCACGAAGTTCCGCAAGAAGCGCGCGAGGCTCACCCGAAAACGGATGGCCTTCTCGACGTTCGCGAGCGCCGCGTACTCCGTCTCGAGCGCGGCATCTTCTGCGATGAGCTCGAGGAGCTTGTCCTCGAAGCCCCCCTCGACGAGCGCGCGCAAGCGATCCGTCGCGAGCGTTCCGGCCGGATGCGAAGGCTTGGTCCCACGCCACGCTCGGAATGCGTCGACCTTCGCGGTGACCGCGCGCCAGTCGCCCTCGGTCAACGACGGCTTCGCGCCGAGGACGGGCTTCAGAGCCTTGTCGGCGAACGTCGCGATGCGCTCGCTCCACGCCGGGTTCAAACCCGCATCGAGTGGGAGCGCTCGGTTCGCCTCGACCTTTCCGAGCGGCAGCTTCGCCACGTCTGCGCTCTTGTCCGAGAGCGCCATCGGAGAGAGCGCCGCGAGCTCGGCATCCGAAGCCGCCATCTGTGCCGCACCGCGCGCGTCGAACGCGGCGATGCGGCAACGCGTGAAGTAGTCGTCGATCTTGTCCGCGACCGCGGCGACAGCGTCTGCGGCTGCCTCGGTCGCGTCGCCGAGCGCGCGCACGCCGTCCGCGTTCCCGGCGTCGTCCCACGCGAGCATCTCCTTCGCTTGCTTGAAGAAGTCTTCGACCTTGGTCTTGTCGATGCCTTCCTTGCCGCTGCGATCCGAAAGAGAGCCCATCGCGCTCATGACGTCCGTGACGGCGGCCTTCAGCTCCTCCGACTCGGCCGAGTCGACCGGGACGACGCCATCGCCGTTGAGACGCGTCTCTTTGAAGAGCTCGGTCATCGCGACGACGTCGTCGAGCGTGATCTCCTTCGCGTCGGCCTTGCTGCGATCGCGCAGGATGCGCTTCGCCCCGGAGAGCACGGCCTTTCCGTCCGGATCGGCGCCGTCGAACGACGACAGCGGCACCGCGTCGCCCTTCTCGAGCAGGAGATCCAGGCTCTTGAACACCTTACCCGCCCAAGTGACGGCCTCTTTCACCTCCGGAGGTCGGATGCGGCCGTCGTGATCGGTGTCGAGCATTTCGAGCAGCTTCTCGTCGATGCCGATGCCGTGCGTCGGGCACGCAAGCGCCACCCAGAGCTTCTGGTCGAGGTCGACGATCCCCGCGATGTCCGCGCCCGAACGCAGCACCAATTGATCGACGCCTCCGGCGCGAAAGAATGCGGGGCGGTGCTTTTCCTTGGCCATGGGCCGCGCAGCATACAGACGCAGGCGCCCTCTGGTGAGAGTGAGTCGGCGCAGCCTCAGCCACGCACACCACGCCCCGTCGCCGGCATGGCCCTTAACCCCAGATAGGCAGCGAACGCTCGGCGTACAGACGCTCGAGGGTTCGCTGCATGGGCTCGATCACCTGCAAGAACCCCGCGGCGACGTCCTCGGGCCGGTCGGGATCCCCGCTCAACTCGATCGGCGTGAGCACTTCGCTCGTGATCTTCGCAGGCAGTGGAAACTGAGGCAGCACGGGCAACGCCCACACCCCCCACGGCAGGCCCGCGAGAATCGGGAGCACATCACCCGAGCGCACGAGACTCTTCACGCGGAGCCACCGCGCGAGGCGCGTGCCGCGGCTGAGAACGAACATGGTCTCGTGTCCACCCGCGCTGACCAGCGGGACGATCGGGATGCGGTGTCGCATCGCCTGGCGAACGAACCCGACGCGCCCCCCGAGATCGATCTGCTTGCGCTCCCAATACGGGCGAAAGCTCTCCCGCGCCGCGCCCGGGAAGACGAGCACCGAGTGGCCGGCCTGGAGGACCCGATCCATCACGTGGCGGTCGGCCGGCACGACACCCGATCGCGGGAGCAAATCCGTGAACGGCGAGAAGACGCGGTGGATGAGATCGTGTGCGAGGACGTAGAGCGGGCGTGCGAAGTCGAAGTGCTCGTACCAAGCAGCGCCGAAGCAGAGCCCGTTGATCGGAAGGATGCCCCCATCGTGGTGCGTGACGATGAGACATTGGCTTGCCGGGATTCGCCCGAGCCCACGCACCTCGCTCCGGAAGTACCCCTTCACGATGGGACGGAACACCGCGTGGCTCTGCCGGATCGTCTCGAACGAGACGTCTCGCACCGCCGCGTCTCCTCCGTCCTTCTCCACGGAAGGACGATACCCCAAGGGCGAGTGCAGACCAGCCACCCGCACGTTCCAGCGCGCGCGACGCGTCGTCGTCACCGCCGCTCGGCGTGCTACGCTCGGAGGTGACGATGAGTGACGGGCGTGCCGACAAGCGACTGGGCCGCTCAGGCCTCGAAGCCAGCCTGGCGGTGGGGTCCGTCGTGGCGCATCGCTACGAGCTCGTCGCTCGACTGGGCGGTGGAATCGGCTCGATGTGGAAGGCGCGCGACTCGGACGGTCGCGCGGTCGCGCTTCGCATCGAAACGGCGCGCGCTGACTCATCCACACGCGCCGAACCGACAGGCGCGGCCTTCGCACGGATCCTCGACGCTGGAGCGATCGACGACGCGCGCTTCGTCGCGACCGAGCTGTTCGACGGCGAAGATCTCGAAGAGCGCCTCCTCCAGCGTGGCGCCATCTCGGTCGACGAAGCGGCCGTCTTGTTGCGTGCGCTCGCGGGTGCGCTCGGAGCGTTGCACGCGCGCGGCGTGGTCCACGGAGGCATCCGGCCGGACCACATCTTCTTCGCGCGGTCCCCCAGCGGCGAGAGCGTGAAGCTCCTCGGGTTCGGGCGGCCGCCACGTCTGCTCGCCGACCGCGTCTACTCGAGCCCGGAGCAGCTCGCACCGCGCGCGCCCGTCGATGCGCGCAGCGATATCTTCTCCACGGCGGCCGTCTTGTATCGTGCGATGACCGGCGTCGCGCCGAGCTTGGCAATGACGCGCGGCGCCCCACCACGTCGCGACGCTCGCCGCCCCGTCGTGGCGTTGCCGCCTGTCTTCGACGCGCTGTTTCGCCGCGCGCTCGCGCCGTCCATGTCGGAGCGCACGCCGAGCATGAACTCGCTCGCGCTGGCCTTCGGCGAAGCGGCGCGTCAGGTCTCGGGGACGCGTCCCGCTCTCGGCCGGGACATCGACTCCGCGAAAGCGACCACTCCGGCGACGGGTGCATATCGGCCAGAGCTCCCGACGCTGATCGCGGAGCACGGCTACGAGCTGGTCGCCACAGAGGCGACGCGTGCCGCGCCCACCACAGCAGGGCCAGGTCGCCTCCACACGCTGCTTCGGGGTGTCCCCAAGCCAAACGCGTCGTTCGAGGAGCCACGTCCGGTAGGCCCGACCCCTTCGCCGTCGCCCTCCCTTCCCCGTAAGGCCGTTCCCCCGCCGCTGCCGAAGATCGCCCCTGCGCTGCCGCCGCCCTTGCCGCCCGCGCGCGCCCAGGTCGACGACGATCCGCGGCTCTCGATCGCCGAAATCGATCCTGCACGTCTCGGATCGTTGGCGGACACGTCACTCGCAACCATCGTCGGAAGCGAAGCGCATCGAACGGCCGCTGCCCGCCCGGTAGTCCCGCTCGCCGACGCGAACGCAGGCGGCTCGGACGGACTGCCGAGCGACCCGTCGCTGTCGATCCCTGTCCATTTCAGCGAGCCGCCAGTCGCGCTCGCCGAAGAGCGACGCCTCATCACCATCCCGCCTGTGGCTCTGCCGACCGAGCGGGCCGTGGCGGAAGCCCGCCAAGGCGTCGACGGCGTCGCGGTCCTCATCGTGGTCGCGACCTGCCTCGCCTTCCTGGGCGTGCTCGCCGTCCTCCTGACAGCCCACTAGCTAGTTCGCCCGCAAGGGCGGCTAGCTAGTTCGCCCGCAAGGGCGGCCACGAAAAGCAGAGGGGGATGGACCAGACGCGTCGGTTCGGCTCGGGGGTTGGCCCGGCCGTCACTTGCGAGCGTCAGCAGGGCCGGGGCGAGCACCGAGCCGAACTAGGGACGCCCACTGATTCGCGGGCTTTCGTCACGTTGCGCTTGCGATGAGCGCGGCGCCCATGGGAGGGTGAGAGCGGTGGTGATCTCAACCGACGACGTGATCGACGCGCTCTCCGCGAACGTCGACCGAGCGTACGCCTCGATGCTCATCGAGCGAGAGCTCCGCGAGCGCTGCATCGACGGGCCGATGTCCATGGACGTCGTGATGACGATCCTCCGCAGCATCGAGAGCCGCGGAGGCGCGGCCGGGATCGCGGCGCGGCTCGCCTCGCTGCGCCTCACCCGAAAGGCCGCAGAGGCGGCCGTCCACGGCCCCGGCAGCGCGGCGCCGGCGCTGCAGCCGCGCGCCCGCATCCGCGTCCGCCAGATCATCGCGATCCTCGTCGGGACGCTCGGCGCCGAGCTCGCGGAGACGACCGTGACAGAGGGCCTCGCCGCGATGGGGTTTCAGGGGATGAGCATCCTCGACGAAGAGCAGGCGATCGCGCTGCTCGACCGGCTCGCTCAGGATCCAAACATCACGGCCATCGCGCGCTTCGCGAAGGTGCGCCTGCTCATGGTCGCGACCCGCGCCTGAGCGCATGAAGATCGCGGGCGCGCGGTTCAGGCGGCGCGACGTGCGGACGATTTCTTGCCGAAGAACGCCGCAAGCTCGCTCGCCACGACGGCGGGCCGCTCGATCATCGGCATGTGCCCACAGGCCGGAAGCCGGACCATCCGAGCGGACGGGACGCGTGCCTCGAGCTCTCTCGCGCTGTCCTCCGGAATCAACCGATCCGTGTCTCCCCAGATGAGCGCGATCGGCATCTCGAGTGACGGTGCGTGGTCGAGGACGGTCGCGTGCATGAGATCCGGCACGATGTGCTCCATCACGCGCGCCATCTCGCGCAGCGTCGGATCGACCGGACGATCGAGCGCGTCTCTCACGAACTTCTCTGTGTAGTCGTTGCGATCGACGAACACCAAATCGAGGAGCGGCATCGCGAGACGCTCGAGGGTCCGCTCGAGCAAGGCGCGACGGACGACGACCTTCGCGGCGAGGTGGGCTGCACGCGGGTAACGTCGCATGCCGGCGGTCGACAAGAGCGCGAGCTCGGTCACGCGACGAGGAGCGCGCAGCGCGGCCACCGTCGAGATAGCGCCGCCCGCCGAATGACCCACCAACGAGAATCGCTCGAGCCCGAGCGCGTCGGCGAACGCGAGCACATCACGTGCGTACGAGCTCACCGAGAAGCGAGCGCGACGCTTGTGCGACGCGCCGCAGCCCGGGAGATCGATGCCGACGACGCGATAGCCCTCACCGACGAGCCGCGTCGCGACATGCTCGAAGTGGGTGAAGTCGCCGACCAGTCCGTGGACGAACACGACCGCTGGCCCCTCGCCGTGGTCGAAGTACGCCATGGGTCCATCGACGACGTGGATCTTCTTCGTCGCGAAGGGAAACGAGGGCGAGCGACCGTCCCCACGAATCTTCCTCGGCGCGAACGGCAAACACGACATCGCGATCAATGTAGCGTCGCGTGACGCCGGATTCCAAACTCCGAGCAGTGTTCTGGATTGCGATTTTTCCGCGGATAACTGCGTAAATTCGTTCGCAGCCGCAGGCGCCGGTTCGACCACGGCCGCGCCGTCCCAATTCGCTCGGTGCGAATCGCGAACGTTCTCGCTTACCCTCCCGCGCATGGGCCACGATCCGACGACGACCAAAGCATGGAAGGCGCTCGAGGCAGACCGCGACGCGCTTCGCGACACGCAGACGCGATCGCTCTTCGACCGAGACAAGGAGCGATTCGGGCGGATGCACCAGGTCCTGCCGCTCGGTCCCAGCGGCTCGCTCTTGGTCGACTACTCGAAGCACCGCGCCGTGCCGTCGACGTTCACGGCGCTGTTCGAGCTCGCGCGCGAGTGCGGCGTCGAAGCGAAGATCGCCGCGATGTTCGCCGGCGAGAAGATCAACACGACGGAGAACCGCGCCGTCCTTCACGTCGCGCTCCGAAACCTCTCGAGCCGTCCGATCTGCGTCGACGGAGAGGACGTCATGCCGCTCGTTCGCGACGCGCTCGACCACATGCGGCGCGCGAGCCACGCGGTGCGGAGCGGCGCGCACCGGGGCTACACGGGCAAGAAGATCACCGACGTCGTCAACATCGGCATCGGTGGCAGCGATCTCGGGCCGCTGATGGTCACCGAGGCGCTCCGTCCGTTCCGCGAGGGCGCGCCGGAGCTGCACTTCGTGTCGAATGTCGACAGCACGCACCTCGCCGAGGTCCTGCGAAAGTGCGTACCCGAGACGACACTGTTTCTGGTCGCGTCGAAGACGTTCACCACACAAGAGACGCTCGAGAACGCGAAGGACGCGCGCGCGTGGTTCCTCGAGCGCGCGGTCGACGAGCGCCACGTCGCGAAACACTTCTTCGCCCTCAGCACGAACGAGAAAGAGGTCGCGAAGTTCGGCATCGACACCGCGAACATGTTCCCCTTCTGGGATTGGGTGGGCGGCCGCTATTCGCTCTGGAGCTCGATCGGCCTCTCCATCGCGATCGCGGTCGGTTTCGACCGCTTCCAAGATTTGCTCGAGGGCGCACACCTCGTCGACGAGCACTTCCGCACGCAGCCTCTCGAGTCGAACCTCCCCGTGCTGCTCGGTCTGCTCGGTGTCTGGAACCAAAACTTCTGGGGCGCGGCCTCGCACGCGGTGCTGCCATACGATCAATATCTCCATCGTCTGCCCGCGTATCTGCAGCAGGCGGACATGGAGTCGAACGGCAAGGGGGTCACGAAGGACGGCCGACGCGTCACCTGGGACACCGGAGCGGTCCTCTTTGGCGAACCGGGCACGAACGGACAGCACGCGTTTTACCAGCTGATCCACCAAGGGACGCGCGTCATCCCGTGCGACTTCCTCGTCGCCGCCGAGAGCATGAACCCCCTCGGACGACACCAGACGCTCGTGCACGCGAACGTCCTCGCCCAGTCAGAGGCGCTCATGCGAGGCAAGACCGCTGACGAGGCGCGCGCCGAGCTCGTGAAGCAAGGGCTCGCAAAAGAGGACGTCGAGCGTCTCGTGCCACACAAGGTCTTCACCGGCAGCCGGCCGTCGACGATCTTCCTCTACGACCGCCTCGATCCGCGGACGCTCGGCGCGCTCATCGCGCTCTACGAGCACCGCGTCTTCGTGATGGGCGCGCTCTGGGACATCAACTCGTTCGATCAATGGGGCGTCGAGCTCGGCAAGCAGCTCGCGAACGTGATCGTCCCGGAGCTCCTTTCGGGCGACGCGCCGAAGGATCACGACGGCTCGACCACCGCGCTCATCGAAGAGCTTCGTCGCCGCGTCCGAGGGGCCTGAGGCATGTCTCGAACGCTGGTTTACTTGCCCGTCTCGCCGTGGTCCGAGAAGGCACGCTGGGCGCTCGATCATCATCGATTGGAGTACCGAGCGGTCGAGCACCTGCCGCTCGTGTTCGAGCCGGCGCTCCGCATTTTGGGCAAGCGGCCGTTCGAGAAGATCACCGTGCCGATGCTCTTCGACGCGGGAGAGGTGTTCCGCGACTCGCTCGAGATCGCGCGTCACGCCGACGCGGTCGGCGCCGGAGACAAGCTCTTCGCCCGCGAGGCGGAGGTGCTGGCGATGAACGATCTCGCAGAGCGCTTCATGTTCGCCGCGCGCGCTCGGCTTCTCCCGCGGCTCGCCGCAGATCGCGAGGCGCTCGCAGAATCGCTGCCCACGCCGATGCGGCTGGCGTCGCCGGTCTTCGTGCCGGTGGCGCGCCGCGTGACGAGGTACCTGATCGACAAGTACGGACGCGAGCGCGCGCCGGCAGAGACGGAGTCGGCGATGACCAAGATCCTCGATCACGTCGCGACGTTGGTCGCAAAGGGCGACTACCTCGTCGGTGATGCGTTCAGCTTCGCCGACGTCGCGATGAGCTGCGCGCTCGGGTTCGTGAAGCCACACGCCAAAGCCACGCTCGGGCCGGCGAACAGGCGCGTCTTCAGCGACGATGGGATGGCTTCGGAGTATGGGCGGCTCCTCGATTGGCGCGATCGGATCGTCTTGCGGCATCGGTAGGTGGCTGGCGTGGCTGGCTGCCGTGGCTGCTTTGGATGACGGGTGACGTGGCAGCCGAGGGGGGGCGTTGCAGCTGACGAGGGCTTCGCCCTCGCAGCTGAACGCCTTGGGGCTGTGTGCCGGCTGCCTGCAAGAACCACGGGGCGGGGGTCGTCGCTACTCCCTGACGGCGACGGGCTTCGCCCGCTGCCGGGAGGAATGGGGGCTTACGCCCCTTGCCCCTTCGAGGGACGCGTTGGTGCTGTGAGAGGAGGCGGGAGCGTGGCGACAAGACAGGCTTTCCGCTTTTGAGGACTTGGCGGTCGGTGCAGCGGCGGGGACCTTGCGCAGTTTGGGGCTTCGCCCCCCTCTCCCCCAGAAGCAGAGGCGGCGGGCGGTACGGTGCTCGAGACGAGCTCTCCGTGATTTTCTCCTCGTGGCTTCACCTCTCCGTGTTCACCCACACCCCGCAGCGAGCTCTTCAGCTCGGAGCGGACGCTTCGTGACAGGCGACCACATGCCCCGCCCCAAGCTCGCGCAGCTCCGGCGGCTCGGTGCGACAGCGATCCTTCGCTATCGGACACCGCGGATGAAAGTGGCAACCGCTCGGCGGCGAAAGCGGGCTCGGCACCTCCCCGAGCACCGCCAAGCGCTTACGCTTCTTCTCAATCGTCGGGTCTGGGACCGGGATCGCAGAGAGGAGCGCCTCTGTGTAGGGATGAAGCGGCGTCTCGAAGAGCGCGTCGGTGGGTGCACGCTCGACGATGCGCCCCAGATACATGACGGCGATCTCCTTCGAGATGTGGCGGACGACGGCGAGATCGTGCGCGACGAACACGTACGCGAGCTCGAGCTCGGACTGTAGATCGTCCAGGAGATTCAAGATCTGCGCCTGCACGCTCACGTCGAGCGCGCTCACTGGCTCGTCGAGGACGACGAGCTTGGGCTGCAGAGCGATGGCTCGCGCGATGCCGACGCGCTGACGCTGGCCCCCGGAGAACTCGTGCGGGTAGCGGCGCATCATCGACGCAGCGAGACCGACCTGCCCCATCAGCTTTTGGACGCGGGCCTCGAGATCGCGGCGCGTCTTGGCGATGCCATGCACGCGAAGGGGCTCGGAGACGGTGTCGAAGACCGTCATGCGCGGGTTCAGCGACGCGTGCGGATCTTGAAAGACCATCTGCATGTCGCGGCGCGCCGCGCGGAGCCTCGAGCCTGTTAGCGAAAGGAGGTCACGGCCCTCGAACCGGACCGAGCCCGCCGTCGCCGAGACGAGACGCATGATGGCGCGCGCCGTCGTCGACTTGCCGCAGCCGCTCTCGCCGACGAGGCCGAGCGTCGTGCCCGCGAGGACATCGAAAGACACGCCGTCGACCGCGTGGACGTTGGCGACCGTCCGCTGAAGAAGGCCACGGCGCACCGGGAAGTGAACCTTCAGGTCGCGAACCTCGAGCAGCGTCGTCACGCGGTGACCTCTGGCGGGGGTCGACGAACCGCGTCCGCATCGGTCTCGTGGCACGCGACGCGGTGCCCTGGGCCGACCTCGCGCATCTCGGGGAACGTCTCGTGGCACTCGGGTCGCACCGCCGGACAGCGTGCCGCAAACGGGCAGCCCTTTGGAACCTTCGACAAGAGCGGAGGCATGCCGGGGATGGGCACCAAGCGCTTGCTGCGATCGCCCTCGAGGCTCGGGATCGAGCGGGCGAGCCCCACGGTGTACGGGTGACGTGGGTCGGCGAAGAGCTCGGCGACGGGAGACTCTTCCACGATGTGACCGGCGTACATGACCGCCACGCGATCCGCGACGCGCGCGACGACGCCGAGATCGTGCGTGATGAGCACGATACCGAGGCCCATGCCCTCTTTCGAGCGTGCGTCCTTGCGATCGAGGAGCAGCTCGAGGATCTGCGCCTGCGTCGTCACGTCGAGCGCCGTGGTGGGCTCGTCCGCGATCAAGAGCTCGGGCGAGCAGAGCAGCGCCATCGCGATCATGACCCTCTGCCGCATGCCGCCAGAGAGGTGGTGGGGATGATCGTCGAGGCGTCGCGCCGGATCGGGGATCCCGACAGCCTTCAGCATGTCGATGGCGCGTTCCCGTGCCGCGGCTTTCCGAAGCCCCTCGTGAAGCACGAGCACCTCGACGAGCTGGTCGCTGATCCGAAGGTACGGATTCAGCGACGTCATCGGATCCTGGAAGATCATCGCGACGCGCTTGCCGCGGATGCGCTGCATCGCTCTTTCATCGAGCTTCGCAAGATCGGTCGTCCTGCCCTCCCCTTCTTCAAGAAGGATCTGGCCCGCCACGATGCGTCCAGGCGGATCGGGGATGAGCCGCATCGTCGACAGCGACGAGACGCTCTTACCCGACCCGCTCTCCCCGACGATGCAGAGGACCTCGCCGCGCGCGACCGAGTACGAGATCCCGTCGACCGCGCGCACCACGCCGTCTTCGGTGAAGAAGTGCGTCTTCAGATCGCGAACCTCGAGGAGCATCAGTCCTTCCTCACGCGCGGGTCGAGCGCGTCACGGAGCCCGTCGCCCAAGAAGTTGAAGCAGAGGAGCGTGAGCGCGAGCATGAGGCCTGGGAAGAACGTGAGCCACGGATACAGGTCGAGCGACTCGGTCCCATTCGCGACGAGGAGCCCCCACGAAGAGAGCGGCTCTTCCGTCCCGAGGCCGAGGAAGGACAGGAACGCCTCGGTCAGCATGACCGAGGGAATGGTCAGCGTCGTGTAGACGATGATGGGTCCCAGCGCGTTCGGGAGCAGATGACGGAAGATGATCCCGGCATCCCCGACGCCGATCGAGCGGGCCGCTTCGATGAATTGTTGGCTCTTCAGGGACAGCACCTGACCGCGAACGATGCGCGCCATCGTCAGCCAGCTGACGCCGCCGAGCGCGGCGAACACGAAGACGATCTGAAAGAGCGGCAGGTACTTCGGATCCTTCGCGTGGTCGGTGAAGAGGCCGATGGACCAGACGAACCACCGGTAAAAGATCGTCTTGTCGTTCGCGAAGAACGCCTTCACCAAGATGACGAGGACGAGGAGCGGAATCGTGTAGAGCACGTCGACGATGCGCATCAGCGCAGCGTCGATTCGACCGCCGAAGTAGCCCGCGACTCCGCCCCACGTGACGCCGATCGCGAAGCTGATGAACGTCGCGACGATGCCGACAGCGAGCGAGATGCGCCCTCCGAAGGCTAGGCGCGCGAGCAGATCGCGTCCGAGATCGTCGGTCCCGAAAGGATGTGTCCAGGATGGAGACGTCGCGCCCAGCGCGATGTTCGCGTCGTCGTAGCGAAACGGCGAGACCTCGGGCCAGATGATGCAAAAGAGCGTCAGGAAGATGATGAAGACGCCCGACACGACGGCGACTCGGTTCTTCCGGAGCCTGCGCCAAGCGTCGGTCCAGAGGCTCGCGCCCTTCGTGGCGTCGGCTTCGGGCGGCGACGCCTTCGCCGGTGAGCTCGGCGGCGTCTCGGTCGCTTCGACCTCTTCGCTCACGTGTCGAGCTCCACGCGCGGATCGAGGAAACGATACGCCACGTCTACGGCTGCGTTCGCGACGCTGAGGAGCACGGCGTAGACGAGCACCACGCCCGCGACGAGGTTGTAGTCGCGGTTCTGGACGCCCTCGACCAGGTATCGACCCATGCCCGGGATGTCGAAAATCCGCTCGATGACGAGCGAGCCGACCAGCATGCCCGCGAAGCCGGGGCCGAGGAAGCTGACCACCGGAAGCAGCGCGCCGCGGAGCGCGTGACGCACGATGACGACCCGTTCGGACAGTCCCTTCGCGCGCGCCGTTCGGATGAAGTCGCTTCGAATCACCTCGAGCATGCCGGCGCGCGTGAGCCGAGCGATGTACGCCGCCATGGGGAGCGCCGTGCAGAACACGGGCAGCACCATGTGACGCCACGACTCCCAGCGCGCGACGGGAAGCCAATAGAGCTTCAGCGACAACACGAGCACGAGCAGCGGCGCCAGGACGAAGCGCGGCACGCTGATCCCGAGCATCGCGGCGGCCATGGCGACCGAGTCCTTCCATGTGTTTTGGCGGACGGCTCCGACGATCCCGAGCGGAATGCCCATGGCGAGCGCGACGATCAGGCCCCAGAAGCCGAGCTTCATCGACTCTGGCAGCGTGAGGCCGATGATCTCTTCGACGCTGCGTCCGGGGTACTTCATGCTCGGACCGAGCGTGTGATCGCGGCCGATCATCAAGAGCCAGTTTCCGTACTGCTTCAGGATCGGATCGTGGAGGTGGTAGCGCTCCTCCATCGCGGCGAGCTGCTCGGGAGGGACACTGCGCTCTTGATCGAACGGGCTGCCCGGCGCGAGCCGAAGCATCACGAACACCACGGTGAGCACGAGGAAGAGCGTCGGGACGAGCGAGAACAGTCGGCGGAGGATGAACCGACTCATGGCGTCGCCTTCTCGTAGTCACCCGGTACCGGCCACGAGGACGGCTCGATCGCAGGCGCGTCGCTCGGGTCACTGGCGAAATTCGGATCGAGGCGCATCCAGTGGACGAGCTGGATGTTGCGTCGATTGAAGTGGAAGCCCTTCACGTACGGCTTCACGAGCGTGCTCTTCGTATAGAAGTAGATCGGGAGCTTCGGCACCTCGTCGGCCAGGATCCTGTCGGCCTCGACGTAGAGGCGCATGCTCTCGTTCTGGTCGGCGGTCGAGCGCGCCTTCTGAACCAGCTCGTCGAACTTCCCGTTCGCCCAACCCGTGCGGTTGTTCGGGCTCTTCGACATGAACGTGTCCATGAACGTCTGCGGGTGGTCGTAGTCGGCGACCCAGCCGAAGCGCACGATCTGGTAGTTCCGATCGCGGACGTTCTTCAGCATGACCTTCCACTCTTCGTTGCGGAGGCTCACGCTGACGCCGAGGTTCTTCTTCCACATGTCCTGGATGGCCACGGCGATGACGCGGTGGCCTTCGCTGGTGTTGTAGAGAAGCTCGAGGGGCGCCATGCCCTCTGCGCGATACCCGTCGCCGTCCTTCACGACCTTGTAGCCCGCCTCTGTCAGGAGGGCGCGCGCGCGCTCGGGGTCGAAGTCGCGACCCTTGCCGTGGAACGGATCGGTCCCCGACTTGCGAAGGCTCGCGAGGTACTTGTCGTAACCCTGACCCGTGAAGTCGGGCACGAAGTGGGTGGCCGGCGTCTGGCTGCCGCGGACGACGTTGTCGATGAGCGATTGCTTGTCGATGGCGAGGTTCAGGGCCTGACGCACGCGCACGTCGTCGAGCGGAGGGCTCTTGGTGTTGAGCTCGTACCAGTACTCGGCGAGCGACGGCGTGATCTCGAAGTCCTTCTTCTTCCGCAGAACCGGGAGATACGGCGGCGGCAGGGCGGAGTTGTCGCCGATGTAATCGAGCTCTCCGACCTTGTAGAGGTTCATCGTCGAGACGTAGCTCTCGACCGCCATCCAAGTGATCTCGTGGATGGCGAGCTGGTCGAAGTAGCGGTGGTAGGGGTTCCGATCGAACGTGAGCTCGTAGCGGAACCGCCACGTCTTCAATCGGTAGGGACCGTTCGTGAGGATCGTCTCGGGACGCGTCCAGCCATCGGGATCGCCCTTGGCCTCGAACGCCTCGATGAGATCGCGCCGAACCGGATCGGTCACCGAGCTACAGAGGATGTCCAGGATGTACGGCACCGGATAGTCGAGCTCGACCTCGAGCGTCCGATCGTCGACGGCGCGAACGCCGAGCACGCTCGAATCGCCCTCGAGCGCGCTCATCGGCACGAAGCCGAGCGGCTCGGGCTTCGGAGGATCGCCGGCACCAGGGACGACCTCTTTCGGCGCGTGGAACGTCGGGGTCGCGTCCCACTTCGCGATGAGCGCGAAGCCCTTCGCCGACTTCGCAGGCGACGTCATGCATCCTGGAAGCAGGCCGCGCTTGTGGGATCCGTCGAGCGCTTCGACCTCGAGCCAGTGATCCGGCTCGCCGTTGCACACGACAGGACCGAGTCGCCGAAGCAGCGCGTAGTCACCGGGAGGCAGCCGAGCGTCGGCGGAGACCGCGACAGGCTCACTGCTCTTCTCTCGAAGCACCGTCGCCTTCTCTGGCGCGCCGGTCTTCAGATCCGCCTTGTCGTAGCCGAGTCCCTCGATGTCCGCGGGGATCGCGGCCCACGGCGGAATCGCCGTGTCGATGTGGAGCGGTGAGCGTCCGAGGATCACGACGGGCGCCCGTGCCGAGAGCTTCGTGACCTCTGCCGAGGTCTCGTCCGGCAGCGTGTGGACCGCGGTCTCGACCTTCGTGACCTTGAGGTTCCCCTGGTTGAAGAGCTCGCCGTTCTTCAACATGTAGAGCGTCACGGCTGCCTGCGACTGGGTCTTGGGATCGAGGGCTCGCTTCCACGAGTACTCGAAGTCGCCCGCCGTCACGGGCTTGCCGTCGCTCCACTTCGCGTCCTCGCGAATGTGAAATCGATAGAACCGGTTGTCGGGCGATTGGTCGTAGCTGTCGGCCGCTCCGGGGACGGGCTCTGCGTCGGGCCCGTACGTGGCGAGCCCCTCGTAGAGGTGATCGATGAGGCGCGTGCTCGCCGTGTCGTGCGCCTTGCCCGGATCGAGGTACTCGGGCTCCTGGCCGTTGTTCGCGTAGAAGTGGTGCGGATCCTTGCCGGGGCGCGACGTGGTCCCGAAGTACTCCGAGCTGTCGTTCGTCACGCTGCACGCTGGCAGAGCGATCAAGACAGCCACGAGCGCGAGGAGTCTCACTTCCAAGCGGTGCTATCACCGCCGCGCGCTGCGCTGGAACAGAATTTCTCGTCGTCCGACCTTCGGTCGGAATCGTCACGCCGCACATCGACTACCCTCGCCGCCGATGCAGAGGTTCTTCCCAGGGATTGTCGCTGTCCGATGTTGGGTCGGCCCTCGTCCGCGCTGCGCCGCCGCCGTCCTCGGTCTGCTCTTCGCCGTCCTGTCGATCGCGTGCGGCGGAGGCACGGTCGACGTGAGAGACCCGAGCAGCGCCGCCGCCTGCCAGGGCGAAGATCTCGCGAGCTGCGAAAAGGCCTTGGTCCACGCGATCTCGTCGGGAGACCCGATCGCCGCGCTCACTCGAGGCTACGCGAGCGCGCGACGCGACGCGGACTCCGACGACGGCTTCGCCGCGACGCTCGACGCGGCGATCGCGGTGAAGCAGACCGGCGCTGCCGCGCTCGGCGTCGAACTGGGCGCGACAGCTCCGAAGACCGACCTCGCCCGATTCGATGCCCACGCGTTTGCGCCCGTGGCGGGCGCAGATCCGGCGCTCCTCTATTTCGCGATCGCCGAAACCGCAGGGCTCGATGAGCTGGCCATCGCGACGAAGGGCGGCACGCTCTATCGGGCGTTCGGGGCCGATCCTTTCCTCCCGCTCGTCGCAGGTCTGCCGGCCGTGGTCGTCGGAGCCGCGCCAGGCGCGCTCGAGGCCGAAGCCGCGCTCGAGAAGAACCTGCGCCTCGCGAGCGCGCACGCCGGGGCCCTCGATCTCGTCGCGGCGAGCCACGACGTCGACGCGATCGACGCGCTCATGAGCGCCCGCCCGGAGTTCGACGGCGCGACCGTGCGCGCCCGCGCGTTCCTCGCGGCGATCGACCTGAGCGAACCGAAGCCGCTCTTCTTCGGCGACGCAGGCCCGGCTCCGCCGCCTCCGCCAGAGCCCAGTCCGAGCGACACGCCCTACCTCGATCTCTTGCGCGTCCGGACCGACAGGACGACGGCCCATGCCTACGAGAAGCGGCGCGCCCACATCCTGACGGCGCTCGATCCCGAGCTCGCGGGCTCGCTCGACGCCCTGTACGGCACCGCGGCTGACCCGTGCGCGTCAGGGCTGCCGCCAAAGTTCACGCGCCCGCGAGACCTGGCGTTCGTCAGTCTCTTGCCGCGTGGCCTGCGTGCGGCGCGCACCCGAGATCCCGCGGTCCGCGCTCCGCTCGAGGAGTGGTACGCGACCTACGGCGCCGCCACGCAGCTCATCGAGAAGACCCACACAGCGTGGCTCTATGCGCCGACCCTCCTCTTCGAGCGCGGCGCGAGCGCCGGAATCGTGCCCACGGGGTCGGACACACACCGCCGCGTCACGGCCCTCGCGCGCGCGTACGAG
>Ga0164241_10002225_pt1 | contig 21501 bp, 17 predicted proteins | sample OricomyardsoilBY_FD_108780 | JGI IMG/M metagenome (GOLD analysis project Ga0164241, IMG submission 108780) | Backyard soil microbial communities from Emeryville, California, USA - Original compost - Back yard soil (BY) | ecosystem: Environmental > Terrestrial > Soil > Unclassified | place: USA... | reverse complement strand
TTGCCGTCGCCCGCGTGCGCGATCGTGGCGATGCGCACCTCGTGCCGGGCGCCGATCTCCTCGATGCGGGCGAGCATTGCCGGCACCGCCGACCGCGGCACGCACACGTCCTCGGTCAGCACCGGGCCCAGCCGCTCCAGTGCCGGATAGGCCAGGCGGCGCGCGGCGAACAACGCCTCGGCCTCGGTGGCGTCGGTGGACCGCTCCGTCCACACCGCACCCGCCTCGTCGAACGCCGCGGCCAGCGCGCCCGCCTCGGCCACACCCGGCTCCCCCGACGTGTCGACCCTGGCCAGCAGCAGCGCGGTCGTGCCTGCCTCCAGCCCGAGGTGCTTCCACTCCTCGACAGCCTCCAGGCAGGTCCGGTCGAGCAGCTCCAGCGCCACCGGCTGCAGGCCGCGCCGCGTGCTCAGCGCCACCGCCCGGCCCGCGTCGACGAGCGAGGCGAACGCGCCGACGACCGTGCGCGGCGCGGCGGCGGGCGCGGGGCGCAGCCGCAGGGTCACCTCGGTGATCACGCCGAACGTGCCCTCGGAGCCGACGAACAGGCCGGTGAGGTCGTACCCGGCGACGCCTTTGGTGGTCCGCCTGCCGAGCCGCACGACGGTGCCGTACTCCCCCGCCGGGCCGCCCATCACGACCTCCATGCCCAGCACGTAGTCGCGGGTCACGCCGTACTTCAGGCAGCAGAGCCCGCCCGCGTTGGTGGCGACGTTGCCGCCGATGGTCGACCAGGGCGCGCTTGCCGGATCCGGCGGATACCACAGGCCGTGCTCGGCGACCGCCTTCTTCAGGTCGTCGTTGACCACGCCCGGCTGCACCCTGGTGACCAGGTTCTCCTCGTCGATCTCGACGATCGCGTCCATTCGGGACAGGTCGAGCACGAGGCAGCCGTCGACGGCGTTGGCACCGCCGGACAGGCCGGTGCCCGCGCCGCGTGGCACGACCGGGACGCCGAGTTCGGCACACGCCCGCACCGCGCGCCGGACGTCCTGAGTGGACCGGGCGCGCAGCGCGGCCGCCGCCCGGCCGACCGGGGCCCACTCCGCCTCGTCGTAGCTCAGCCCGTCGAGCACGGCCGGGTCGACCACGAGGTCGAGGCCGGTGAGGGCGGCGGCGAGGGCCGCCCGCGTGTCGCGTTGTGCGGCCTGAGCCGGGTCGTGTTGTGTGTCCATGTGGGATTACTCCTGGCCGGCGGGGAGCGGGCCGCGCGCGGCGAGCAGCACGACGCCGGCCAGCGCCTCGCCCCACTCGGCGGTGGTGGTGTCGGAGTAGATCGGCACGATGCCGAAGCCGACGGCGGCGAACCGGGCGAACAAGGTCGTCCGGTAGGCCAGGTCCGGCGGCGCGTCCGCGGGCGTCAGCAACTCGGCGATGCGCGTGGCGGCCCGGTTGATCTCCTGCGTGCCGGTGGCGATGAGGTCGTCCTCGCGCAGGATGACCGCGCGGCGGCCGCGCTCGAGCCGCCACTCCTCATCGGTGATGGCCGCGGCGACCGCGCGCACGGCGTCGCGCAGCGCCGCGACCGGGTCGGCGGCGGCGTCGCGCTCGGTCAGCACGCGGATCACTTGGCTGAGGAACGGCTCGTACCAGAAGATTGCCGCCTTCGTCGGAAACGTCCGGAACAAGGTTCGCTCGGACACCCCGGCCCGCTCGGCGATCGCCTTGGCCGACGTCGCGGCGAAGCCGTGCTCGAGGCACAGCTCGATCGCCGCGCGTTGCACGGCGAGCCGGGTTCGCAGGGCTCGGCCGGCCCGTCCCGGCGATGTCTCGGCTACCGAAACGTCCATCCCGGCCAGCCTCTCCCCGCGTCTGTCGCGTGTCGGCAGAACGCTAACGCTCGTGACAGCATCTGCCAACTTTACCGGCAGTATCTGTCACAAACCGGGAGGAAGCTCCGGGATTTCGGAGTGGTTGGACACGTCCGGTACACGCCTGCAAACAGTTATTCGCCGTCCTTGACACGAGTTCCGTTTCGTCTAGTCTCAGCCGCGCGCGGCCGCCAGGGCCAGGCACGTTCGCGCGCTTCGGGAACCCCAATTGCCATTGGCTTGCGAGGAGCACGGCACCGATGAGCACCGATCGTCTGCCGCACGGCACGCATCGGGCTGTCCGGCCGGACACGGAGCGCATGCGGCGCCCCAGGGGTTCGGTCGACGCCTACTTCGGAATCACCGAGCGCGGGTCGTCGTTCGGGCGGGAGATCCGCGGCGGTTTTGCCACCTTCTTCGCGATGTCCTACATCGTCGTGCTGAACCCGCTCATCATCGGGACGGTGACCGACGTCAACGGGTCGCTCATCGCCGGCGGTGACGACGTCGGGAAAAGCACGATCGCGGTCGCCGGCGTCACCGCGCTGACCGCGGGCCTGATGACCATCCTCATGGGCCTGATCGGTCGCTACCCGTTCGCGATCGCGGTCGGCCTCGGGTTCAACTCGTTCCTCGCGGTCGGCGTCGCCAGCCAGATGTCGTGGCCGGAGGCGATGGGCCTGGTCGTCGTCGAGGGCATCCTGGTCGTCCTGCTCGTGCTGACGCGGGTGCGAACGGCGGTCCTGCACGCCATTCCCGGCGACCTGAAAACCGCGATCAGTGTCGGCATCGGATTGTTCATCGCGTTCATCGGGCTTGTCGACTCCGGCATCGTGCGCCGCATTCCCGACGCGGCGGGCACGACGGTTCCGGTGACTTTCGGAATCGGCGGCGAACTTCAGGGCTGGCCGACGCTCGTGTTCGTGGTCGGCCTCGGTATCACGACCATTCTCGTGATGCGGCGGGTGCGTGGCGCCATCATCATCGGAATCCTGTCCGCGACCATCGTCGCGATCATTGTCGAGGCGTTGTTCCACCCGGGTCCGTCGCTCGTCGACGGGAAACCGGTGCCGACGGGCTGGCGCCTGAACGTGCCGACGGTGCCGCAGGACTGGTTCGCGCTCCCCGACCTGTCGCTGGTGGGCAACTTCGACCTGTTCGGCGGGTTCACCAGAATCGGCGCGCTGGCCGCGCTGATGATCGTGTTCGCGCTGCTGCTGTCCGACTTCTTCGACACGATGGGCACCGTGGTCGGGCTGAGCAGCCAGGCCGGGCTGATGGACAGCCAGGGCCAGATCCCCAAGGTCGGCCGCGTGCTGTTCGTCGACTCCCTCGCCGCCGCAGTCGGCGGTGCGGCGTCCAGCTCGTCGAACACGACCTATATCGAGTCGTCCGCGGGAATCGGGGAAGGCGCCAGAACCGGCGTCGCGAACCTGGTCACCGGCGGGCTCTTCCTCGTCGCGCTGTTCAGCACGCCGCTGGTCACGATCATCCCGTTCGAGGCGGCGACGCCGTCGTTGGTGGTGGTCGGCCTGGCGATGGTCTCCCAGATCCGCCGGATCAACTTCACCGATGTCGCGATCGTCGTGCCGGCGTTGCTGACCGCGGTGCTGATGCCGTTCACGTATTCGATCTCGGTCGGTGTGGGGGCCGGTCTGAGCAGCTATGTCGTGCTCCGCACATGCCAGGGACGCGCCCGCGAGATTCATCCGCTGCTATGGATCGTGTCCGGCTTGTTCCTGCTGTACTTCGCGGTGCATCCTTTGCGAGAAGCATTCGGCATCGCCGGCTGACTTGACCAACCGCTGAGTGGGCTCCTGTGGATCTGTTCGGGATGTACGGCTCTCGTTCCGACGAGGACGAGGGAGACGACGCAGCCGACATGCGGGCGCTCGGTGCGATGGAAGCCGGCGAGAAGCCCGCGCCGGTACCCGAGCCTGCGCCTGAGCAGGCCGAGATCACCCGGCCGATCCCCCGGGTGGCCGACCAGGAGCGGACCGCCGACCACCCGTCGTTGGAGAACCTGCGCCCCGCGACCGCCGAGCAGGTGGCGGCCTATGTCGAGCACCTCGGCACGGTCATCGACGACAGCATGCTGCTGCGCCCGTACGTGCGCACCGGCGGTCGCACCCGCGCCGACGCCGACCTGCCCATCGAGGCGCTGGTCATGGGCGTGCCGTCCATCGACCACACCCTGATGGCCGCGGAGCACCGCCAGGTCCACTCGCTGTGCACCGAGCCGCGTTCGGTCGCCGAGGTCGCCGCGTACTCCCGGCTGCCGATCGGCAGCGCCCGCGTGATCATCGGCGACATGCTGGGCCTCGGCCTGCTGGTGCTGTGCTCGAACCAGGTGACCGCCGAGTCGCCGTCGGTGGAGCTGATGGCCCGCGTCCGCGAGGGCCTGCGCAACCTGTGAGCGGCGGTCAGCCGAGCGCGTCGAGGGCGTGGCAGGCGAGGGCGGTCGCGGCGGCGGTCGCGCCGCGGGTGAACTCCTCCCAGGCATCGCACCACAACATCATCTGCCGGATCTGGGGGCCGGCGGCACCGCTGTCGGTGGCGTCGGTCAGCACCCCCAGTCCTCGGTCATGCCCGTGGCCGCCCGCGGAGTACGACGATCGAGCGCGGGTGCACGGTGACCTTCTCGCCGGGGACGACCGGCGCGCCCGGCCCGGCCGGTGGCAGACCGGTCGCCTCGTAGGTGTCGATCACCCGTGCCCAGTGCTGGCCGGGGCGGGTGTCCGGAACGGCGAAGTCGAGCGGCTCCCACCAGGCGTTGACCAGCAGCAGGAAGTCGTCGTCCACGAGTGGCGTGCCGTCCTCGTTCCGGTCGGGATCGTCGCCGCCGTCGAGGTAGAGCGCCACGGCACGCGAGGCCGGGTTGTCCCAGTCGGGCACGGTCATCTCCGTGCCGGACGGCGTGAACCACAGCAGCTCGCGTGCCTCGACGCCGGTGAGGAAACGGCGGCGGCGGAACACCGGGTGCGCGCGGCGAAGCGCGATCAGCGTGCGGGTGAACTCGGTCAGCTGCGTGTCGGCGGCCGACCAGTCGAACCAGCTGAGCCCGTTGTCCTGGCAGTAGGCGTTGTTGTTGCCCTGCTGCGTACGACCCAGCTCGTCACCGCCCAGCAGCAGCGGCACGCCGAACGACAGCAGCAGGGAGGTCAGCAGCACGCGCCGCTGGCGGCCGCGCAGCGCGAGCACGTCCTGGTCGGTCGTCGGGCCCTCCGCCCCGCAGTTCCACGACCGGTTGTCGTTGCTGCCGTCGCGGTTGGCCTCGCCGTTGGCCTCGTTGTGCTTGTCGTTGTAGGACACCAGATCGGTGAGCGTGAACCCGTCGTGGACCGTGACGAGGTTGACCGACGCGGTCGGCCGCCTGCCCGCCGCGGAGAACAGATCCGACGAGCCGCACACGCGCCGTGCGAAGTCGTCGAGCAGCCCCTCCCGGCTGCGCCAGAAGTCCCGCATCACGTCGCGGTAGCTGCCGTTCCACTCGCTCCACAGCGGCGGGAACCGGCCGAGGTCGTAGCCGTCCGGGCCGACGTCCCACGGCTCGGCGATCAGCTTTGCCCGTGACACCACCGGATCCTGCGCCACCAGGTCGAAGAACGCAGCCATCCGGTCGAAGTCGCCGTCCTCGCGGGCCAGTGTGGGCGCGAGGTCGAAGCGGAACCCGTCCACCCGCATCTCGGTCAGCCAGTACCGCAGCGAGTCCATGATCAGCTGCAGGCTGAACGGGTTGTCGGCGTTGAGCGAGTTGCCCACCCCGGTCGTGTCGAAGTAGTAGCGCGGGTCGTCCGGGGTCAGCCGGTAGTACGCCTGGTTGTGCAGCCCGCGGTGGCACAGCGTCGGGCCGAGGTGGTTGCCCTCCGCGGTGTGGTTGAACACCACGTCGAGGATGACCTCCAGGCCCGCACCGTGCAGGGTGTCCACCATGGACTGGAACTCCGCGACCTGTCCCCCTGGCCGGCCCGCGCGCACCGCGGCCGAGTAGCCGGCGTGCGGCGCGAAGAAGCCGATCGTGTTGTAGCCCCAGTAGTTCGTCAGCCCGCGGCCGAGGAGGAAAGGCTCGGAGATGTTGTGGTGCACGGGAAGCAGCTCGACCGCGGTGACGCCCAGGTCGACGAGGTGGCCGACGGCGGCGTCGTGTGCGAGGCCCGCGTAGGTGCCCCGCAGCTGTTCCGGCACGGCCGGGTGCGCCGCGGTGAAGCCCTTGACGTGCACCTCGTACATGACGGTGTCCGCGTAGGCCGTGTGCGGGCGCGGTCGTTCCGATCGCGCGGCCGCGGTGTCCACCACGAGGCTGCGCGGCACGTGCCCGGCCGAGTCCAGCGTGCTCGGGGCGTCCGGCTCGCCGAGCGGGTAGCCGAGCACCTCCGGGCCGGACACGACCTCGCCGTCGATGGCCTTGGCGTAGGGGTCGAGCAGCAGCTTCGCCGGGTTGCAGCGCAGTCCCCGGCGCGGGTCGTACGGGCCGGTGGTGCGGTAGCCGTAGGCCTGCCCCGGTCCGGCGCCTGGCACGAAGCCGTGCCAGATCTCCCCGTCCCGCTCGGGCAGCGGCATGGGCGTCTCGGTCCCGTCGGCGTCGAACAGGCACAGCAGCACGCCGTCGGCGGCCGAGGCGACCGCGAAGTTGGTGCCGCCGTCCTCCGGGGTGGCGCCGAGCGGGTAGGAACGTCCGGGCAGCACGCGCGGCGTCACCGATGGCGTCATCGCTCGCCCTCCAGCCCCAGCACGATCTCGGCGACGGACGGCACCATTCCGTGCCGGCGGCGGATGACGTCCGCGACGATGCCGGTCCATCCTGTCTGGTGCGAGGCACCGAGCCCGGCCGCGTTGTCGCCGTGGAAGTACTCGTGGAACATCAGGTTGTCCTTCCATGCCGGGTCGTGCTGCAACTTCTCCACCCCGCCGAAGCAGGGCCGGGTGCCGTCCGGGCCCACCGTGAAGATCGACACCAGCCGCGCCTGCAGGTCGGCGGTCACCTCGTGCAGGTTCCGCCACGTGCCCGAGCCGGTGGGGTACTCGACGGTCAGGTCCGTGCCGAAGAAGCGGTGGTAACGCTCGAGCGCGCTCGTCACCAGGTAGTTGAGCGGGAACCACACCGGACCGCGCCAGTTGGAGTTGCCACCGAACATCTCGATCAGCGACTCCGCAGGCTGGTAGTCCACCGTCGCATGCAGTTCGCCCGCCTCGAACGTGTACGGGTTGTCGCGGTGGAACGCGGACAGCGAACGCAGCCCGTACGGCGACAGGAACTCCCGCTCGTCGAACAGTGTGCGGAACATGCGGCGCACCCGGTCGACGCCGACCGCGCTCAGCAGCAGCCGCCTGCTGCCGGCCGCGCCGCGCAGGTAGCCTGCCTCGGCCAGCTTCTCCGGGTCCCGCAGGCCGTGCCGGTCCAGAAAGCCCGCGAACTGCTTGCCCAGCGCGAGCGCCGGGTCCATGATCCGTTCGTCGACGAACGCGACCGCGAGCGCCGGGACGATGCCGACCATCGAGTGCACCTTCACCGGTACCGCGTCGCGGCCGGGAGCGACGAGCCGGTCGTAGAACAGCCCGTCGGCGTCGTCCCACATCCCCTGCCGCTCCAGCGCGGTCCGGATCGCGGCGAAGTGCTCGAGGAACTTGTCGACCAGGTCGGCCGCCGGGCGCCGGTCGGCGTGGTCCAGGATGGCCGCCATCGTGGTCATCGCGAGCGAGTACATCGCCATCCAGCCGGTGGCGTCGGACTGCTCGAGGATCCAGCCGGCAGGCAGGTGCGAACGGTCGATCGGGCCGATGTTGTCCAGGCCGAGGAAGCCGCCCTCGAACAGGTTCGACCCGTCGGCGTCCTCCCGGTTGACCCACCACGTGAAGTTGACCAGCAGCTTGTCGAACATCTTGCTGAGGAAGTCCAGGTCCTCGCCACCGTCGATGGCGAACACCTCCAGCGCCGCCCAGGCCTGCACCGGGGGGTTCACGTCGCCGAAGTCCCACTCGTAGGCCGGCAGCGCGCCGTTGGGGTGCTGGAACCATTCGCGGCACACGAGCAGCAGCTGGTCCTTGGCGAACTCCGGGTCGACGTGGGCGAGCGCGATGCAGTGGAAGGCGAGGTCCCAGGCGGCGAACCACGGGTACTCCCAGGTGTCCGGCATGGACATCACGTCGTAGGCGTCGAACTGCCGCCAGCGAGAGTTCCGCCGCCCGTGCCGGCTCGCGGGTGGCACCGGCTGGCCCGGGTCGCCGTCGAGCCAGCGGGCGACCGAGTAGTTGTAGAACTGCTTGCTCCACAGCATTCCCGCGAATGCCTGGCGCATTACCGACGCCTCGTCTGCCGACGCGGCGGGCGGCGTCAGCGCGGCGTAGAACTCCCCTGCCTCCCGCTCGCGGTTCCCGACGACGCGCTCGAAGTCGGCGCCGAGCGCATCGCCGGGCGGGGAACCCGCGGGCCGCAAGCGAAGCCGGAACTCCACAGTGGACCCCGCAGCCACGTCTGCGCGGTACCAGGCGGCGCACTTGGTGCCGTGGCGGGCGGGGTTCACGCTCGGCGCGCCGGACACGACGTGGTCGTTGATGCCGTCCGTCGGGTACGGCGTAGCTTTGGGCACGCCGAACAGTCGCTCGGTGTTCGTCTCGTTCTCGCAGAACAGCAGCTCCGGGGCCCCCGACGCGAGCAGCTCCAGCTCACCGAGCGCCGGGTGGTCGATGCGAACGGCGTGCTCGCCCGCCGCGGCCAGTGCGGGTCGCGGCGACTCCGGCTCCCAGGTCCAGGTGTTGCGGAACCACACCGTCGGCAGCACGTGCAGGCTCTCCCGCTCCGGGCCGGCGTTGGTGACCCGCACGGTCATCAGCACGTCGTGCGGGCTCGCCTTGGCGTAGTCGACCTCGACGATCCAGTACCGGTCGCCGTCGAACACACCGGTGTCGAGCAGCTCGTACTCCGGGTCGGCGCGGGTGCGGCCGGTGTTGCGCAGCGCGGCGTACGGGAACGCGGCCTGCGGGTAGTGGTAGCGCCAGCGGTTCCACGCGTGGCTGGGCACGGCATCGAGGAACCACCAGTAGTCCTTGGCGTCCTCGCCGTGGTTGCCCTCCGGCCCGGTCAGCCCGAAGATCCGTTCCTTGCAGAACTCGTCGCGCCCGTTCCACAGCGCGAGCGCGAGGCAGAGACGCTGCTCGGCGTCGCTGAACCCGGCAAGCCCGTCCTCGCCCCACCGGTAGGCGCGAGATCGCGCCTGTTCGTAGGTCACGTAGCGCCAGGCGTCGCCGTCGGCGCTGTAGTCCTCGCGGACCGTGCCCCACTGCCGCTCACTGAGGTACGGCCCCCAGGCTCGCCAGTCGCGTCCCGTGCGTTCGCGCTCCGACATGGCGGCGCTCCCTCGTCTTCGGCCGGACCGCCGACGCTAGGAGCCCGCGGCCGGGGCTGTCCTCGTGTGTCGCGGGTGAGATGCCCGGGAACCCGGCGCGTCGCTCGGCGCGTCCCAGACACCGACGGAGAGGAGACGCGAATGCACGGCGACGTTCCGGTGGTCGGGTTCGCCCCGGCCGTGCCGGCGACCGCACAGCTGGTGGTGCGGACCAAACCGGGCACACGAGTGCTGTACGTCCTGCTGCTGGCGTGCACGACGGTCGTCGTCGCGGCGATGGCCGGGCTCGCGGCGCTGGTCACCGTGCTGGGCGCGGCGGCGCTGCCGCTGCTGGTGGTGCTTCCGCCGCTGGCGATCCAGCTGGGGTTCACCGTGCTCGTCGTGCGGGAGTACCGGGGCCTGCTGGGTCCGCAGCTGGCCGCGGACCACCGGGGCGTGTGGGTGCGCACGGGGCTGGGCGGGCGGCCCGAGGTGGTGTTCCTGCCGTGGACCGCGGTCGACGGCGTGGATACCACCCGAAAGGGCCCAGCCGTGCGGATCCTGAGCCGGGCCGGCGAGGGGCTCTACGACCGGCGACCGCACTGGCGGGTGCGGTCGTTGCGCCGCCGTTTCGGCACATCATTCGTGGTCGACGGCCGGCGCGCCGCCGAGCCCGTCGACCGGATCGCCCACCGGCTGCACCAGACCGCCCAGGCAGCCCGTTCGTCACTCTCCGAATAGGTACCGCCGATCGGGTCAAGAAATCTGGCAAAAATACGCGGTGTCACGCCGTCCGCATATTCGTTCCGCGTTCATGAGCGCCCAGTTCGCAGCGGATTGCAAAGGATGCGATCAGGCGCTTGCAACTCTGTTCGGCGGTATCGCTATGGTCGGAGGGGGAACACAGCGAGTCACAGGGGAAAGGTCGGGGCGGCCGTGCGGACGGGCAGGTGGGCGTGGGCGATCTACCTCGCCGTCGGACTGGTCGTCATCGCCGCGTATTTCTTCGCGCTGGCCCGTGAACTGCCGCCCCTCGCGCAGGTTCTGCTGTACACGGCCGTCAGCGCGTCGTCCGCGTTCGCCGTGCTGTTCGGCTGTTACCGCTACCGGCCGAAGCCGATGCTGCCGTGGCTGCTGCTCGGTCTCGGCGAGCTGATCTACGCCGCGGCGGACACGAGCTTCTACGTCACGCACTACTTCCTCGGCGACAGCAGCTATCCGGCGCTCGCCGACGTGTTCTACCTGTCGCACTACCCGATGGTCGTCGCCGGGCTCGTGATGCTGATCCGGCTGCGCACGCCGGGCCGTGACCTGCCGAGTCTGCTCGACGCTGCCCTGCTCGCGGTGGCAGCGGGCATGCTGTCGTGGCTCTACATCCTCACGCCGACCGCGCAGGCCCAGGTGCCGACGCTCGTGAAGATCACCTCATTGGCCTATCCGATGATGGATCTCGCGATGTTCGCGGTGGCGCTGCGGCTGATCCTGGGCACCGGTCGCCGCCCGGCCGCGTTCTTCCTGCTGACCGCGAACCTGCTCGCCTTCTTCGCGGCCGACAGCATCTACGTCCTGCAGCAGCTCAGCGGCACCTACACGGCCGGCAACTTCATCGACGCGATCTGGCTGTTCGGCAACCTGGCGCTGGGCGCGGCGGCCCTGCACCCGACGATGAGCCGGGTCGGCGAGCCGACGACGGTGATCGACTCCGGACCGGGACCCGCCCGCATCATCGCGCTGTGCGCAGGCGCGCTCGTCGCCCCGGCGACGCTGCTGGTCCAGTACGTCCGGGGCGACTATCACGACATACCGGTCATCGCCGTCGCCTGCGGCCTGCTGTTCCTGCTGACCATCGCCCGGCTCTCGGTGCTCGTCGCGCAGCAGCGGTGGATCGCGATCACCGACGTGCTGACCGGGCTGCGCACCCGCCGATACTTCGAGAGCAAGCTGACCAACGAGGTGGCGCACGCGCGGCGGTCGCGCACGCCGCTCGCGGTGCTGATCGCCGACGTCGACCACTTCAAGTCGATCAACGACTCGTTCGGCCACCCCGGCGGCGACCGGGTGCTCATCGAGATCGCCGCGCGGCTGCGGCACGGGATCCGGCAGGAGGACGTGCTGTCGCGCTACGGCGGCGAGGAGTTCGCCGTGCTGGTGCGCGGCGCCGCCGCCGACGACCCGCTCGTCATCGCGGAACGGTTGCGGCGCAAGGTCAGCGACAGCCCGGTGGTGGTCCGCAAGGGCACGCACGTGGAGGTCACGATCTCCGTCGGCACGGCGTCCTACGGGCTGCACGGCACCACGCCGGGCGAGCTGGTGACGGCCGCCGACCGGGCGCTGTACGCGGCGAAACGTCACGGGCGCAACAGAAGCGACGTCGGCGCGACCGACACGACCGACGACGCCAGTGGCGACACGGCCGACTCCGGCGGCATGATCGCCTACCTGCAGCACACCGCGGACGTCGTGGACTCGTGGCTGTCCGGCCGCGAGCACAGCCGTGCGGTGAGCCGCTGGGCGGGGCTGACCGCGATCGAGCTCGGCCTCGACGGCCACGGCGTGCGCGACGCGACGCTCGGCGGCCAACTGTCCGACATCGGGAAGATCCTGCGACCCAAGGAGTTCTGGATCGCCCCTCCGTCCACACAGGACCTCGAGGTGACGCGTCGGCACCCGGAGGACGGCTATCGCATGCTGTGCGCGGTGCCCGGGCTCGCCGGCACGGCAGACGTCGTTCGCCAGCACCACGAGCGCTTCGACGGCAGCGGCTACCCGGCGGGCCTGACGGGTGCGAACATCCTGATGGAGGCCCGGATCGTGGCCGTGTGCGACTCGTGGGCGGTCATGCTCGGCGGCCGCGCGTACAACGCGGCCCGTACCGAGGACGAGGCACGCGCGGAGCTGCTGCGCGGCCGCGGCGTCGAGTACGACCCGGCCGTGGTGGACGCGTTCCTCGCCCTGCACGACCTGGGCCGCCTCGGTTCGCTGACGTTCGTCACCGAGACGGCCCGGCCCCGCGGCTAGCTCTGCGGTCAGTTCTGGGCGGTCAGTTCTGCGCGGTCAGCTCTGCGCGTCGGCGATCGTGTTCCAGAACATCAGCTCGTAGGTCTGGAAAAGGCGGCCGTACCGGCGCGCCGCGCGCTCGTCGTCGCGGCCGGCGTCCATGCCGGCCTGCACGGCGGCGACGGCCTGCTCCTCGACCTCCGGCACGGGCGTGGCGAAGAAGTCGAAGAACCCGCATGCCTCGTCGTCGAGGCCGTACTTGTCCCGCATCGCGCTGGCGATCGTGGCGCAGTACTCGCCCCAGGCCGAGAAGTTGGCGACCACGGCGACGATCACGTCCGCCGGCTCGCCGTGCACGGCCAGCCAGGAGAAGAACGACGGGTAGGCCTGGCAGCCCGCCATCGGCTCGTACGCGTCGAGCGCGGCGGCGTCCATGCCGCCCGCGGCCGCGAGGGCGGGCAGCTTGGTGAGCGCCAGGCTCTCGCCCCCGGCCAGGCCGGCGAAGAACTCGCGAGCGGTCGGCTCGTCGGCGCGGGCGGCCGCAAGGTGCAGACTGCGCCAGTCGCTGCGCACGATGTAGCTTTCCTCGGCGGCGATGGTGCCGAACACCGAGGGCGGGGCGTCGCCGCGCTCGATCAGCGGGACGAGGCGGTTCTCGCTCTCGGCGGGCCTCAACTCGTCGCGAATCGACTCCAACAGCTTTCGTGCGGATCCAGCCACCGCGCGGACTCCCTCCGTAACCGGACGACTTTCCCCGCGAGCCTAGTCAGGTCCGGTCAGCTCTCTGGGCGGGCCATCCGGGTCGCGCCGGCCGAGGCGGTGACGACGAGCAGGACGGCCAGCCACTGGACGGGGTGGAGGATCTCGCCGAGCACGACCAGCCCGATCAGCGCGGCGACGGCCGGCTCGAGGCTCATCAGCACGCCGAACACCTTCGGCGGGATCCGCCGCAGCGCCTCCAGCTCGAGCGAGTACGGGATGACGGACGACAGCAGCGCCACCCCGAGCCCGACGACCAGGACCCACGGCTCGAACAGCGCGGCGCCGCTGTCCACGACGCCGACCGGGATGACCACGACGGCCGCGAGTGTCATGCCGAGCGCCAGGCCGCTGCCGTCGGAGGTGTGCCGTCCGAGCGCGGCGCTGAGCAGGATGTAGCTGGCCCAGCAGACCGCAGCGCCCAGGGCGAACAGGAGCCCGGAGAGCGGCAGGTCGCCGCGCCCCTCGGTCAGCAGGACGACACCACCCGCGGCGAGCAGCGCCCACAGCCCATCCAGCCACCGCCGAGAGCCCCCGATGGCGACCGCAAGCGGCCCAAGAAACTCGATGGTCACTACGACGCCGAGCGGGATCTGCGCGAGCGCGAGATAGAACGAGAGGTTCATGACCCCGAGCACGAGCCCATAAGCGATGACGACGGCCCAGGCCCGCCGCCCAAGCCGCACCGAGGGACGCCAGACGACCAGCAGGACGATCGCGGCGAAGAAGAGCCGCAACGCAACAGTCCCAGCGCTGCCAACGGTGCCGAAGAGCTGCTTGGCCAGCGCCGCACCGACCTGAACGCTGAGGATCCCGGCGAGCACCTGCGCGGGCGGCGGCACCGCCCCCAGCGCCCGCCCGGCAACCGAGACAAGGCTGACCCGCGGAAAGGGCCCCGCCCCGGCCCGGTCGACATGCATGGTGGCCATGCCCGCATCCTGCCCGCGCCCCCCGACAATCCGGGCCGAGTTTTCAAATGCTGGGACGAAAGTGACGCACACCGCCCCGGGGCCGGCTGACCTGCAGCGTCGGGCGGGGATAGCGCGGCGGTTTGGGCGGGACGCAGCGACCGTGCCGGTCGCGCGAGACACGAGATGCGGGTCGCGCGGGCACCGCGGCCGCGGAGGCACCGCAGCCGTGCAGAACACGGAGGTCGGGCGGGCACGACCGGCCGTGGGCACGGCGGCCGAACAGGACGCGGCGGTCGTACGCAGCGCCGCAGTCGGTGACCTGCGGCGCCGTATGCCGTTGAAGGGGCCGCAGCGGTCGGCCACGCCGGCCGTGTGCGCGGCGGCCAGCGCACAGCGCCGCATTTCTGTGCGGCGGCGCGGCGAACACGGCACGGCAGTTGTCAGGTGGCGGCCTGGCGGTTACGCGGGACACCGCCGCGAGTGCGATAAGCGGTTGGGCGCGAGCGGCGAGTACAACACCACCGAGGCGCGTGGCGGTTCCTCAACGCGCGACAGCTGCGGCGCGAGGTAGTGCCCCGGCGCAGCGGTCCGCCTGGCGCTGCGGTGCGCCGCTGCAGTGCTCCAGCGCGGTGCGCCCGACGGTGCGATGCGCCCGGCAGCGCGGTGGCTAACGCCGCGCGGGGGCGGCGGTTTCGGTCGTAGCGACGATTCCGCAGGGGTAAGCGCGAGGTGATCGCACAACGGCACGTCGTCGCAAGAGGACTGGCGGCTGGCGTGAGAGCGCCGCGGTTGCGCGAGGTGCCGAGCGCCGAGCCCCCAACGACCGCTGGCACCAACCGGCATGGATCGGGGGTCTAAGAGAAGCGCGACGCGGCCCGAGGAGCGGGGATGGCCGGGCCGGAGAGCAACTGCTCGGCGTGCCGGTGCGCAGCATAAGCCTGACGGCGCATCACCCGAGCATCCCGCCCACCCGAAGCCGCGATGTGTTCCAGCAGGAGTGCCTTTTGCTCGTACCAGTGGGCCACTTCCTCAACCGAAGCGGTTGGGCTTGGCCGGCACCGTAATACGTGCCCTATTTCCTCCAGCACCGTCATGATGAGCACCTTCTCCAATTGCATGATGCCACTGGAATTCGATGCTTACACAACCCCGCCGCGCCCGGCAGTTACCTCGACATCAAGTCACTATGAGGAAGTCATGTCCAGGGCGGCCCACAAGTCGTCCGCCGCCGAAGGGTGGCACACCACGATGTCGGGCAGCCACGGGTTGGGGCGGTTGTAGCGCGGGGCCGAACCGTCGAGCCTGCGGACTCGGAAGCCCGCCGCGACGGCCACCGCTACCGGGGCTGCGCTGTCCCACTCGTACTGGCCGCCGCCGTGCACGTACGCGGTTGCGCGACCATCTAGTACCGCGGCCGTCTTCGCGCCTGCCGAGCCCATCGGGGTCAGGGTGGCCGGCCAGCGGGACAGCACCGCATCCAGCACGGCCGGCGGGCGGCTGCGGCTCACCACGACCACCGGCGGGTCCAGTGGCTCCCCCGGCACCGGAGGGCGCCACGTCGAGTGGACGACGTCGGCGGCCGGCAGCGCCACCGCGCCCGCAGCCAGCGCGCCGCCCTGCCACAGCGCCACGTGCACCGCCCAGTCGTCGCGACCGGGCTCGGCGTACTCGCGGGTGCCGTCCAGGGGGTCGACGATCCACACGCGGTCGGCCTCTACGCGCCGACCGTCGTCGGCGGACTCCTCCGACAGGACGGCGTCGGCCGGGCGCTCGCTTGCCAGGCGGTCCAGCAGGAAGCGGTTCGACCGGCGGTCACCCGCCGCTCGTAGCGACGCACCACTCAGCTCGCCGCGCATGCTGACCAGCAGTTCGCCCGCCGCCGCGGCCAGCTCGTGCGCCAGGTGGTGATCATCCGGATCTGGGGCCGCCCGGTAGACATCCAGTGCTGACTGCTGTCCAGGCGGTACCGCCATCGGCTCTCCCCGGGTCCGGTGTCACGTGCCCGGCCAGCATAGGAGTCGGCGAAACCGCAGCGGTCAGACGGTGCCGAAGTCCTGCGTCCAGTACATGCCGTTCTCGTCGAGGCCCACGCCGACGCGGGTGAGGTCGCAGTTGAGGATGTTCGCGCGGTGCCCCGGCGAGTCCATCCAGCTGTCCATCACCTGCTCGGCGTCGCGCTGCCCGCGCGCCAGGTTCTCGGCGGTCTGCGGGTTGGCGTAACCGGCGTGCAGGATCCGGTCGCGGAACGTCAGGCCCTCCGGGGTGGTGTGGTCGAAGTAGTTCCGCTCGGACATGTCCGTGCTGTGTTCCTCAGCGGCCTTCGCCAGCCGGTCATCCACCGTGAGCGGGTCGCAGCCCGCCTTCACCCGCTGCACGTTGACGAGGTGCACGACCTCGTCCTCCATCAGCTTGTCGGTGTTGGCCACCGCCACCGGCGCGTGCTCGAACCCACCCGACTCGCCCAGGCGGTACACGAGGGTTCCGGCGCCGGTCGCGGTCGCACCGAGGATGGCGGCGACCAGCACCGGCATCACTGAACTCCGTGTACGCCCCGACGTCACGGGCTGAACGTATCACCCATTCGTGACTCGCACATGCCAAACCAACTACTCGAGGTAGTCGGAGTGATCAAGTAGCCCGCCACACCGTGCCGCGGCGCTCGTACTCGAGGATCCGCTCTGTCGCGACCGCCATGTCCGGCCCGAACTCGCGCTCTAGCAGCCACAACGCCAGGTCGAGGCCCGAGCTGACGCCACCGGCGGTGAGCACGTCGCCGTCGTCGACCACGCGGGCGGTCTTCAACACGCCGCCCTCCGCGGCGAGCTTTTCCTTTGCGAGTGCATGCGTCGTGCAGGGCCTGCCGTCGAGAAAGCCGGCAGCGGACAGCAGCATCGCGCCGACGCAGACGCTGGCGAAGACCCGTTTGCCGTCGCGGCCGGCGGCCAGTGCACGCGGGATCGCGCCGCGGGCGATCTCCTGGTGGGTGCCCGGCGCCGACGGGTCGCGGTAGCCACCGCCCGGGACGAGGACGAGGTCCGCGCGGGCCGGGTCCCAGCGCCCCGCCACGGCCATCCGCCCGCCCCGGTTCAACGGCACGATCCGCGGCTCGTCGAGCGTCACGTAGTCGACGGACAGATCGGCGTCGAAGTAGATGCGGGCGATGTCGAACACCTCGGCCGGCCCGATCGAGTCGAGCTCCTCCGCCCCGTCGTACATGAGGACCTGGGTCCGCAGCGTGCCCGCACGGCGCCGGCCCGCGGCGGTCGCCGCGTGCACCGTGGCCGGGCCGACGACCGACATCACGGCCGCGGCGGTGGCCGCTCCCACCGACGTCCTGAGCAGATCCCGGCGTCTCATTCTTTCCACCTCACCTGTTCGCGGCCGGCCCGGCAAGCAATTCCGGGCCAAACATGAGAATCGGCATGCCCGGACCATGAATTTTTCCCGGAAAACGCGCTTGTGCCCGCGCGAACAAACGGCTCAAGAGCGACGACACCCGGAGACGAACCACCGACCGTAATTTCCCGGGTGGACATTCGTGACGAACTTCCTCGGCGTGAAGGAGTGGCATGAACGCGGAACTGGCGATGTTTGGCGGGAAACCGGCCGTGCGGCCGGAGCACCGCCGGCTGGAGTGGCCGGTCGTGACCCAGGCCGACCGCGACGCGGTGCTGCGCGTCCTGGACAGCCGGAAGTTCACCGTCGGCGCCCGGAACGAGCAGGAGGTCCACGGCCTGGAGCGCGAGTGGGCGCGGTTCTGCGACGCCCGGTTCGCGGTGTCGGTGAACAGCGGCACGGTCGCGCTGGAGCTGGCGCTGACGGCCACCGGCATCCAGCCGGGCGACGAGGTGATCGTGCCGGCGCTGAGCTACGTCGCCACCGCGATGGCCCCGCTCTACCAGCTGGCGATCCCCGTGTTCGTCGACATCGACCCGGTGACGTTCAACATCGACGTCACCCAGATCGAGGCGAAGATCACCAACCGCACGCGCGCGATCGTCCCGGTCCACCTCGGCGGGCTGCCCGCGGACATGGACGAGATCCGGGCCCTGGCCCGCAAGTACGACCTGATCGTCATCGAGGACGCGGTCCAGGCGCAGGGCGGGAAGTACCGCGGCGAAACGTGCGGCTCGATCGGCGACGTCGGCGTGTTCAGCCTCAACGTCGAGAAGAGCATCCCGACCTGCGGCGAGGGCGGGCTCATCGTCACCGACCGCGAGGATGTCGCGGAACGCTGCCGCAGCCTGCGCATCCTCGGCGAGGATCTGTCCACAGAGGAACGGTTGTACGTCTCTGCGACCCGCGGCTCGAACCTCAAGCTCAGCTCGGTGCTGGCCGCGTTCACCCGCGCCCAGCTCGCGCGTTTCTGGGACTACCAGGACCGCCGCGACGCCAACACGCCGGTGTTCGTCGACCGGCTCGCGCAGCTGCCGGGCATCGTCGTGCCGACCGTGCCGGACGACCGCACGCACATGTGGCACATGCTGCGCTTCCGCTTCGACCCGCGGGCAGCCGGGCTGGCCGGTGTCGCGGCAGGCCCGTTCCGCGCCGCGCTGCGCCGTGCGCTGCTGGCCGAGGGCGTGCCGCTGACGCACTACCAGATCATCCCGCTGCCCGGGCAGCCCGTGTTCCAGGAGCAGAACGCCTACGGCAACGGGTATCCGTGGTCGCTGCCGGGCGCCAACCCGCAGCGCTACGACCTCGCCGACTACCCGGTGACCTGCCAGGTCATCGAGGACTCCCTGTGCCTGCGCCGGATGCACCTCAACCCCGACGCCGGCCCGGCGCTCGACGAGTACGCGACGGCCTTCGAGCGGGTGTGGGACAACATCGACCGCATCGGCCGGATGGCCAGGGCCATGCCGTACGAGCCGCCGTGGCACGCGGTGAAGAACGGGCCGCGCCTGCAAGAAGCGGAAGCGGCGTGACCACGGCGGCGGCCCTCGACGGCACGTGCGACGTGATGGGCCTGCACCGCACCGCCCTCGCGGTCCGCGAGCACGTCCTGGCGATCGCGGCCGGGCCGATCGGCACGCACGTCGGCGGCTCCCTGTCCGTGACCGACATCCTCGTCGCACTCTACCGCGAGGTGCTGCGGGTCCGGCCGGCCGAGCCGGACTGGCCGGAGCGGGACCGCTTCGTGCTCAGCAAGGGGCACGCGTCGGCCGCGCTGTACGCGACGCTCGCCGAGTGCGGCTTCTTCCCCGTCGAGGAGCTGGCGACCTACGGCCGGGCAGGCGGGCGGCTGATGGCGCACCCGACACGCGCCGTGCCCGGGGTCGAGTTCGCCACCGGCTCGCTCGGGCACGGGCTGTCGCTGGCCACCGGGCTCGCGCTAGTGGCGCAGCGCGAGGAGCGGGCACACCGGGTCTTTGTGGTGATGGGCGACGGCGAGCTGCAGGAGGGCTCGGTGTGGGAGGCGGCGATGGCCGCCGCGCACTACGGCCTGAACAACCTCACGGCCGTGGTGGACCGCAACCGACTGCAGATCAACGGGTCCACGGAGGACCGGATGAGCCTCGGGCCGCTGGCGGACAAGTGGCGCGCGTTCGGCTGGCAGGTGTCCGAGGTGGACGGTCACGACTTCACCACGCTGGTCCCGGCGCTGCGCACACCCGCGGCGGGCGGGCCCAAGCTGCTCATCGCCGACACCGTGAAGGGGCGCGGCGTGCGCCACCTCGAGCACCGCAAGCAGGGCCACTTCGCCCGGCTGGGCCCGCAGGCCTACGAGCGGGCGCTCGGCGCGCTCCGGGAGGCGGCGTGACGGCGGTACAGAAGCTCGCCCGCCGCCGGGTGACGCCGCCCGCGCCGCCGGACTCCGACCGGGCCGCCTACCGGGCGACGCTGCTCGACCTGGCCAGGCGCGACCCTCGGATCTGGTGCCTGGACTCGGACATGGGCGGGCTGGAGAAGCAGTTCGAGGCCGAGCTGCCCGGCCAGTACGTGGACGTCGGCATCGCCGAGGCGAACCTGATGTCGGTCGCCGCGGCGGTGGCCGCCGAGGGAATGCTGCCGTTCGTCAACACGATGGCGGCGTTCGCGTCAGCCCGCGCGCTCGAGCAGGTCAAGATCGACATCGCGTACCACGGCCTGCCGGTGCGGGTGGTCGGCACGCACTCGGGGTTCTCCGCCGCGCATCTCGGCCCGACCCACCACGCGCAGCAGGACCTGGCCGTCATGCGGTCGATGCCCAACCTGACCGTCATGACGCCCGCCGACGTCGGCGAGACCGTCCGCATGGTGACCGCGGCCGCGTACCTGCCGGGCCCGGTGTACCTGCGCCTCGGCCGCAACGCCACCCCGCCGGTGTACTCCGAGGAGACCAAGTTCACCGTCGGCGAGGCGATTTCGCTACGCGACGGCGGCGACGTGACGATCGTCGCGGCGGGCGCATTGCCTGTGCGGCTCGCCCTCGACGCGGCGGAACGCCTTGCCGCACAGGGACATGCGGCTCGGGTGCTGAACATGCACACGATCAAGCCGCTCGATGTGGCCGCGCTCGTGGCCGCCGCCGAGCAGACCGCGGGCGTGGTCACCGTCGAGGACCACTCGGTGCTCGGCGGGCTGGGCGGCGCGGTCGCCGAGGCGCTCGCCGAGCACCGGCCGGCGCCGGTGCGCCGGGTGGGCATGGCCGACGCGTTCTGCCCGCACCCCGGCACGCACGCCGAACAGCTGGCGGCGGCGGGGGTGTCCGCCGACGCGGTGGTGACCGCCGCCCTGGCAGTACTCCACAGGTAACCCCGAAGTGAGGAGAGAACGAATGACAACCGCGGTGAGCACCTGCCCCGACTGCACCGAGGCCGTCCCGGCCACGGACGACGTGCGGGTCACGTCGATCGTCGTGTGCCCGGGCTGCCAGGCCGAGCTCGAGGTCATCGGCGTCACGCCCGTCGAGTTCGCGCTGGCCCCCGAGATCGAGGAAGACTTCGGGGAGTAGCGGTGACGACAAGCGCCGGTCAGGACGGCCCGCTGGCCGTCCTGACCACCCGCACGCGCCTCGAGGAGCGGCTGATCCTCGCCGCCCTCGAGCGCCGCCGTGTCCACTTCGAACAGGTCGACGACCGCAGCCTGGTGTGGCGGCTGGGTTCCCCGGCGCCGGTGCGCTATCGCGGCGCGCTGAACCGGATCATGTCCCACACCCGCAGCACCTACGCGGCCCGGCTGTTCGAGGCGACCGGCATCCCCGTGCTCAACCCCAGCCACGTCGTCGACACGTGCGGCGACAAGATCCTGACCTCGATCGCACTCACCCGCGACGGCATCCCGACACCTGAGACGGTCGTCGCGCTCACCCCCGACGCCGCGCCCGGCGCCATCGAGCGGGTCGGCTACCCGGCCGTGCTCAAGCCTGCGGTCGGGTCGTGGGGCCGGCTGCTGGCCAAGGTCAACGACCGGGACGCCGCGGAGGCGATCGTCGAGCACAAGCAGTCGATGCGCACGCCGGTGCACAACGTCTTCTACGTTCAGGAGTTCATCGACAAGCCGGGCCGGGACATCCGGGTGATCGTGCTCGGCGACGAGGTCGTCGCGGGCGTCTACCGGCGCTCGGATCACTGGATCACCAACACCGCCCGGGGCGCCACCACCGAGCGGCTCGCGCTCACCCCCGAGGTGGTCAAGCTGGCCGCCGGCGCCGCGCGGGCGGTGGGCGGCGGCATGCTCGCCGTCGACCTGATCGAGCGGGCGGACGGCGAGCTGCTG